>Ga0315279_10000024_pt1 | contig 340068 bp, 305 predicted proteins | sample YL17G06_20_MG_FD_203694 | JGI IMG/M metagenome (GOLD analysis project Ga0315279, IMG submission 203694) | Sediment microbial communities from Yellowstone Lake, YNP, Wyoming, USA - YL17G06_20 | ecosystem: Environmental > Aquatic > Freshwater > Lake > Sediment | place: USA: Wyoming | collected...
ATCATACTGGTCGCCATCTGCTTTTCATCCTCGTCTTCAATCTTGCTGAGCTGTGTTTGTAGCGATTTCTTGCTCTCGCCGAATAGCGTTGCAGCTTGTCTAAATGCTTCGATTGCTTCCTCGCTCTGCTCTTTCCTGCTCAGTTCTTCTCCGTTTTCGACTTGAGCCCAAGCAGAATAGTTGGGCTCTAGATAGCCCCACCGTTTCAGCGACTTGTGTAGTTCAGCAGCCTTCTCAAAATGTTCCTTCGCTGAGCTGTATTCCTGCCTTTCATGATGGTGTCTTGCTTTCTCAATTTCGTTCCAAGCCTGCATGTAAAGTGCATGGTCTTGGTAAAGAGCCTTGAGCTGAGGAATCTTTTCGGCGGCACTCGTGTAGTTGTTTGAGGCCAAGTTGAAGTTTTCAGCAGCGTTTAGATGTTCGCCGAGAGCGTCATAGCCTCTCGCAGTTTTCCAGCAGCACTCAGCCATACGGCTTAACAGATTTAGTTTTTGATATGATTCGGCGGCCTCCTCGAAGGCCTTTATTGCCTTTCTCTGATGCTCGTTGCTGTTGGTTAACCCGTAAAGGCGGTTCAGTAACTCTCCATAAGAATATTGGTAGAACCCAAGGTCAGCGGAAAGTGATAGGTCACCTCTTATTTCAAACTGTAAACTCTCCTTGATGCATAGCTGCAGGGCATGCTCTTTGTCTGAGATAGCTTCTTCGAGCATGTTCCTTTTTTTCCGAGAGTCTTTTTCTAAATTCGACAATTCAGCCTTCAAATCAGCGAACAAGAACAGCCCCCAACCTCGGTTCCAGTAATGGAAGGGATACAGTTGCTCACTGATTTTTTCAGTCTTCGTCCCATGTTCCATAGCTTTTTCCAAGAGCCTCTTTTTCTCTTCAAGGCTCGTTTCAATTTCTGCCAAATGCCCCAGCGCCACGCTCAATATTTTATACGCATACGCTATGATTCCAGGGTAGCATGTGCTCTCGGCCAATTTTATTGTGGGAGTACCATCTATCACTGCCTTTTCTAACAAATCACGTTTTTTCCTCGGATCAGTTTCAAAGAAAGCCTTTTGCATGTAGATCTGGGCGTGAGGTGCTTCCGTCCACAATACGTCACCACGTGGGCTCACGACTGAGATTGGTGAGAACTGATGTTTGGCGTCTTCAGCGTATTGCAGAGCTCTTTGACTAACCTCCAACCTTTTGTCCGGGTCTTCGATTAGCATGGATTTCCACCCAGTAGCATATGTTAGCCAGTCGAGAGCGGTTCCGATCAGATATTTGTCTTTGGTTTTCTTTGCGTAGCCTAATGCTTTCTCAAAGTGCACGAGCATGTCATCAATACTCAAGCCTGTTTCGTCGCCAGTGACACCAGGTGTGCCCGCCAGCGCAAGCAAGGCTGTTTCTTCCGAAAGCTCAATGGCTTTCTGCAGATAACCTTGACCCCTTTGGCGATGTCTTTCCCTCTCATCCAAGTCAGGAACGAAATAAAGGCCGAACGTAACTAGGTAAAAGGCTGCTTTTACATATGTTCTTGCAAGTTCGCAAGGGTCACCGACGCTGGACAGCAAAGTGACTGCTCGCTCTCCGAGCTCCATCGCCTCTCTAATTATCTTCTCACCGACTTGAAAATTCCATTCAAGGACATAGGCTAAAAAAGCGCTTGAGGCGAGTTGGTTGTACGTTTTCCCATATTCCAAAGCATCCTCCACCTCCTCAAAGGCTTTCAAAGCATCCTTTGTCAATCTCCAACATTCATCAAGCAGCCTCTTCTTTTCACCTGCTTCGACTGCGAGCCAATGATTCAGATATGTGATTAAGCCGTCGCAACGCAACATCCTCGGCATCTTCACGGACTCATTTAACCTTCCATAAAGTTCCTTACTCTTCTCATAGCTCAGAATAGACTGATGCAATCTTTGCCTGAACTCGTCATTGCTTTCAGCCTGAAACGCAAAACGGTGAAGAGCATAGCCCAACCGCTCGTGAACCTCACTCATCCTCAAAGAATCTTGCTCGGGCACCAAGCCCAAGGCGTTCTTGTAAGACTCAGCTGCCCCCAACCAATCGTACTCTTTCTCCTTTCCTTCAGCACTACTCAGAATTGCCTCTAGACTTGACATATCTGACATACCGGCAAACCACTAACAAGTTATCAGCAAGTCTCTGAAAAGGCTTTTCATGATTCGCTTGCCCCACCCTTAGCGCGCGCGCTTCACTAGTTCACAATGAACACATAAAAGTTATGTCATAGTCAATTGATTCTGTAGCGCGCTGCGGGAAATATCGCCACTAGATTTGAGCTCGCGCTACTTTCACAATCCGTCCTTATAGGTAGCTGTCTTGCCGTGAAAGTGGCGCGGGTCTCTCTGGATTATCTGCACTAATGCTCGCGCAGCTGTTTCGGGAGTTAGGAGGGTTCCTCGCTCCTTCAACTCTCCGAAGACTCGGTGTAACACCTTAGCCCCGCTGCCTTTTGCTTCCCGACCACTCTTCTGCATCTCAGTCTCGACAGCCCCAGGTCGATACACGAAACAAGTGATTTCTGGGACCTCGGCGGCGAGTTGTCTCGCCAAATGTTCTTCCGCTGCCTTGGACAGGCAGTAGGCTCCGATGCCTTCTACGTTCATCTCTGCGGCTCCCGACCCAAAGAAGACCGCCAGGCTACTCTTCCTTTGGCGCAGCTCTGGATAAGAGAAGCGCACTATCTGGTAACCAGCTAACACGTTGGATCGCCAGACATCCTCGAACGTGGCTTCAGGTAGTTCGTACAAGAATGGACCTGGATGGGCGGTTCCCGCGTTGTGAATGAAACCAATGAATTCGCCAATGCCAACCGCGGCTTTCACCATCTCCCGGGCGTTGCGGGCTAACGCGGCATCGCCCACTACTGTCAATGCGTTCACACCTTTCCCTCGGGCAGCAATAGCCACTTCCTCGAGGGGTGCTTCGCTTCGGGCGTTCAAGACAAGGTTGACACCATTTTGAGCCAGTTCTGAAGCTAGAGCTCGGCCTATTCCCCTTGAAGCTCCTGTTACTATAAGCGTTTTTCCTCTAAGGTCCAATCCGCCTGCCCCCTTCATCACGCGCGCCAGAAATAGTCTGTATGTCAACCAATATTGACACCCAAAAGATAAGATTAGGTGAATTAGTATTAAAGACTGCATCATGAAAAGAATATCAGATAGAAAAGAAGCTCAAGTCTAACAGACAGCAACTTTGACACATAGAAAAATGTCAGCAGAGTTATGCTGTTCATTGATGTGCTTTCAGCTTAGTACTTTTCCCATGTACATCTGTTCTACTCTGAAACTCATCTTGTTGTATGGTCCTATGGCATTCGCATTATTCACAGATATTATGAGCAGAATTCTTGAATAACCTTTTTCTCGACAATAGCTCTGGGCTTTCTCAAGAAGTGTTCGCGCGCGCTATTTATGCGCGCACAAAGGATTCGGCAAAACTTTCTTGCTTGGTCATCTTTCTCCTTTGAGCCAGCCCTTGATTCCGAGTTCTTTGACTGTTATGTTTATCGGTTCTGGTTCGTGTGATCTGTATTTGCCGTTCTCATCGAGATACAAAATCGTCGGTTTCAGAGTGAACGTGCCCTGAACCTTCGGTTTGAGAATCAATTTCAGCTCTTCAGTCTTCAAGGGATCAAGCCGTTTTCCCTTCATGTTGATGAAGCTGTCTTCTACTCGGCAGGTTTCCGGTTTTTCGATCAGTTCGAAACCTTCAGGGATGGCTTCATTGATCTTGATCAGTAGAGCAGGGCCTTTTCCAGCGTTGACAAGTTCTATTTCTAGGCTGAGGGGTTCGCCGATCTTCAGTTCCTTTTGTCTGACTATCAGGTTTGCTTGTATATCGGCGTTTTCAAACCTTTCTGAGCCGACCGCTTCTTCACTGGTCGGGGTTGGAATGGTGAAAGCCTTCGTTGTCGAGAGGATCGGCGGAGCGTGCAACACTTCAGTCAGTGAAGTTGCAAGTTCTCGTTCTTCTTTTGTCTTTTCCAGCAGTTTCGAGACTTGCTCCATCTTCTCAGGATGCTCTGCTTTCATGTATGAGCCGGCTGACGTTTGCAGGACCTTCTCGGCCATCACGTAGAGTTTGGCTTTCTTCTCAGGGTCGCTTTCCTTTCCAGCATTGTCCATGTAGAGATAAGCATCGAAGAGCAGTTTAGTAGCTCTGGCATATTCAGAAGCGTTCTGGAATTCCGCCCTCACATAGTACTTGGCAGCACTTTCCAGTTGCTGGATGGCGGTCGCATGCAACGTTGCATCCGCCGTGTCGGCAAATCTCGTTCCCGCCTCAAGTGCCCTACAGAATCTGCTGTGTCCTAAGACCAGCATTTTCGTCTTCTCGTTTGGGCTAAAATCCTTCGCCTGCTCAAAAAGCTGAGAGGCTTCTAAAAACAGCGCCGGTGCCGATTCTGCTTCGGCCAACGTCATTTTCTGCCAAGCCCGAGAGAGATTGATGATAAATCTGAATTCCCTTCGCTCCTGTTCTGACTCCAAGGCTTGGCCAATTTTCTCGAAAGCTTCGGCTGCTGAACCATATTTTTCTGAGCTGGAATAGTGGTTGCCTTTCTTGTCCAGGATTTTCGCCTCTTCAAGGGCTATCCTGACGTCGCAGTAATCCTGTCTCAGGTCTGAGGCCTTTATCATGCTGGAGACCATTTGCTTTTCATCCGTATCCTCAATCTTGCTAAGCTGTGTTTGCAGCGAGTCTCTAGTTTCCCCGAAGAGCGTTGCTGCGTCCTCAAACGCTTTGATTGCCTCTTCACTCTGTTCTTTCCTGCTGAGCTCTTCTGCATTTTCGACCCTTGCCCAAGCGGAATAGTTGGGCACCAGATAGTTCCATTTTTTCAGCGGCTTGTGGAGTTCTGCAGCTTTCTGAAAATGCTCTTTTGCCATAGCGTATTCTTGTCGTTCATGATGATGTCTTGCTTCTTCGATTTCGCTCCAAGCCTGCATATAGAGGGCCTGGTCGTGGTAAAGATCTTTCAACTGAGGAATCTTGTCTGCGGCGTTCCTGAAGTTGCTCGCGGCAAGGATGAATCTTTTTGCCGCCTCTGGATGCTCGCCCAGATCATCATAGGCTTGAGCCGCTTTCCAGTAGCACCAAGCCATACCGCTTTCCATTTTTGCCTTCTGACTGGTTTCAGCTGCGTTCTCAAAGGCTCCTATGGCCTTTCTCAGATCCTCATTGTTGTGAGTTAACTGATAAAGACGCTTCAGCCACGTGCCACATTCAATCTGCCAAAACGCTATGTTCCACAATTGCGCGGATGGGCCTCTTCCTCCAAAGAATGCCACTCCCTTAATGCAGAGTTTCAAGGAGTTTTCCTTGTCAAGTATAGCTTCTTGTAACATGCTCTTTTTTGTCTCATTGTCCTTAGACAAGTCGGCTAGCCCAGATTTTATCTCAGCGAGGTAGCTCTGCATTACCCCCCGATTCCAATAGTCGAACGGTCCGAGTAATTCGGTGAATTCAATAGATTCCTTCCTGTGCATTAGAGCTTTTTCCAAGAGCCTTTTTTTCTCATCGGAGTCGGTTTCCGTTAGGGCCAAAGATGCCAGTACTTTGGCGAATACATGATGCGCATAAAGCATGTTTTGTGGGATTCCAGAATTTTCAGCTCGCCTCAACGTGTCAGGGGCGGTTTCGACTGCTTTTTCTAAAAGTTGTCGTCTCTTGGCCAGATTCGTCTCCGCCCCGGCCGATATCTGGTAGTACTCAGTGTAAGGTGCCTCTACCCAGAGCACGTCACCAAGTGGACTTATGAAAGAAACTAAAGAATAGTGACGTTTCGCGTCTTCGGCATACTGCAAAGCCCTCCTCCCGAATTCCATCCGTTCATCTGGGTCTTCAATAACACTAACCTTCCAAAAAGTATTAAGTGATAGCCATTCTAGCGCGCACCCAACGATGAACCTGTCTTTCGTTTTCCCAGCATACTCTAACGCTTTGCGAAAAATCGTCAAAGTCTCATCTGTACCAACACCCCAACTCAGACTAGGCGCCGCCAGAATACACAGTAATTCAATCATGGCTGTCATTTCAGAAAGTTCTTTGGCTCTCTCCAAGCAGCTTTTGGCTCTCTCAGAATACCTCTCCCGGTCATCTGAGTCAAGGAAATAATAGCCAAACACTTCAAGGAAACCAGCTGTCCTGACAAGAGCTTTCACAAGTTCATGAGAGTCTTCTAACTTAGAAAGGAACTGGATTGCCCTTTCTCCTCGTTCTATAGCTTCTCTCACGACTTTTTCTCGGGGTTGAAGATCTCGTTCAAAGAAGAATCCAAAACAAGCGCTCGCTGAAAGTTGGTTGTACGTTTTTCCATATTCCAAAGCGGCGCCAGCTTCCTCGAAGGTCTTTAATGATTCCTTGGTTAGTTTCCAACACTCGTTGATCAGCCTCTTCTTCTCGGGCACTTCGGATGCAAGCCAATAACCCATGTAGGCGATCATCGCATCGCAATATTCTGGGCGTCTTTGCCGACCCATTCAATCTTCCGTAGAATTTTCTGGCATTCTCATAAGTTGCGACAGCCTGACGCATCCTTTCCACAAACTCATTATTGCTTTCAACTTGAAAGGCAGCACGATAGAACGCATAACCCAACCGCTCCTGAGTCTCGCTCATCCTTGAGAAGTCTTCTGCAGACATCAAGCCTATCGCTTTATCATAGCACTCGGCAGCTCCACACCAATCGTACTCTTTTTCTAGTCTTTCAGCCTGATGCAGAGTTTCTTCCACACTTGATGCCTTCGACAACTCACAAACCACTAGAGAGTTACCAACAAGTCTCTGAAAAGCCTTTTCATGACTCGCTTGCGACGCTCGGCTGTAGAGAATTCTAGTTCCGCGAATGGTTTTGCAGCATTGACTATCACAACAGTACAAGAACAACTCTGCGCTAATCGCGTGCGCTATCTGGAGCGGCTGTAACAAACTGTCTTGGCGGGCGCCTCACCAAGAACTCAAGCAACAGATGTTCCCAAAAAAAGAATAGCACACTACTGCTTTTCTATTTTGATGTTGTACGCCATTTTGACTCCGGCCTTTTCAAAGATTTTTCCAACTGGGCAGCCTTTTACTGTTAATTCGTGTAGTCTGTGTACTCTTTCTTCTGGCATGTCTGCTTTTATTGTAATGTCAAATTTTGTCTCTGTTATGGTTCCTGCCTCTTCGGACTTAACTGCTTCCGCCTTTACCTCCAAGTCCTTTATGGTCTTCCGCATCTTGTTTGCCGTGAGCATGAATATTGCTGCATAGCATCCCGCAAAGCTCATCAATGCCAGTTCAAGAGCTGAAGGTCCCATGTCAGTTCCTCCATCGTCCTCTTCAAGATCAAGACATATTGCATGAGCCCTGCCGTCGTCAACATCTATTCTATAATTCTTGACCAACTTTGCGGTTGCATTCAACTTCGTCAAAACCTATCACCTCCCACAAGTCATTTGGTCAAGGAAAAAGGGGAAATTCCATGAGAGTCTCTCTTTGCACAGCGTGCGGTATTTGCATTGGATAGGCCAGTTTTCGTTTCCATTTTTGACACCTTTTTTCTCGTTTTTGGACAAAAGCCTTTCATTTTGGTACTGTCTTATATTTCTTCGCAATGTTGGAGCGGAGTTCGACCCAACGGACCTGCTTGAGGCGGCTCAGAGATTCTGTGAGTTAGAGGAGGCAAGGTGTGTTGCCACTTTAAGCGGAGAGCGTATGTTGATGACTGAAATATGGACGCATGACCGACGGGAACTGACAAGGCTAATATTATCGGAGAGAATTGAATCTGTGGAAGGAGTGAAAGGAATCTGTCTCGCATTGCTTCTGGAAGAGCTGAAAGACCAGTTATGAAGTGGATGAAAGATGAGTTTGATTCCTGACGAACAGAGAGAGCGTATCAGAAGTGAACTCGTGGAAAAACTGGTTGGTCCAGTGAGAGTCATAATGTTCACACAGGTGATGGAATGCAAGTTCTGCGCGGACACCAAACAACTGATTTATGAACTGGCAGAATTAAACGAGAAGATTCAAGCTGAAGTTCATGATTTTGTGGCTGACACTCAACTGGCTCAACAGTACGGCATTGACAAGATTCCAGCAATCGTCATCAGAAGCGAAAAAGATTATGGAATAAGGTTCTACGGGTTCCCATACGGCTACGAGTTCCAAACATTGATGGAGGCGTTGGCTTCAGTTTCCAGAGGCCAAACTAACCTTTCAGAACAAACAAAGCAGAAGCTGCGAGAAATCAAAATTCCAATCAATATAAAGGTTTTCACGACCCTGACGTGCCCACACTGCCCAACGGCTGCAACCATGGCTCACAAGTTTGCCATAGAAAACAGCCTCATAACTGCCGAAGTGATCGATGCTAACGAATTTTCAGATATGGCCATAAAGTATGGCGTCATGGGCGTCCCAAAAATAGTGGTCAACGAAAAAATCGAATTCGTGGGAGCGGTTCCAGAGGACATGTTTCTGGAGCAAGTGTTGAAGGCCACTATTTGAGCTCGAATGAATCTGGAGCGTTAAGGTTGACGTGAGATGAAAGAAAGAGAAGTCGTTCTCCAAATCCTGGGCATGAGTTGTCCATCCTGTTCGGAAGGAATTCAGACAGGCTTAGCCAGAATGGACGGTGTCATAGAGGCAAAGGTGAATTTCGCTTCAAAAGAAGCCATTGTCAGGTTTGATGAAGACAAGATAGGCTTGGACAAGATCAAGGCGGCGATAAAGAGAGGCGGGTACGAAGCTGTTGAGCAGGTTGAGGACACGACTGAAAAACGCCGAAAACATGTCAGGAACAGGATGCTGCTTTTCTTGCTGGGCCTCGCCCTGACAATTCCCATCGTGCTAATTTCTTATCTTCTTGATTTTCCAGGAAAGAGCTACGTTCTGCTGGCTTTGGCGACCCCAGTTCAGTTTGTCGTGGGCTGGCACTTCTATCGAGGCGCGTACTCTTCGATCAGAAACAGGTTTGCCGACATGAACGTGCTGGTAGCTCTAAGCGCTACGGCAGCATATGTCTACTCTGTTTATTCGATCTTCATCCTGCAGGGCATGGTGTTCTTTGATGCTTCAGCCGTCGTTATCACGACAATAACGTTGGGCATGTTGTTGGAAGACATGGCTGTCGAACGGACGGGTGAGACGATAAAGAAGCTCATGGCTCTTCAACCCAAAACAGCATTCGTTGTCCGTGACAGCGAAGAAAAGGAAATTCCAGTCGACGAAGTTCAGGTTGGCGACACAGTCATCGTAAAACCCGGCGAAAGAATTCCTGTTGACGGGGCAGTTTTTGAAGGTCGCACGTTTATAGATGAGTCGATGATCACCGGCGAGTCAGTTCCAGTTGAAAAAGTTTTGGGAGACACGGTTTTCAGCGGTACGATAAACAAAACCGGCACCTTGAAGTTCACGGCAGAAAAGGTGGGACTCGAAACCACTTTGGCTCAAATAGTCAGACTGGCAAGAGAAGTCCAGGCGAGCAAAGCGCCAATCCAAAGAATCGCAGACAAGGTCGTCAACATATTCGTCCCAGTCGTTGTCTCAATTGCAGTAGCCGTTTTTCTCATATGGCATTTCGTCGTAGACGACGCGCTGGCTTTGACAACCATGGTTTCCGTCCTCGCCATCTCGTGTCCATGTGCTCTGGGGATAGCAACTCCAGCGGCCATCATGATTGGAGTAGGCAACGGTGCTGAAAACGGAATTCTCATCAAGAATAACGCCATCTTGGAGGTTGTTAGAAATCTGGACACGGTGGTTTTTGACAAGACCGGTACGTTGACTAGGGGCAAACTGGAAGTCACCGACATCGTTGCAGGAGACAAGAACTTCATCCTGCAGGTTGCAGGCGCCGCGGAAAAATGGTCTGAACACCCAATAGGTCAGGCCATAGTCAAAAAGGCTGAAGCTGAAAAAATCAGTTTCGGCGAACCGGAGTCTTTTGAAGCTTTACCAGGCTTCGGCGTAGTAGCTGAGGTTGAAGGCAAGAAGGTTCTGATAGGGAACCGCGCCTTGATGAAGAACAACGGAATTCCGATCGAACGCTTCGAAAGCGATGTTCAGAGATTGGAAGGCGAAGGCAAAACCGTGCTTGTCGTGGCCGTAGCCAGCAATGCTGTGGGGTTGTTAGCTGTTTCTGACACGCTTAAGGAGCATTCGAAAGAGGCAGTTGAAACACTCCATAAGATGGGCTTGAAAGTTGTTATGCTCAGCGGTGATACCAAAAGAACGGCAGAGGCGATTGCCAGACAGCTAGGCATAACCGAAGTCTTGGCCGAAGTGGTTCCAGCCCAAAAGGTTGAAGAGATAAAGAAGCTGCAAGGCCAAGGCCGATTCGTCGCCATGGTCGGAGACGGAATAAACGATGCACCAGCAATAACGCAAGCAAACGTGGGCATAGCCATCGGAAGCGGAACCGACGTAGCAATCGAAGCAGGAGACGTGGTCCTCATTAAAGATGACCCAAGAGACGTGGCCACCAGCATCGACCTCAGCAAGAAAACGCTGAGCAAAATCAAACAAAACCTGTTCTGGGCCTTCTTCTACAATGTCATAATGATTCCCTTGGCCGCAGGCCTGCTCTATTTGCCACTTCACATTCTAATCCCACCCGAAGCCGCAGCGACCTCGATGATACTCAGCGACCTCACAGTCGTCGGAAACTCCATGCTCCTAAGAAGATGGAAACCGTAGCACATAGATAACGAAGCACGCAAAACTCTTCTATGTGTGTTACACTAGACCAGCATTTATGGGAAAAAAGTGCATTTTTCAGTTGTCTCTGTCCACTAGCGCGCGCATTTTGCGAAAAAGTTATAGCCGAACCAACTCCATCGTTTGGACTGGTGCAGGTATTTGCTTGAAGGTAAAAATGTGAATTTGAGGGTTGAGGAGAAAGAGGACTTGCCTCTGGTTGCGGAATGGCTGAATACTCCTGATGTTTTGGGTGAGCATGAAGGATTTACGCAAGTTATAAGGTCGGAGTTGGAGAAACGTTACGGTGAAGCCCATCCGGAACAGCAGACTTTTGTTGTCGAAATGAAGGATGGAAGCAAGATTGGACTCATTTCTCATTTCCTTATTGATAGGGTGCCAACTTTGGGCACTTTCTTGATTCCGAGCGAGAGAGGAAAAGGATACTGCACCGAGGCGGCACAAATCGTTGTGGATTTTCTGTTTCTGTCTAAGGACATAGTTCGTATCCAAGCAATAATAAACATTGAGAACAAGTCATCCCAGAAGGTTGTGGAGAAAGTTGGTTTTCTGAGAGAGGGAACTTTGAGAAAATACTCGTTCATAAGGGGAAAATGGACGAATGCTCATATGTACAGTATTCTCAGAGAAGAATGGAAAGAACCAAAGATACTGACAAAAACTGCTTAGCACGAAAACTGACACTAAAACCTCTAACTCAACTGGAAGACACTTCTAATACTCTTTTTAAGGCACTCTGACCCGTTGACTACTTTTTCTTTTGGAAACATTCCATACAGATAGCAACTATTTTGACGTTTTGAATAGGTTGCTGAAACGATGTTAGACCTTTTGCTAACACAGTCACGTAGCCCAAAGGTTTTCCGCATTTTTGGCATCTTACCGGTCGAGCGTCACTCATTTTTTCACCATAGAACAATTCTCCATCACTCTTTTTAAGATGGTTTGACCCGTCTCTTCTTGGCGCTATCTATGCCAAACGGGAATACGGGAGATATCGCCGGAGAGGTGTCAGTCCATGCTATTCTTGGACACACTTTTCGAAGAGGCGGTTTAGTTCTCTTGCCTTTAGCGCAATCTCTTGACTTTCAAAGTGTTTGATTTCGAAAAGTTTGGGCAATTGCCTGTAAGCTCTGGCATGCCTAGTATCTCTTCAATCTGCTCCCGAATCCACTTGTCATATGCAATGGGGTACGTTCGGCGCGAGATGAAGAGAGCCTGAAGGAATTCTTGAAAAGCCTTGTACAAGCGGTCGAAGGCTTGAAAATATAGACCTCTGTCCACATACAGAGGAACATGATCAAGGTTATTGAGGCAGAACTGACGTACAGTTGCTAATCTCTTTTGTCGAAGTTTCTCGTCATAATAGGGTAGCCACATGGCCTTAAGACGCCTAAAGCAGTCACCACGCTCCCAAAGTAGGACGCTGTACACCAGTAAGTTGCCTATTTCCAGCTCAAACTCATCCGGTCCAGAGGTCCAGCCGCGCGTCTTGGGCACAAAACAGCCGTCAACAAAATCCAAATCCACATGCGAGTACCTGCCGACTCTTCGCAATTTGTCAAAAACAGCACTATTTTCATAGAAGTCGCTCCACCCACGTTCCAACTTGGACCTTTTGCTCACTGACGCTTTCGGAGGCAAGAGAACCATTATGTCCAAACAACTGTCTTTTGTGGCTTTCCCACGTGCACAAGAACCAGTGAGTATCACAGCTTCGACATCTGGAGCCTTGGAGAAAAAGTTCACAATGGCCTTTGAAGCTCGTTCATGCTCAACGGTCGGATACCCTGCCCCTATTTTCACGTCTCCCACCTTAATAGCGTCTGGTCTAACAATTCTCAAAAGCGCAAGCCGATATAAAACATTGAAACATCAACTTGAAAAAAAGGAAACACAGTTGAAACATCCTAGCTCTGAAGGCATGGGTCTCTTCAATCTAGGAATGCCCCATGTGACCTGAAGGCTGCGTTTGGCCACTGGCGTACTCGGCAGGGCTCTTGTCAAACGTTGTCTTGCACATCTGCGTGCAGAAGTAGTAGATTTTGCCCTTGTACTCCGTCTTGTGTTTCGCCGTCTTCTCATTCACTTCCATTCCACAAATCGGATCTTTCGCCAAATTTCAACCTCCTTCACTGTCTTGACTCTCGATTCATGCTCTTGTTTGTTGAGGGAAGTATGTAAACATATCTTCTCAGCGCTCGCAAGACATCAGGATTGCCTAAGCACGTGTCTGGCATACTGTTTTGACATCAATTCTGGGGTCAAACCTGTTTCTTCTCTTATCTTGGGCAGAACTTCACGCAAGTTCTCCAGTTGCCCTTAGCCTTCGGTCCAAGTCGCTCTTTGACAGGTTCTTAATGGTCAAGGCTTCGCTGATACGTTTCTTGTAATTCGAGGGCAGCCACTTTAAATTGCAAGAGTAGAAGAATTCCCATTTGGGAGGAGGCAGAAACTCCCTGTTCAAGGCGAATATTATCCTGATCAGGAGGCCCAAAGCATAGTCCAGACAGTAATGGGCAGAGATCAAGTCACCTCTATCGACCCATGCATCAACGATAGTTCCCACATTATCCTGAGGCGGGAAACAATACCACTTAAGGTATTCTCCATAAATGACAATCCGCTTCAGCCAAAAACTCTTGGAAACTCTCAACTTCTTCTTGAACAGCTTCCGCACCTTTCCTTCAAGATCAAAGACTATCTCCGAATGCGAAAAATCCCACCTAGCCATCTCATCCCATTTCCGGGTCCTGAAGTCTTCAAGAAAGTGAACTTCCAAATCCACGTCAACGCCCGAGCGTCTCTGTTCTTCCTTCCCAATCTTTCGAACCTTCTTCCTCAAGTCCTTGTCCTTCTCGCCTAACAAGACAATAATGTCCACATCAGAATACTTGTCAGCAAAACGTCTAATCAAACCGCCAGCACAAACAATGCCAGAAACACCTTCATACGAGGCAATCTTTGATTTGAGCAACTCTGCAATTTTCCTGAATTCTTCAATTCGATTTTCCCCGTGCAGTTTCTCCATGAGATCAACCATCGCCGAGATTTACACTCAATGTCTTTCTCATAAGCTATATTAACGCAACGAAGCGCGCTAGTCGTCATGCGCGCGGGCATCATAGAGAGATTTCGTCAAAGGCACGCGCGGCGATCCAAGATTCTCAAGTCTTCAAGAGAGCATCAGAATGACGCATGTTAGGAGACCCAGCCAAGGAATTATTGCACAGAAAGGAACATGAAAAACCAGTGCGCTACATTGTGCGCACAGCCAAGCTCCAGAAACTTGCGGTGCCCCGTATGGCGTCCTGAAAGGTTCTATCCCGCAGTCTTTTGCAGTGTCGCGCGCCCGAGAGTAGCAAGCATTAAATTGGGAAAGACAAAAGCTCTAAATATCTGTACGCAGACGCAGGCATAATGGTGGAGGATTCAAGTGAAGTTCAAGGCGTTTATCATGATGAACGTGAATCTGGGTTGTGAAACTGGCGTCTTGAAAGCTCTAAAGAAGGTTCAAGGCTTTGACGAAGCCTTCTATGTTCTTGGGGATTACGACATAATAGCAAAGGTGACCGCGAACACGATTGATGAGCTTAACCAGATTGTGTCCCATATTAGAAAACTTGGAAATGTTAGGACAACAGCGACAATGATTGAACGCGAGCTATAGGGCACGCTCTTATGTCCACGAATATTTCCCTTTTCAACAGTGCGCGTGTTGCGCTGATTTTACCCCAAGCAAAAACGGCACTCGTTCTCTATGCAAGAGATGCTATAAATGATCAACTGCATGTCTAGATGGATTCGTGTTTTTCCAGAGTGTGATGCCCTACGTCCAAACCTTCTTTCTCACAGAACTCCAGCACCTTTGAAACGGCTCTCAAGTCAATCTCCTTTATCTTCTCTTCTTCAGGCCCAACCACTTCGATGATTAAGCCCAGTCCTCCAACTCCGCAGCACGTGTAAACATTCTTGTAGATCCTCACATCATACTCTGGAGGAAGCTTCATTCCTTCCACAGCTTCCTTAACCTTGTCAATCAAGAAATCAACTTGGCTCGGCTGCGTTGCCTTGATAAAATGGACTTCTCTGCAACCCATCCTAGGCATCTATATCCCCTTGAAAGCTATCAATGTTGCAGTTTCCTTTATCCCGCGGATCCTTCGGATGCCCTCAAAAATGAACTTGTCAAGATCTTCCATCTTATCAAACGAAACTTCAACATGCAAGTCATACACACCGTAAGTTGGAGTCGCTTGCTTGACTCCGGCTATTTTCTTGACTTCCATGAGGACTTCCTGATCTAGTCCTGCTTCGACTTTTGCCAACACGTATGCAACTGTCAAATCTTAAACCCCTTCTATACTCTAGATTTCTGGTTAATCAGCTTTTCGAACGTCTAGTCCCCACACGTTAGACTCATCCAGCTTCAATCAAATTCTGGAATGGACTTCTCTTCTTCAACGCATCTTAGAGCAATTCTCCCTTATAATAAACGGTGGCAGGACAGCCTAGACATCTATCACTTGCGTACAACGTGCAACTGCCACAATCTGCATTACAGGGCGTTGTCTTCTTCTTTTCCACACTGGATCTTATCGGTATTATGAAAGGCCGAACAGGCGTTATTATCAAGTCGAGTTCCGTGTCCTTTACGAGAGGATTCTGCCTCAAGTGTGAATCTACACAGGACATTATGGATCTAATGTTTTCGCCTACCAGCAACACAGTCAGGTTGTTTTTTCCAGAGGTCAAAAAGCTGTTAAGGTATAAAGGACACCCATCAATGGACTTCAAAAATTGTTCAACGTGATTTGTTGCAACGTCAAGGTTGGCGAGGAAGAGCTGAGCCTTCTTAACGTCAGTGCCTACCATGTAAGCTAAGACTCCTTTTTCCTCGAGCTTGCGTATTCTGGCACTCACAGCCGGTTGTGAAATCTTCAACTGTTTCGCAAGTTCACCTTGAGAAACATCTGGATCCTGAGATAGCAAAGACATAATCTTCTTGTCCATATCGTCCAACTTACCTGTCAAAGTCTTTTCCCCTTTCAGGTGCGGCAACAGTGTCATAATAGAGTACAGGGTAGTATATATGAGTGGCTTCTGAGATATAAGTAACACGACCATGACGGCTTATAAGCGAGAAGAGAAAGGCTTATAACAGTATTTCGACACTAATATATATGTAGCTTCTTAAGGGGCTGAATGGTAATGAACGAGAATGAGTCTTGGGAAAGCAAGTGTTGCCGTTGTGAAGGAGACACTAACTTAAATCTGACTCCGGGAAAAAGAGCATGTCATTTGACGTGCGGTCCTTGCCTCTATCCAGAGGATTGGGGAAAATGCGCTTCATGCGAAATCGTTGGACACTGCACATATGCCCTGGATCATCTGAAAAGCTTAAAGGGCATCGAGAAAGGTTGTTATTTTGGTCAGCAGTTAACGGGAGAAGAATCGATCTATCACACAATGAACTTTGTAAACGGCCAACAGCAAATCATGAAAGCAACTGGTGAAAAAGCATACCTGGAGAGCCTGAAAAAAGCAAACTCCAGAAGCACTTGTCTGCAGAGACTTTAACTTTCGCTTTTCGCTGCAAAACTTCCTCACTGATTTTGCCGTATGCAAAGCTGAGCTAACAACGCATAGGGTTCTTCATTTTCGAATTGTAGATATACATGTACGGCACATGCAAATTGATTAGACCGAATATCTCGGAGGCTATTTTTCCGAAAAACCTGCGCCCGCAGCTCTTTTCATTTGGTCACAAGCATCGGTAATCGGGTTAACAGGTTTAATAGCAGAGTTAGTTTACTATGCTAAAGGGAAAATCATCGTTCAGCAGCAAAACATCGACGTGGCGTGCATGTGGGAAATACTGCTGCCGTTCCTGGGGTTCTTGATAGGAACAGTCGCAGCCTTGACCGGAATCGGAGGAGGCGTATTCATAGTTCCTCTACTAACTCTATTCTACGCCTTTTCACCTGCAAATGCGGCAGGAACGAGTCTCACGGTAATAGTCTTCACAGCATTAGCTTCCACTTTAAACTATTCAAAACAAAGGCGAATATCTTACAGAACTGGCGCGTTGCTTGCCGTAGCAACAGCGCCAGGAGGGATCCTAGGAGTATACTTGACCACGGTGATCCCCGCAAAACTGTTAGGCACCTTCTTCGGATTCTTTGTGATTATCTTTGTTGCCCTGCCGATGTCTATTGACCCAAACTCCATCAGACTGAAACATTCGTCCACCTCTGGAGCTGGCAAGCCCGCTACAAAATCTGATAGTGCCTCGTTTAGTTCCTTACGGAAGATGCTGCTTTGTGCAATCTTGAGCTTTCTAGGCGGAATTGCTTCAGGGCTGTTGGGAATTGGAGGTGGCGTGCTAATAGTGCCAATCTTAACTCTTGTCGTAGGCATGCCGATACATTTTGCCACTGCAACTTCCATGTTTACAATGACTTTCACCTCAACCTCCGAAGCAATACAACACTACTTCGCAAAACAAACAAACTTCGAATACGCACTGCTGCTAGCGTTAGGAACCGTCCTCGGCGCTCAGGTTGGAGCCTACGTTTCCAAGAAGACTTCAGGTAAGAACCTTCGTCGAATCTTCGGCCTCGTCATAGTCATCGTAGGCGTTCAAATGATACTGAAATACATTTAAGCAACTTGAGGCAACGAAAGACTTTCTCCGTTCCTTCCTCTTCAGCGCGTAGGAAAGCCTCAACTGGCAGGCTCATAGAAGATGCCTCTATAACACTCTTCTAGAACTCCCATTGGAAAGACCTATCGCGCCTATTTTCTCTCGATCAGTTCTATCAGAATTCCATCCGGGTCTTCAATGAACGCTATCAGTGGACCTGCAGGCCCTAGCCTGAAAGGTTCATCGGTAACCGTGATTTTCTCACTTCGCAACTTGGAGATGGTTTTGTCCATGTCTTTAACCTCAAAGGCGAGGTGATCGAACAATCGCTCTTCATAGTCTGCCTGGATGAACTTCTTCTGGTTTCTGTAGAACGTCAGCTCCAGTTTGGCACCTTTTTCTTCAGGATCCTGCAGAAACGCTATTTCAGCGTTGTTCTGCTTTATCTCACGTCGACTCTGAAGCTTCAAACCCATCAATCTTGCGTAGAAGTCAATCGACCTGTCCATGTTCGACGTCCTAATGCTCGTATGGGCAAACATTCCTATCCGCGATCCTCACTAGCGCCTATTGGCGTTCTTAGCATAAAGGATTAACCTTTTGCAGTCGCGATGCTTTTTCGACCTTCAACCCGCTCTGGGCCTTCGCGTTTCTCGGAAGAAACCGTAGTATCAATACATAAAGCTTTAATTTTTCCACCCCTGACTCAACTCGTACACTAGGAAGGTTACAGTCTTGGTTACCTTGAATCTTGACAAGGTTTTCAACCCGAAAAGCGTCGCCATTATAGGGGCAAGCGATGAAGAGGGTTCAGTCGGCTGCGCGTTAATCAAGAATTTCACAGAATCAGATTTCGCAGGCCATGTTTTCCCGGTCAACCTCAAGAAGACTGAGGTCTTCGGCTTGACGGCATATCAGAGCGTGGAACAAATCCCCGAACCCATAGACCTTGCCGTGATTGCCACGCCCGCGAGAACAGTGCCCGACGTGCTTGAACAGTGCGGAAAAGCCAGCATAAACGGCATAATCATAATCTCCGCAGGCTTCAAAGAAATCGGACCTGAAGGCAGAGCGCTAGAGGAAAAGATAACTGAAATCAAAAAGAAATACAACATGCGAATCGTTGGACCAAACTGCCTAGGCGTAATTCGCCCAATCATGCGCTTAAACGCGACGTTCATAAGCAAGATGCCGAAACCAGGCAACATAGCATTCATTTCTCAAAGTGGCGCCTTAGGCTCAGCAATCCTCGACTGGGCAATGCACGAAAACATAGGGTTCAGCAACTTCGTATCCCTAGGCTCAATGATCGACGTGGACTTCGGCGACCTCATCGACTACTTCGGCACTGATCCAAAAACAAAAAGCATACTCATGTATATTGAAGGAATAACTGACGCCAGAAAATTCATGAGCGCTGCAAGACACTTCGCAAGAACAAAACCGATAATCGTCGTAAAGGCTGGAAAATTCAGCGAAAGCGCAAAAGCCGCTGCCTCTCACACTGGCTCGCTCACCGGCGAGGACATGATTTACGACAAGGCATTCAAAAGAGCAGGCATGGTTAGAGTAGAAGAAATCGCCGACCTTTTCAACAGCGCGGCAGTCCTGGGCATGCAGCCCATACCAAGAGGTCCCAACCTTGCCATAATCACCAACGCTGGAGGCCCAGGAGTCATGGCGACCGACGCCTTAATCGCACAGGGAGGAACCCTTGCAAAGCTCAGTGAAAAAACAATGGAGACGCTTAACAGCATTCTGCCCCATTTCTGGAGCAGAGGAAACCCTATTGACATCCTCGGGGACGCCAAGGCCGACAGGTACAGGGTAGTAGTTGAAGCTTGCCTCAACGACGATAACGTCGACGGCATAGTAATAATATACACTCCCCAAGCTGTCGCAGAACCCGTGGAAGTTGCCAAGAGCCTCGCTGAACTGATAAGAAGCCGAACTTATCACAACAAGACGATACTGACTTCGTTCATGGGCTATGGAGCAGTGGAAGAAGCTAACCGGATATTCACCGAGAACAACATTCCAACGTACTCAACGCCTGAACAGGCAATAAAGACATATCAATACATGTACCAGTACAAACGCAACCTCGAACTGCTCTATGAAACACCAGAAGAACTTCCGGTAGACGTGGTACCGCCAAAACGACCACTCCTAACCATAATGAGAAGCGTTGCATCTGAAAACCGTGAAATACTCACCGAAGCTGAAGCCAAAACATTCCTGGAATACTACAACTTTCCCGTTGTAAAAACGAAAGCCGCACAAACGGAAAACGAAGCAGTTCAGCTGGCTTCACAGATGGGTTATCCGGTCGTTCTGAAGATTTTGTCTCCCCAAATAGCACACAAGACCGAAGCAAGCGGCATCATGTTGAACATAGCAAACGAAGCTGAGGTTCGAGAGGCATTCAACCGGATAACGCAGAAAGCAAAGGAATACAACCCGGACGCTGAGATTCTGGGTGTGACTGTCCAGCCCATGATAAAGGGACAGGGCTACGAACTAATCATCGGAGCCAAAGCTGACTCACTCTTCGGTCCGGTCATGCTGTTTGGAATGGGAGGAGTCGGAGTAGAGCTTTTCAAAGACTTCGCCATAGGAATTCCACCGTTAAACCAAACCCTCGTCAGAAGAATGATGGAAGAAACCAAGGTTTATCAGCTTCTTAAAGGCTACCGAAACGTGCCTCCAGCCAACATCAAACTCCTTGAAGAGATACTTGTTCGCTTCAGCCAAATGCTCGTTGATTTTCCGCAGCTCAAAGAAGTTGACATCAACCCACTTTTCATAAATGAAAAAGAGGCCTTCGCCTTAGATGCACGCATGGTGATTGACGCAAAAAAGGTGTTCACCAAGTTTGAACTTCACCAGCATCTTGTCATATCGCCATATCCGACAAAATACGAAACCATGTGGAAACTCCGAGACGGCCGAACAGTCATACTGAGACCGATAAAGCCTGAAGACGAGCCATTGTGGTTGGAAATGTTCCAGAACTTCTCAGAAGAGTCAATACGCTACAGATTCTTCCAGATACTTAAGGACACACCGCACGAAACCAGAGTTCGCTACTGCAACATAGACTACGACCGAGAAATCGCCATAGTCGCAGAACTAACTGAGGAAGGACGCAAAAGAATCCTCGGCGTATCGCGGGTGAGCATAGAACCCGACGGAAAAACAGGTGAAATCGCCTTCATCGTCGCCGACCCATGGCAAGGCCTAGGACTGGGCACCAAAATGGTAGATTACGTGCTGGAAATCTGCGCAGACATGAAACTCGAAACAATCTACGCCATAATGCTTGCCGACAATTACAGGGCAATCGGCCTCATGAAGAAAATGGGCTTCACCGTCAAATACATGGACGACGGAACCGTGAAAGGAACACTGAACATCAGAGAAGAAGAAGCAAAGTGCACAGAACCGAAGATGATCGAGGAAACACAGGCTAAGAACCAGACAGAAACGCAACTGGAACCAAAAGAACAGAAAGAAACAGAACCCATGCCAAGCTAACCTATTACCGTTGACAACTGTTCTGAAGACTCAGCTGACCATGCTTTTCGAAGCATCCATATCGACTTTTAAGCCATGTTTTCAACCGCACTCCGTGTTGAAAGTCGTCAGTTTGCCCATTTTGATTTGTGTCTAGACTATGGACTGTTTCCTAAGCGGTCAAGGAAAACCCTAAATAACTCAAGCTTAATGCACATCTAACTCAAATCCGAGGGAAGGAAGGCCTGTGAATGTCTGAGTGGAAAACAATTAGCATCAGACAGGAGCTCATAAAAGAAATCGAGAAGATTATTAAAACAGGCCGTTACCGAAGCATCTCCGAATTTGTGTCAGAAGCCATTCGTCTGCGTCTGGAAGAGCTTACGCGCACGGAAGGGTTCTCCTTTGGCAAGACTCAAGAAATGCCTTCCACGCCTGATCAGTTGTTGTATACGCCGAAACACACGTGGGCTCAAACGACAACGGAAGGAAACGTACGCGTCGGCATATCTGACTATGCACAAAAACGACTCAGAGGTCTGGCTCAAGTCAAAACAGAACCGGTTGGAAAAGAATTCAACAAAATGGATCCATTCGGAGTTGCTGAAACATGGATGCTGCTGTTTGACCTCTATTCACCGATCAGCGGCCAAATAGTCAAAATCAACGAAAAACTCAGAGAAAAGCCCACAATGGTCAACGAAGACCCGTACGGGCAAGGATGGATTGTGGAAATCAAACCGAACAATTCCTTGACCTTGAAGCAAGAGCTTGACAGCCTGATGGGTGCGCGTGAATACAACAAATGGGTTGATAAGCTGGAGGAAAGATCACGTGAGTAAGCTCGATTTTAAGATGACGTATCAAATAGGCACGTTTGACATATGCCACGCATGCGCTAAGCGTGGCTTAGGTGCTTTAATAAGTTCGCCTTGGAAACAATACTTGATGATTAAAGCGGGGTTCAAGAATGGCAACTGAGACTGTGACAAGCGTAAAAAGAAAGCTACCGCCATGCCGCTCTGCATGTCCCGCGCACGTCAACGTTCAAGCATACGTCTCTCTGATTCAAAGAGGAAAGTACAAAGAAGCGGTTGACATCATACGCAACGACATGCCCTTCCCAGCAATCTGTGGAAGAGTGTGCTTCAGCCCGTGTGAGGACGAGTGTGCAAGAACCGATGTCGACCAAGCTGTAGCCATACGCGCATTAAAGAAATTCGTCGCCGACATTGAACGCCAACAAAGAAAGGTCAAACCCAAACCCATACCAAAAAGGCACACCGAGCAAGTCGCCATCATCGGAGCAGGTCCAGCAGGCCTAACGGCAGCATACGAACTCGCAAAACTCGGTTACCCCGTGACAGTTTTTGAACGCATGTCCGAACCCGGAGGAATGATGCGTTACTGTATACCCGATTTCCGCTTGGAAAAATTCGTTGTTGAAAACGAAGCAAACTACATCAGAGATCTAGGCGTGGAAATCAAAACAGGCGTAGAATTCGGAAAAGACATCACAATTGAAAGCCTACACCAAGAAGGCTACAAGGCTATTTTTGTGGCCATCGGCACCCAGAAAGGCATGATGCTCAACGTTCCAGGTGAAGACCTGAAAGGCGTCGTAAACGCCGTTGACTTCCTGAGAGACATAGCCCTCGGAAAACAAGTGGAAGTCGGACAAAGAGTAGCCGTCGTCGGAGGTGGGAACAGCGCGATAGACGCTGCCAGAACAGCCAAAAGACTGGGTGCAAAAGAAGTCACCCTTCTGTACAGACGTTCCCGCGAAGAAATGCCTGCCTTACCCAGCGAAGTCGCAGAAGCCGAAAAGGATGGCGTCAAAATAGAGATACTAGTCGCACCAAAACAGATTATCGGGCAAAACGGCGAAGTTACAGCTATAGACTGCTTGAGGATGAAGCTGGGTGAACCTGACGAAAGCGGCAGAAGGCGCCCAGTGCCAATCCCCGGTTCTGAGTATAAGTACGAGGTGGACATGGTCATCCCCGCCCTGGGCCAACTGGCAGAAGCCTCATGCATCCCGAAGACCCTGCAGGATGCGAAAGCAAGGGTTCCAACTATAACCACGGATCCATTAACACTCGAGACCAAAGTTCCCGGCGTCTTCGCAGGCGGCGACATAGCCACTGGACCTGCAAGCATAATCGAAGCCGTGGGACAAGGAAAACGAGCAGCCGCGTCAATTCACCTCTACCTGAGCGGACAAGACCTGCACAAAGGAAGAGAAGAAAACATCGAAGAAACAAGCTGGGCCAAAAACCGGAAGCAAATAACGAAAAAAGAACGCCGGTACAACCCTCTCCCAGAGAAATCCCACGCCACTTTTGAAGAAGTGCAAGACTTTCTGGAAAAGCTGGAGAGAGACGCCAAGTTTGAAGCTTACCGCTGCCTAGGCTGCGGACCTTGCGCAGAATGCCTCGGAACCACAGACCTGTGCGAGGGCGACAAAGCAGTTGTCGACGAAGCACTCTGCATAGGCTGCAACGTGTGCGCGGTCGTCTGCCCATTCGGAGCAGCTGTGAAAGACGAGAACAACATCGCACGAATAGATGAAGACCTGTGCAAGGGCTGTGGAATCTGTGCAGCAAGATGTCCAACAAGGGCGATAACGATGAAGAAAGTGACCAACGAGCGCATAGTAAGCTTCGCTATGGCAACAGCCAAGGACTAGATGAACATGACAGACAAAGAACCCAGAATTGTTTGTTTGATGTGCAATTTCGCTTTTTGCAACAGCGAGAACCCGGTACCCTCCAACGTTAACGTAACACGCGTAAACTGCATCGGAGAAATAGACCCGACGATAGTTCTCGAAATGTTCGAAAAAGGCGCCGACGCCGTGATGCTGGCAGGCTGCAAACCTCCAGACTGCCACTTCGTTGAAGGCAACCTGCAAGCAGAACGCGCCGTCAAAATGCTGAAGAAGCTCTTGGCACTGACAGGCTTGGAATCTGAACGCTTAAACCTGCTCTGGTACTCGCCCTTAGAAGAAACGAGTTTTACACGCTCAGCGAAAGAGTTCTCCAGGGAAATAGGAAAACTGGGAGCTTCCCCGCTGAAAGATGCAGACCGCGAATCTATGCCAATGGTGAATCTCCTAGCTGCCAAGAACGCTGCCAGCGAGTTTCGCCTGAGAGTCTTGCTGGGAAGAGAGAAAGAGCTCACAGAAGGTGTGAACGTTTACGGCGACAAACTCACACGCGAAGAGTTCGACACGTTGATGGATGATGTTGTTGAAGATGAATTCATCAGATACAAAATTCACGTTCTCACAAAAACCAAACCGCTTTCAGTTAAAGCCTTAGCAGAAGTAACCGAAATGAAGCCAGCAGCAGTTCTCAAACAGATCGTGAACATGCGCAGAAAAAATATGATAGCTCTAGACAGCATTGAAGGAACAACACCCCTTTACAAGGCGTTGGAGGTTGAGTAGAATGGAAAACCAGAAAGTTGGAGCAGTAATGGTTGTCGGCGGAGGGGTCGCTGGCATACAAGCATCCCTAGACCTAGCCGACTCCGGATTCAAGGTGTACCTAGTTGACAAGGGACCAAGCATAGGCGGGGTGATGGCTCAACTCGACAAGACATTTCCAACAAACGATTGTTCAATGTGCATCCTCTCACCCAAACTTGTTGCAACCGGAAGACACCCGAACATCACGATTCTTACAAACACGGACATCACAGGACTGAACGGTGAAGCTGGAAACTTCGAAGTAAAGATTCGAAAAAACAGCCGCTACATAATTGAAGAAAAGTGCAACGGCTGCGGCATCTGCGCGCAGAAATGTCCAATCGAAGCTGTTGACATGTTTAACGAAGGCCTCGCGAACAGAGGCGCAGTCTACGTAGAGTATCCACAGGCAGTCCCGCTGAAGTACAAGATTGACCGCGAAAAATGCATAGGCTGCGGAACGTGCTACGAAATCTGCAAAGCAAGAGCAATCGCGTACGACCAGAAAGAGAGCGAAACAACCCTGAAAGTCGGCTCAATAATCCTCGCTCCCGGATTCGAACCCTTCGATGCAAGACTCAAAAGCGAATACGGTTACGGACGCTTCCAAAACGTCGTCACAAGCATCGAATTCGAACGCATCCTGAGTGCTTCCGGCCCCTACGGTGGACTTGTCCTGCGATCATCAGACGGCGAAATACCCAAACGGGTAGCCTTCATCCAATGCGTCGGCTCAAGAGACTACCAGCTCGGAAACAACTACTGCTCTGCAGCCTGCTGCATGTACGGCATGAAAGAAGCCGTCATAGCAAAAGAGCACACACCCATCCAGATGGACGCATCAATCTTCTACATGGACATGCGTTCCTACGGAAAGGAATTCGACGCCTATCGCAACCGCGCCGAAGAAGAGTACGGCATAAGATTCACACGATCACGCGTCGCCGGAGTAACCGAAGATCCGTTGACGGGCAATCTATTCGTGCATTACGTACAGGACGAAACGCCCAAGACGGAAGAGTTCGACATGGTCGTTCTTTCAATCGGAATGAAGCCGCCGAAAGACGTTGAAGAACTGGCCAAAAACCTGGGAATCAAGCTTAACAAGTACAATTTCTGTGAAACGCAGACTTTTTCTCCAATGGACACTTCGAAACCGGGCATCTTCGTCTGCGGCGCCTTCTCAGCACCGAAAGACATACCTGAAAGCGTAGCCCAAGCGAGCGGTGCAGCGGCAAGAGCCATGGGCATAATAGCAGACGCAAGAGGAACTCAAGTCGGTGCAAGAGAATATCCGCCTGAGAGAGACGTGAGCAAGGAAGAGCCTCGCATCGGCGTCTTCGTCTGTCACTGCGGAATCAACATCGGCGGAGTCGTAAACGTGCCACAAGTCGTGGAGTATGCGAAGACCCTGCCAAACGTGGTCTATGCGGAGGCAAACGTTTACACCTGCTCACAGGATACACAGAAGCTTATCCGTGAAAAAATCCAGCAGAACAAGCTGAACCGCGTCATAGTTGCTTCGTGCACGCCGAGGACGCATGAACCCTTGTTCAAAGAAACCCTCCAGGAAGCAGGACTGAACCCGTACCTGTTCGAAATGACAAACATCCGAGACCAGTGCAGCTGGGTGCACATGCACGAGCCGAAAGAGGCCACGAAAAAAGCCAAAGATCTCGTTAGATCAATAGTCGCCAAATCCGCCCTGTTGAAACCATTGAAGAAACCAGTGATAAACGTCACCCAAGTCGGACTCGTCATAGGAGGCGGAGTCTCAGGCATGACCGCAGCCCTGGAGCTCGCAAAACAGGGGTTCGAAGTTCACTTGGTTGAAAAAGAGAAAGAACTGGGCGGTCATCTTCGCACCATCTACTACCTGCTCGGAGAAAAAGAAGACCCGAAAGAAAAACTGAACGCCCTCGTCAGTGAGGTCATGAAAAACGACAAGATACACGTTTACACCGGAGCAGAAGTTACCGACATCTATGGTTTCGTGGGCAACTACAAGTCAAAGATGCGCCAGCAGAGCGGCAGTGAAAAAGAAGTTGAGCACGGCATAGTAATAGTTGCTACCGGCGCGGTGGAATACAGACCCACAGAGTACTTCTACGACAAGGACCCGAGGGTCGTGACGCAGCATGAGTTGGAAGAAGACCTTGCCAACGGAGAGTTCAACGCCAAAAACGTCGTCATGGTCCAATGCATCGGCGCGAGGACAAAGGAAAGACCCAACTGCTCAAGAATATGCTGTGGACAAGCCATCAAGAACGCGCTGAAAATCAAGCAGGTAAGCCCGGAGACCGAAGTCTACGTGCTGTTCAAGGACATCAGATCCTACGGGTTCAAGGAAGACTACTACCGGGACGCAGCAATGAAAGGGGTCACGTTCATAAATTATGACGATGAACGCAAGCCGGAGCTCACCAAGGAAGGAAACGAACTCAAGATGACTTTCTGGGAGTCCGTGCTGAAACAGCAGGTCGAGATTGAACCCGACCTCGTGGTCCTAAGCGCCGCCACAATTCCAAACCCTGAGAACAAGCACATAGCAGAAATGCTCAAGGTACCACTGACAAAGGACGGCTCATTCCTCGAAGCACACATGAAACTCCGTCCAGTGGACTTCGCGACGGACGGCGTTTTCCTGTGCGGAATGGCTCACTCGCCAAAGTACATCGAAGAAAGCATCGCACAAGCATGCGCAGCCGCCTCAAGGGCAACAACGATACTCTCCAAGAATACGCTTGAGATGGAAGGAATCATCGCAAACGTTGACGAAGATTTATGTAGTGGCTGCAGAATCTGTGAGTATCTATGCCCATATGGTGCACTCGAAATGAAGGATAAGGACGGAAAACCAATTGCGCACGTGATTGAAGCCCTGTGCAAAGGTTGCGGCGCATGCGGTACGGCCTGTCCAACCAAAGCCATCACGATGGGACACTTCACCAACCAGGAAATACTTGCTCAAGTCAAAGCAGCTCTAGTGGAGGCAGAATAATGAACAAGAACAACGGGTTTGAACCGAAAATAATCGGTTTTCTATGCAACTGGTGCGCCTACGCAGGCGCAGACCTTGCGGGTGTAAGCAGAATTCAGTATCCTCCAAACATCAGAATCATACGTGTGATGTGCAGCGGCAGAATAGACCCCGCGTTCGTGTTAGAAGCATTCAAAGACGGCGCGGACGGCGTGCTCGTCGCAGGCTGCCACTTACCATCAGACTGTCACTACATCAGCGGGAACTTCAAGGCCATGAGAAGAATAAACCTGTTGAAGAGAGTCTTGAAAGACTTCGGAATTGAACCTGAACGTTTACGGTTAGAATGGATCTCGGCAAGTGAAGGAGACAAATGGGCAGCCGTGGTCAGAAGCATGGTGGAAGACTTGAAGAAGCTTGGTCCAAGCCCGGTGAAAGCTATGGAAGCTGAAGCCTAATGGCAGAAACAGCTGAAAAGCCGATAAAGGCTTCAGAAATCGACCCCAAATTCAAGTACGAAATCTCAAAGATGCACGGCGGAGAAAAAGTGATGCGCTGCTTCCAGTGTGGAACATGCACATCAGACTGTCCGATTGCAAGGTTCAGCGAAACCTACAGGCCGAGACAGATAATCCGCATGGCACAGCTCGGACTTAGAAACAGAGTGCTGAACAGCGACACACTGTGGCTTTGTGCAGCTTGCTTCACATGTACAGACCGGTGTCCACAAGATGTCGAAGTAGCCAGCGTCATACGCGTTCTGAGAAATCTAGCAGCTGAGAAGGGCATCGTGCCTCAAGTGTTCAAAGAGGAAGCATCAAGCATACTCGAGTCAGGATATGCCTACCGAATTCCAGAGTTAAGATTAAAGAAAAGAGAAACCCTAGGCCTGCCGCCGCTGCCGAAAGGCAACCCCGAAAGCATAGGCAAAACACTGCGCAAAATAGGTTTCCTCAAATGCGTTGAAAAGAAGGGAGGCTAGATTGGCCGAACGCAAATATCTTATGTTTCTGGGATGCGCAATTCCATACCGTGTGGCTGCGTACGAGATTTCAGCACGGAAAATCCTCAAAAGACTCGGCGTGGAAATAGTTGAAATGCCCGAATTCAACTGTTGTGGTCTCCCGTTAGATCCTGTAAGCCACGAAACGATGCTTATCTTGGCAGCCAGAAACCTCGCCATGGCAGAGCAGAAGGGATTAGACATCGTGGCCCTGTGCCCAGGCTGTGCTGGAACTCTGAAGAAAGTCAGCAAGATGTTGAAAGAAGACGAGCAAATGCGTGAAGAGATAAACAAGCATTTGAAGGAAGCTGGGCTTGAGTTCAAGGGAACGGTTACAGCCAAGCACTTGTTGCAGGTCCTGGTTGAAGACGTTGGGTTGGAGAAGATAAAAGAAACGATTGTTAAGCCGCTTACAAACGTGAAAGTCGCTGAGCACAACGGTTGCCACATTTTGAGGCCTAAAGAATACATCGGTTTTGACGATCCTGAAGATCCTAAAACACTCAAAACTCTGATCGAAACAACTGGAGCAACATGTTTGGATTACTTGGACGAGACGGAATGCTGCGGCGCTCCTAGCGTTGGAGTAAACGACAAGATCGCCCTGCAGCTTGCAAGGGACAAGCTGAACCACATCAAAACTGTGGATGCACAGGCGATGATAACTATCTGCCCGTTCTGTCACATCATGTACGACACGAACGAGCTGCGTATAGAAAAGATGTTCAACGAGGTTTACGGTATTCCGATTCTGCATTATCCCCAACTGCTGGGTTTGGCAATGGGGATGTCGCCTGGTGAACTGGCTTTCAATGAGCTTCGCGTTGACTGTTCAAAAATATTGGGACAAGTGTGTGAAGGTGGAAAATAGATGGCTGAAAAATTGAAACTGGGTTTCTACTGGGCTGCAAGCTGTGGCGGATGCGAAATCGCAGTGTTGGACATAAACGAGAAAATACTGGACGTGGTAAAGATTGCGGACATAGTGTTCTGGCCTGTTGCTATGGACGTCAAATACAAAGACGTTGAAGCCATGCCCGACAAGTACATGGACATATGCTTCTTTAATGGCTCAGTCAGGAGCGAAGAGCAGGAACACATGGCCAAACTCTTGAGACAAAAGGCCAAGGTGCTCGTTGCATTCGGCTCTTGCGCCCAAGAAGGATGCATACCTGGCCTAGCGAATCTCCATGATCGGAAAGAGATTTTCAGCAAGGTCTACCTTGAAAGCAAGTCAATCGCAAATCCAAAAAGAGTCGAACCCAAAACCAGGTTTGAAGCAAAAGAAGGCGTCCTGAAGCTCCCAGAGTTCTATGACACCGTCAAAACCCTAGATCAGACAGTTGAAGTTGACTATTACCTACCAGGTTGCCCACCTCCAGTCAAACTCATCCTAAACGCCGTTGACGCCATAGCAAAGAACGAACTTCCCCCCAAAGGTTCCGTACTCGCACCGTTAAAATCTGTCTGCGATGAATGCCCAAGAAAGAAGGAGAACAAGAGAATCTCAAAGATATACCGCGTCCATGAGAAGGTCCCCGAACCGGAGAAGTGCCTGCTCGAACAGGGGATAATATGCATGGGACCAGCAACTCGCAGTGGATGCGGGGCTCAATGCCTCACGGTTGACATGCCCTGCACGGGATGCGGTGGGCCCTGTCCCAACTCGCCGGAACAAGGAGCAGCCATGATAGGCGCATTAGCTTCAATACTTGGGTTAGAGGGAGAGACAGAACACTACACTCAGGAGGATGTTGACAATCTGATGAACCAAATCAAAGATCCTCTCGGAACGTTCTACATGTACTCTTTACCGTCATCAATTCTCAGGAGGAAAGTGATGGGACAATGAAGGAAATAGTGATAGATCCAATAACAAGACTGGAAGGCCATGGAAACGTTTCGATATTCCTGAACAACGAGGGCGAAGTTGAAAACGCCTATCTCAAGATACCTGAACTCAGGGGGTTCGAGAAGTTCTGCGTCGGCAGAAGGGCTGAACTCATGCCGATTCTGACGACCAGAATCTGCGGAGTCTGCCCAGTCGCTCACCATTTTGCGGCAACGAAAGCCTTGGACGCGGCGTTCAACGTTGAACCTCCATCAGCCGCCAAGAAGCTCAGAGAACTCATGTACGCTGGATACATTATCTATGACCACACACTGCACTTCTACTATCTGGGTGGACCGGACTTCATCGTTGGGCCCGACGCTCCGCCTGAGAAAAGGAACATTCTAGGAGTCATTGAAAAAGTCGGAATGGACGTAGCCAAAGAAGTCATTAAGCACCGAGCCTACGGACAAAAGATAACTGAGATTCTGGGCGGAAAAGCGACGCATCCAGTGTGCGGGTTGCCCGGCGGCATCTCGAAGCCGTTGAGCGAAGAGAACAGGCAGGAAATCGAGAAGATGGCAGCGTCGTCCTTGGAGTTCGCAAAGCTCACCCTGAAGATATTCCATGACATTGTTCTTGGAAACCCGAAGTACGTTGACATGATCAAGAGCGACGCGTACACGATGAACACCTACTACATGGGTCTGGTTGATGAACACAACAAGGTCAACTTTTACGACGGCAAAATCAGAGTTGTCTATCCCAGCGGCGGCGAATTCCTGAAGTTTGAACCCAAAGACTACCTGACCTATATCGGCGAGCACGTGGAAGAGTGGACCTACTCAAAGTTCCCGTTCTTGAAGAAGGTAGGCTGGAAAGGCCAAGTCTACGGCCCGGACAGCGGAGTCTACCGTGTCGGTCCGCTTGGAAGACTCAACGCTTCGGACGGCATGGCAACGCCGCTTGCACAGGAAGAGTATGAGGTAATGTACAAGACTCTGGGCGGAAAACCAGTGCATGGAACTTTGGCTTTCCATTGGGCAAGGCTGATAGAGCTGCTTTACGCCACTGAACGAGCGCTTGAGCTTGTCAGAGATCCAGAGATAACCAGCACGGACGTGCGTAACAAGCCGGGCGAGCCAGGCGAGGGCGTGGGAGTGGTCGAGGCAGCAAGAGGCACGCTTTATCACCACTACGTGCTGGACAAGGACGCGCTTATCAAGGATGTTAACCTGATTGTGGCGACAACCAACAACTATCCTGCAATCTGCATGTCCATCCGTGATGCGGCAAAAGGTCTGATACATGACGGGAAAGTGAATCAGGGCTTGCTTAACATGGTTGAAATGGCTTTCAGGGCTTACGACCCGTGCTTCGGATGCGCTACACATTATGCAGTAGGACAGATGCCTTTAACTGTAGAAATCTACGATGCAAACAGAAAGTTGGTCAGAAAAGTTCAGAGATAAGCCTTTTTCTCTTTCACTTATGTTATGCTCTATTGGCGATTTCTAGTGGTCAGCCGAAAGTTCATAGTGCAAAAAGAGCTTGGGAAATGGTTTTCAAACGCTGAAAGAGTCGTTGTGGCAGGCATTGGTAACCCCATCCGTATGGACGACAATGTTGGAGTCAGAATCGTCCAAGATTTGCAGGGGATGGTGTCTGAGAAGATATACCTTATTGAATGTGAAACAGTTCCTGAAAATTTCATGCCGCAAATCATAGATTTTCTTCCAACACACGTTCTTCTGGTTGACGCTGCACTCTTTTGTTCAGAGCCCGGAAGTTTTAGGCTTGTTCAGCCTGAGCAACTAACGGCATATCCTGCTTTTTCAACACACATGTTTCCACTGCGAATATTCTGTGAACATGTTAGGGAGACGACGAAGGCCAAAATTGCCTTGCTACTTGTGGAACCTGAAAAAACTGATTTTGGAGAAGGTCTGACGCTCACGGCTCAAGCATCCGTGAAAGAAATCGTTAAGGCATTGCTTGAACTGCTTCCGCAATAGTCCCAGTGCACTAGGTTCAAGGTTGTTCTGTGGATATGTGCACGAACTTCAGGGAACAATTGTGATACGGCGAGTTTTGCAAAGAAACTTTTTAATGTGCAGAGGCGAAGAGTACGCCTGATGTTGGATCCAAAAGACGTTGACTTCAAGCAACTTGGCTTCAGAGCCGGACTGGAAGTACACCACCAGATCCGTTCCGAAAGAAAACTATTTTGCCGTTGCCCGCCCACGTTGGAGTCCGATCCAGAAAACATGGACTACAGCTTTTACCGATATTTCCGTCCTGTTCTGGGTGAGATGGGAGACTTCGATCCTGGAATGCTCGTCGAGTTCGAGAAGGGGTACAAGGTTATCTATTACGCTTGTGAAGAGAATACATGCACTTATGAAATGGATGAGACTCCTCCTTTTTATCCGGACAAGGATGCTATTAAGAAGGGTTTTGTGTTAGCCTTTTATTTCAATTGTTCAGCTTTGGCTGAAGAAATTGTCGTCAACAGGAAGCAATACCTTGATGGGTCGATAACAACGGGTTTTCAACGAACATTCATCGTTGGCCGAGATGGGTGGGTGCCTGTTTACGGCAAGAAAGTCAGAATCAGCAACGTTCACATTGAAGAAGATGCTGCTCGCAGAGTTAACTGGTGCGACACCGCCAGCAGAACCGTCTATTTCAACCTAGACCGCCTCGGTGTCCCTCTCACCGAAGTTATCACTGATCACAGAGACATTGAAACTGCTCGAGAACTAGTCGAGTTGGCCAGGCAGATCGGACGAGTTCTGCGGATAAGCCGCATCGGCAGAAGAGGGATAGGTGTGGCGCGTCAAGATGTCAACATTTCCATAAACGGAGGAAACAGGGTTGAGATTAAAGGTGTGCAAAACCTAGGCATGTTTGACCTGCTTTGCCGCCATGAGACTGTTCGTCAACAAACTCTAATCGAGATAAGCAAGAAAATTAGGGAACGTGGAACAGAAAAAGAAGATTTTCAGCACACTTACGTCGACATTTCTCACCTTTTTGAACTTGAAGGTGGAGACAGAGCTTTCGTCACAAGATTTCCGAGGATGAAAGGCTTGTTCGGGGTAGAAGTACAACCTAACAAGGATTTTGGCGAGGAAATATTTGAGAAAAGCATGCTCATCACCGGTATACCTCGTGAAGATCAGTTCCACAGCGACGAGATCGAAAAAGATGCTGTCCGCAAGCGCTCTCGTCATCCTTGCAGATTACAAATCGAAGAAAAGAAGTATACGGAAATCTGCAAAATCATAAGCCCTGAGCCTGAGGACGCATTTGCAGTTGTTGTTGGTCCTGAGCGAAGGGCCCTACACGCCATGAAGAAAATCGTGGAAAGAGTTAAAATGGCGTTACGCGGCGTGCCTCAGGAAACCCGGCGGCTCTTGCCAGATGGCAATTCAGAATTCCTCAGAGTGATCCACGGCAAGGAACGCATCTACCCCGACACTGACACGCCACCGATTGTGGTTCCGAGAGAAGAAATTGAGGAGTGCAGAAAGCTGGTTGGAGAACGCCCTTGGGAGACGTTTGAAGATATCCACAGCAAATACGACCTCAGTCGAGAACAGGTAGACCTGCTCATTAGGGATGAGAAAATTGGGAAGTTTTACGATTACGTAAAGGAGTTGCAGCTTGACTCATTTCTTGCCTATCACTTGCTGATAGAAATTCCTCGCAGTAAACGGAGGCAGGGTATCATAGTGGATGACTGGGTCGTTGATCAATTGGCTGAAGGTTTTTCTCGCAGGCTTGCAATGCCAGGACAGATCGATTCACTCATTGAGATTCTTATCCAAGAACCCAAACTCGGTATTCAGCAAGCTGTCAAGAAACTTGCCGCTCCTTCTGTTACGAATGCACAATTGAAGAGTCTCATCCTACAACACTTGGGTCTCTTCGACAAGACCAAGATTCTTTCTGATGAAGCCTACAGGAAACTTGCGATTTCCAAAACGGTCGGAGAGGTCTTGAAAGCCGTCAAACATTCAATTGCTGGGAACGACATTATGGAAAAAATTCAGACTTTAATTAAAGAGGAGGAGAATTGAAGTGCCCAAAAACCGAGATAAGACTGGCGATGAGGGGCCCGAGGGATATCGTGGATCCTTGCGTGAAAGGCTCATAAAAGAAGGAATACGCACTTGGAGTAAGGTTAGAATAACAAAGGGAAAGGCAGTTTACGAAGGGCTGTTGTTGCCAAGAAGTGAACACACAGCTAATACTTATGTAACGTTAAAGGTTGACACTGGCTACAATTTGGGCGTTCTGATCGATGAGAACGCCAAGATTGAAGAAACAGGTCACCAGAAAGGGCATTATCAACTTCCGCATGTTGATGTAGAATTCAGGAAGGAGCTGCCCAACGTTACGCTTCTTGGCACTGGCGGCACTGTTGCGTCTCGTTTGGATTACCGAACTGGCGCTGTGCTTCCTGCTTTTACGCCGGAAGAGCTTTTCTCTGCTGTTCCAGAGTTAGTTTCAACTGTCAACTTGACTCCTAAGACGTTGTACAAGATATTGAGTGAAAACTTTAGACCTGAGTACTGGATAAAAACTGCTGAAGCAATCGCGAAAGAGGTTGAGAGTGGGGTTGGCGGCGTGATTATAGGTCACGGTACTGACACCATGTGCACCACTGGGTGCGCACTTTCCTATTTTCTGCGCAATGTTCCAGTTCCCGTGGTTCTTGTTGGCAGCCAGCGCAGTTCCGACAGGCCTTCATCCGATGGGCCTCGAAACATTTTGTATGCTGCCACTCTTGCTGGCCACGAAGACTTTTCCGAAGTTGTCGTTTGCATGCATGGCGGCACGAGCGACAGCTACAACCTCATACATCGAGCCACGCGCTGTCGTAAGATGCATTCCTCCCGCCGTGATACGTTTCGCACTCTAGACGATGTTCCTCTTGGCAAGATTGATGATTCTGGCGTTACATGGTTCAAAGACGACATTCGCCCTCGTGGTCCTGTTCAAGATTTCCGCTTAGACACAAAAATGGACACGCGCGTAGGCATGCTATACTCTTATCCTGGAATGAATCCCGATATGCTTGATTCTATGGTTGACCTCGGCTATCATGGCATCGTTATAATCGGCACGGGTTTGGGTCACGTTGGAACAGACCTTTTCCCACCTTTGGAACGCTGCCAACAAGAAGAAATCCCCGTGGTGCTCGTAGTTGAACCCCTCTTCGGTTACGTGCACCTCCGCGTGTACGAAACGGGCAGAGACATGCTTGCAAGGGGCGTCATTGAGGGCGGCAACATGCTTCCTTCCGCCGCCTACACCAAGCTCATCTGGATTTTAGGGCACACTCGCAATATCGAAGAGGTGAAGAAATTGATGCAAACGAACATTGCGGGTGAGATCACGGAAAGAGAGGGTCCAAGGGGTTTTCTGCTTCTTCAGGGCGTAGAATCTGGCATCGATCAGATACTGAAAAACCTTTAGGATGCGCCATTGCACCCTTGAGCCAGGGTCCTATGACAGAAACACGTATTGATTAAAAGGGAGGCTAGGAGGCTTTTTGGGTGCCTTTCACAGCCTCTTGGAAGAGTTTTTTCACGGCTGTTATCCTTGCTTTTTGGGCCAGGACGTCGCTTGTGGTTTCTTCAAGGGCTTCTTCTGGGCACCATTTGACGCATTGCGGTTCTCCCTTTTCTTTGCACAGGTCACAGACATAGACAACCTTGTTCTCTGGGTGCAGCATGATTGCTCCGTAGTCGCATGCTTCGATGCACCATCCGCACCCGTTGCACTTGTCCTTGTCCACGCTTATCACCCCTGTTTCTTCAGACTGGGTCAATGCTTCTCTTGGGCAGGCAGCAACGCAAGGCGGGTCTTCGCACAGTCTGCATGTAACAGCCATGTTTATCAGCTGGTTTATTCTGACGACTCGTATTCTCGATTTCAGCGGGTTGAACGCCTTGTCTTTTGTCAGCGAGCAGATGTATTCGCAGACTTGGCATCCTACGCACTTGTCTGGGTCTGCTGAAACGAATTTTTTCTCATGAATCTTCACCATTTTCTTTTCCTCCATTATTTGTGGATGACATGAATCAGGTCGTCCATTCCTAACTCCTTGAGCTTTTCCACGGTTGGTACTCCTTCTTTTGTCCATCCTCGGGACTCATAATAATCGTCTAGAAGCAGGTCCAGTTCTTGCTGTGTAACCATGGCTCCTTTGGATGGGCCTTCGTCTGGAATTGGTTCGTGCATGACCTTGTATGGCAACGTGTCGTCTTTCCTTCCTAATCCTTCTCTGATGTTGATTAGTTTGGCAATGTTTTGTATTCTTTCGCCTGTTTTCTTCAGTTCTTCAGGTGTCATTTCGAATCCGGTTACCAAAGTGTAAAGCTTCGCCATATCCGGCAGTTCTTTGTAGTATGTGCCTCTTGAAAACTTGCAGACGATGAATGAGTCGATGAGGTTGTAGACATCTTCCATGTCTTTGACAAGCTTGCCTCTGCCTTTTTCAGCTATAAGCCTGTTGACTTTTCCTTTTACGTCAAAAGCGTAGGCTCCATGCCTGTTGTGGTCAGCTCCCCGGAATGAAACAGCAAAACCTAACGCGGCTGTCTTGAGGCATCTCAAGTCATAACCTGTGATTTCCACCCCTTTTATGGTTGCCGCCAACTTGTAGGAATCCTTGCCTATGCGGTCAGCTGCAAACTTGGCTCCATCCGCCAGCACATCGCCGATGCCTTCACGTTTACCGATTTTCTCAACCAGTTGAACCATTGCTTCGGCGTTGCCGAATTTCGCGTCTATCCCGTCGAGTTCCTTCTGAGTCAATATGCCTCTTTCGTAGCAGTCCATTGCAAAACCGACAGTTACGCCTGCGCTGATTGCATCCATACCGTAGTAGTTCGTAAGTTCCATTCCTTTTATGATGGCGTCAAGTCTATCTACCCCACAGTAGGGACCAAGCGCCCACAACGTTTCATACTCCATCCGTGTCATCGTGTTCTTGTATGGTCCCTCTGGGACTACACACATGTGTTCACACCGCATCGCGCAAGAACTGCATCCGATGATTTTTGCGACGTATTTCTCGTTTAGACATTCACCGCTGACCTTCTCCGCACCTTCAAATCTTGAGTTATTATAGTTTCTTGTAGGCATACAAGATAGTGAATTGTGCACAAGGACGTTTTCACACGTGCCGAGCGTTCTGTATTTCTGCGTGGCAGGGCCTTTCATTCTTTCATGAAATTCCTTCACGTACTCCATGAATTCATCGAGTTTTGCAACCGTGACATCGTGTGTTCCACGCACAGCAACCGCCTTGAGATTCTTTGAACCCATAACCGCGCCTAAGCCGGTTCTTCCAGCCGCGCGGGTCTTGTCGTTGATTATGCATGCCATTCGAGAAAGCTTTTCGCCAGCCACACCTATGGAGGCAACGCGGATGTAGTAGTCGCCCAGCTCTTCTCTTATGGCATCTTCAGTCTCCCCGGGCGATTTTCCCATCAAGCCTGAAGCATCCAAAAGCTGAACTGAATCATCATCAATCCAGACGTAAACTGGTTTTTCGGCTTTGCCCTTGAACACTACAGCGTCATATCCTGCTCTTTTCAATTCCGTTCCAAAAGTGCCGTGAGCTTTGGCTTCACCTATTCCAAAGGACTGCGGGGACTTGGAAACAAAAGCGTGTCCATTTCCGCCTGTAGGCCACATCGTGCCCGATATCGGGCCATTTGCAATGACCAGCGGGTTTTCCGGGTCGAACGGGTCTATCTTGGGTTTAGAATTGTCTAGCCACAGTCGCATGCCCAAGCCTATTCCACCTATGTATTTCTTGGCATACTCTTCGTTCAGAGGTTCGGTGTGAGTTTTTCCTGATGTTAAATCAACATAAAGTACACGCCCTGCATAACCAAACAATACTGTTCCCTCTACACCATTCTTGTTCTTAACGAACCTGCATGTTTAATATTAATTTATCGTTTAAAAATCTAATTTCTGAACGAAGATAAATCAACGTTCTGCTGATGGATTCTTCGCTGAAAAAAGGAATAGGATACAGGCATTTTTGGGGATTACAGTGCTTCTTTAATGAGCTCCAGAATGTCCTTTACCGAAATCTTGTTTTCTACGTCTAGCACTTTTACCGCATCTTCTAAGGTGGTGACGCAGTATGGGCAGGCCACAGCTACTGTGTCAGCGTTGAGGCTGAGTGCCTCTTGAAGTCGGTTTGTGCTGGGTCTCTTTTCAGGCAGCGCGTCTTCTGTCCACACCCTTCCAGCGCCTCCGCCGCAGCAGAAGCTGCTCTGTTTTGTCCTTCTCATTTCGATAAGTTCTACGCCTTTTATTGTCTGCAAGATCTGTCGTGGTGCGTCAAATACATCGTTGCGTTTGCCTAGGAAGCAGGGGTCATGGTAGACGATTCTTTTCCTTATGGGCTTCGAGAGTTTGATGCTTCCTTTTTCAAGGGCCTCGGCGAGGAATTGGGTGTAGTGTTGGACGTTGAGGCCAGCGTCGCTGTAAGGCTTGTCATTCTTGAACGTGTTGTAACAGTGTGGTGATAACGTTACGATTTTCTTTGGGTCGAATTTCTTGAACATTGAGATGTTGTGTTCGGCGAGTTCTTCGAACAATCCTTTTTCGCCGAGTCTTAGCATGTGGTCTCCGCAGCACCATTCTTCAGTGCCCAGTGTCGCAAAGGAGACCTGCATGTGATTGAATATTGAGGCCATGGTTCTTGCTGCTTCTTGGTTTCTCAGGTCGTAAACATTTGAGCAGCAGGTGAAAAACAGGACATCGGCTTTTGTGGTTGTTGGAAAGGTTTTAACGTTCAGATCTTTTGCCCATTCCATCCTTTTGGCCTGCGTTGTTCCCATGGGGTTGTGGTATTTGTATACGCTTTCAAGCACGTCTTTGACGGTTCTTGGAATGTCTCCGGCTTCGACTAGGAGGCTGTGATCGTCAACTATGGCGTTTGCGCAGGTTAGTTTTTTGGGGCAGAACATCGTGCACGAGTTGCATTGGGTGCAGAGCCAGATGTTGTCGGCCATTGGTTTCAGTCTTTGATCCAGGCCTTGATCTCTTGAATCTGTGATGAATCGGTATGTAGCCGTCAGCGCTGACGGTCCGAGGAATTTCTCGTCTATGACTGCTGGACAGGCTGAGTTGCAAATGGAGCATTTGATACATAGTGTCAGGTCCCAGTATTTTTTAAGATCCTCGGGACTTTGAGAGAATTCATCAGGTTTCTTGAATTCTTCTTCAGGCTTAATCAGGATCGGTTTGATCCTCTTGTAAGTTTCGAAGAACGGTTGCATGTCGACAACAAGGTCTTTTATCACAGGAGAATTTGAGAGCGGTTCAACGGTCAGAGAGTCTGCGCCGAGGTCGAGCACCTGCGTGTAGCAGGCTAGCATCGGCTTGCCGTTAACGTTGATTGCACAGTCTCCGCAGATGCCCATCCTGCATGACTGTCTAAACGTGAGTGAATCGTCAAAGTGATCTTTGATATAAAGCAGGGCGTCAAGGAGAGTTGTTCCTTGGTGAATGGGGACTTTGAATGTTGATACGTAGTGTCTTTTCTGTTCTGGTTCAAATCGGCTTATGTTGAATTCAACCGTTTTCTCTACTTTGGTGCTCATGTTACTTCATCTTTCTAGTAGGTTCTGGCCACAGGAGGCCATCTGGTTATCGTGACTGGAATGTACTCGAGTCTCGGTCCGTCTTTCGTGTAGTAGGCGAGTGTGTGTTTCAGCCAGTTCTGGTCATCGCGTTTTGGATAGTCGGTTCTTGAATGTGCTCCGCGTGATTCATTACGCGGCAGAGCACCGACCATGGTGACTTCGGCAAGATCCAGCATGAAATCAAGTTGCAGTGCGTTTAACATTCCAGTGTTGAATGGTCGTCCTTTGTCTTGGACTCTTATCTTTTTGAACCTTTGCTTAAGCTGTCTGATTTCCTTCAGGCCGCTTTCAAGCTGGTCTCCTCTTCTGTATATCCATGCCTTCTCGTTCATTATGCGTCTCATTTCATCTCTGATGTCCGGGACCCTTTCGGTGCCTTCGCTTCCCAATGTCTGGTCGAAGACCCGCTTTTCTTCTGCAGCCAATTTTCCCTGTGGGGGTTCATGCAAGCCTGTTGATAACGCGTGCTTGGCAGCTTGTTCGCCTGAGACTGCGCCGAAAACTAGACATTCTGCTGTGGAGTTTGTGCCCAGTCTGTTTGCTCCGTGTAGGCTTAGGCATGAGCATTCTCCTGAGGCGTATAAGCCTGAAATCGGTGTCTCGGTTTTTATGTTGGCCTTGATTCCTCCCATCGAGTAGTGAGCCGCTGGCCTGATCGGTATCGGTTCTTTGACGGGGTCTACTCCGCCGAGTTTTATCGCGACGTCTCTGATGAGCGGTAGCCTTAGGTTTATTTTCTCTTCTCCTAGGTGTCTTAGGTCTATAGCTATGTAAGGTCCGTAGGGTCCCTGCAAGCCCCTTCCTTCCAGTATTTCTGTTTGTTCTGCACGTGAAACCACGTCTCGTGGAGCTAGTTCCATTTTTTCAGGTGCGTATTTTTTCATGAAGCGTTCGCCGTTGGCGTTGATTAGGTAGCCTCCTTCTCCTCTTGCCCCTTCCGTTATCAGTACGCCTGAGGGGACCATGCCTGTTGGGTGGAACTGGACGAACTCCATGTCCTCCAGCGGTGCACCTGCGCGGTAGGCCATTGCCATGCCGTCGCCTGTTGTTGTGTGCGAAAACGTGGTGAACTCGTAGATGCGTTCGTGTCCTCCAGTTGCCATCACAATTGATTTAGCTTGGAGCGCGTACATTCGGCCCGTCCTCATTTCCAAAGCCGTAAGGCCTATGGCTGTTGCGTTTTCTACGACAAGGGAGGTGACGAACCATTCGTCGTAGAATTTTATGTTACGATAAGATGTCGCTTTTCCGTAGACGGCGTGCATTTCATGAAAGCCTGTCATGTCCGCTGCAAAGCATGCTCTTGGAAAAGTGTGTCCCCCGAATGCTCTTTGAGCTATTTTTCCGTCAGCCGTTCTGCTCCACGGACATCCCCAGTGTTCTGTGAGGACTATTTCCTTCGGTGCCCCTCTGGCGAAGAATTCAACAACGTCTTGGTCTGCGAGGAAATCCGCGCCCTTCACTGTATCATAGGCATGGAGGTCATAAGAGTCTTTTTCGTTAGTAACGGCTCCTGTTCCACCCTGTGCACAAACAGAGTGCGATCGCAGAGGATGGTGCTTGGAGACGACTGCTATCTCAAGCGTGCTGTCAACCTCAGCAGCAGCGACAGCAGCCCTTAGACCGGCCAAGCCGGCGCCGACGATAATTATGTCATGAGTGAATTTCTCTATCATACTTCACCTATTTTGATTATTGATTGAAGACTAGGTAAATCTCTAACCTTTGCTTTATAGTTTTTCCAGCTTTCTATCTGGTAACGATGTTCGCCTTGACAAGTGCATTCTGGAAACGTGGCTTACAAGATTTTTATAGTTCTCTCGTCAATCCTACCTTGTGATAGTCTCATGTTCAATGCCGCAAGATTCATAGAAGAAACGGTTAGGGAATTGGCCGGCAAGATAAAGGGCGTTGCTGTCCTAGGCGTTTCTGGCGGGGTTGATTCAACTACGGCGGCGATTTTAGTGAACAAGGCTGTTGGAGAAAACTTGCGCTGTGTTTTGGTGGATACTGGTTACATGAGAAAGAACGAGATAGAGTACAATGCAAGAATGTTGAGAGGACTAGGTTTGAACGTTGTTGTTGTGGATGCCAAGGAACGATTTTATGAAAAACTCAAAAGTGTGATTGATCCCGAGCAGAAAAGGAAAATCATTGGTGAATTGTTCATTAGAGTGTTTGAGGAAGTTGCCAGAAGGGAGGGCGCGAGGTTTTTCGTTCAAGGCACGATTGCTCCAGACTGGATAGAGAGTGGGGGTGGGCTGAGGGACAGAATTAAATCTCATCACAATGTCGGGGGTCTGCCTGAACATATAGAGTTTGAGATTGTCGAGCCGTTGAGGGATTTGTACAAAGATGAAGTAAGAATTGTTGGGAAAGAGTTGGGTCTGCCTCCAGAGCTTTATGAGCGTCAGCCGTTTCCAGGTCCAGGTTTAGCAGTGAGGATACTTGGCGAAGCTAATCCTGCTAACGTGAGAATCGTGAGGGAAGCTTGCGCAATTGCAGAGGAGGAAATCGAAAGGGCCGTGGCAAACAAAGAGATGAGCAAGCCATGGCAGTATTTTGCTGTGTTGCTGCCATGCAAGACTGTTGGGGTTCATGGTGACGTGAGGGTTTATGGGAACATCATTGCAGTTCGTGCAGTGGAGAGTCTCGATGGAATGAGTGCTGCGTACTCAAGGATTCCTCATACGGTGTTGGAGAGGATATCTGTGAGAATTACGAACACTCTGAAGGATGATATCAGCAGAGTTGTTTTTGATGTGACGAATAAGCCTCCAGGGACGATTGAGTATGAGTAGGACGGTAAGGGTCAACGTTGTCGACAATGGTGGCCAATGGACTCACAGGATTTGGAGAGTCCTAAGAGAACTTGGTTGTGACTCAAAGATTATACCCAATACAACGCCTGCAGATGAGATAGAAGCTGATTCGTTGATTCTGAGCGGTGGAGCACCTAGAATCGCTTGGGAGTCTCCTAAACTAGGCAAGTGCATCGACTACTTAGAAGATTTCAAGGGGCCGATTCTGGGCATCTGCGTGGGGCTTCAGCTCATGGCTGTGTACTGCGGTGGGAAGGCTGGGCCCTGTGAAGTTCCAGAATACGGACTGGCTAGGATAAGGGTCGTTGAAGAAGACGATCTGTTCAAGGGTTTGCCTAAAGAGTTTCTCGTCTGGGAGTCGCATAACGACGAGGTGAAAGTGGCAAACGGGTTCACGGTGCTTGCTGTATCAGAGAATTGCAGCGTCCAGGCTGTGAAGCACTTGAAGAAGCCGTACTACGGTGTCCAATTCCACCCTGAAGTGAACAACACTGAGCATGGAGAAGAAATCCTTCGGAATTTCACCAACGTCGCGAAGTCTCGCCGAAACTGAATTTTGCTATTTTAGGCACGTGATGCTGACAATCGAGACGTTGACGATATTTACTCTAGTCTTTTTATTATGTGATATTCGAATTTTGTTTTTACGATAGGGGAGACTTGTCCTTTCTGAAGCGCGAAGGCGCACGTCTCGAATTCTTTGACCATTTTTCCTCTAGTAAACGTGCCAAGGTCTCCACCCCGCTTTCCAAATGGACAGAGTGACACTTCCTTGGCTATGTTTGCGAATTTTTCACCTTGGTTCAACCGTTGCAAGATGGCTTTGGCTTCCAGTTCCGTTTTCACGAGGATGTGAGCACAGTGAACCTTGTCTGGCATGACTCACTGATATTTTAAGCAATATTTAAAAGCGTTTGCCGATGAAAGCCGATTTGCAGTCTATCGAGTGTGTCTAAGGATTTCCAAGGCTGTTCCCGCACTTGGCATAGAAGTATCAGCTAAGCTTCGGTCTGTTCAACATCTTTTTCATCTGTCTTCTTCTGCTCTACTTCAGGTAGGTGAAGTGTTGGATGATGATGTTGAATTCCTACGAACATTTTCATACGATAGAACTGCTCGCTCAGACCGTTCAGCGGTTGAGGAGAAGGAAAGCTGAAAATCCTTCTCTTAACCTTGCCGGCCGCAAACTGCACCACGAACACAGTGGCAGCAAACAGGATACCTGTGCAGATAAGTACAAAGGGAGGGAAAAACCAGAAAGCTGCACTCGCCACAAATATCACGCCTGCCCATTGAGCTAAGGCCAGCACAAAGATGTTCACGACGGATGGCACTGCTAGAGAGGTTGCAAAGAATGCGATTGCCACCGAAAGATGGTAGTGACTTAGTCTTGGCAAGGTCTGTCTCAGAAAGTTCAGTGCTTCCAAATCACCTTTGCCGAAGCTCACTTCATTCTTGAAGGCTTTCAAAAAGATGTTGGCGTTCTTGTGAACCTCCAGGGTCTCGTCAAGCAAAAGGAAAGCGAGACAAACTATCAACACCATGAAGCCCAGCAAGAATCCAACTTGAAGCATCGCCAATATCGCAAAACCAATGCCGATAAAAGATCCGTAAATAGCGATTAGAATGAGCAGTTGAAGGTGTTCATGAATAACCTTCCGTTGTTCTGAATACGGGTCGAAAACATGGAAGGTTTTCTTGAATATTTTGATTTGCGGGCTTTTTGGAAATTTCTGAAGAGCACGCGATTTTTTTCGCAAGATGAGAGAAAAAGCTAAGGCTACGCAGCCCATTGCAATTAGAACCATGGACGCCATTAGAAAGGGCAGGTCAAACCCGAATATGCTGAATACGTTACCACCCGCCTTTCATGTCCATATAGATAGAAGTTAAGCTTAAATCCTTGCCGACGTCTGCATGTTTTGGCGTCGCTGTAAAAAAAACCGGTGAGTGCATTGATTAGCGGATTGGATCATATCGGAGTTGCGGTGAAGAGTCTGGATGAGGCAATCGGTTTCTATCGTGATGTTTTGGGTCTAAAGCTTGAGGGTGTTCACGTTTTGAATGATCGAAAGCTCAGAGTGGCTTTTTTCTCAAGCGGCAACAAGACAAACATTGAACTTTTTGAGCCGCTTGATAATGAAAGCACCATCGCGACGTTTCTTGCAAGCCGCGGGGAAGGCATTCACCATTTAGCGTTGAAAGTCAAGAACATTGAAGCGGTGCTTGAGAAGTTTAAACAGAGGGGCCTGACGTTGATTGACGAGAAGCCGAGGGCGGGCGCACAGGGAAAGAAAATTGCCTTTGTCCATCCCAAAAGCACAAGGGGTGTTCTTTTGGAACTCTGTGAAGCACCCTGATGGCGGGCCCTAGGTGTCAGTAGAAATAGACCTGGAAAGGCTTCAGGAAAGTCTACTCACTAAACGTTTTGGGAAACGCGTCTTTTTCAGTCGCGAAGTCAACTCGACGAGCGATTGGGCCAAGGAACTTGCCAAGATCGGTGCAGAAGAAGGGACAGTCACAGTGGCCCAGACTCAGATGGCTGGACGAGGAAGACTTGGGCGAGAGTGGATCTCACCGAGAGGCGGATTATGGTTTTCAATTATTCTGCGGCCCGATCAGAAAGCCCACGAAGCTGTGAAGCTGGTGTTTGTGGGCAGTTTGGCTGTGGCTGAAGTCTTGCATGAGAAGTACGGAATGAGAACCGAAACTAAGTGGCCTAACGATGTGCTCGTGAACGGCAAGAAGATCTGCGGCATACTGGCCGAAATGAACACGAAATGCGAAAACGTCAACTATGCTATCTTGGGCGTCGGGATAAACGCAAACTTCTGTGCGGAGGACGTTTTGTCGGAATCGGTGAAAACTACCGCGACTTCCATTCAGAACGAGCTTGGCAAAAAAATCCGTTTGGAAAGCTTGCTTAAGGCGTTGCTTGAGAAGATGGAGAGGATCTACGACACGTTCGTGGGAGCCGGCTTTACTTCTCTGCTAGAAAGGTGGAAAAGGTACGCAGGGTTTCTAGGACAGAGGGTAGTGGTTACAGATCAAAATGAAGAATTGAACGGTCTGGCGTTGAACGTTGATCTTGAAGGTGCGCTAATTCTCAAGCTTGAAGACGGAACAACAAGACGAATTCTTGTGGGCGACCTTGTCTTCGGGAAGTGTTAGGTGTACCAAATGGAGTAACTTGTCAGCGCGTCTACTGTACTTGCGCTTGGTTGAAGGTATAGCGTGTAGACGCCTTTGCCGTGTGCGTCGAGAGCTGGAGAAATGTCAAACAGTATTTGTAGTGCTTGGCCAGTTTGAGTCCATGTTTGTGCTGTTATTGTAACGCCATTAGGTGACCTGTATCCTCCCTGAAGAGCCATTCCTACGAAGCCGCCCGCGCTGTAGCCGTCACTGTACGGAGATTCTTCTAGCTGCTCGGATGTCAAGCTTGCGGGCAGGCTGTCGTAGAAGATGCTTACCTGTTTCACTGACAGACTTTTTCCTTGCAGCGTCCCTATCATTGTCACTTTATTGTCTGTGGAAACATTGAAAGTCGACCATTGTACGTAGTCGCTTTCAAAGTCTTGAACCAAATATAGGTTGTTGCTGTCGAGGGCTATTCCAACATTGACCCTGTTGTGTAAAGTGTTCAGAATGTTGAACATGTGACCATTACTAGATCCAGAGTCGTTGTACATCATTTGCCACTCTAAATCTTTCAACACTTCTTTTGCGTCAAAAGAACCACTGCTATAGTACCATGCGATGTTTTCTTCCACGGAGCCTCTTCCTTCGGCCAACGTGTACCTCATATATGGTTTGTAGCCATTCACGTCCCAATGGCTGAAGTAGTGGTGTTCAAGCATGTCGTCGGCATGCTGTTGGCCTGAGCTAACCGAACTGAGGCTTACGTTTGACTGGCCGTTTTGGGATCTGTCAGAATTGACGAGGGACAATGCATAATTCACCAGTTCGTCATGGCTGTAGGTTGGATATCTGTGCAATCCAAACGTTCTCTGAAAAATCTGCAATAGGGATGGAGCGTTCAACAGAAGAAAACCAAGAATTACTGCAACTAGCAGAATAGCCACAATCTTCTTGACAGGTGATGAAGGGCCCGTGGGATGTGTCATCGAATCTTCAGTGACTGTTCTACGCAAGACAGGGTACACGTCTCCAAAGAGAAGTGGGGTTCAATACGCATATGTCTTTCCTGTTGACTGTCAGATTTGGAGGCTAAATCAGTCTTCTGCAAAAGCTTGGTGCGCACTTCCAAGAATCTCCATATGTTCTAAATACTTAATAGGACAATATTACTGCCAAAACTGAGGGAATGATGCATGACCGCAACAAAAGAACCTTCAGCCGATGAGAAGATCAAACAGTTGGACGGTTTAAGAGAGCAGGCAAAACTGGGTGGTGGAAAGAAAAGAATCGAAGAACAGCATGCTAAAGGCAAGTTATCGGCTAGAGAACGCATCGAACTCTTGCTTGACCAAGGCAGCTTCAACGAGATTGACCAGTTTGTTGTCCACCAATGCATAGAATTTGGCATGTCCGACCGAAAATTCCTCGGCGACGGCGTGGTGACAGGCTACGGGACGATAGACGGTAGACTCGTCTATGTCTTCTCGCAGGACTTCACGATCTTCGGAGGTTCTTTGGGCGAGATGTTTGCAAAGAAAGTTTGCAAACTAATGGATTTGGCTTTGAAAACAGGCGCACCAGTCATAGGCTTGAACGACTCAGGCGGAGCTAGAATTCAAGAAGGTGTGGCAAGCCTCGCAGGATATGGTGACATCTTTTTCAGAAACGTGATAAGCTCAGGGGTAGTGCCACAGATTTCTGCCGTAATGGGGCCTTGTGCCGGGGGAGCTGTCTATTCACCAGCCTTGACTGACTTCATAATCATGGTGGATAAGACAAGCCACATGTTTATCACAGGCCCAGACGTGGTAAGAACGGTGCTAGGGCAAGAGGTGTCTTTCGAAGACCTTGGTGGGGCCATGGTTCACAGTCAAACCAGCGGCGTTGCCCACTTCATCGCAAAAGACGAACAGCAGTGCATCCAAATCATCAAGAAGATTCTAAGCTACTTGCCCAGCAACTACTTGGAGGATCCTCCTGTTGTTGAAACTGGAGATGATCCGAACCGCGTCGATGAAGGCTTGGTCAAAATGCTTCCAGACGACCCTGACAAACCTTATGACGTGAAAGAAATCATCTTTCGGGTAGTAGACAACGGTGAATTCTTCGAAATTCAACCTCTCTGGGCACAGAACATTGTGATAGGCTTTGCGCGTCTAAACGGGAAAGCCATAGGAGTAGTAGCTAATCAACCTGCGCACTACTCTGGGGCATTAGACATTAACAGTTCAATGAAAGCAGGTAGGTTCGTCCGTTTCTGCGACGCCTTCAATATCCCAATAATAACGTTCGTAGATGTGCCTGGCTTCTTGCCTGGTATTGAACAAGAGCACGGGGGAATAATCAAGCACGGCTCCAAACTTCTGTACGCTTATTGTGAAGCCACAGTGCCCAAGATAACGGTTATCCTCAGAAAAGACTACGGTGGAGCTTATGATGTAATGGGAAGCAAACACTCAGGCGCCGACATCAACTATGCTTGGCCGACAGCCGAAATCGCGGTCATGGGTCCTCACGGGGCCATCAACATAATTTTCAGAAAGGAAATTGCAGAAACCAAAGACCCTTCACTGAAACACAACGAGCTTGTGAGTGAGTACCGCCAGAAATTTGCAAGCCCATATATTGCCGCGCAGAAAGGGTACATAGACGAGGTCATCGAACCCTCCGAAACCCGAATGAAGCTCATCAGCGCCCTCGAAAGTCTAGCTACAAAACGTGAATCTCGTCCATCCAGAAAACACTCGAACGTACCATTATAAATTAATAGAGCTTCAGCTCATTTTTCACATCCAAAATAAAGACAATGACAGGAAGCAAATCAGCTTGGCCTCAAAACCTGTTAAAATCACCGACACGACTTTCCGAGACGCACATCAAAGCTTGCTAGCCACAAGAATGCGAACCGAAACAATGCTTCCAATAGCTGAAAAAATGGATCAAGTCGGCTTTTTCTCGCTCGAGGCATGGGGGGGCGCAACCTTCGACGTTGCAATACGTTTTCTGACTGAGGACCCTTGGGAACGCATACGAAAGCTGAGACAACATGTCAAACGAACACCTCTGCAAATGCTGTTGCGCGGACAAAATGTGGTCGGTTATCACAACTATCCCGATGATGTCGTCATAAAGTTCGTGGAAAAGGCTGCTGAAAATGGTGTTGAGATTTTCAGAATATTCGATGCCTTGAACGACGTTAGAAACATGGAAGTCGCCATTGAAACAGTCAAGAGAGTCGGTAAACATGCTCAAGGAACAATCAGTTACACAATAAGTCCAGTCCATACTGTCGAACACTTTGTAGAATTTGCAAAAAAACTGGCTGAGCTGGACTGTGATTCCATCTGCATAAAAGACATGGCTGGTATGCTCGCACCGCAACCTGCATACGACCTGATCCGAGCCTTGAAAAGGGAAGTGGGCTTGCCCGTGCACTTGCACAGTCACAGCACAAGCGGAATGGTCATGATGACCTACCTGCGCTCATGCGAAGCCGGCGTAGACATACTCGACACCGCTTTCTCGCCCCTCGCGTGGGGCACATCTCAGCCGCCTGTGGAATCTGTTGTGGCAGCGCTTAAGGGAACCCCGTATGACACAGGCTTAGACAGTGAACTTTTGGACGAAATAGCACAGTATTTCCGAGAACTGCGCGAAAAATACTACGATCCATTAAGACTGATAGACCCGAAAGCTGAACGGGTTGATGCATCAATAATCGTTCATCAGATTCCAGGCGGAATGTTTTCTAATTTGCTGGAGCAGCTGCGCGAGCAAAAAGCACTCGACAGGCTGAATGAAGTTCTCGAAGAAGTGCCCAGAGTCAGAAAAGAGCTGGGATATCCGCCGCTCGTAACGCCGACCAGCCAGCTAGTAGGGATACAAGCTGTTCTAAATGTCATTTCAGGTAAACGCTACGGCATTGTCCCAAAAGAAATAAAAGATTACGTCCGAGGCCTCTATGGAAAACCTCCAGCACCAATTGACCCCAAAGTCAAGAAGAAAATCATCGGTGACGAAGAACCCATAACGGGCCGTCCAGCCGACCTGCTGGAATCTGCACTAGACAAGATCCCGGGTGATGTGAAGCCCTACTTAGAGACTGAGGAAGACAAGATTACCTATGCACTCTTTCCGCAAACAGCATTGGAATTCTTCAAAAGGAGAAAAGCCAAACGCGAAGAGATCAAGACAACAATCCCGCCTGAAAGGCTTGCCGAACTCGAAGAAGTTGCCGCATTAACCGCCACAATCGCCACCTTCACCACATGCAACTCGGGCTTGCGGGCACTCGTACCACAGCGGCCCAAAGGCACAATATCGCCTTGGGTTCTCGCGGGTCGCCAAAACCTGACAGAAAGGGGCGCATAGAATGCCTGACTATGAAACCGTCATAGACGGCAAACCAAGAAAAATCGAACTGACCAGGACATCGCCGAACTCTTTTGCGGCCAAGATAGACGGCAAACCTCGGCAAATCAAGCTTCAAAGTGATGGAATCACATCAGAAAATGCCTTTTTCATGGAAATAGACGGCAAAACCTACAAGATCGAGCTTTCTAAAACTGAACGGGGAAAAAAGATTCTGGTCAAGGTTGAAGATGCCAGATTTGAAGTGGGAGTCGAGATTGCCAACAGGAGACAGGCACTGATAGGTTTCGAACCAACGTCACAAGCGGCAATAAAGAAGACCACCACCAATAGAAAGGTCAATGTTGAAGGTGCAGTGACCGCGCCTATGACAGGCAAGATTGTTCAAGTCAAAGTGAAGAAGGGTGACCAAGTCAAGGTTGGTCAAGTCTTATGCGTGATTGAAGCCATGAAAATGGAAAACGAAATCTCAGCACCAAAGGCAGGATTCGTCCAAGAGGTAAACGTTGCTGAGGGGACGCCTGTGAACGAAGGCGAAACGCTTTTCGTGGTAAACTAAAATATGGAAGGCGGTTTGTATTCGCCGAAAACTTCACGCAAAGTGCAGCAGATTTCGCCCAAGGTTGCATATTCCTTTGCGGCTTCGAGTATGAAAGGCATCAGGTTCACATTTTCTTGTTCAGTCGCACCTCGAAGCTTTTGTAAGGCTTCCTGTGTCTTGGTTTCGTTTCTTCGCTGTTTAACCAGCTTCAATTGTTCAACAAGCCTCTTTTCAATCGTTGGGTCAATCTGTAACAGTTTCATCGGAACCTTATCCTCGCTTAGGAAGTCGTTCACACCTACCACGATTCGCTTCTTGGTTTCAACCTCCTTCTGGAAACGGTAGGCGCTCTCGGTGATTTCACGCTGCATAAACCCTTTCTCGATAGCTGCAACTGCTCCGCCGATGCCGTCGATGTGTTCAATGTATTTCTGAGCTCTTTCCTCAATCTCAATGGTCAAAGACTCAATGTAGTAGGAGCCTGCCAGTGGATCTACAGTCTCTATCACGTCGCTCTCATGAGCGATTATCTGCTGTGTTCTTAGAGCAACGGTGACTGCCTGTTCACTTGGCAGCGCATAAGCTTCATCAAAAGAGTTTGTATGTAGAGACTGGGTCCCGCCTAGGACGGCTGATAACGCCTGCAACGCGACGCGCACAATGTTGTTGTGGGGCTGTTGGGCCGTCAGTGAGACACCTGAAGTCTGGGTGTGGAACCGCAGCATCCAGGAATTTGGGTTCTTGGCTCCGAAACGGTCCCTCATAATTCGCGCCCATAGGCGACGTGCAGCCCTGAACTTCGCAATTTCTTCGAGGAAGTTGCTGTGTGCTGCGAAAAAGAATGACAGCCTACCGGCGAACCTATCTAAATCCAACCCCCTGTCAATGGCGGCCTGTACATACGCTATAGCGTTGGCAAGGGTGAACGCGACTTCCTGAACTGCTGTGGAACCAGCCTCCCGAATGTGATACCCGCTTATGCTGATGGTGTTCCACTGGGGCATGTTCTGGGAGCAGTACTCGAAAATGTCTGTTACCATGCGCATCGAGGGCTTAGGCGGGAAAATGTACATGCCTCTAGCAACGTATTCTTTTAGAACGTCATTCTGAACCGTCCCCCCGAGCTGGGCTCCCTCAACCCCCTGCTTCTGCCCTACCATAGCATACATTGCAAGTAGAACGTTTGCCGGAGCGTTAATGGTCATTGAAGTAGTAACCTTGTCAAGGGGAATTCCGTCAAACAGGATTTCCATGTCTTGTAGCGTGCTTGCACTGACACCTACCTTACCGACCTCGCCGAGCGCCAACGGATGGTCACAGTCGTAACCAACCTGCGTCGGAAAATCAAAAGCCACGCTCAACCCCGTTTGCCCATGGCTCAGCAAGTACTTGAAGCGTTGATTTGTCTGCTCCGCGGTGCCGAAGCCTGCATACTGCCGCATGGTCCATAGTCTCGCTCGGTACATCGTCGGATAGACGCCTCGGGTGAAAGGAAACTCTCCTGGAAACCCCAAGTCACGCAAGTAATCGACGTCTGCGACGTCGATCGGGGAGTAAACTCGACTTACAGGTATGTGAGAGGTCGTTGAAAACTCGCCTCTCTCTGGAAGCTTGTCAGAACTTTTTAGAACTGTCTCTGTTTCCCATTTTTCCCTGCGCTGAGAGATTTCATCCAGTTTTTGCTTATCGTATGTCAATGAAAGCACCTCAAATCTAGACTGTCTGAGAAGCATAAAAGAATTATCAGAACGAAGCTGTCCAAAAACTGAGAGCGACACTGAAACAGATATATATCAACCTCAAATCTAGATATTAACGGCGTTCTGGTGCCTGGTTTGAGAGTTAAAGTCGAATACCTAGGTCACATCAAGAACATACTAGAAAGCAGACGAGAAGAGGAGATTGACATAGAAGATGACTCCTCAATCAGCGACTTGCTTATTGTGCTCTCTGAGAAACATGGGGAATCGTTCAAGAAGGCTGTCTATGAAGCTGGTGGCAAAGACATAAAGTCGAATTTCATAGCCACGGTCAACGGTTACCTGCTTAATCAGTTGAATGGGGTTGAAACGAAACTAAAGAATGGAGATCACGTGGTATTAATGCCGATTGTAAGCGGCGGATAAAAAAGGGCAAAGCATTTTAGCCTAGAATGCTAAACGACTTCTTTCCTAACGGTGAAAAACGATGGATAGGGTGGATGCTCTTAGGGAATTGGCTTTCGAAGAGAAGGGGTTTGGCGCATTTTTGGTTGGCAACGAAAAAAATCTGTTGTATTTGACTGGAACCCCGGGCGCCTTCTGCCTGCTAATTCCAAGGAAAGGCGAAAGCACCGTCTACGCATACGGTGTCAATTACGAACAGACAAAGGCGGAAGCAAGAGGTTTCAAAGTTGAACTTCTCAAAGCGGGCGAAAAACTGACCGAAAGACTTGCTCCAATGTTCAAGGCTTTCAAGATCGAGAAACTCGTGATAGACACGTTGAGCTACGATTACTATCGCCTACTCACCAAAGGTCTCCGCGGAAACGCTAGATTGAAGGTGGAAGGCGGTCTCATCTGGAAGCTGCGCAAAGTGAAAGATGAGAAAGAACTCCAACTTATGCGAAAAGCCGGAAAAATAACTAGTGTGGGCATGCAGACAGCGTACAAGACCATAAAACCGGGAGTGACCGAAATTGCAGTTGCAGCGGAAATCGAGTATGCGATGCGCAAGGAGGGAGGTTGGGGAACAGGATTCGACACCATCGTCGCTTCAGGTATCCGTTCAGCATATCCTCACGGCGGATGCGCGAACCGAAAAATTGGCAAAGGCGATCTTGTCGTCGTGGATATAGGCGCGATCTATGAGCATTACTGTTCCGATATGACAAGAACCATGGTGGCTGGAAACCCCTCAGAAAGGCAAGAAAGAATGTACGAAACTGTCAATACAGCCCAGGAAAAAGCCTATCAAGCTATAAAGGCCAAAGCAAAAGCCAAAGACATAGATCAAGTAGCCCGGAAAACGATACAAGATGCAGGATACGTACCGTATGACCACGGGCTAGGTCACGGCGTAGGATTGGAAATTCATGAACCGCCCAAGCTCTCAGCCACCAGCAAGGACAGATTAGTTGCCGGGAACGTTGTGACAAATGAGCCTGGCATATACATTCCGAACTTCGGAGGCATTCGCATAGAAGACACTGTTCTCGTGCAAGAAGGGAAAGCCGAGAAGCTCACAAAAGGCCCGTATACTCTGGAAGCTGAAGAGTAAGTTACCATAAACTTTTTTTCATGCTTCGCAACAGAGTCTACCAAGGAGCTGAATCTTTGAGCAACCAAGCTGTGATTGTTCTTGACATGCTAAACGACTTCGTCACCGGAGGTTTGAAGTGCGAAAGGGCCAAGCACATCATTCCAAACCTGAAAGAGTTGGTAGTAGCCGCTCACAAACACAGAGTGCCCGTCATTTACAGCAACGATGCACACCTTCCCGTTGACGAAGAAGTCGTTGAAAGATGGGGAAAACACGCGATAAAGGGCACAAAAGGAGCAGAAGTCATCTCTGAGCTTAGACCTCAAAAAAGAGATTACATAGTTGAAAAGCGAACGTACAGTGGCTTTCACGAAACAGGCTTGGACATGCTGCTTAGGAGTCTGTACCATGGGGAAGGAGTTAAAACAGTCATCCTGACCGGGTTACACACTAACATATGCGTCAGGCACACGGCTGCCGATGCGTTCTTCAGGGGCTACAGGATAATAGTGGCGAAGAACGGCGTGGAAGCTTTCACGCAAGAGGACCACGAACAAGGATTGAAATACCTAAAAAACATCTACAACGCAAAGATACTGACGGTTGACGATATCATCAAGGGAATCTTTCAGAATCAAACTAGAACGGTCTTACCATAGTGAATCTAGGTCGATGGACGCGCTTTTGATGAAAACAGAGAAATCCAAAGAAGAAAATAGGCGTGCAGCAGCCAAAAGAACTTTATGTTTTAGTTTTGTGTAGATTCGATTCAAAAATCGAAGAAAAACTTAAAAGCAACGTACGTGTGAATATTGGAGATTGAAATGAGGGAAATGGTAGTTAATTTTTGCTCCCTTCTCTCCTTTCTCCCCTCGTGAGTAAAGCTACCATCATCCCTCATCTTCAATTAAAGCAACTCTTTGACACTTATAGCTTGTGGAACAATGTTCTATTCAGTCAAAAAAGCGCATCAGCGCACAGTTACTCAAGATTTAAAACATGATTCAAGTATAAGAACTCAAGCTGTGAGGCAAGATGGCAAGAGTTTTAGTTGTGTATGATTCCGAGGGTGGGAACACTGAGAAAATGGCGCTTGCAGTTGCAGACGGCGTCAAGCAGATTAAGAATGTTGAGGTGACCGTGAAAAAGGTTGAACAGGCAAGCTTGGATGACCTGTGCAGGTCCGACGGGATCATAATGGGTTCACCGACATACTATGGGTAAATGTCTGGTAAACTCAAGGCTTTTATCGACAGCTCGGTCAAAATACACGGGAAGCTTGAAGGAAAAGTCGGGGCGGCTTTCACAAGCTCAGGTGGGACGGCAACGGGGGCAGAAACCACACTCCTCGCCATTCTTGAAACCATGCTAGTCCACGGCATGATTATTCAGGGCAGATCGGATGACAAGCATTTTGGCTCGGCAGCCGTAGGCGCCCCGCACGCAAAAGAGATTGAATACTGCAGAGAACTCGGTAGAAGAGTTGCACATCTTGTTCTGAAGCTTGAAGAATAGCGTTTCGTTATGGGGCTCTATCAGAAAAGTGCGCAATGTGAACATAACCGTTCTTCTGATTCTTGGAGATGTGGGCCCGCCCGGATTTGAACCGGGGATCAACAGGTTTCTGAACGCTTCGTGCGCTTATGAGCCTGGCGCTCTACCTGGCTGAGCTACGGGCCCGCGTTTGCCTGTTTTCTCTTATTATGCTGTTTTTAAGTTAATTTAAACGTTTTCCGGGTTTAGATTATTTAAGGCTTGAAGAGTCTATCGTTCCTCTTGAATGCAAGGTTTTATCGGGTTGAAAAACGAAACAAGTGTTGGGTAAGTTTCTGGCACGCGTGTGAAATCCCAAACTAGTGTTGCATGCGTTCATAATGATACAGGTACTCTTGCGCGTATCCTGCATAGCTGCCGAAGTATTCTCTTCCGAAGGAGCTCAATTTCTCATACTCGGAACTGCTTAGCGATTCTTGGGCAGAAATCTTCTTGACGAATTCGTCTGGAAAGTGCCTTGCATAGTACTTCAGAATAACTCGTCTTATCCACACATCGACGGGAAAAGCCTCAAGTTTTTCCAAAGAAAACAGTAAGACGCAATCTGCCACCTTTGGTCCTACACCTGGAAGATTCATCAATTCTTCTTTGACTTTTTCATAAGTTGTTTTTTTCAAGCGTTCAAGGTCGAAAGCGTCTTCATAGATGAGCTTTGCTGTTTCAGAGACGTACTTGGCTCGGTAGCCCAGACCGCAAGCCGCCAGCTCCTTCACGCTTGCTCTTGCAAGCTCTGCTGGCTTTGGAAAAGTGTAAAAGTCATGGCTGTTTAGGCAGATTTCTTCTCCAAATCTTTTGGAAAGATCAGCCAACATGCGCTTTATTGCTGAGATGCTCTTGTACGTTGCGCAGATGTATGAAATCAGGCATTCCCAAGGTTCTTGACGGAGGATGCGCAAACCTCTGAACTCGCTTATGGCTGCTTTAATGTTCTTGTCCTTGTTGATACGCGAGAGTATCTTTGGCAAATCATCGTGTAAGCGAAAGTAGTTTTCGACAAAACTCGCGTTTACAAGTTCAAACTCTAACGTTTTGCACTTCTGACGTATTTTACACACTTCTTCTCCAACGACGCCGTACCACCACTCGCCATGCTTATCCCATCTGAACGTCTGCCCGCAGCAAAGAGTAATATCGAGGTTGAACGGACATGAAGAACCTAACTGAATTGTTATTGCTCTCACTTCCGTGCAGTCAAGCTTCATCCACGAACATTTGTGGTGTAGGAATCTCTTCAGGTAATCCTCTTCTCTCACGGAGTTTCCTGATTACTTCACTTGCAAGGTTCTCTGGAATCTTGTTCCAGTGGTCGAAGGCAAACTGCCAAAAGGCGTAGCCTGAGGTTGCGGACCGCATTTTGGCAGACAAGCCAAAGGTTTCTGCGACTGGGATGTAGCCTGTGATTATGGTTAGAAAGCCTTTCTGTTCGGTGGTGAGTATTTTCCCTCGCCTGCGGGATATAATGTTGGCACACGTGCCGAACCATTGAGCTTGAACAGACACCTCGATCTTGTAGATTGGTTCGAGGAGGATTGGTTTCGCCGTCAAGCATGAACCTAGAATTGCGCGGCTTACGCCTCGTGTTATCTGCGTCGTCTCGCGCAGGCATGGATCTGGGTCAACCTGCGTTTTCATCAGCTTGACTTTTATTCCTCTCAGAGGTTCCTCGCATAAAGCTCCGGTTCTGCATGCCCAATGGAACCCTGTTATGATGTTGGTTTTTGCGTCTTGAAGGTATTGGGTGTCTTCAGCCAAGTCGACGAGCACGTTTCTGTTTTTGTCAACGGCCCAGACGTTACCGGCCTCCTTCCATTGCAAGTCGGCGGGTTGCTCTTCCATCATTTGCTCCGAAAATCTGCTCTTTTCTATCATTTCCCAGAACGCGTCTTCTAGGGGCTCTACTTCTATCCAGAATTTGTTGCGCTTGTTTGGGCTTTTGGCCATTACAGTTCTGCCTTGTCTTGAAACAGTTTCCCTGTAGGATGCGATTGGGCTGGATGCTGTAAGCTCCACGTCGTCGATGTACTGTCTCAAGAAATTCATGGCAATCTCTAGGTGAAGCTCTCCTATGCCGCTTATCAGGTACTGGCCTGTTTCTTTGTCAATGGTGGTTAGGAGGTTTGGATCTTCTATCGAGATTCTGTCCATGGCTTCCATTACTTTTGGCAAGTCGTTGGGTTTTTTTGGCTCTATCGATACGGTCATCACGGGTTCCGCAACGTATTTTACGCGTTCGAACGGAACCATGGTTTCTTTGTGTTTGTAATCGACGAGCGTATGTCCGGCCCTTGCCAGACCGAGGGCAGATAATCCGGCAATGTTGCCTGCACTGATTTTGTTGACGGCTTCTCTGAAGGCTCCCATATACATGGAAACTTGCTGGACGCGGTATTCCTTATCTGCCTCAACCAAGTGGATTTGGTCTCCTTCTCTTATGGAGCCTGAGAACAGTCTGCCAGTCGCCACTAAACCTGTTCCCGGAACCGTTTGGGCCATGGTTACGCACATCACTGTTGGTCCTTCGTCGTCGCAGTTTAACATCGCTTGGCCGATTTCAGACCTGGTATCACCCTTCCAGATTTTCGGCACGCGGTATTTTTGACTTTCAATGGGACTTGGAAGATTCTTGACAACCATGTCCAGGATGGCTGCGGCAAGCGGGATCAGCCTTGAAAGTGCCCGATGTTTACCTTTTCCGTAGGCTTCCATAATATCTCTGTCGCCGAATTTTATGCCTTTTTCACCGGCTGTCTTGAGGGTGAATCCCCACTTATGCAGAGCAGAGCCGAAAACGACGCTTTCTTGTTCAGGGTCGACTTTCCATTTCTTTCTGAATTCTGGTTCAGCATAATTCTCTATCAGATTGTTGAAGTCGGCGATTATGCGGGTCAGCTTACTCTGAATTTCCACGGGGGCCAGTTTCATTTCTTCTATCAAGCGGTCAAGCTTGTTTATGAAAAGGACTGGTTTGACTCTCTCTTCAAGAGCTTGACGGGTCACAGTTACCGTTTGCGCCATAACTTCTTCCACAGCGTCAACGACGACAACCGCGCCGTCTATCGCCCGTAAAGCCCTTGTCACCTTGCCAGTGAAGTCCACGTGGCCTGGAGTGTCAACGAGGTTGATCAGGTAAGGATGACCACCCGTCTCGTGCAGGAGTGAAATGTTCGCGGTTTTTATTGTGATTCCACGCCTTTGCTCTTCTTCCAAGTAGTCAAGAACTCTGGCTGAGCCTGCCACTTGCGGAGATAACAAACCGGCTTCAACGAGCAGTGAATCGGTCATCGTAGTTTTTCCGTGGTCAATGTGTGCAATTATGCCCACGTTCCGTATAGCCTCTTTACTACCCATTAGTTTTAGTATTTCCGCTGTCTGTTTAAACCTCGGCATGGCAGTTTTCCCTTGCAACTGTTTTTTTCTATGTTCCCTCTTGCTTTTAAACTTCCACGGCGGATGGGAATGAGCATTCTAGGCAAAGCAATTTTCAGGTTTTTCCTTAGAGCTTGTTTTGGAACGTATTGAACGTTCCACCAACCTTCTTCCATACGGGCAAAGTTCCGCTAGCTTTTATTCGGATTGGCTAGAAATAAAGTGATGAGAGTGTCAAGCTTTGAAGAAACCGCGCATGGTGCCTATCGAAAGACTGACGCACGACACGCCATATGCAGTAATGCTGAGTTATCCCAAACCTGAAAAGGCAGAACTGAAGAGGCGATTGAAGGAACTGCAGAAGCTAGGGGTCAAAGCCCTGGAATTCAGGGGAGACAAGCAAGTCTCCAATTTGAATGTCTTGGGCAAGGGTTGTGTTGGAATTGTTCTGATAGCTTATGTAGATAAGAAGAAAGTGGCTTTGAAGGTTCGAAGGTTGGATGCTGACCGGTTGAGGATGCGGCATGAAGCGGAAATGCTTGAAAAGGCTAATTCCGTCAAAGTCGGGCCCACACTGCTGGGGTTTACCAGTAACTTGCTTTTGATGCAGTTTATTGACGGCTGTCTTCTTCCGGTATGGCTTGAAAAACGTGTTGGAAAGTTGCGGGTTAAGAAGGTCTTGCGCGAGGTTTTGGAGCAGTGTTGGCTTTTGGACGCCATTGGCTTGGATCATGGAGAGCTGAGTCATGCGCCAAAACACATAATCATTGACAGGAAAGATAGACCGTTTATCGTTGATTTCGAAACAGCCAGTGTAAACCGGGCGACAGCTAACGTAACCTCAATCTGCCAGTTCCTGTTCATCAGTGGCATTGCGGGAAAGGTCGCTGAAAAAATCGGTGAGAAAGATAAGAAGGCGATAATTGAAGCGTTGAAATTTTACAAGAAATGTGGGACCCGCGAGAGTTTTGATATGGTTTCGAAGGCTTGTGGCCTTCAGACAACGTAGTTTATTACTTGTTGTGGGCTTTTCTTGTCAGTGTCTACGTCTTTCAGTTCCTTCAAGAGTTGTGTGAGGTCAAGCCAGGTTTCCACCTTAAGCTGTCTTGCAACCCTTTCCTTCTCATAGAGCAATTGTACGTTTTCAACGAACAGCCAGCTGCAAGATTCAGCCATTTTCCCTTCTCCGTCTGAAAAAGGCCATGCTTTTCTTATAACTACACATGTAAGAACAAAATAGAACTGAAACCTAGAAGATTCTTCGAAATCTGGAGTTGTCGAAGACCTTGAGAGAGAATTCTGGGAATGTTCCACGTGGAATGGTCGATTTACCAACGTTTTTGTAGCCATGTGTGGAAAGATTTAAAAAACGTTTGAATGTTTAGCTTGCATAGTCTAGCAGGTGTTACTTGTGGTCATAAAAAGGGAAGAGATGCAGGGTATAGTTAAGAAGTATAAGGAACCAATCGGGTTGAACTTGGGTTCTCACTCGGCCTTGGATGCTTGGCAGGGACAGCGCAACTACGGTGTGAGAAGCATAATCTATACCACGCCCAGCAGGGCTCGGATTTACCTTCAAAACCCCATGGTCGGCAAACCTGAAGAGATTGTGGAGGATTTGCCAGGCTTGGTGAAGCGAGACGTTCGCGTTGTGAACGACCCTAGGGACATAAAGAAGAGAGGGAACTGGAGAACCACTATTTTGATTCTTGACAAGTACTCTGACATAGTCAAATACGTTGACGAACTTGTCAACTTGGAATGCATGCAGATCACGAACAGAGCTTTTGCGGTTTATGTTGGCGGAGACGAGCGTTGCAGCGTGATTGAAGACAAGTACGCCGTTCCAATACTTGGTTCACGGAATCTTTTGAAAATCGAGAACAGGGGTGAAATTGAAAAGGACTATTACTGGTTTGCGGATAAGGCGAACATACCTTCGCCGAGGTCTTACGATTACGAGGTCCACAAGGGCGGCATAAAATTCAAGAAGCCAGTGGGGGAGCCGATGATTCTGAAGGCTGAACACGCTCACAGAGCCTTTGAAAGAGAGTTCATCTTTGCCGCGGACTCGGATGACTTGGAAGAAAAAGTCGAGAGAGAGGTTCGGGCTGGAAACCTTAGCAAAGATGCGCTTGAAAATGGACGGGTTGAACAGATAGTCCTTGGGCCGCACGCTAACTTCAATTTCTTCTTCTCGCCACTGGATGCGAAAAGCGAGTGGGGAGACACTGACAACTGGTTTTCCAAGCTGTACAACGTGAGCATGCAAGAGGCAAGAATCTGCTTGGCCAATCAGTTCCTCTCCATCGATGAACGAAGAGAGACGATACTTGACGGTATAAAGAGGCTTCCAACAGATGTTCAGAACAAAATAAAGAAAGTTCCATCCTTCGAGGTTACAGCACACGCAATTCTGAGTCTGAGAGAGTCGCTGTTAAAGGATGTTCATCGGTACGCTGACCGCTTCCTGCTCGCCTGCCGAGAATACTCCTCTCCGGGAATTATCGGCGCATGGTGCCTGCAAACCCTCATCACATGGGACCGGGTTTCCAAGTACGAACTGAAACCCGCGTACAAACTGGACTACACGGGCGGTGGCGAAGCCAAATCCGCTGTGGACTATGGTCTGTACGATGCGCAAGAAGAACGAGACCCTTATATGCACATCCCAGTCACACAGGACGTTGCCCTCAGACACGGGGGCGGCACAAACGTTCACATGGGCCTAGGCTCACAATATGCAAACGCAAAATACAAAAAACCACTAAGCACAGGCGACCGAATAGCCCTAGAAATAAAAAGAGCACTCAGGACAAACCAGCTACACGAGCTAGTCACCTAAACACCTGAGCTAACATCCCCTACGTTTGCTTCACCCTGCACAGATCCATGCATCGCAAAACTGTAAGTCTCAACAGTCTGAGCACTTACTCGTTTTACGTATTCAAAAACAATGACTAAGCCTAATTGCAAGACCCGTCTTGTCCGATTCTTCAATATGTAAGAGACATTATACTGGTCGTTCAAACGTGCTTCGCCATGGTCAGCCCGGGGTCTCGGTGTGAGCAATTGCGAGGTTTATGGTTTCCTTAGTCTTCGCGTCGTGTTCAACTTGAATGAGGAGCCACTCTGTCAGTTTTTCGCACTCGTTAGGGTTGCAGCGTAGATGACTCTCCTTTATCGGTTCAGCATAGAGACACTTGAAACAAGGAATTTCAATCAGAACATCTATGGCTTTCATGTTTACGTTCTCGGATATGAGAAATTGCTAGTTTAACATATAATTTATGAATTGGGAGCAATGACAGGACCTAATGATTGTGATTTCTAATTTAAACTCGTAAAATGGTTGTGTTTTGCTGCCACCGTGTCCTTTCGTGTAGTGATGAGGAAGGTTTTCGGCAGGAATCATCGTAGAGTCTCAGCTTCTGTAGCGTTCGACTATTTCCGCAAGGCTTGGAACATCAAATATTCTTGTTTCTGTCAATTCATCTGCGACGGCCATGTACATTTCGCTGATTGCCTTTTTCAAGCTTAGGTCAAGCTTAGGCGGTTTGGATGTGCAAAGCTTCTTCCAGTCTTTGACTCCTTCTCTTTCTGCTCTTTTCTTTGCTTCTTCCACATCCTTGTACCAATCTGTTTTTCGGTAGAACTGTCTGGCGATCTCTTTGCTGACGTGTAAGCCTTCGTAGGTGAATCTACACTCGTCAAGTGTTCCCACAACGTCAACCACCATGAGCTTTCTTTCAGGGTCAAACGCCAACTCTATTTTCCCATCCTCATTTTCCAAATCGGCCTTCAATGCTATCTGTGTTATCATCTTGTTGACTCTTAGAACCAGAGCCTTAACGTCTTCAACCTCTTCAACAGTCAACCCTGCGATTTCTCTCGCCTCGTCCCAAGTCAGGTACCTGTCTGTCTCTTCTAGCTTCGTGCTTACGTCAAAAATCGGCTTGGAAAGTCTCTCTCCCGGTATGGGATAATGATCTAGACCCAGCGTTTCAATAGTGATCACGCCTTCTTCCAGTCGTTTGAAAATTGACGAGCCTTCGGACAGCCCGTTTCTGTAGATGATTTCGAGTGGTATCAAAAAGTTTCTCAGGTTGAGTGTGTATATGCGATAGTCATAGTGGAGTTTTCCGTCTTTCATAACTGCCTTGGGTCTGAACACGTTGACCAAGTCTATTTCCATGACGCTTGTAGGTTGCTTCAACTCCTCAACGGTGACAGCCTTTCCTCTCTTATCAAGCAGGCCCCTGTAATGAGTTTTGATGCCTCTTTCCTGGAGCTTCTCGAAGCAATAGGCTCCCATGATGCACAAAGCCGCTCCCTTGTTCTCAATTTGATCAGGCATTTCTCCCCAGTCAAAAACTGAGTATCGATCTGAAAAGTGGAACCTGCCGACGCCCAAAACGTTTTTTGTCGGCTTCTTGACCGTTTCAAGGTCTTTTACGCTGCCCATGATCGCCCACTACTTTAGTTTCCTAACAGACTCGTCGGCTTTCTCGATCTCCCTCTTTTTCGCGTTTTGATAGTCTCGCACATTCTTTTCCAGAGCACGGTCTTCAGTAGCAAAGATTTTCGCCGCGGCGACTGCGGCTCCTTCAGGCTCAATCGTCAAGAGTGAGGCTACACCGCTTGGAACTCGAAGAGACGAGTATATGTCTGCTCCGCCGAATTTTTCGGAATAGGGTGGGCAGGCGATCACTGGTTTCGCAGTGTTCGCATCGACAAAAGCGCTCAGAGCATTTGATCTGCCGGCGACGGTGACGTAGACAATCCTCTGCTGTTCAAACTCTCTGAGGATTCCCAAGACTTTTTCAGGGGTCTTGTGGGCAGAGGCAACACGAAACTCGTACTCCAAACCAAAAGCTTCCACGTGCCTAGCTATTTCACGGCACAACTCCAAATCTTGCTCTGACCCCATCAAGACCACAACTTTACCTGTCACGTTTTCACCCAACAGTTGTTTTGCAAGAAGGCTCTGCGCCCTAATTAATCTTTAATGTTCCTGCCTTTGCCGCTTTTTTCCGGTTTCAGCCCCGAGCCGAGTTTAGTGGGGGCTATGGCCATCCCGTTTGCCTCCGAAACATCGCCCTGTGAGGTATGGTTAGTCGTCAGTTTCCTTGGACGAAAGTGGTTGCAGAAAGATGGAACCGTGAGGGGACATCCACAGAGATAAGTTCAGTGTTAACTGTCTCGGCTTGTTCCGAAAATCATATTTGCTGCTTGAATCATTTAGATTACGAGAAACGAAGTTGCAAAAGAGAACAGTTTCCAGAATTATGCTCGTTCTGCTCTTTCTGAGCTTGTTCGTTCCTTCAATGAACTCTGGGTCTTTAAAGGGAGCAGTTTCTAGGTCGATTATAATTACGGACTTCACAACAGGTTCGAGCAACATGACACTTGGAAACGAGACTCAGGAGCTGCCTCCTAGAGGTATCCCCTTTACCTTGAACGTCTCGTTAAGGGGACATACAAGCAACCTCGCGACTTGGGAGGTTGCAATAACATTCGACAACAACACTTTGAACTGCACGAATGTTTGGATACCCTCTTCGGATCCTTCCTATGTCTTTCATGGAAAAAGCGAGATTTCAGCCGTAGACTTGTCCCATGTCAACTATCAACCTCCAGAAGTGGTGGCTGGATCCAGTCTGTTGAACCCAAACGACGCCGTGACGGTTGACAACGCATTACTGTGCATGGTCAACTTCACGGCTTTCAAGGTTGGAGAAAAAAGCGAGACAAGCATCTCCTTCATGAAAGAGCACATCACGCAGGAGACGTTTCTGTTGGACAGCAACGGTGTCGATATACCTTTTCTGAACCAGACTTTTTCAGTTAACATTTTGGAGGGTACGATAGTGCCGGACGTTTTTCCGACAATACAGGAAGCGATTAACAGTGTGAACGGTGGAGATTCGATATTAGTCAGGAAAGGAACTTACTACGAGAACGTGGTCGCTAACAAGACGGTGGCGCTGTTGGGAGAAGACAGGGATGCGACGATTATCGATGGTAGTGGCTCAGGTTATGTTGTGGGAATAAAGGGTGCTGACAACGTTTCCCTCTGCAACTTTACAATTCGGGACGGTCAGACAGGCGTCTACGCGGGTGACTGGGGCGCAGGTATTCAAAGCTCTCGCGGGGTAATACTGCACAACCTTGTTGAGGACAATTCTGAAAGCGGAATCTTCATTGGTCAAGGTGATTATTGGATTTCCGGCAATCAGGTCACGAGCAACGGGATAGGAATCAGTATTCATGGTGAAGGAGCAGTTAACGGCACTTTTAGGAATAACGAGATGGAAAACAACAGCCGATATAATTTTGCGTTCAGTTCGACCGTGTATGACCAGCTTGACATGGACCCGTCAAACATGGTAGATGGAAAACCAGTTTACTATTGGATCGGCCACCTTGATGAAACGATTCCTTCAAATGCGGGACAGGTGACCCTGGTTGACTGTTCAAACACGATTGTGCAGAGTCTCGAGTTGATGAAAAACTCGGTCAATGTTCAACTCGTCAATTGCGTCGACTGCACCTTGGAGAACACGAAGTCCTCTCTTGCGTACGTCGGGGTTTCACTTATAAACTCAAGAGACTGTAATGTAAAGAACAACGCCTTGAGTTCCTGCAACACAACTATCCAGGTGCTGGGAAGTACTTACAACAACATCACAGATAACTATGTTCAGGCAAGCGGTTTCTGCGGAATTGATTTTGATGACAGCTCAAACAATTCCTTCTATCATAACACTGTGAACGACTCAGGAGCAACGTACGTTGTGTATCGCGCAGGACGAAACATCTGGGACAACGGGTATCCCTCGGGCGGCAATTACTGGAGCGATTATATTGGCGTTGACTTGGAGAGTGGCCCTAACCAAGATCTTCCGGGCAGCGACAGCATCGGCGACACGCCCTACGTCATGGATGCAAACAATACAGATCACTATCCGCTAGTCCTGAGGCACAGCCTTTCTCCCGTGCACAACGTCAACACTGGGTTGGACTACGCTACTATTCAGGCGGCAATAGATGCGCCAGAGACATTAAACGGACACGGAATCCTCGTTGATGCTGGAACGTATTACGAGCACGTAGTTGTGAACAAGTCAGTGTCGTTAGTGGGAGAGAATAGCAGAACCACGATAATTGACGGCTCCTCAACCGGAGCCGTTGTAAACATAACGGCCAACAACGTCAACCTCACCGGCTTCACGATACGGAACAGCGGGTCTACATATCAAAGCTGCGGCATTCTAGTGCCCTCAAGCTACAGCACGATTAGCCACAATAATGTCGCAGACAACAACGGAGACGGCATCTATCTACTGCCTTCTTCATCCAGCAATAACATCTACGGAAACACCGTGCTGAACAACACCGGCACAGGCATTTTTCTGTCTTCTAACAACAACAATCTAGATGAAAACAACATCGTAGGCAATCATCATTATGGTGTCTTGCTTCACTCTTGTTCTAACAACAACCTAAGTGGGAACAACATAACAAGCAATTATGAAGGAGTCGTCCTGTGGTTTTCTTCCAGCAACAACAGTCTGAACGCAAATAACATAGTCTCCAATCCCTATCATGGTGTTTGGCTCGATTATTCGTCTAACAACAGCTTAACTGGAAACTGCATAACAGACAACGATTATGGTGTTTGGCTCCAGGACTACTCATCAGACAACAGTCTGGTCGGAAACAACATAACAAACAACCACAGTTATGGCCTTGGACTCGACAGTTCTTCAAACAACAAAATCTATCACAACAACTTTGTGAACAGTGCGAACACTGTTGGCACGCTTGGTTTGGTGAATTTCTGGGACAATGGCTACCCTTCCGGAGGAAACTACTGGAGTGACTATAACGGGAGCGACGTGTTCAGAGGCGCTTACCAGAACGAAACAGGATGCGACGGCATAATAGACGCGGTCCGCGTCATAGACGCGAACAACGACGACCGGTTTCCCCTCACAAAGCCCTACGGAGGTCCACACGACATAGGAGTAGTGATGATAGACACATCCGAACACACGGTTGGTCACATTCACGTGTGGATAAACGTAGAAATCATAAACTACGGTGAACAGATAGAAACCTTCAACATGTCCATCTGGGCGAACTCGACAAGGATAGAGACGCAGACAATAACACTAATCAGTAGAAACTCAACCACGGTCACCTTCGTCTGGAACACCACCCGAGTCGCTATCGGGAACTACTCAATAGCAGCCCTCGCAGACACCCTTCCAGGAGAGGTTGACACAACAGACAACAACTGCTCATCAGGTGGCTTGGTGTTCGTCACTGTTTCAGGAGACGTTACAGGCGTCGGTGGCCGCCCTGACGGGGTTGTTGACAGGCAAGACATATACGCCCTCGTCGGGAAATTCAACACAAGACCTGCGAGTCAGCAGTGGAACCCTGACATGGACATAAACGACGATGGCGTCTGCAACGTGCGCGATATAGCCATCGCCATCTTCAACTGCAGCAAATTCTAACGTACGTGCCTTCATTTTATTATCTGATGCGAGCAGTCTGCTGACTCGATGTCGAATATTTATCCTGACGCAACACTTATCATTGCAGAACCACTACTGGCCTAGAAAAAGAACCGCTGCCATCAACAGTAAGATCATTCTTGCCTATTTCTTACGGCTTTTTTATCTTTGGCGATACGTTCAAATCTACTCATGTCCAAGCACATTAGCTAAACCTCTTTCTTTTCTTCAGGTTGCAGCTTAGGCCACGAGGCTTGATATGGTGCTGTGTGTATAAATCTATTACAGACACAAGAACGTGCCACGCAGCGGCAAGGTGGCCGGCGCAGGGAATCCTTAAGAGTGAGGCGATTGAGCAGTCATTATTGACAACCATGTCTTTTCTCAAGCATAGAGGTTTTAACCCCGTTTCGATCGCCAAACTGTTGTTTTCCTGTTGGCTTTCATTTGTGGTTTTCCCCAACAAGAGTGGTAAGGGTCTTAGCATGCCCACAGAACACATTGTTGTGACATCTTAAGAGAGAGCGCGCCACTCTTTCGACTTGTTCCTCTGACTTCTTGCCACAGTCCGTGTCAACGCTGGCTATGTATTTTACCAGACCTAAGCAAAAGGCTTTCCTGTGATGCGGTTCTTGTTCTCGTGTATGTTGGAAGACATTTGTTGCGCGCGAATATCTGGCCGCCCATTTTTCTTCTGTGGCTATTCTTTGACTCGTTTGTTTCGGGGTTTACGTATGTCCCCTTGTTTTTCCGCGAGCTCATTTACGTATTTGTCTATTCTATTGTCCAGAATCGCATAGTTCTCCTCAGTCATTTTGCCTTCGGTTAACCCTTCTAAGATAGTGTTTCGCAGCGTGTAGAGTTCTTCTTCACACTTGTTTGGATCTGTCCTGAGCCTTGAGTAAACATCGTCGATCTCAGCTAGGAATGCTTTGACGATGTCTCTTCTCTTGCGAGATCTGAACCAAGTGCCTCCAAGCAAGCTAACGGTGAGCACTATTCCAACAACTGCAAGCATAGCTTGCAATACATCTGGACGGACCAAGATTTCCCACCAGGCTCGTGCGCGAACATAGTGAGCTGTGAGGTCGGAGGGTTCGTTCATTGTGATGTTTATAGGGTTGACTCCTGCGTCCCAGCTTGCGCCCTCGGTAGACCATTGCTGAAACGCGTACCCGTTTATCTGCTGTGCTGTGAGGGTAACTTTGGTGTCGTTGTCGTACCAGGGTCCTGCGGGAGAGTTGCTTGGCTGTGGGTTCAGTCCATTTGGATCCGTGCGCACTGTCAAGAGATATTGAGTTTTCCAATTCCACTTTATGCTTGATGACGTGTTCAGGATGAAGCTGGTCGCTGCAGAAGTTCCAGAAGCTGGAATACTTCCGTTTCCAATCCATCCGGTGCACACATATCGCGTGCTACTTAGTTCTGAGAAGGGTGAGGCTACCGATTCCGTGATGGTTTTTCCAGCTTCAAACCATCCGCTAGGTGGATCAGGATTGCCATATGAAGAAGTGACTGAGAGAGAATATTTGTGGCTCCATTCGGCGGTCACGTTGACGGGCCTATCCGCAAGAATTGAAATCGGATTGTCTGTGTTTGGGTTTCCAGAATCCGTTTGTGTCCATCCAACCCAGTCATATTTCTCCCCTGATGTAGTGCTGGGGGGTGTTGCGGTGATTTTCTCGGTATGATTGGCGTTGCACCAATATCTGCCTGGAGGTGGCTCTGTTGTACCGAAGTTTTTCTCGATTATCAGTAGGTATTGTGTTTCATATTCAGCTTCTGCTGTCATTGTCCCGTCTAGCAAAAAAGTTCTCACGTTTGACGTGTTGCCATTATCTTTCCATTGGACAAACACTACTTGCGAATCAGGTTCAGGCAAAAAGACTGCTGTGACATTGACTGTGTGCGTGCCGGGTTGGAGGAACACAGGAATTTCTCCTTCAGCCGTGGTGTTATAAACGTCTTCGTCAACCTTGACTGGCATGTCTGGATAACCTGTCTGTACGGTTAAGACGAATCCAGACAGGTGATACTTTACAAGCTCATCCCACGGCGTTTCCAATGCGAATGCCATATCCCCGTAAAGAGCTGCAAAAGAGCCATACTTTCCTTTTTCATCAGGGAAAAACACTGCCAGACCATTAGTTCCTGGATCGTTCACGTAGATCTCCTTGATTACTGCGTTCTTTATTGCAGTCATCACCTTGCTAGAAGCGTTTCTGAGCTCCTGATCCGGCACATTTCCATATATTTGCCATGTGAAGTTGTAAAGATCAATGAAATATCCGGTTTGGTATGTTCCGTTTGAGTAAGCATAGGGTCCTGGGCATTCTTCAGTCATGCTCCTAGCCAAGCTTATCTGCTCATGGTAGAGAGTTTCCTTTTCCATCAAGGTTGTAGCGAAATCGTCGACTGTTGCTATGAGACTGGTCATCTTGGTCAGGTCTGTCGCTGCCATTGTTGCATTCTGGATCTCAGGGATTCTGTAACACCAATACAAGTAGTCTGTAACTATCTCTTCGGCAAATGCGTTGGGTGACATTGATGTGTTGTTTGACAGGCTGTTCAGATAATCATCATAAGGTGCTGGGGCGTAGCCGAGTCCTTCAGGACCGATTAGGATATTCGCGGAATCTTTAATCTGGTAAGCCACTTCTAGCATGCTCATGTCGCAACCGTCTATGAGCACGTCGTCTATGATCGCTGGGATTCCAGTAAGAGCTTCGGTGATTTTTGGGAGCGACAAATAGTCACCTCCACTCGTTACATCGTAGCAAACACCCATGCAGCCACTTCCATGATCCCAAAGAACCAAGAACAAGTAGTCCGATGGGTAGTTGTTAATCGTCCAGTTGACAAAATCCTTCAGCGTATTCGGGTCTCCCATATCGACTCCCCCTAAATCTTGGACCGCGTTTTCAGGGGTTGGCGTCGTGCCATTCTTGACGTTGAAACGTTTGCATCCAGTCCAGTTGCCGTATCTCACGTATGAACTAGGCCCCCTATCCAACTGAACAACTATGTTAATGTCAGATGAGGAGTTCACGCTCGCCAAATCCAGGAAAACGTCAACACCGAGATCGTGCACCTGTGGCGGATAGCCCACAGAGACGTTTGCCAAGCTGTTGTCTGAGTCAAGATAGGCCATGAACGTCCAGTGTGCGACGGACTGGTTTCCAACGATGAAAGGCGTGGTTGCGATCGGTCCATATGGTATCCATGTATCATTGAGGTAGCTGTCCATGTAGACTTCGACTTTCCAGTTTCCAACAGGAGTGCTTGAGTCAATTGGGATAGAATCGTCGGGAATTATCGCATAATTCCAGTAATTCATGTTGATATCCTTGTCTTTGTAATCAGTGAAGACGCACGAATGAGTCTTGTAGATTGTGCCGTCTGGTTGAATCCACGCAGTTGTGAAGTTGTGACTGTTTCCTGTCTCTTCGTTGAAGTATGCCATGTTGTCAAACCTCAAGTAGTGACAGACTTGTGTGTCAACGCCTACGGTGAACCGTGATTTCGTGTTCACAGCGGTCCCGTTTGCATCAACACTTTCACACACGCGAGGGCTGTCTAACCCGCCGTTGGTTACCTCGAAAAACTCTGAAAATGAGAAAGAATTGTTCAAACAGTAGACATCAACTCTATATGCTCTAGGGTAGTATACCCCTGGCCAGTATCCTGCTATGTCGAGATGTCCCTCGACCGCCCAATCACCATCGCTTGGTGCAGTATAGTGCCTTTTGTCATATGGAAGGGAGCAGTTGACCCAGCTCTTCGATGAATCATTTCTGTAATACCACTGCCATTCGACTATTTCTTTTTCATTCAATGAAACGCTTGTCAAGAATTCCGCCTCAGTATCACTTGGACCAAAAACAGTTGTGGGTTCAATTGGATTATAATCCACGCGCCCTCCATAATAGATGATAGAATGATCCTTACACATTAGATGTCGACTGAACGCAGGGAGACCGGAAAGAGAGGAAAGACGCATCATCTGGTCCCCTCCTTGGAAATTGCCCGTTGAATTCTCTTGAGGAGACTTGGCGATGGACGGATCAGCTCCAGCATGGGTGGAATTTAGATTGTTGGAAGTTTCGCTGACTGGTAATGGGGTTTGTTCGGTGTAGCTGGATCGAGAATTCTCAGAGTGTGTGATGGAAATAGATTGCAGCAGGAATAAGCAAATCAAGAATGAAAGGAAAATTCTCCTCATAGTCTTCAACCAAATTGCGGAGGGTTACTGCATAGTATTTCTTTGGTGTGTCTAGAATATAAGAATTCGGAGTTCTGGCCAAACGGGGCTAACCCTGGTTAGCCTCAAACGAGTTGGAGAAAAGGTGCGAAAGATACAAGTGTGGAATCAAATGCTGAAGTTTTGATTCAATAGAACAATGTTTCTGAAAACTTAATAGTGGGAAGAATGCATTAGTAACTAGTTGAAAGGGGAGTGGCATTGAATAGAAGACGGATAGCAGTTGTGATGCTGTCATTGTTGATGTTGAATGCAGTGATGTTTGCACTTGAGGTTTCGCCAGTTGGAGCGTCCGGTACAATCTACATCCAGGCTGACGGAAGCATCAGCCCGGAAGGTGCGCCAATCTCAACATCTGACAGCATAATCTACTTACTTACGAGCAACACGGATAGCGCGATTGTTATTCAGAGAAACAACATACTCTTCCACGGCAATGGCTTCACAGTTCAAGGTGCAGGAAACGGAACGGGCATCGATATAAGTGCTGCTTCTAACGTGACCATAGAAGATACTTACATCGTTGGTTTTCAATATGGTGTGAACCTGTACTCCTCCCAGTTTAACTCGATACTGAAGAATTGCCTGATACAGAATCAAATCGGGGTTTTTCTGGGCGGTTCCTCCAACAACACTATTGGTGGGAACGAGGTGATAAACAGTACGTACGCAGGTATCCTCATGAACGGTTCTTCGTACAATGTGATCTCAAAGAACGACATAGCGACCAACTACGACGGCATACTAACCGATTATTCATTCGACAATACGATAGTTCACAACAACTTCGTTGGAAGCACTTCCAGGCAGGTAGACATCGTCTCTTCTGGCTCGGGCAACGTTTATGATGAAGGGTATCCTTGGTGTGGGAATTACTGGAGTGATTATGTTGGCACCGACATCAAGAGCGGTCCTTATCAAAACGAGACAGGCAGCGACGGAGTAGGCGACATGGCACATGTTCTAGGCGATTTCCACGTCGATAACTATCCCCTGATGAATCCGTGGACTTCCAGCTTCACAGTTCTCAACCATATGGTAGTAGATCGTGCAGGAGGCCCTATGACCTTGGATCCTGCCGAAGGTTATGACACGGCGAGCGGTGAGGTTATCATGAACGTTTATGAACCGTTAATATTCTTTGATGAAGAGAAAACAGACCAGTTTGTCCCGCGGCTTGCGACTAACTGGGAGATTAGCCCGGACGGGTTGACTTACACCTTTGGAATAAGGCAGGGGGTCAGATTCCACAATAATGAGACTCTGACGCCTGAGGATGTGGAGTATTCTCTAGAGAGAATCTTCGTAATAGGCGACATGCGCGCGCAAGCGCCTTGGATGTTTTACGAAGCGTTCTTCAATGTTTCAGGAAGCCGAGACGAGCACGGGAACTTCACTGTGACAGGACAACAGATAGACGATGCCGTAACGAGAAATGGCACTTCCGTTACGCTTCACTTGACAAGGCCTTACTCGCCGTTGATGCAAATCTTGGCCGAGCCGTGGACGTCCATCCTTTGTAAGAAGTGGTGCGTGCAGATTGGCGACTGGCCTGGGACGTGGAACAACTGGACATTATACAACAATTATTATGGCAACTTGACTACGGCTATTGAAGCACAAAGCACAGATCCTCCGGGTCCGCGGACGAATGCAATGTGTGGGACTGGGCCGTTCATGTTTGACTACTACGAGGCCCGGGTCGAGTGGCAACTAGTTCGGTTCGACGGTTACTGGGGCGGGTGGCCAGCGAATGGCTCCGGCGGTTCTTTGAAACGCGTAACTGGAAAAATCATAGTTGACTGGAAGACTAGAGAAGACATGTTCCTAGATGGTCAATTGGACAGTTTGCCGGTTCCCGTAACAGAAGTTGGTGAGGTTCTCGGGCAACCTGGAGTTCAGTCTATCTACCCGCTGCAACAACTTACTTGTTATGCACTGTTTTTCAATTTCAACATTTCCACCTTAAGTCCGTTCATGGGTGTTTCAGGCGGGCTGCCAAGAGGGACGCTTAATGAATCAGGTATCCCCCCAGATTTCTTCACCGACGTCAACGTAAGAAAAGGCTTTGCCTATGCGTTCAACTACAGTCAGTTAATAGCAGAAGCACTTAATGGCGAAGCATTCCAGCCAGCAACGCCCATCATACCAGGATTACCATTCTACAATCCAGCACAAGAGAAATATGACATCAACCTGACAAAGGCTGCTCAATGTTTTTCCACTGCTTGGGGAGGACAACTCTGGTCCTCCGGCTTCAACTTCACAATATGCTGCAATCTAGGAAACACAATTCGGCAGAAAGCCTGTCTGATAATGAAGGCAAATGTTGAATCACTCAACTCCAAGTTCCACATACAAATACAACCTTTGTCGTGGGTTGACTATTGGAATTCCGCGGCCAGCAATCATACACTTCCCATCTTTGATTTGGGTTGGTTGGCTGACTTCGCTGATCCTCACGACTTTGCGGAGGGATTCATGTATTCTGGCATGAGCGGAGCCTTCGCCGTAATGCAATCGTATTCCAACAGTACGATCGACGCGTTGGTGCAGCAAGGAATAAACACGATGAACGAAACTGCAAGAAGGCAAACCTACTATGCGCTACAGAGTGCTTACCACGATGATTGCCCCAGTGTTCCCACGTATCAACCCTTGGGGCGCAGGTTCCAGCGGAACTGGGTGCAGGGTTGGTACTTTAACCCCTTGTTCAATGGAGACTACTTCTACACCGAATGGAAAGGAGGCACGCCTAATTCTACAAGATATTCTTGGTCGATGTTCCATCGCGACCCCACGCACACAGGACACACAGAAAGTCCAGCACCAAACACAAACCAACTACGATGGAACTACACGGCAGGTGGCTGGGTGGAGTCTTCTCCTGCCGTTGCCGACGGCAAGGTCTACGTGGGTTCAGGGGATAACAAGACTTACTGTTTGGATGCTGTTACTGGTGCTCTGGTGTGGAACTATACGACGGGTGGCTGGGTGTTTTCTTCTCCTGCCATTGTAGCCGGCAAGGTCTACGTAGGATCATTGGATGGAAAGGTTTACTGTTTGGACGCGGTAACGGGGGCACAGGTATGGAACTACGCGACGGGTGGCTGGGTGTTTTCTTCTCCTGCCGTTGCCGACGGCAAGGTCTACGTGGGATCAGACGATGGAAAGGTTTACTGTTTGGACGCGGTAACGGGGGCACAGGTGTGGAACTACGCGACGGGTGACCATGTGCGTTCTTCTCCTGCCGTTGCCGACGGCAAGGTCTACGTGGGATCAGACGATGGAAAGGTTTACTGTTTGGACGCGGTAACGGGGGCACAGGTGTGGAACTATACGACGGGTGACCATGTGCGTTCTTCTCCTGCCGTTGCCGACGGCAAGGTCTACGTGGGATCAGACGATGGAAAGGTTTACTGTTTGGACGCGGTAACGGGGGCACAGGTATGGAACTACGCGACGGGTGAGGGTAACTATGTGTTTTCTTCTCCTGCCATTGTAGCCGGCAAGGTCTACGTAGGATCATTGGATGGAAAGGTTTACTGTTTGGACGCGGTAACGGGGGCACAGGTATGGAACTACGCGACGGGTGGCTGGGTGGAGTCTTCCATTGCCGTTGCCGACGGCGTTGCTTATGTTGGCTCAGAGGGCGGTCATGTATACGCTTTTGGGAATGTTATCAAAGTTCCAGAAGATTACAGGACGATACAGGCTGCGATAAATGCAGCTACTCCAGGGGCCACGATATGGATTGCCCCGGGCGTCTACCACGAGTCTCTGCTGATCAACAAGACCATTACGCTCATCGGCAAGCCGGGAAGCGAACCGATCTTCAACGGTGGTGGAAGCGGAATCGCCATAACAATAGTCTCCAGCGGCTCTGGATCAACCATTGCCGGGATAACGATAACCAGCTGGGATCAAGGCATAATCCTTCAGGATGCCGCCAGCTGCAAAATCTATGACAACATAATGTCCCTTATCAACAACAACGGCGTCGTCCTTCAAGGAACCGGCGCCGTCAGCAACCAGGTTTGCGGCAACATGTTCGAACAAGACTCCGTCGCCGTCGACGTGACCTCTTCATCAAGCAGCAACGTCATCTCGCAGAACATCATCAGCCTCAGCTCCATAGGCCTACGAATAGAGACGAGCGGAAACACGGTATGTGAAAACATGATATCACAGAACCAGCTGGGAATTAACATCGTGAATTCCAACAACAACGCCATCTACCACAACAACTTCATGGACAACACCATCGCTTTCCAACTTTCCTCCTCAACGTCACCAGGAAACAGCTGGGACAACGGCTATCCCTCAGGCGGAAACTACTGGAGCACGTGGACAGGCCCAGACAAGAACAGCGGCCCCAACCAGAACATTCTTGGCGTCAGCGACGGGATAATCGACACGCCGTACACCATTGCCGTCAACAACAAGGACAACTATCCGCTCGCAAAACCGTTCCAATTACACAACGTCGGCATCGCCACCGTAACCTTGGGCAAGACCGTCGTCGGCAGAGGCTACTGCTGCAACATCACCCTGATAATCGTGGACTACGGCTTGTACGGCGAAACCTTCAACATGGCAATCTGGGTCAGCCAGTTAAGGATTGACCTGCAACCAGTTGTTCTGGCGGACAGGAGTTCCACTGAGATCAATTTTACTTGGGACACTACAGGTTTTCTCTACGGCAACTACACTGTACACTCTGTGGCAGACGTTGTTCCAGACGAAACCCTGACGGCGGACAATAACTACGTGTTCAATGTTCCAGTTCACGTTGGCGTTCCGGGTGACGTGTCTGGCACGACTCCTGGAGTGTACGACGGAATCACGAACATGAAGGACATCGCCTACCTGGTCAGCCTATTCAACACCAGGCCGAGTTCACCCAACTGGCAGCCCAACGCGGACGTAAACAACGATGGCCTCTGCAACATGAAGGACATAGCAATAGCCGTCTACTACTTCAACCAACGCGAATAACCCTTTTTTCAAGCACCCCCGCTGGTTTTTAGTCCCAGCCTCCAAGCAAGCAACCACTCAAACATCAACCTCGTGGCAAAAGATGAATCTTATATTAGTCAGACCAGAATATCTGCGCTGGAGAAAACGTTCAGAACATGTCAATCATGCCAAAGAGTGCTAGAGGTGATAATCCTGGAAGTGTGCTGGTACTTCAAGCTGTTTAACAGCATAAAGGAAAAAAATGAAATCACGTTCGCCCAGCTGGAACTAGCCAGCCTATTCGCGAATGTCAGTCCAGTAAAGAATTTCTCCGACGTTTTAGATACAACCCCTTTCAACAATTTCAGAAGCGGCGACGCGAGAGTGCAAGATTTCCTCGCGCATGAGCTTCCGTACGGGGAATGTCAGGGATTTCTCGCAAGAACAGATGGAATACGCGATGTATCAAACTTGGTCATGCGTTTGGCCTACACCAGGGAATTCTTCGCTGTCGCCGAATCTGGTAATCCACAGGGTGTTTTGCAACGAATGTTTCCCGGGGGAGTGGAGAGAAAGAACGTTGAATATTTCAGCAGCAACGGTTATGTTTTGCTGAGATTTATCACCAATCAGTACTTTCTTGAAAAATCCCAGTACATCTCCAAGCTCAGTAGAAATGAGGAAGAAGCCTCAAACAATGTTGAATCTCTCTTCTCATTCTTGACTGAAAAACTCCGCAGAATCCCCGCGACGGAAACGATGCAGATAGGAAAGAGGTTGGAAGATTATTTCACAATCAGAGAGGAACCATCATTATATTTGACTCATTACATGCACCCGTACAAAGGCAAATTTCATCCGAAGATGGTCAGGGCACTTCTGAACTACGCTTTCCCTCAACCGACTGGAAACGTTATGGACAATTTTGCGGGATGTGGAACTCTTCTGGTTGAAGCTACTTTGATGGGACTTGACAGCACGGGAATTGAGATTAATCCTCTTTCCGCGCTAATGTGCAACGTTAAATGTGGTTCACTCAATATCGCTGTGGACGAATTGAAGAAAGACATTGACAGCTATTTGCAGGACCTTCGCAGCAATATTCTGAGCTATGAAACTCAATCATCAAGTTCCGCATTACTTGTTATCTCAAACTACTACAAGGAGACCATTGAAAGAAGAAAGCACAGCATACCCGCCAGAGTTATGTCTCTCTTCAGCGAACCCAAAACCGTCGATCACGTTATCCTTACGCATGAACTTGTCAAGAAAGTGAAGAATGAGAAAATCCGCGACTTTCTTCTACTTGCGCTCAGTGGAGCAATATCAGATTTGGCGAGAAGACGCAACGGCAAGTTTCTGGACGTGTTTCAAGACAGACTGAAGAACCTTTACTTGAGACTCTATATCTTCGACAAACTGAACGATGTAATGAGGATAAGATTAGGAAAATCTACAACTCATGCTGACGACACAAGAGACATGAGAATGGTTGAAAGCGAAAGCATCGATGCCATAGTGAACTCCCCTCCGTATAGCACGGCATTAGACTACATCAAGAACGATTATCCACAGCTTACGTTGCTAGGACTAGCAGACATTATTCAGTTGGAAACAAACATGATTGGCAACCCGCGGTTCAAAGTTTACTCGCCGTCTCTTCTGAACGAAATAAGAGACAATAATCCCGAATATGCAAATCTGCCTCAAGATGCTAAAGACACGATATCCACCCTGATTAGGCATGGACGGACGAAGGAAGCTCTGAGGACCTACAAATTCCTCAAGGATATGTGTGTTGCCTTGAAGGAAATGTACCGTGTGCTTAAGCGCTCTTCCAAATGCGTGATCATAATAGGCAACAATCATTACAAACTTGACGGAAACTATGCAGTTGTCAAGAATGATGAACTCTTGAAGGAAATGGCTTTGATGGTAGGTTTCAAAGAGGACAGGACTATCATTAGAGAGCTTGAAAAAAGTCAGGCAGGCATGATACGGTATGAATCTGTCCTTATTCTGGAAAAACCATCCGTTTGAGGAGTCTGCTAAACAGACTCATTCTGCGTCAAACAACTGTTGCCATTAAGAGGTTCACTTTGCTCGCGCCAATGCATCGGTGGCCTCTTCTATGGTTTTTGACTACTCTATTTGCTCAGTCTTGACTATAGAGCGGAGCGTGCGCACAGTCGCTGTAACGGTTGGAACCTTTCATGTTAGCTATGAAGTCAGCTAATTCTAGCGGATTGTCCAAACTTCAATCCTTTGCTAGGAAAGACAGAGGCCAAGAAATGATTTCAGTGTACTCCCAGCAAGTCCAGAACCTTTAAGTTTGATTAGCGTAGTAATAATTTCGCCTTCGACAGAGGGTCGTAAACTAGTAATGTGGGGTCGTCGTATAGCTTGGTTTAGTATACCAGCCTGGGGCGTTGGCGATCCTGGGTTCAAATCCCAGCGACCCCACCAATTATGTTCTTGGCACAATCTTCCTTCGTTTATTGCGCTTTCTGAACCTTAGCTTCATCAACGAGCGCTAACTCTGCAACAACCATCAATCATAATGTGTGTTTAGGGTTAAAGCAAGCACTCATTCATGAAGGCAGGTTCATTGAGGCGTTTGGCTTCTTCCTAGAGCATATTTGGTTCATATTTGATTCTTATACTGAACCCGTGGGAGGGCAGGTGCGCACACACGTTCAAGAACTGCTAGAAGATGAACATTCAGCCAATCGATTACTTGTAGTTGTCTGTGGCTTAGCGGTAGCTATTAGGAGTTCCAAAGCGCGCGTTATATATTAAAAAAGCCATCATCATTTAGCCAGAACCAAAAATGAGGTTGCAATGTTGACTGTCCAACGATATTTTCAACTTAAACCTGTGACGTGGCGTCAACATTTCCTTTTCAATTTGCTCAATTTTCTCTATTTCAGAAAAAGAGACTATAGAGAAGGTTTCTCGATTGAAAGCAATCCGCTGTTTGTGTTCACAGTTATTCCTTATATCGTGTTCTCGGAAGTCTATTTCTTCAGGCAGAGAAGGTACTTTGTCACTCTTAAGCAGCAAATAGTCGGAGTGTTTGCGCTCGAAGAAAGAACACGAGTACTTTACATCAGCAACGTGGCTATTTCTCCATTCTACCGAAGGATAGGTGTTGCCACCTACTTGTTGGACCATGCCGCTGCTTTGGCAAGGCAACTTGACAAGAGCTTTCTCGAACTCTCAGTCAACAAGGTAAACTCCCCTGCACTTGAACTGTACCGAAAGTACGGTTTCACAAAGAAAAAGGCAAGAATCAACTCTTACATTCTGAGAAAAGATGTCGGGGGCGCTCTGTGATTGTTTGGTTGGAGGGACAAAGAACAGGCTCTTTAATTCTCGGTAGTGTGACGAAAGACCCTGTAATAATTGAGTGCTTCTTCAGCCAAGTTTTTGGCAGAGCCCCTGAACAATAGTGAATAAGGTGTCGTGCAACCGGCAAGGCAGGGCGTGCAGTGTTTTCTTGCTTCCAGAACTTGACGGAAACGACCTGTACCCATAAGTTCTGTCAGGGAAGAGGTCACAAGTGAACCGATTTGCCAGTCAGGAGAGTTTGGTCCAATCGGGCATACGCGAAGTTCGCCAGTGGGAGACACACCCAGGTACAGGCGTCCCGCATCGCAAATATGCGGCATTTTGCCCTTAACGAATTTGGGAATGAGTTCAATGACTTTTTCTGAAGGTCCAAGGAAGGGGTTAGTTGCCTTTTCTTTAAGAACACTACAGACGAACTCATCAACCTCGCTACGGGGAATAGAGTAGTCTGTGATAAAGTTGTCTTCTCCGGCGACGGGGAAAAACGTGACGAGCACACCCAGACTCTTGATCCAATTGCAGAATGGAATGAATTCTCTGTAGTTCATGTTGTTCAAAACGAAGTTCACGCCGACGGCGCAATCGTGCTTCACGGCAATAAGGTTCTTCAAACCAGCCAGAGCTTCTCTGAACGTTCCTTCTTCTCCTCGAATCGCATCGTGCGTTTTTTCAAACCCATCCAGAGAAACGAAAACCGTGTCAAACACTCCTGATATGGATTTCGCCCTTTTTGGAGTCAGCAACGTACCGTTTGTGTTGACTCCGACGATAAGTCCTTTGCGCTTAGCGTGTGCGGCTATTTCTTCCAGGTCTTTTCTAATCAACGGTTCGCCACCCGTTATGCCTAGGGCACTGACGCCGGAATCCCCGAGTTCACCGACGACTTTCTTTGCTTGTCTTGTGTCTAATTCTCTGAAAGTCTTCAGCTTCCATGCATTGCAGAATACACATCTTCGGTTACATCGAAGAGTTATTTGATAACTGACAAAAAAGGGTCTCGGAGACCCTACCTTGTACCTCACCAGACTACTGGCGATTTTGAAGACTTGCGCCATTCTATTCATACTCATCCCCAAACTCGAAGACCAGACTGAAGACGAAGCGCGTGCCACAACACAATTGAGGAGAGACTGCACTTTATTCCTACTTTCTTGACCACCTTGTCCACAACTGTTGACTAACCATTTGGCCTTGGTCAAGAATGCAAGAACTATCCACGGGTTTTCATAAGAACGTCTTGAGAACTCCGTTCATTCCGTGCGCTCCACGTTTTCTTGCTTGGCGTGGGGAATTAGTCTTTGAGACAGTCGTCTGCGGCGTGCTTTGAGTTCGCGCGCGCTCTTAATCTTCACTCTCAGCTTCACTCTTTCCTTGACGAAGAAGGCTCTCCGGCTAACCTGTTCTCGAAGCATGGAAATTTCCTTATCAGGCATGGTATCGAGCGATCTTCGTTTGCTACAAGGTGCTCCTTTGTTGCAAGTGTTTTGAAACAACGTATGCCAGAATCAGTCCCAGTGCAAATGTTGCCATGTTGAACATCGTGAACAGAAAAAGCAGAAAACCGAAGAAGCCGATTGCATCGGAAAAGAAGGGAGGCCCCAGCTGATAGCTCACAGGTCCAGAGTGGCCCAACAGCGTGGTTATCAAATCATAGCTTAACGTGCCATTGGTCTCTAGCAACTTTTCGTTTGCTATGAGCACATCAAAGGATACGTTGCCCACTATGAGTTTGCCTTGGTCGGTCAGCGGGGCGAGATAGACGTTCATCTGAAGTGGGTATGACAGGCCTGATGCTCCCGAATTGTTTCCCTCTTGCAAATAGCCGCTTAACGCGTACGGGTTCCAAGCACTCCAAACAGAAACGAATGAGACAAGAAACGTGAGAACAAAACCGAGTGAGAATAGCATGTACCAGTGCTTTCTCAGGAGTTTCTTTTTCGCAGAAAGGAGAATTGCGAGAAGAATTAATGGTGTGATGAACGCCAGAATCATTCTCTAGCCCAGGTGTTGTCCTACAATATATACCAAGCCATATTAATATTTTCAGTGATGTAGATATGCAGTTTGATGAGAGTAGAACCGACCGACGATCCGACGAAAGTTTACACGAACAAGAATCCGACGACAAGTTGACAGAACCCTCAGTCGCAACGCTTATGTCTGACAAGCTGCATTGTGCGATTCTGAGTTGCGGTCGTCTCTTCGACAAGAGGTTTGATGGGGATATGGGCTTCGAAGAACCTGTTCAAGGCAGAGTCAAGGTTGGAAACACTGCTCCGGACTTTACGCTTCCAAACCAGTCCGGTGAGATGGTCAGCCTGAAAGATCTCGTTGGCAAGAAGATCATCGTGTTGTACTTCTATCCCAGAGATTTTTCGCTTGGATGCACCGCTGAAGCTTGTGCTTTCAGGGACAGCTACGAGGTGTTCAGGGAAGCAGGCGCAGAGGTGATAGGAGTGAGTTCGCAATCTGTGGATTCTCACAAGAGATTCGCCTCGGCTAACGTGCTTCCATTTGTACTCCTAAGCGACGAGGATGGTAAGGTCAGGAAGCTTTACGGTGCATCTTCAGCGTTCGGACTTGTTGCGGGAAGAGTAACATACGTCATCGATAAGAAAGGAATCGTCAGGCACGTATTTTCTTCGCAGATGAATCCGACAAAGCACATCGAAGAAGCCTTGCGAATAATAAAAGAGATTAGCAAAGACTAGTTTCAACAAGCATCAAGTGCGCACACACAAGTTTTTACTTTGCCGAAATCTGCGTGGACGTGGTCAGCGTTGACTACTTTTTGAAGTTGACTGCGGTACGGCAAGGTCTTTGAATCGCGCTGTGCGATTTCATTTTTGCTTGCGGGCTGAGCTTTATTTTGTGCTGAACAGTGGGGCTTCTTTGAGAGCGTTCAGCAGGTCTTGGGTTTGGAAGTGAGAGAGCTTGCACGTGTTTATGTCCTTCAAGAAAGGAAACTTGTCCTGAGCGTCCCTCATCTCATGCAACTCTTCCCGCTCAACCCTGATGCTGGCCTTGTTCTGCTCTCAGAAGCAGGTTTGCACCAAGAAAAGTAGTGCTTCTCCACTCACCCCAAGGTCAGCGCCAAGGAATACCGTACCTGGAAGCATTCGCTGGAGGCCTCCCAAGTGAAGAAGGAAGAGCTACAGCGTACGTCTGCTGCAACCATGTGTGTAACCCTCCAACCACTGATCCAAACAAAATCCTAGAGCTAATAGACACGAAGCAGTCATGAAAGTCTTTTTCTTTGCAGCCGCGCGCATCAGCGCATCCTCTAGGGCCCGCTTGCACGCGAGATGGGCAGTTGGAAATCTATTTAAAGAATTGTCGACTAGACCAATCTGACGCCTATCAATCTTTGCTGGAAGCATGGTGCCCAATTTGAAGTTTGAAACGAAGGTTGCAGACATTATCCCAAGAACTTATAACGTAAAGAGTTTTCGATTTCCGAGGGCGAGTTCATTGAACTACAAGGCTGGGCAGTATATGTTTGTCACCCTCAAAATCGGCGGTCAGGAGACGCGTAAGCCTTTCAGCATCTCGAGCAGCCCGACTGAGAAGGACTACATCGAATTCACGAAGAAGCTCACCGGACACCCTTTCTCCAAAGGATTGGAAACGTTGAAAGTAGGCGATGCAGTAACAATCGACGCACCTTTCGGCAACTTCACGTTTGAAGGAGAACATGAAAGAATCGGCCTACTTTCCGGGGGAGTCGGCATCACTCCGCTGAGAAGCATATGCAAATTCTGCACGGAGATGAACCTGAACACGAAAGTCACCCTGCTCTACGGGAATAGAACTGAGGCAGACATCGTTTTCAGACAGGAGCTTGAGCAGATGCAGAGGCAGAACAATAACCTCAAGGTAGTGCTTACCCTAGCTGAGCCGGAGGCAAACTGGGAAGGGCACACAGGTAACATCAATGCTAAAATGATCAAGAAAGAAATTCCAGAATACCCTGAAACAGTGTTCTACGTGTGCGGTCCTCCTGCCATGGTCCAGGCCATGGAAAACCTGCTCAAAGCTCTCGATGTTCCTGCAAAGAACGTAAGAAAAGAGAATTTCGCTGGCTACTAAATGCAGACAGACAAAAAAGGATTGGCATCCCGCGTGCTCAGGCCACTCTGAAGAACTTTGATTTCGGGTTTCCGCAGATAGGGCACCTTTCGGGCGCTTCGTTTTCCACGGTATTCCCGCAAACGCTGCAAACATAATATTCAACCTTCGGCAGCTCTTTACCCGCTTTCAACGCCTTGACAGCCTTTGTGAACAAGTTAGCGTGCACCTGCTCAACTTGATTGGCCACGTTGAAGCTCCAAGTTGCCTGCGTGTTTTTTTCCTTCTTGGCCGTTTTCACGTATTCCGGGTACATCTTCTTGTATTCAAAAGTCTCTCCAGTGACGGCAGCACCCAAGTTTTCAGCCGTGGTTTTCACTTCTCCCTTTATTCTGATGTGATTCAACGCGTGAACAGTCTCTGCCTCTGCGGTTGCCCTGAACAACTTTGCAACCTGCGAAAAACCTTCCTCTTCAGCCTTCTGAGCAAAAGCCAAGTAACGCCGATTTGCTTGCGACTCGCCTGCGAAAGCATTTTTCAAGTTCTCAGCTGTTTTTTCCATCTTGCAATCCACCTTGTTTTCAATTACGAGGTTCAGCCGTTATAAGCCTAATGTTGGTTTTCGTCTTGTTTCTAGTTAGCTTATGTGTAACATGAGGTTGGGTTTTTGATTTGAAAAGGCAGGGTTTGCGAGTTAACTCCACCAGACTGGCTAGCTGGTTATTGCGTTTTGCTTTCCAATCTTTCATAACCAAAAATGAAAAGAAGCAATAGCTCGCCCACTATGCATATGAACAGCAAAGATGGACCTGTTTGCAGCAGGACTTCGACGTAGATGTCAGAGAAAGTTCTCTGCAGGGATAGTCGATTATTCTCGTTCCAAATCAGATAAGCAAACGCAGCATTTGTCATGAGGTATGCAAGAAACAGCCAGCCTATCGTGTAGATTGCCTGTTTCCTATTCATCGGGTATGCTTCTTTTCATTCTCTTTATTCACTATGTGAGATGCAAAACATAAAAAGCTAAGTCTTCTAACGTAAAAGGCTAGAGTTCTGCGCCACGTATATGATACGCGGGCTTCTACAGCCTCTCATGCGAAATAAATAGCCGCAGGTAGCCGCTCTATCGCCCTACATGAATATGTTGGATTGTGGTTTGAGCAAAGTTTAATATAACATGAGAAACAAACTCAAGGCATAACTAAAAACAAGGTGGAAAACGAATGGCATCAAAGAAATTGTTGGATATGCTTAACGGTGCAATTGCTAGAGAGATACAGGTTTCGATTCAGTACATGTGGCAACATGTCCAATGGATAGGCGTCAAAGGTTATGCAACAAAAGATGCGTTTGAGGGCATAGCTAGACAGGAGATGAAGCACGCTGAGGCTATTGCTGAAAGACTTTTCTACCTGGGCGAAATACCGACAACCAAGCCGGATCCGATCAAAGTTGGAAAGACCCTGAAGGAAATGATAGTACAAGACGTGTCAGACGAGAAGAAAGCCATTGACATGTACAAAGAGATAATTGCAGTGGCCCAGAAAGAGGGCGATGTGACAACTGCTTTCCTTTTCATGGAGATACTGAAAGACGAAGAAGATCATCACGACACTTTCACCACTCTGCTAGAGCAGGTGTAAAACTGCTACGTCGACGCCGCAGCTTTTCGAGTAATCCTCCTTTTTTCTGATTTCGTTTCTTTCCTTGAATTCTTGCATTATTCAGAAAGCTTAATTCCTAAGACAATTGTTAAAGTGGAGTGGGATGATGGAATGAAATCTGAGGAAAAGTCGCCTTTGTGTGAAAAGTGCGGTTATCCCATTGATGAGTGCAAGTGTGTATGTCCCTACTGCGGTCAATCCTCTGGTTGCGACTGTTGCATAGGCACTGACGCGGCTACTGGCGGCTGAGACACGACCTTAGACCTGACAGTTGCTTAGAGAATTCGGCAAGGAGGAGGAGCATGAAGGAAGTCAACTGGATGGCCGGTGGACCTCAAGGAGCAGGAGTGGACTCTGCCGCAAACATTTTTGGCAGAGCATGCGGCTACGGCGGCCTCTACGTTTTTGGGAGAAGAGAGTACCACTCAAACATCAAAGGATTGCACAGCTATTTTCACCAACGTGTTTCCCAACGAGAAGTCCTAGCTAACGTAAACGATGTTGATTTGCTGGCTGCTTTTGACGCTGAAACAGTGGTCAGGCACATAGACGAGGTGGTTTCTGGCGGCGGCATAATAGTGGACAGGGAGCAAGTCGGCACACGCGTCTTAGAGATACCCACGTTGCCGCCTGAGTTCAGGGATGAAGTTAGTAAGTACATGAGTCAGAAGGGTTTGGGGGAAAGCCTGAGCGACTTTCTCGAAGATGCCAAGAAAACGGGGGTGCACGTTTTCGAAGTCCCATACATGGACCTGCTTAAAACAATCGCGATAAGGCTCGGAATAGAGCAGATAAGCAAGGTCACCCGCATGATAAACGTTCTGACGACGGGAGTTTCTTTTGCATTGCTTGACTATGAGCGCGGCTTGGTTGAGAAAGCTGTTACCGCCGTTTTTTCGGATAAACCGAAGGTCGCGGAAATGAACATCATGGCCTTGCGAGAAGCGTACGATTACACGAAACGAACGTTCACGGATGCTTTTCCTTACAGGCTTGTGAATGCCGATGCGAAGCAGGAGAGAATCTTCGTTTCAGGAAATCAAGCTGTCGCAATGGGCAAAGTTCTCGGCGGATGCCGCGTCCAAACCTACTATCCCATAACACCAGCCGCGGATGAAAGCGAGTACCTTGAGGCTCACGAGATTCTGAAGACCAAAGCCGGAGAGGGAGGGATAATTGTTCTTCAGACAGAAGACGAAATTGCCGCCGTGAACTCGGCCTCAGGAGCTGCATTGGCAGGTGCCAGAGCCGCAACCTCAACTTCAGGACCCGGGTTTTCGCTTATGGTTGAGGGCCTAAGCTGGGCTGGCAACTCAGAAGTGCCCTTGGTTATAACTTATTATCAGCGGGGAGCTCCTGCTACGGGTTTGCCGACGCGCCACGGGCAGGCTGACCTGAGGTTTGCCGTTCACGCTGGTCACGGAGAATTCCCGCGCATAATCCTTGCGTCCGGCGACATCAGAGAATGCTTCTACGACGCTGCACGCGCGTTCAATTATGCAGAACGGTTCCAGCTGCCCGTTATCCATTTGATAGACAAGGCCATGGCTAACTGTTCCCAAACCTACCCTCTCTTTGACACTAGTCACTTCAAGATTCAAAGAGGTGACATTCTTGACGAAACCAAGCTTCAAGATCAACCGTATAAACGGTTCAGTTTTACGGACACAGGCGTGTCTCCGAGAGTCGTGCTGGGCACCAGAAACGGCGTTCACTGGTGCACAGGAGACGAACACAACGAGTTCGGACACATCAGCGAAGAACCCTTCAACAGGGTCAAGATGGTTGAGAAAAGGATGAAAAAACTCGAATTGATTAATAAGGAAGTTCCCGTTGAAGAAAAAGTCAACTTTTTCGGGGACAAAGGCTCTGAAAACATGGTTGTCAGCTGGGGATCTCCGAAAGGAGCTATTCTCGAAGCCATGGAAATGTTAAGGGCCGAGGGGTTCAGTCTGGGTTTCATGCAGCTGCGAATGTTGCACCCGCTTCCGAAAGAGTATGTAGCCAGCACTCTGAAAACGGCGCGAAAAGTGATTGACGTTGAGGGGAACTACCTGGGGCAGCTCGGAGGGATGCTGAAGGAAGAAGCAGGGGTTCAGGTGAACTTCTATGTCTTAAAGTACACGGGCAGACCGATAACAACGACTGAAGTCTACGCTGCGCTGAAGAATGTCCTGAGTGGACAAGCCGCCGAAAGGCAGGTGTTAACCTATGGGTCTTAAACCATCAGATTTCAAGACAGACGTTTTCGCGGACTGGTGTCCGGGATGCGGAGACTTCGGCATAATGACCGCTTTGCAGATGGCTTTCGCGGAACTCGGGTTAGAACCTCACCAGGTTGTGATGGTCTCCGGGATAGGATGCTCGGGCAAGGAGCCTCACAACGTGAAGGCATACGGCGTTCACACTCTTCACGGCAGGACCTTACCGTTCGCAACTGGCATAAAGGTGGCCAACCCTGAACTTGTCGTTTTGGCCATCGGAGGAGACGGCGATGGTCTTGGAATAGGCGCTGGCCACTTTGTGAACACTGGAAGAAGAAACCTGGACATCACCTACATCATACACAATAACGGCGTTTACGGTTTAACCAAGGGTCAAGCGTCACCGACGCTTAAGCTCGGCTTGAAAACGAAGGCCATTCCAAAACCGAACATCAACGAGGCGGTGAACCCCATTGCCTTGGCGCTTGTGGCCGGCTACACGTTCGTTGCAAGGTCATATGCCTATGACGTCAAGCATCTGAAAGAAACAATCAAACAGGCAATCCAGCACAAGGGTTTGGCGTTCATAGACGCTTTGCAGCCGTGCCCTACGTACAATGACATAAACACTAGAGAGTGGTACGGAGGAGAAGACAGAAAAGATCCGCAAACCGGGAAGCCTCAGTCTAGGCTTTACAAGCTGGAAGAAACTGGCTACGACCCGGTTGTGCACAGCTTGGCAGAAGAGTTTGAAAAGAAGATGGCGGCCATGGACAAGGCCCGTGAATGGGGAGACAGAATCCCCATCGGTGTCTTCTACAGAAACGAGCTGCAACCAACCTTCGTAGATCGCATCACAAGCAGGATACCTTTCTACCGAACCAACCCGCCCGCAAAACAGAGAATCAGCGACGACAACGGTGACTCAACGGCCGATCTGACCGAGTTCTTCGACGACTTAAGAACAAGCTGAACACCAAAAGAAGACACAATAATGACATTGGAAAATGTCCTAACAGTCGAGCGCTCAACAAGCCCTGGCGACAAGGAGATGTTTGAAGATTGAGCCTGAGAGAATATGGGCGCAAGAGGAACTTCGAAAAGACGACTGAGCCCAAAGACGAACTTGAGGGAAGTAACGGTGGCATTTATGTCATTCAGAAGCATGCTGCCACCAATCTGCATTATGACTTGCGGTTGGAAATGGACGGTGTTTTGAAGAGCTGGGCAGTTCCTAAGGAACCGCCGGTCGCGTTTGGGGTTAGAAGGCTTGCTGTTCAGGTGGAGGATCATCCAGTGGCTTATGCGACTTTTGAAGGCACGATTCCAGCAGGCGAATATGGAGCGGGCACCGTGGAAATATGGGACAAGGGCACCTACACGATGGTGGATAGAAAAGAAGACAAACTCGTGGTGGAAATAGATGGCGAAAAGCTAAGAGGCTCCTACGTTCTTGTTAGACTTAAGAACAAAAAGAATTGGCTCTTCTTCAAGAAGAAATGATATCAGTCTCAGACCTGCGACCGATCTTGAGATTTGATACTTGTTTGGGTTTCTTGGGGGCTATTCTGCCTTCTCTTCCCCGCTTTGCGGCTCTCCTTCTCCAACAACTTCAGCCTCTGCGAATCTTCTGCTTATCCTTGTCACCTTGATTTTGACGTGTTGGCCTTGCTTTGCGTTCGGTACGAATATCACTAGGCCTTGTATCCTGGCTATGCCTTCTCCTCTGCGGCTCACTTCTTCAATGTCAGCTTCGTATTCTTTTCCAACTTCCACTGGTTTCGGAGCGAATCCTCCTGTCTCTCTACGTCCTCTGAATCCTCCTCTTCTTTGGCCGAAGCCTCGTCTTCCTTCCATGCATTTCACCTCTCACTCTTGGTTATAAAAGACTCCTTCCCGCTTGCTTGCTTCCAGTTCACTCAACCGTCAACGTTCCGTATCTTCCGATGTTCAGCTGGATTTCGTCTCTGAAACTTGTGATGTAACCGTTCTGTATCTTAACAGTGTCGTTGACGTTAACTTGATTTATCTGCTCGTTCCAAAGTGTCAGTTTTATCGTGCCCGTCTCGTCAGCTATCATGGCGGTTGCAACATTAAGGGTTTGATCTTTGAATCTGGACGTGACTTCACGTGTGTCAGATTTCTCAGTGACCTTTGCTGTCACGTCTATGCGTTTCATCCCTTCTCGTAACTCGTTAATCTTCAACCTTATCCCTTCAATCTAGACAACTCTTTCCGCGAGCGCGAATTTTCCGCTCACGTTTCGAATTCTGACTCTGACTCGTTCTCCTATTTTGCTGCGAATAACAAATATGCGGTAGCCTTGAATTCTTGCGACGCCGTCGCCTTTGCTCCCGACGTCATCAATGGCAACTTCTATTTCTTGGTTTTCCTTCACGGGCCTCAAATGCAAGAACGGTCTGGTCGGACGGAATCTGGTTTGGCCTCCAAATCTTCTTGGTTTTCTCGGTGCGTTCTCTGTTTTTTCCGGTAGCCTTCTTGACATGTTGTGTTTTTCGTCCCTATCGCGGAGCCAGCCTTTTCCCGTGAAAACCCATGTGCCGAACACTTGAGCCTTGGGATAGGCTAGTTACATGCAGAAAAGTCCTTCAGCAATATAAATTTTGCTAGGCTACTATTTATGGCGCAACGCTTCAACAGGGTTCATTTTTGAAGTCTTTCTCGCTGGATACTGACTGAATATTATGCAGACTACGCCCCCGAAAATGAAAGCAATTAACGTCCACTCAGGCGAAAAACGGGAGTAATAGCAATTGACTGCCTCTCGGGGTTTTGAAAAATCATATTCTGCTGCTGCTGAAGTTGAATGAGCCTTGACAATATGCAAGCCAGTCCATAGTAAAGCGCACGCTCTTTCAGCATCTCTTTCGCCCGTTCAGAGGTTTCCTTGTCTGGTTTTCCTGCAATCGTCAAAGGTAACTCTACATTCCTCAAGGCTGTCAGCCTCGGCAGCAGGTTGAGAAACCAGAAAACAAAGCCTGTTTGGGCCAGCCGAAGTTCAGCAAGATTGGCATCGTCCAATTTGAAAATATTCGTTTCGTTCTTCAAAACGTCTCCTTCGTCCGGCCGGTCTAAAACTCTAAGCAGGTGAAGCAGGGTTGACTTTCCACTGCCTGAAGGACCGAAAATAGTCAGAACTCTTTTTCTTTGACTTCAAAACTCACTCCATGCAAGGCAGGGACAAAGGCCTTGTCCAAGCGATAGCTTTTTTCACGTTTCACGCTTCAAGGACCGCAGTCATTTCACCAGTCAGTTCTTTGGAAACGGAGCTATGCACGTTTCTTTTTCTTATAAATCTATATGCTGGAATGTCCATCAGACTATGAAGCTTGACACTATTACGGTGACTAGGTAGGCCATTATTCCAACTATGATGCTCTTGACCCATGAGAATTCAGCAAGCAGGCGAACGGCAACCGCAACTAACGCAATGGTCCACACTGGCGCTATTATTCCAGCGAACGTGGTGATCTGAGAGCCAAGCGACCTTTGGTCCGTGATCGTTTTTAGTGCAGCGTCCCCTTCTCCGCCTACGCCTCCCAATAGTTCAAAGGGTATATGAGCTACTGGCCAGGTCAGATATCCTATGGCATTTATTAGGGTCTGTACAAACATGATTATGAGGATGAATCCAACTGCAATTAGCATGGGTCTCCATGTGGGCTTGCCTCTGAGAGCTCTGACAAGTATGTAGGCTAGGCCGCTGAGCAGAACCCATGTGACGGCAAACTGCAAGGCGGCTGCAATGCCATTAGACACTAAGTAACCTGAGCCCCCAGCTTCAAGTTCGGACTGGAACGGGCCATGGAAAAATAAGCCGTCGACGAGTAAAGTTATGTTCGAACTCGTACTCCAAGTGAAGTTGAGTTCCAGTCCTGTGATTTTGCTCCAGTCTGCATTGCTACTAGTCTTAAACCATTCTGCAGACGCGAGAGTGTCGACTGTGAGGTTGTTCCAGATGTCAGGGCTGGCATTTTGGAACATGTCGTTCAAATTCCTGTAGAAGTAGTCTGAAGTGTTGGCTGAAAACATTTGAAGTGTCACATTTTCGGGTACTGCATCAGGGCTGGTCCATTTTGTCCGGAGTGACAAGAGGTGGTAAACGTTGGGGCTGGAACAATCCACCGATCCTATTCCGCCTAGCTGCATCCAGACCTGTGAACTGTTCACGATTGAGAATTCTATGCTCGCGTTTCCGTAGTAATAAATTCCGTAATAATAGGTTTGGTTGATGTGGTCGTTGCTTTCTGTGACTGCCGTATTTGATGTCCAGAATGTTCTGTTTTCAGTCCACTCATCGTATCTTTCTCCGGTTGGCAGAGTCTGTTCGTAATAATTCTTGGACAACGCGATATAGGTGGTTCCCAAGGTAGCTACGATAAGGAGTATCATCACTGCAATCGGTCCGATGTACTTTGGGCTTTCAATAACCTCCTTCAGTGTTCTGCGGGGGGCGTACAAAACCTTCAGCACTTTGGATACGTACAATAATCCAGGCTCCGTTCATAAGTTGTTGTTGGATTATTAATTGTTTTCTACATCCCTAGCTTCAGACGTCTGTAAGTCGTGTAGTCTACGTGTTCTAAGAAGGGGTTTTGCGCTTGATAAGCAATTGTCAGTTTCTGGTTGCGTCGCTTGTCACGTATCTGGCTTGTTGTGACGAGTGAGTATGCGTCACTTCCGGCTCCTGAGCCGTAGCTCGCGAGCAGAATGCGGTCGCCCGGCTTGGCTATGTCCAAAACCGCTGCCAGCCCGACCGGTGAGGCGCCCGAGTACGTGTTGCCAAACTTGGCTACTTGAAGCATGGGCGTATACTGCTCCTCTTTGAATCCAAGCTCTTTTGCGATTCGCACTGGGAACTGAACGTTGGGCTGATGAGCGACGAAATAGTCCACGTCTCCGATTTGGAGGTTAAGCCGTTCCATCAGCTTCCTAGCCGACATTCTGACATGTTTAAAGTATGCTGGGTCTCCGGTGAAGCGTCCGCCGTGCATCGGATGCGGTTCGCCGTCCCTTCTCCAGAAGTCAGGGGTGTCAGAGGTGCACGAGTACCATCCTTCAATTTCCGCGATAACGTCCTGTTTCCCGAGGATGAAGGCCGCCGCACCGTATCCAACGAACAAGTCTAATTCTCCGCCGGGACAGTCTCTCGGAGCTGCCTGTGAATTGTCGGTTCCTATGACCATTGCGTACTTGATGTTTGATTTTGGATAGTTAACCAACGACGCGGCATCCTTGAACATACTTGTAGCGGCCTTGCACGCGAACTCTGTGTCTACAGCGTCAACGCCCTGAACGTCTTCGTTTTCTTCACCGAGTTTCAGAACCTGCGCCACTTTCGAGGCTATAGGCTTGACAGCGTAAGGATTCGATTCTGACCCAACATAAATCTTTCCTATGTGCGAATTGTCAACTCCCGAGTAGATCAGCGCGAGTTTTCCAGCCTCAACAGCGGCAGTTATGCTATCCTCGTCGATGAATGGAACGGAACGTTCGATGCTTCCTTCCTTAATCCTGAACCTCGAAGTGTAAACTCCGTAGCCAACAATCCCCGGCAAATCGTACTCTTTCTTGGGTTTGATGATTTTGTATTCTTGGTGCGGGTAGTATTCGTCTGCAAAGGTGAAAGCTAAAGAGATTGTCGGAATGACATCGCTTTTGTCCACAGAGTAACGTCTTCGAAACCTCGGAACAACGTCTCTTCCTTCGAGGCTTGAGAAGTCAACTTCTTCGTTGCATACTGCTGTTCTATCTGTGAGTCTTCCTGGAACGCGTATTCTGCAGTCATGGAAGGAGACTGTGCCGTAAATGTAACTGCCAAGCTTGGTGAACTTGTTTGTCGGTTCGTTAATCAGCGTGCACAGTTCAAGTTTGCCCTTTTCGTAGAAGAGGTCGGTGCTAACCATTTTTCCAAGGCTCTTTCTTCCGCAATTTCCGCAGTAGTCCCTTATCTCGAAATACTCTTTCCCGCAGATCAGGCAGCGGGTACCTCGTAGCCTGTCTCCTAGGTAAGAGACTCTTCTTTCTATCGGTTCGCTGCTCATCTTCATTCTCTCCCTAAAATGTAAACGTAGCCTTTGGTTCCAAAGCCTTCAAGCTCAAGCACACATCCACACTCAAGCTCCTCGTCGGATTTGACTTGGCGCTCGCAGGCTTCCTTCCTTAACTGCTTGACGACTTCAAAAATCTGCGCGCCACCCGTTGCTCCCAGTGGGTTTCCATCAGCTTTCAATCCGCCGCTCATGTTTACGAATAGCTTGTTTCCTTCTATCTCGTAATAGCCCTTGTAATCCTGGCAACTTTGATTTATGCTGCGCCATGCTGTTCCACGCTTGCAAAAGCCCATATCCTCAAGCGAAACCATCTCCATGACTGTGGATTGATCATAGAGTTCGACGAGTTGTATGTTCCTCAGGCTCTTTCCTGCCATCTTTAGAGCATTCTTCATTGAAATTTCGCTTACCAGAAAGTGTGTCATGTCCTCTCTTGCCGGATACGTCAAGTAGTCTGTTGCTGAGGATACGCCCAAGACATATACGGGCTTGTTCGTAAATTTTCTAGCCACTTCTTCGCTGGTGAGAATTAGGATCGCCGCGCCGTCAGAAATTGGGGCGTAATCGTAGAGTCCCAGCGGCCTGTGTACTTCTTTTCTTGCGTCTAGAACTTGCTCAACAGTTATTTTTCTTTGGTACTGTGCATACTCGTTTTTCGTTCCATGCAGGTGATTTTTGACTGAGATTTGAGCTAAAGCAGTGTTCAGTGTTTCCAGGTTCTCTCCGGTCAAGCCGTATTTTTTGATGTAGGCCCGGAGCATAAGTTCATGGTTTGCTTCAGGCGTACACCCTGCGTAGTAGCTCCATGGGTCTTCAAGAAGCATCAAGTCGTCGCGTATCTTGTCCCATCTGTCGGTCATTTTTTCTATTCCGCCGACGAGAACTATGCTGTATCTTCCGGCTTGAATAGCATTGCAGGCGTTTGACAGGGCTGAACTGAATGAACGTGTTACTTCCATAGGGACGTGAAGCTCCGTCAGTTCTGAAAGGAAACCTTCTTCCAGTCCAAGCTTGTTTGTGATGGGGAGAAAATAGTCTGAAAGGTAACAGGCTTCCAAGTCCTTGCGTTCCATGTTGGCTTCCATTGAAGCTTTGAGCCATGCTTCTTCAATCAGTTTTTCAGGCTCTTTTTCGTAGTGTTCTCCAAACCTTGTTCTTCCAACAGCAACTATTGCTGGGCGAATTGGCATCAAATTACACCTATCAATCAGCAAATATCCCTTTAACATGCGACTTTTAAGCGTTTGCCATTTTAGCGCGCGCCAACTTGGGCGACTTTTTTTCTTCATTGATGTTTATTCCATGGCTCTTCAGATTTTCTGAAAATATTCTGAAGAGCTTGTTGTCCATGCCTATTCTCTCAGGCGGAACCACGCCTTTTTCCTTCAGAGCTTTCTTCAAGATCAACTGTGCAACTATCGACGCTGGATAGGCTGTTGTTCTGGCCATAGCGGTTACACCTCGTCTTTTGTCATAGAAGTCCAGTAAGTTATAGACGTAGGTCATTTCTTTGTTGTTTTTGACGCCACGAGTCTCAACTTTCAATACAACGATATCCTTCTGTCTTCTGTTTGATAGTTTTTGTTCAAAGATTTTGGCAGTGAGCTTTCTGGGCTGAATATCAGCTCCTTCGATGTTAACGTTTGCTTCGCTGAAAAAACCAAGAGTCTCAAGCAATTTCACCTTCTCAGCATGCCCTGGATATCTGAGTGTTTTCTCCCACATGTCTTTGACATGTTTCAACGTGTACAACAAGGTTCTAAGTCCGTCAGTGTAAAAGGCTTCAAGCTTTCCGACGTTTGGAAATTCAACTTCTTCCACTCCGCTTAAGGCTTCAACTTCAACTGCCTGGCCTCTTCTGACTATGGCTGCCTTTCTCGTGTACTCATCGATGAGGCTTTCAGGAGACCATGTAATGACGTAGCCCAATGGGGGAACGGGTTTTTCCGGAAGTCCCCCGACCATTATGTGAACCGCCTCAACCTCGTCAAGTGCTGCAGCACAATGTCCGACCAGCACGTTGCTGATGCCCGGGGCTAATCCACAGTCTGGGACAATCGTTGAACCTGCACGTACCGCCGCCTCGTTCAAATGCATGGGGTTTTCAGGCATGTAGGAAACGTCAACTAAGTCTTTGTGGGCCTCAATACATGCTTCAGCTAGGCGGTATCCGAGGTTGCCCGGCAGGAATCCCATGGTTAGGTCAAACCCTTTCAGGGTATCTACTAGTTCTTCATGGCTTGCAACGTCTGATTGAATCCATGTAACATTGCTCATGCCTATTCTTTTGACAACATCTTTGGCTCTTCCTTCATTCTTGTCGGCAACAACGACTTCAGTCGAACTCATACTGTTGGCCAAGTCTTCCGTTGCAACAGAGCCTATGTTTCCGCAGCCCAGCACTATCACTTTCATGTTCCTACATTCAGAGAGGGTTTTCATTAAAGGTTTTCCCAAGCTCAGTCACAAGACAGATCGCGCTCTCAAGGAACTCGCAGAATTTCTTCATGGGGGAAACAATGTTACAATGTGGAGCTTTGTTACAGATAATGGATTTGAAAGTTTTATATACCCCAATGGTGATTTTACATTTGAGTATCATGGCTGAGATCTGTCCAACATGCGGACTTCCCAAGGACATATGTGCTTGTGGCGAGATAGAAAAAGAACAACAGCGGATTCGCATACGGCTTGAAACACGCAAATGGGGCAAACCTACTACAATAGTAGATGGCATAGACGAGAAGAACACGAACCTAGCGGGAATTGCTCAAAAACTGAAGGGATTCTGTGCCTGCGGAGGAACGGCAAAGAGCGGTCAGATAATGCTTCAGGGAGATCATCGCGAAAGAGTTCGCCAGTTTTTGGTAAAACTTGGATATCCAGACGAGAACATAGAGCTTCAGTAATTGCCCCGTGGGTGGTGCGGGCCTAAGATGAAACGGCTGCAAGACATGCGTGAAGTATTGAGAACGCTAAAGCGGCGAAGACCGTCAAAGAAATACTGCCCAAGGTGCGGAAGCCCCGACATTCATGTGTCCAGTGGCACGGACTATTGGCTGACGCCTCTGAAATACGTGTGCAAGAACTGTGGATACCGCGGTCCAATTGTTATGGAACTTGAAAAAGAGGAAGGTTAGCAGCGCCTGACCGTCTTGGTCAATCAGGAACCTCTAGTTTAAGTTGCTTCTTCAGGGTTTTGTAACGGTTTCTCACCGTGACTTCGGTAACGCCTGCTGCTTCGGCGATGTCCTTCTGCGTTTTCTTCTCGTTGTTCTGCAAGCAAGCGATGTATAGTGCTGCAGCCGCGAGTCCCATGGGGTCTTTTCCTGCGGCAGCCCGTTTGTTTCTGGCTTCTCTTAGAATCTGTATGGCGACTCCTTGGGTTCTGCCTGAAATTCCTGTTCTCTCAGCTATTTTTGAAACGTACGTGAGAGGGTCGGCAATCGGCATGTGTACGTCAAGTTCACGCAGCAGTAGCCTGTAGCAACGAGCAACATCTTTCTTGTCGACCAAGCTTGCTTCGGCAATTTCGCGGAGGGTTCTCGGTGTTCCGCTTCCGCGGCAGGCTGCATAGAGCGCTGCGGCAGCGATGGCCGCGATGGATCTGCCGCGAACCAAGCCCTTGTCCAAGGCTTTGCGGTAGGTGACTGCCGCTTTCTCTTTGATTGGTGGTGGAATGTAAACTTTGTCTGACAGACGGTCGAGTTCAGCCATGGCTTGGGCTAAGTTTCTGTCGATTGAAGAGTGCACTCTTGAGCGTATCTGCCATTTTCTTAGACGCCACATTTGCAGACGTGTCGAGAGTGGGAGTTTTCTTCCGAAGGCGTCACGGTCAACCTGGCTTATGGCCGTTGACAAGCCTTTATCATGAACGGAATAAGACGTTGGTACTCCAACGCGGCTTCTTGAGGCTTTCTCTTCCTGGGTGAAAGCGCGCCATTCTGGTCCCTTATCCATCATCTGCTCGTACAACACGAGTCCACAGTCGCCGCAAACGGTTTCGCCAGTGTCATAATCATGAACGAGGTTTGAACTACCGCATTCTGGACACTTGTCAACTAAGCGCTGGCGAACCCCGGCTTCTTTTTTACTCAACTCTTTTCGCCTCGACTATTTTTTTCGTAGAACCGTCGTGATTCTTCATCATTTTTCAGAAAGCAGTGCGTTCGGTTCCGCGTAACTATGCACGTGCCATGTCTTAATATATAAGCTTTACGGTTCTCTTGTATTAATTGAAATGGCGTCTCTACTAATAACATCAACAGTCTATGGGTTTGATTGGGAATATACTGTTCGCAAATCTTGAATACTCACGCGTACTATTGATTTCCCAGTGTAAAGTTGATTCATGTGATGACGCTACCGGAAAAACTTCGAAAAGCATTGGAGAAAACCGTGAAAGAGCTGGCGGCCAAGAGGAATGTTTATGGTGTAGGCCTTTTCGGGAGCTGGAGCCGAGGCGACGCTCCAGCCTCAAGCGATGTTGACTTGTTCATACTCGACAATGACGACTTTGCATACGAGTACGTTGAAAGGGTCGAGCAGGGCGGCTTCCTTATCGATTTGGATCATGTTCCGAAACAGTGGATTCAAGGCCAGATTCCTCCGGAGGTAGATCAGAAACTGTATGAAATGCATATACTATATGACAGGGATTGGACGTTAACCAACACGAAACTTTTGATGGCCAAGTCCTACTGTTCACCCGAGAGGGTTGATATCCGAACAGAAGCTCACGTGGTGGAATCCGACATATACTTGAGCCGTGCGACCTCAGCCTTTTCGCGGGAGGACTTCAGAAGTTCACATCTGTTTGCCACGGTGGCCTTGGAGAATACTCTAAAGGTTCTGGTTGAAATAGCCTTGCAACCTTTTTCGAACAGCCGATTCATGGAAACAGCTGAGAGCTGCGCTGCAAACCTGGGAACGCGTAGTCTTTTTGACGAGTATGTTGAGCTGACAGGCTTCAGCAGGGTCGACAGCACACACGCCAAAGACAGACTGAGACTCTTCAAAACAATCTGGGACGATATCAACACTGTAGCCAAACAAAATCTTTCAACACTTGAATCCACCCACTTCAAAGTCAAGACTCGGCTGAACTACTACTTGAACGCCGCCTTTTTGCAAGGTGTCGTGATACGGGCAACCGCCATGGTTGAAGCCGAAAGGACGATTGAAGCGTCACATTACCTTAACAACATCCTCCTCGACATTGTTGAAAACTACGCTTGGTTGAAATCTTCCATTGACAAGGTCAAAATAGACTATACAACGCTGATCCGTTCAATAGAGGGTTTGGAGGGAGAAAACTCAACAAACTACAGAAACATAGCAGACTTTTTTGGACTAGGTACATCCGACAGAGTCGCCGCAATCAAAGAAATAGGTAAAACACGAGAAGCAATGCTCACATTACGAAGAGATAGGAAACTTTTAATCAAAAACCACTTATTAAAGACTTAGTTCATGAAGAACCGAAGGCACAAGGCTGGTAGTGAAGTCAGCAATGTGCACTTTGTCTGAGTGGCCCGGAGAAGCCCGGTGGAGGGAAGGACGCCTTCCCGCCGACTGTAGTGGACAAGCATAGCGGGCTTTGGACCCGCCGACGAGAGTTCGAATCTCTCCCGGGCTACCATTACATGTGTAAGAGAATACTCTCCCCATTTTTTCACTCTTGTAATAGTTGAGCTGCTGGTGACTTTGCGGTAATGATTGACCGTGAACGCGTGATTTCGTAAAGGTCTGTGAACCTCGAACACCCTATAGCTGCTAGAGGGTGCAGAAGCCTGTTTTGGCGTATATAGGTGTTCAGAGCTAATTTCCAGTTTTTTTTCACTGTTCGCGTTAAATTTACCGCGAAATCCTTTATTTACCGCCGACGGTGAACGGTAAATGGGAATTACCGTGAAGAAGGCAATAGACATGGAGTCAAGTCTTCAGAAGGTTAGGCAGGCCGTTATTCAGTTCGTCTCTGACTACTACCGAAGAAGTGTTAACACGAGGGTGCCCAGCCTCAGGGAAATCTGCAGGGGCGAGAACGTGGTGAAGGCTTGTGGAGGCGCATGCTACCCCAAGAAGCTCGAACCTGTCTTTCCACCCGAACTGGACGGATCCGGCCCGCTCATGAAGAGGGTGTGTAAGGCTTCTCACGTTCCAGCCCCAACCGCTAGAATCAGTAAGGCAATGAAGGCTACGGAGGCGAAGGCAAAGAAAGGGGGCAAGAAAAAGACGGCCAAACTTGATGTAGAACCGGCTGTGGCAGAGGTTCAGGAGAAGGCGCATCAACCGGCAAGCCGGGAGGACATCCAGCGAAGTATCGAAATAGGGGACGAGCAGGAACGCTTCAGAGAGGAAGCGGCTAAAGAAGATGGGGAGAGGCTCAAGATTCTGTTTCGAGATCCCAACCCTAAGATAAGTGGCCCAGTCAAAGACGCCCTAGGTGAGCTTATGCCTGAGATTATGGAACACATGTTTGGAATTAAAGTCACCGTGCCAGAACTCGTCGCCATGCAGAAAACCTATGACGAAGCGACGGAGCAGGGGTGGCACGTGGAGGACGTGTATGAATGGGCTGCCCTGTCAGAGGAGGAACGGAAGACATTCAAAGAACTTCGAGAGAAAGCCTATGGTGAGGGCTTGCTAGTTAGCAAATACATGGAGGGTCTAAAAACAAGAAGCGGCCAGTTGTCCAAGGAGAATGAACGCCTGTCCATAGAAGTTGATGGACTGAAGCTAAAGGAGAAGAGCCTCAATGAACGTTGTTCATGGCTGAACACGTGGCTAGAGGAGGATTATCAACGCAAGAAGAAGGGCCTTGAAGAAAAATACTTGCAGGACATAGATGGCTGCCAGGGTGAATTCTTAGAGTTCAAAGGGAAGATGCAGGCCAGGAAGGAGGAGCTGCAGAATGACTGTAAAGAGTGGGAGACCAAGCGTGACAACCTCATAACTAAATGCGGTGACATCGAAAAGCAAGCAGTCAACATCGTCCGAAAAGCCAAGGAGACACTCGACAAAATCAAGGGTGAAAACGCGGAAGCAGTGAAAGAGCGAGATACGGCGAGGAGTGAGCTTAGGCAACTCAGAGCCTTAGTGGGCCCCAAGGGAACAGTCTCTGATATGGCAAAACGAAATGAGGACTTGAAGGCACAACTCGCAGAAGGGGATCGGCAGCTCGCCGAGAAGGCCATGCAACTGGCGGGCAAATGGCTGGACCAGGAAGAAGCCCTTCAGACGTTCAACGAGGAAAGCAAACGGTTCATGGGGGACGTTGAAGGCGTGTGCCGCCTCGTATCGGATATGGTTGAACACCGGATGGAAAACGCTGGATCTGCGGTGCACGTTCTGGAGTTTTTGGAGAGCGAGCTTCCAGACGAGAAGTTTAATGATCTGGTGTTCGCGATCAACTTGGCTGAGGTTAAGAGGGAGAGCCTGAACCCGGACAACCCCTACTTTGCGCACCTTTCCGCGAGGAAAAAGGAACTGCTCGGAGTCTTCCCCACCACAGAGGAGTATCAGCGTCTCCACAAGGAAAAGATGGAGAACCTGCACAAACGTCGGGAAGACCAACTTCAGAAGATCCGTGAGGCTGCAAATGAGATCGCAAAAACAGAAACGTGGGAAAAGATAGGTGAGCGCCTATTGACTGCCTTGAAGCCAATAGTTGAAGCATACTTCAATCCCAAACAGGATTAAGGATATGCTAAAATGACTTACGTTCATGAAGAAATCATTGGGCACGGAAGAGCTGAGCGACTTCCTGGTATGGATAATGGTTCTCACCGGTGAGAAAGCGCGCGTAGCTTTCTGTTTTCTAGGATACAGTAAGGGTCGCGCGCGCTGAACGTTGTCTACAGAAATACCTTCCCATGAAGAAGTAAACGAGAGAATAGCCTTACTTCAAGATTCTAGAACACTCGCACAGAAACTAGAGAGCGCGCTGGCCTGTCCCGAAATTGGCCTAAAATGGTTTTTATTCGTCTTTCTTAAGTCGAGGGCAGTTTGGGCTTCATGTCTGTCCTTGATCTTCATAGGTACTTGTTTTCCTCGAACGCGGCAGAAACGTGCAAAATGGAATTATGACCATTTTTGACCATTTTAGGAACACGCATGCGCGCTAATTTTCTTTCATTCAGAAGAGGTTTTTGTGCAAAAAAGCAGAGCGCCACTTCGTAAACTATGCGACGAGACCAAGGAATATGTTGATAGCTGCATATGTCAAGGTTAGAAACAGCGGTCTAAATCTACCTAATCTTCTTCTACTGTTCCAATAATATGCGACCACTAAATCGAACCCAGCCAGCGATGTCATGAAGAATGGAAGCCATATGCGTTTTTGATATGTCGGTCCGGTTATAAGATACAACAGGAACGTGGTAAGTACTAGGAAAAACAATGAGGTAGTAGCGAAAGCCACCATGAGCCTTTTTTCCAGATTAGTCTGCGTCTTCAGAATCTGCAACTCCCTCTTCAACTTTAATGAACTCCCCATCGAACTGTCAACGTACGTTCTCAGGTTGTCACGCAGTTCATTTTTCATGAATTGCGCCATCTTGATTACCCAACATGTATGCCACACAGCGGGATCAAGCATTCCCACATCGCGCGTGAATCCACCTTCGGGGTGTTCATATTTCCTCAGTTCCTGAAGTGCCTTCCCAATTACAGGCGAGTCTATGGCTTCCCCAGTTCTTACAAGAGCCTCAACGATCCATGGAATACTTCTAAAATCATACGTCCTTCTGGAACCATAAACAAGTGAGGAATCGGAACGCTCCTGCCATCCCCCGTTCTTTTGTGTTCTCTTTAGGAAAGAAGTCCATTCTTGTTTCACTAGCTTCTTTTTTCCGGTTTCCAGTAGACATAATATGGCTAAGGCTGTGCCAACAGCGCTTGGTGCTTCATCTAAAGACAGGCCTACTCCTTCATTGTTTTGTTTCTCGCTATTGAGATCTATCCATTTAATACTTTTTTCTATCGCCGTATGCACGATTTTTTTGCCAGAAATGAGCGGTTTGCACCGAGCAAGACCCATGAGTACAAAGAAAGTGTAATGAATCTTGCTAGGTTCTCCTTTTGTCACACCCCATCCTCCATCAGAATTCTGCTGGGAAACGAGAAGATTGGCGCAGGTCGTCAGTATTTCCAAGGCTACAGAGAAAACTCCTCTTTTCCTAACCTCGCTTAGAGCTGCGAGCACGCAACCACTGGCATCATTTACCGAGTGTCCGCCGGAGAGGTCAGCCCATCCTCCATCTTGGTTCTGGGATTCTACGAGAAACTTCGAGGCACGCTCTATCGCGTTTCTGACCTCACTTATGTGAACATAATCAACCAATGAGATGATCGCTTCTGCGGTGGTTTGAGGCGCCTCCTGCCCTGGAGAGAAAGTGAAGAACTCGCTCCATGCACCTTTGTCCCCAGCCATCCTTTCCTGATGCTGTACAAGAGCCATTACATGCGTTTCATCCTTAATAAACCCGAAAATATCGCCCAAAATCCCGTAAACGTAATCGCATTCTAGTGAAGGTTTCTTAAATAGACTTCTTAATCCTGCAACTACACCTTTTGAACTATGGCTATTTGGCATAATCCTCCCTCAAGAATGTGTCTTCACGACTGCAGAGTCTCCACGGACCATTTCATGTCCGGCTGGTTGAGTCTAATGTTTGTCTATTCCTATTTCTGTTTTGCTTTTTGTAGCACTATTATGTATTCGAAAGGAACCCCTGGGAATCTTATCCTTCGGCTGGATATTTTTCTGGTGGTTCTATAGAGAATAGTGAACTGCAGGTTGCCAGTTAGGAAGTCCAGTATTTGTTGCACGATATCTGCTTTGATCACCTTCCCGACGCCTTTGCCTAATGTCATTCCTATTAAACCACCCGGTTTGAGCACTCTATTGAATTCCTTGCAGGCTTTCCTCATGTCTTCGAGGTATTCCTCATATGCTGTCCTTTTGTGTCGCTTACAGCGAGCTCCTATTTCATCTTCAATGAATTCCTTGAATTTTGATTCAGGAAAGAACAGATTCGTGAGCCTCATTGACTTCATGTAATCATGGGAGCCGAGATATGGAGGGGATGTTACTATGACATCCACAGATCCGGGTGTGATGAAATCAAGATAGCGGGCATCTGCACATTCTATCGTACCATCATAGCTGTATTTCTTAGAATGTCTCCGGTAATACTGTTCATCAAAGAAATCTGAACACCGCTTTGCCAGGTCCACCTGTTCAAGAAACAGTTTCTTCGCGGGTTTGTATTCAAGATTCTTTGGGTAGCAGCTGTCTGTGATATATGTGTAATGCCTTTTCTGAGAACAAGCCTTGTTTAGGATTGAAGAAAACAGAACTTTTTCAAGTTGAGGGCAATCACTCTTGCTGTTCATAATCACTTTGTGAATGCAGGCAAGTTCAATCAAAGTTTCTCTTTCATACCACCTGAAAACCTCAGAACTGATTCCCTTCTTCTGACAATAATCCTCAATTCGTTGCTCGATGTCACTTTTGGATATTTCGTGACAGATGCTATCTCTCCAGTTAACTGTAGCCTTGGAGATAGCTTGAAATTTAGCTCTTGCTATGCCAACCGCAAATGGGTTAATGTCCGTACCTATAAATCTACGACCAAGCTTTGCAGCCTCTATCAGAGTGACACCTGAACCAGCGAACGGATCTAGCACGATGTCGCCTTCTTCTGAGAGATTCTGTATCAGTATATCAGGTATTTGGGGGATGAATGAAGCAGGGTACCAGTGAATACCATTGATATCGAGTTTGAAAAGTCGACTAGAATAATCCTCAAAGTCCCAATTGACTCTTTCCAGATGAGTATGGGAATTCAAATTCATCTTCACTGATCCCACTCCATTTCAACCAAGCGAGGATACCTTTCCATGATTCTTTTCATTGGTTTCAGATTAGTTTTGCCTGGCATCGATTGCTGCAGTTTTGAACGAAATCTACCATCAGGTTCTCTATAGTAATGGCCTTTTTTTCCAGTTGAAAAAACATATACGAACAAACTTGGTATCGTTTCCTCATCTAAATCACTTTGCTTCTCACCAAAGAATCTCGCCAAAGGTTGACTTATGGGCTTGGCTATAGTTCTGTGTCTCTTGTCAACTGCATAATTCGTGATGCATTCCACGCCAAAGAAGTCATGTGCTATCTGCTCTATCTTTGAGAGATAATCTTCTGCAAGCAAGTAGGATTCTTTTCCTGAAAATTCAAAGACACCAACGCACGCATAAGGTTTGTAGAGAATGATTCTATCCATGATCCTACTTGCCCTATCATCATGCATTATTCTGTCTCTAATAAGCTCCTCGTCTGTCAGACGCCAGTCCATGGGTAGAAGTTTCCTCATGCTATCATTGGTATCCAAAAGGGATCTTATTGCACGTTTGAGCATTGTTTGAAGAGCAAAATCCTCTATATTTCCATATATCATGTCATACAAAGTATATCTAGTTCGTTTCCACTTTCGCAATCTATCGATACTACTAGCAGGCAAAACTATCCTTCCATTGGAAATTCCAAATGAGACTGCTAAAGCCTCAGCATCGCTTGAGTCAGAATCTCGAATTCCGATAGCCGTTGCAGCACGTATGACATTGTCAATATTGTCCAAATCTATGTCAGCCTTTACAAGTGAGCCAAAATCCCCTTTCCCTACAGCCATATCTGCTATTCGAAAAATATCTAACCCCAACCTTCTACCTTCGGCACTTTCTATGATTTTTGCTAGCTTCAAGCCTCTTCGCATAAAAATCTGGCATCTTTCCATGCCAGGGTCATCAGTTCTACCAATCAGCAGATTGTGTAAATAGGTTTCATGGTCGAAAGAGAAAAACTCATTCATTATTTCTTCCGTTACATGCGCAAAAGGCGGTGTTGCCACATCATGATACAAGCAAGCCAACATAAGTTCAGCTCTATCTGTAGTAGAAAGACCTAATGATTGGGACGCTAACTGTGCTAAGTGACAAACTCCCAAAGAATGCTCAAAACGAGTAACAGAATAGAAAGATGGGAAATTCATGAACGGTACACTACTCATATGAACTTCTCTAAGGCGGAGCAGACCCGGACAGTTCAACAGTTTTCGCACGATCTTGGGAAAGACAAGTCTGCCATACAAGCGATCAAACATGAATCGATCTCACCACCTTAGAGCTTCCCCCCACTGAAATGCAATCGCCTTAACTCTTTGATAATTATCGCCCAAAAGAGTTTTGGCAAGATTTTCCCATTCTTTTCTTCGATAGAAACCCTTGTATCCTCTGCATAACAGATCAATGAGGTCGTTCCTGTCTGGTAGGTCCTCATAGATAATACTTCCAACGAATGTCTGCTCTTCAAGAACCTTCTCTAACCATACTTTCATGTCATCCCCAAACTTCTCTCGATAAAGTTCTGTACCAGGATAGACTTCCAAGGGTGAGAAGTGTGCGAAAATAAGACCAAGAGTTGTAGAGAAATCTATTGTCTGGATTGCTTCTTCATATGTCTCTCCTGGTCCTCCAAGAATGAAAGTTCCTGCGAGTCGAAGTTTTGGAGCTGCCTTTCTTATTCTCGTACATGCTTCGATTGAATCTTGCACATCAAGTCTTTTGCCGATTGACTTGAGTCCTCGTGTAGTCCCTTTCTCTATTCCCAGATTTATCTGCCTGCATCCTGATTCAAATAGTTCATTTATGGTTCTCTCTTCTAAGAAACAAGCAACATCAGGTCGCATTTCAATCTGCCAAACTATATTCTCAGAAACGGAACGAATCATTCGTGAGAATTCTTGAACATCCTCATTTACTTCTTTACCATTGGAAAAATATGTGTCATCGAAAAAAACTATACTCTTTACTCCCGCGTTGTTTACAAGCATCTCCAATTCTATGGCAATGTTCCCCAAGGATCGTTTCGTTTGAATACCTTTTCGTATTGTTGAAGAAGAGCAAAAACCACAGTTGAAAATACAACCTCTTGAACACATTATTGTGGCGAATGGCGATTCGAAAAGGTCTCGTCTGGCGGAGAGAAAGTATGCATTCTGTTGGAAAAGTTCACGTGCAGGGAATGGTAATTCGTCCAGATTTTGAATCACATTAGGGATAAACTTCTCTTGAGAACTGTAGAAGACGCCTTCAACATGGCTCTTTTCATTAGAATTCAATGATTGTAGGAAATTGGCAAGTGCTATTTCAGCATCTCCGGGAATAACTGCATTTGCGTGCAGGTATTCAAAGAAGAACCATTCAAGTCCAGGAGTAGACGCCATGGGACCTCCGTACACAATCGGGGTCTCGGGGAACAATCGTCTGCAGACTTTTTCTACTATTATTGTGGAAGGGACTGAACAGAGAGTTACTGGACCAATACCAATGGCTAACTTAGGTCTAAACCTGTTCAGGTTTTGAGAAAGCCATATTTCAAGTTGCTTAAGAGATTCATTGTCAAGAGAATCAAAAGTTAATGTGCTATCAAAAACAAGTGTCCTGAACCTTTTTGATTGCAGATAGGATGCAAGATAGGCCAAACCTAGTGGGATAGTCAGCCCACTGTCTCTCCTGCGATGATAAGGCGGATTAACAAGGAGTATATCACATGTTTCGATTCTTTCCACCTTCTCCGCCGCGCGCGCAATAGAAAAGATAGTGTTTTACGAATGATAAGGTTTCTGGAAGTACAGTTTTTCGCGCGCATGCCTGTTCCGAAAATGGTCAAAAATGGTTTTAATTCCTTTTCTAGATTCTTGAAGGACTGGTTGTTAGAAAGAAATAATGGTTATGTGTGAGGTTCAAGGCTGTCCTCACTCCTCAAAAGAAGAATAAAAACCATTTTTAGCCATTTTAGGAACAACCATGCGCGCTGTTTGCCCTCGGAACGAATCAAGATTTCGTTTCATTTCTCAAAGACCAACCTACTATCGTCATACTAGGTGGTCTTGGTGCCTCTGGGATAACCTTCTGGAGAACAAAATAGTCTTGACATCTAATAAGATAGAGGCTTGAATCTGTCCGTCAAGAGAAGATGAACTAGAGGTTCTTCTTATCAGTGGGATTATCGTTTTGAATTTTCTTAGATTCTATAATTACGCGCGCGCTTTTCCTGTGTCAGGCAAGAGGAAAAATGGAACCAATAAACTAGAGTGCATCTAGCGCTTATGAGCATGCGTAAGTCTTATAGATTGGCTTGTTCAACTCTTTTCTGTATGAGCCTCCAAACCGACGACATAAAAGCAATGATCACACGAGGGGAAGATTCCTCTGTAGAATTCAAGGCAAGCTTTTCGGAAGAAATCGTTAAGACACTCACAGCTTTTGCAAATGGTTACAACGGAATCCCGAAAGGATTTATACTGATCGGAGTTGACAATGTTGGAAACATCCTTGGTTTGAAAGATAAACCCGACAGTCTCCAAAAGCGAATTTCAGATTTGTGCAGAGGGACTTGCGTTCCCCCGCTCGCGCCGAAAATTTCAGTCCACACAGTAGACTCGATACAGATACTTGTAATAGAAGTAGAGAGGAGCACCTCACGCCCCCATAGAGCCGGCGGGATATGTTACATACGCGTCGGTTCAACCACACGGAAAGCTACTTCAGACGAAGAACTGAAATTGCGTGAGGACTCTATGTTTCGAGCATTTGATAGTTGCTTGGTTCCCAATGCAACCGTTGATGACATAGAAATCAACAAGGTCCTTGAATATTATAAGGCCACAAGATCAGAAGAAGTTGTCAGCCAAGAGAATAGAACGCCTGCGGTGCTCCTCGAAGCCTTGGGGCTGGCAAGGCAAGAAGCAGGAACAGTTCGACCGACGGTTGCGGCTATACTTGTTTTCGGCAAAAGTCCTCAACAATTCTTTCCATTGAGCGGGGTTAACGCGATACGATTCCGAGGCACATCTCTTGCGGATTCTCAGCTTGACCGTAGAGAAATAAAGGGCACACTTGATCGAATTATCGATGATTGCGTAGGTTTCATTCAAAAGTTTTCAACTGTTGGGAGTTTTATCACCGCAGATTCGATTAGGCGTGTAGACTTGACCGAATATCCTGGTCTTGCGGTTAGAGAAGCGATTTCTAATGCGGCGACTCACCGGGAGTACAGTGATCCTGGCTCCCAAATTGATCTCTACATGTTCGATGACAGAATCGAAATAAAGAACCCCGGAGCACTCGGAGGAGGGCTTACGGTGGCGGACCTTCAAAACCAGACAGGGAAACGTTGGTTACGAAATCCGCAAGTAGCGGGATTACTGCTCGAGTTAAGGTACATTGAAAAAGCTGGGACGGGCATTCCACGAATGTTTAGAGCGTTGCGGGAGAATGGTTCACCAGATCCACAGTTTTCCGTTGACACCAATAGCGTGAAAGTAGTGCTTCGAGCTCATCCTGACTATTCAGCCCGGAGAAAGTTTGAGGAAGGTCTTCTTGCAAAAGGCCGGGGAGAGATAGAAACTGCTCGGGCTCTATTCAAAGAGGCACTCAGCATTAGGCCCGACTATGCAGAAGCATTAAGTGCTTGGGCGGCTCTTGAAGGTGAAGTTGGCTCATTAGAGGAAGCAAGAGGGTTATACAAACAATCGCTTGAGAAAGACCCTCGTGACTCCATTGCCTATCTGAACTGGGCGGTTCTCGAGGACAGACATGGAAACCATATTGAAGCTCGAAGGCTGTACCAAAAAGGAGCAGAAATCGAGCCGAACAATGCTGTTTTAGTGCATTCTTGGGCAACTATGGAAAGACGCCTTGGAAATTCTGCGAAGGCCAGAGAATTGTATAAGAGGGCAACTCAACTGGCCCCCGAGCAATCAATTAACTGGCAGGCATGGGGGCAACTTGAAAACAAGTGCAGAAATTACGAAGAAGCTGAGAGGTTACTTGAGATAGGGCTAAAATGTGCGACTGACAATTATACGAAAGCTTGGATACATAGCGACTTGGCGTTTGCTTTGGACCATCTGCGAAGACCTGTCAGTGAAGTAGAAAAGCACTACAGAATATCCTTGCAGCTAAATCCCAACAGTGCTCAGACAAACTACTTGTATTCCGAATTTTTGGGAAAGTTAGGCAGGATCAAAGAAAGTGACGAGTATGCGAGGAGAGGATTGACTCTGGGCTGGATACCTCGCCGACCACGTCCGCGCTACTACAGAAGGTAATAAAGTGTGACTCAAATGGTAATACGTGTTCAACATATCTGGGTTTGAAGGAGAGCCTCGAAAGGCTTCAACGCGCGCACTCCTCGCTTATAAATGGTGCATTTCAGGGTTCTGTAAAGTCTTTGTTGGATTTGTCTCCGTGTAAAAAATCGTCGGATAATGGCTTATAGCGCGCGCGCAAGTACATATTTCAAAGTGCTTATAGAAATATCCACGGTAGCGAACCATTTCTTGCTCCTATTTTTGTGCAGTTATTAGAATTGACAAGAGAAATATGGCCCAGAGCATAGCACTTATCAGCTACCACAACAGACTTAACAGTACCCTGCTACATCATAATATGTCTCTTATCCACAAGCCATGTCCCTTAATCGAACAGAACCTGAAGTGTGAATCATGCTCTGGAGGGTTTCTGCGTATGTCTAAAAACGGAGTTGTACATACGATCGTTCAAGTAGTGGTTTGCCTGTCGCTTTGCACGACGGTCCTTTCAAGCTGTGAAAGTCGAGTTTATGCCGCACAAGCAGATCCTCCGCCACCTTGGCGACCTTGGAATGTGAACGGAACGCAGAGACTGGTTGTAATATGCACAGAGTTTTCAGATGTGAGTTGTTCCACTAATGTTTCCACGATCCGCACTCGTCTAAACAATATGGCAACATATTTTCACACCATATCTTTGGGAAAGATGTCAATTGATTTCACGCTGTTCGGAGACGAGTGGCTTAGACTAAACAATACAATGGAGTACTATGGTCAAGGTAGTTGGAAAAATGATTTGCACGGTTGGGACTTTGTTGTTGACTCTGTCAAAGCTTGGGAGCGATTCGTGAACTTTTCCGACTACGAATACCTAGCCGTGATCCATGCGGGCGAGGACCAAGCAGCACATCCTGATGAGACACAGCTCCTCTGGAGTTGGGATTTTGGCAATTTTGGGCACAACTCGAAATTTCCTGTCAATGTAGATGGTCACACGTATAGTTTTTGGGGTCTAGCATACGAATCTGAATTTGACGAGTTTGGCGTCATAGCTCACGAATTTGGTCATGGCTTGGGGCTTCCCGATCTTTATGTTGAAAACAAAACTCTCGCTTTTGATCCGCTCTCCTTAATGGCTGGTGGATCTTGGAACGGGTCTCCTCAGGGCACTTGCCCTGCACCGCTCGATGGTTTCAGTATGTACATGCTGGGCGGGTTATCTCCAACCACCGTAGAGCTGAACTCAACCGAAGATTTCTTCGAATTGAACCCCTCAGGATCAGATTCACCTTCAGTGCTTGTGGTTCCGATTTCAGATACAGAATACTACATGGTGGAAGTCAGAGAAAAGTCAGGATATGATGAATATTCAGTCTCTTCAACTTCGGTGATAGTCTATATGATAGACGAAATGAAAGAATCTGCGAACGGAATCGCCACAGTTATGAATGGCGGCATCGTAGCCCAAGGATCAGTATATTCAGATGTTGCAAGAAACATCTATGTGTCATTTGTTTCGTTCAATTCCTCAACTCATATCGCAAGGGTTGGTTTGTCTACTCAACTCCTTTTTGCGAGAATAGATATCTCAAATTCTATCGAATGCTTTACTGCAGCCTTAGGAGAGGTTCAGATATTCGATGCAAACAATAATCCCGTCCCGAATGCTGAACTTAACATAACTATCGATGAAGACGTCCCGATTTTGCGGATAACCAACGAAAAAGGAAAGGCTGATTTCCAATTAGCTTTCGGTCCTTGTGAACTGGGGAATCATATCGTGAGAATAACTTCACCATCAATGTTAGCAGGTCAGACTGAAAGAGTGACTGTTGTTGTTTTTCCATGGGAACCATTGATCATATTGCTCCTTGCGATAGCATTCGTAGCCTCCTTGTCTTATATCGTTAAGAACCGACGCTCGCGCCACGCGCGCGCTAATGGCTTCAGTTTTCCTTTGCGCGCTTTGATGAAGCAGTTACTACAAGTTGGTTTCTCCCTTTGGAAGAAAATGCGATTGGTCTATAATTTTATAAGTTGCAAAATCTAGACGAAACGTAACACAACCGTGAGAGGCAAGGGTTATGAACATTGCAAAGGTGGAAAAGGGGCTAAGAAATATTCTGGAAGAGTTTTACCCTAATGAACTCAACATCAAAATTCATGAAATTGAGAACCAAACAGACTCTTGGATTGCCAAAGCAGAAGTATTCGATAACCCTTCCAAGAGACGAGGTCACGACGTGATTCTGATAATAAGAAAATACGAAATCACCTAAGGGTGCAGGAGTGTCCGTTAGCCCTGTTTTCTGAAGTAGATTCTGAATTGGGCTTGATTTGTCTCGAACTGACAACAGTCGTCAATGAACGTGGAGTCTGCGCGCGCGCTCACAAGAAGAAATAGACGAAAAATATCCTGAAACAGAGCAATCGGAGACTAACAACGACCAAACTGATAACGCTACAATAAAGTAACATGGAACGGAAAATGCGTGTCGTTATAGAAAGACAAGGCTTTTAGTGTGAAACAATGAGTATTTCATTTATGCCTATCGGTAGTTCATGATAGTAACTGAGGGGTCTTGATGGTTCTCTATGAATTATTCGCCTTTAAAGATGCTGACAAGGTTCTGGATGGTAAGGGTCTATTGCAAGAGGTCAAGAGTGTAATGTCACGAATTCTTTTCGTCAAGCATACTGCAATTCAAGAAGGGTTTCGCAAATCGGGTTGGAATTTAGAGAACTACATCTTCAAAGAGACATTGTGGAGATGGGATGCGCATAAAGACAAGGTGGCTGTCTCGATAGAACTGAGTCTGATTGATGCTGTTCATAGGGATTTTCTGAGAGCAATGTTAGCTTATAAGAAGGGACTTGTTGATGCATTAGTCTATGTTACTTCAACGTCCAAAGAACCAAAGTTTCATAATGTAAAGCGGGACATTGAAATCTTCAGAGAAGTACTTGATGTTCCAATACTGCTTATGGGTTTAGAGCCTTAGAATGGCAAGAGTGAAAGAATAGCCAAAATGTCATACATTAACCCAAAGAACCAACAGGAATTGTGAGGTGACGGAAATGAAAGAAAAGAAAGAAATGAACGTATGCTGGATGTTTCTAGACAGAAAAGAAATATGGGTAAGATGTAAGGAATGCGGAGAACCACACAAAATGCGTCAAGGAGCAGATACTAACAAATTCCGACCAAAGCCAGAAAATCCTATCATAGAGATTTGTCCTAACACTGGAAAGGAAATTCTTATTGAAAGAGTATGGTTCGCAAGAAAAGGTATGAGGGAATTAAAAGAATAATCACTAAGCGCGCGCACCTTGTCGTTAGAGGAATCGCCCCAAGGGTCGTCAATGATACTCGGGGCTTTTCTGTCATTTCCAGGGTGAAAATGGAGATGCAGTTCTTAACCAATCCTGGGTATTTTCCCCAGCGCGCGCGCTTTAACTAGAATAATGGTTCTTGTTTCAACCCATTCCAAGGAGGGATACTCTTGATATACTCAACAATTTCCGTGCTTTGTCTATTGGTGCCCAGCATTTCAAGTAGAGTGTCAATGTGTTCAGGTCGCATTATTATGATCCCATTCCCAGTTGCCAATTTGGCGTCTGACTCGGAAATAGATATCGGCTCCGAAGTCACAATAATTGGAGTTAAGGAACAATGGTTGAAGAGTTCTGTCATTTCTGCTTTCATTTTCTTTGAAATTACGTCCATCTTTGACAAGTCATCCTTCAATATTCCAGCGGTGCAACCAATGATGAAAAGATCAAGAGTTTCAGGATTGAAACAAGCTAAGTTAATGCCTCGTGCTTGATCACCCGCTGAGTCAACATGGAGCGTCGCGAAATTGAAGCTAGCAAATGCACTCAGAAGTATGTGCTCTAGCATCGTAGGTTTTCCGGGCACTTGTACTCCTAGGTCTTTTTTGTCTTTCCACATGTCAGTCAAATTTCTTGGATTCTTGCTTCGCCCACCATAGAAAAAGTCATAAACTTGCAACATCGGAGGTTTCCGAAAAATCCTTGATATTTCCTCCCGTGAGACACCAATTTCTTTTAAGCACTGCAGGGCAAAACTACGCTTCTCTTTTTCCAAGAGGAGTTCGAAAAGTGCCGGCTTGGACAATTCACCCATCTTCACGAACAGCCCTTTCATATGGATGTCTGTTGGATATCCGTTCCAGTTTATGTGAATTGATTGAAGAAGCTTACGTGGGTCGATCTTCGGCTCTTTCATTTTCTCGAAGGATTGTATTAAAGCATCAACAATGTTTCTGTTAAGCTCCTCCTGCAGCATTTCCAGAACATCATCGACGCAACGTGGGTGAGCGTTCAAAACGTTGGCGACTGCATCAATGATGTGACCAAGTGGCTCATTACACCGCATTCTTAGTAGCTTAAGTAAGAGAGGCAAGCTTTGCTGGTCAGGCACCCTTTCAAGAAACTGACAAACATCCCGCTCTATCTCAGTATAATAACTACCAAAGTAGCCTGTCATAGATTTCTCAAGCACCTTCAACATGCCTGACGCCAGTTTACCACCGGCAAATCTTGCACATAGTCTCACAGAAAAGAAAATTGCACAAAGTCTGAGTGTAGGTGAACTCATGTATGGGGAAGATACTTTCACAATTTCTTCCCCAAGTTTTTTGTCACCTAAAGAGATTAAGCGATCATAAACTTCTTTCACTCCTAAATCGTTCAATGCATCCCTAGTCGTTAGAAAACCAACTAGATGTTTGATGACTTGTCTCTGCTGGTTACGATCTAGTGACGGGACTACATGTGAGAAGCATAGAAAGAGTCGCCCTTTTTTGAGCTTGTCTTCTTGTTGTTCCAGTCCTTCCAGAACTGTTCTAAGTGCGTTTTTGTCTTTCTGAATGATGAGAGTGAAAGACTCAGTGATCAGCTCCGTTTCAGGGTGATTACCTCCTTGTTCCCCAGTCATACCCAAAAGAGTGGTTATGACCTCACTCTTTTCTTGGAGACAGTCGGACGCGATTCTTCTCCGCAATTCCTCAAGGACTTCTATCCTTGTGCTTTTGTGCTCTTCGGAGCCTCCCAAGATCACATTATGCAATACCACAAGAAACTCTTTCTCTTCGAGCGTTGAGTATGAATTGCCTGCAATCATCATTGGTACTTCCTGCTATTCCAGATGCTTCTTCTGACAGATAAAACGTGTCGTTATATGGGAAAGCCATATAGTCACACATGGCAACCTACGAATTTCTTTGCTTCTTTCTCGGTCATTGTGACCATTTAAAACACCTTTGAAGCTTAGCGATCGCGCTCGGATTTACGATTGTCATGGAATATTCCACATTTGGAGGGCCCAGTATCCTAAACCGCCAGGCTGAGTAAATGGCAGGTTTAACCACTTTCTAAAGTATTTGCATTTAGGTGTTCCAAACCTCTTTGAATCTGCATTTGCTTTCCAAACAGCCCTTTCCACATCAATGAAGATTAGGCCTAACCCGCCGATTTTTTCACCTCTCTCTTCAGCTTCTGCTTGACGTTTTTCCCACTCTTCAACTAGCTCGAAGATTCGCCTCTCAACATCGTCTTTTAGGCCGCAATGTTCAAACTCAGTTTTGACGTATTCCTTGCACTGCTTGAGCACTTTCTCATAGTTTTCATTTGACACGGAAAAATCACCTGCCAAGAGTCTCTACGCGAGCGCATCCAATCGAACCGAATCCCCACTTCTGAAAACATGGCTGGAAGAATCGCTCTTCACCCATATGTTTGCGTAGCCTTTCTCTCCTGGCTTATAGGAGCCGTCGCCAAATCTCCAAATCCACTCCATTACTTCCACACTCAAGTTTACTATGATCTTATGATTTTACCATTCTTGCCTGGGGGATCCAGCGTCTGCTGCACGTTCAGACCAAGAAGATCGTTCAATGTATGCAAGGCTGCCTCCGCCGCCTCTCTCATCTGCCTCAGGTCTTTCTCAGAGAGATTTCTTGCAGCCATCTTTGCCTTCTCGCGCGCGCTTTGCTCCTCACATTCAGTGGCGAAATCTCCCGCACCCTCCTCCTTTTTCTTTTCGCCCATTCTTTCATGGTCCGGTGCGCACTTAGACTAGCGCGCATGCTTGTTCCTAAATTGGTCTAAAATGGTTTTTATTCTTCTTTTACGCTTTTGCGTCTAGTATGCGCTTGTTAGATAGCGAAGCTCGGCCTGTTGATGGATAGTGAATCGTGGGACGGGTTCAGTCAAATCACGCCCGAAAAAATAGCGCGCGCGAAAATAGCCCTTTTTCGCCGGCTTAAGCCGACGTTTCGACCTATTGCATTCGTGGTTTAAGCGCCCGCGCCAACTTCCCTAGTCACGTTCGAAAAGAGTAAATCCTTTTTAAGAAACTATCACTCATGAAAGGCGGGTGTGCACCATGACTAATCCGCTACCTTGTTCCTTATGCAAGTACAGAATTGACTTGCAGGACTCATACCTAAGCTCAAAGTACTGCCTAATACGTAAAGAGAGAATTATCGATTACATAATGGCCATAACGAGCTGTGCACAATTTCGCCAGACGAGTGAGCCTCTATCAGAAAAAAAGGTTCAAAATATAGAGGAGGCTATTCGGGCCATCAGTCAAAATGTGAAGGCATTTCAAGCGGTTCGTTACGACAAGAAGGAGCAAAGTAAACTCAGAAGGGTTTTTGCGGTCTACCGGTTATCCTGTTTAGACTTTACAACATGGGAGATAGCTATTTTGCTCGATGAAATCGAGCCCAAGATTAAGCAGCATATCGGTGAGGCTTTCAAACATGTTTGTTCAAAAGAGGAATTATGCTGGGCAAAGCCTTTCTTAAGTAATTACGTTTGAATCATAATCCATGGGAGAAAAAATGTCTCGTGTGGCGCGCGCAGGGCTCTTTTGAATGACCAGCTCCAATCAGAATAACTTCCGTCGATGGAAATGGAATACTCACGTCAGGAAAAAACAAGAATCTTATCCACCACAATTCTCTTATCTGGAGAACTGTCTATTGTGACTTCGACGCGGCTATAACCAAGAGGGCTACCAATTTCGCACACTAGAACAGAAGCGCGCGCTATAAGTAATAAAGGGATATAAATGACAAATCTGAAAATGACCCTGAAGCGGCATGAAGTACTGGGACTGGGTAGCACGATCTCACGAAGGAATGTCCGGAGATTTCCCTAATGGTGAGGAGGGCTACAGGGCTGTTTGTTTCATTCGATCCTTTTTTGAGCGAATCGGCATCGGGGAACTATCACGAAACCATCCGCTTCACAATAGACTGAGCATAGGCATGGCTCCGAACTACTCATGGCTAGTACAATATGCACGAAAACTGCTCACCGCCAGTCAACTGTCAGGGTTCGAGGAGATTGCAAGAAGATTTGCAGATCCTCGGGAATACTTGGCTGCAAATGCTGAGACTGAAGTTGCTCTAAAGATATACTTAGAAGGACTGGATGTTTCTTTTTCCAGAGTGACCTCTCAGCCTACGTGTGACCTGATTGTGAATTTAGGTAGCGAAGTGATTAGAATTGAGGTAACTTCCCTGAATCCGCCTGATGAGGAAATGCGCGTTCAGACATTGGTCAACCAAGTTAACACCTTAGGTTTCATGAAAGAAGTTGCAACAGGTGGATTCGTAAGCAGGGTTCCATCGCCCAAAATACTTGAAGACGTACTAAAACAAGTGAATCGGGCCATTGACGAGGTTAAAGATTCACGCAAAGTCAAGAAGTTCAATTACGAGGGAGTGGCGACTGTTTATCTCGCTCCACACGATATGGTAGATCAGATGCCTGTGGATTGCAGACGCACTTTTCGCTTTAATCAACCTCCCCGCAAGTCCATAGAAGAGCAAATCAATAGAAAGATTGAAGAGAAAAACAAACAACTACGACACTACAATGAACTTGGGATACTTTTTCTTTACACCCAGATGATAGACAGACAATTCGTTTCAAAGTTATTCGACCAACCTATGGACGATGTCGAAGTCACGTTGGCTTCTTATCCTAAGCTGTTGGGATTGGCTTTGACAGTTCCGCATCTGGGGCTTGAAGTTGCATCCGCTGTGAAAGCGGAAGACTTGAAAAAAGAGCACAGAGGCAGTAAGCTATTCCTGGAGACCGAAACTGGTTTCTATCAATATGAGAGTTCGTTACTCTGGAAGAATTTGCATGCTGACCGAGGTTTTCCGGAGAAGCTTGTACACGCGTTAGAGAATTATTCCTCAAACCTGAGTAAGCTTACGCCTCTTCAAGAGTCTATCGCTGGGTTCAGGACGATGAGTTGAATTTCTATCGCCATTGGTTTGTTCTCCTAAAATCCGCGCGCACTAATGTAATTGGGATAATAGCCAGTCGGTCATATTGATAATGCGACAGAGCAGAAGAATTGGAGATCGATCGATCGTGAGTGTGTCATAATGACCCCCAGTGATGAGCCTCAACGTTTACGTCAAGGGAAAGAAGTTCATAAGAAGATTCAGAAAGAATGGCACAAAGGTGCAGAAGGTTCTATCGTAAGTGAGAAAACGATGACTAAGCCAAGCGGGCGAAAAGGTAGGATGGACATTTTTGTCACTAGTGATGAAACACTGGTTGCAGTAGCAGAAATCAAGTGTTCAGATTGGGATGCAATGACCTTAACAGCTGTTCGCCAAAACGTCAGGCGTCAGGCACACCAGATTTGGGATTATATCGAATCACAATTGGAGCTGAGCAAAGATGTATCGCCTGGGGTCATCTTCCCAAAGCTCCCAAAAGACATTGATCGCATGAAACTAGTTGAACAATTGTTTAGTGAAGAAGGAATCATTGTGGTATGGGAGGATGAAACGATAACAGAACGGAAAGCACGATCATAAGCGCGCGCTAGTCGCGAAACAAGGCAACAATTATAGAAAGAATTGAGGGTGAGTCTGGTATAAGCATCGTAACATCTAACATCAGAAGACTCTACAGGCAAATGGAAGAACGCGGAAAAAGAGAATTGAGGGCCTTAGGCAAGGCTGGTAACATTCCAGTTCCTTTTTTTTCTTGTGATGAAAAGGCATCTAACTAAAGACATTTAATGAAGTAGCAAACCCAAGATAGATGATGCTTATGTGTAGAATGCTTGCTATAATGAGCAAAAAGCCAATTCCTTCTTTTTTCCTCCATGACTTTAGACTGCTAGCGGAAAAAGGGAAAGTTCTACCCAAAGCCAAACCCGGACACAAAGGCGGATGGGGCATAGTCTGCTATAAAAACCGTACCCCCATGTACTTAGGTAGACAACCAACCAACGCCATGGACGACCCAAAATACGAAGAAGCCTGCGAACAATTAGATCAATTACGTGCATCAGGTATATTGTTAGCACATCTTAGAAAACCGAGTCAAGAGTACAAAGGCATCTCCCTCGAGAATACAGCACCATTCGTACAAGAAGAGTGGTGCTTCGCCCACAACGGCACAATCCACGGGTTCAATGAAGAAGTCAAAGGCCTTGTTGGAACCACAGATAGCGAAAGACTCTTCCGTTTATTGCAGCAAGAAAAGGGAAATAGTGGCTGCTCGATAGAGAAAGCAATAGAGAAGACAATTCAAAAGATAAGAAACTCCTTTAGTTATAGCTCATTGACTTTTATTCTTTCGAACGGCGTACACATCTATGCCTATAGAGAATATTCCGACCCAAGAGACTCTGACTACTATAATTTGATGTGCGCAACTGACAGGAACATGGTGATTCTGTCTCAAGAACCAACTTGGTTCAGAGATTGGGTTGCAGTACCAAATAGAAACTTGGTCACCATTAATGGAGACTTAAGGGTTTGCTCCCAATATATCCCCTGACAAGTTAATCCAATTGAAAGGTGAACAGAACAACGCAACTAACACTCGTTGAAGGGCTACCCAAATACCAAGAATCAACGAAGCGAAGCCCTTGCTGATGCTCTAGAGTTAAAGATGAAAGCTCATGACGGAAGACGAACCAGAGGAGTAAAAATAAAGTCTCACACAGCCTGGGACAAAGAGGACTTTGCTGGCTAGAACGCAAGACGGACTTCCTTCACATATCATCCCACAGCAGAGTAAAAAACCGTCGAACAGCGCGCGCTTTGAGGAGCAATGTTTTTAAGCTTGTAAATATTACTACTTTCTTGTTAATATTAACAAGTTTGTGTTGACAATGGCTGAAGAACAAAACCAACCTAGTCGAGACTACGTGGAAAAACATCGACAGGTCAAAGAGAAGGTTGAGGAAATCTCTTCAAAATGCGAGTGTGCATGTATTCCAGTCCGGAGACTGTCAGACGAATTGAAGATGGATGAAAGAACTGTGAAAGCTCATCTGGAGATCTTGGAGATGCATAAGGCTGGAACATATCTGGACTCAGATAGAAAGGTCTTTTGCACAACAGAGGGAATCAAAAGAATCGCTGACAAGCTTGACTTAAAACTGAAGGAGAAAGGAAATGCTGAACGTTGATAGACTGAAATGCGGCGCAAAAGCTACAGGAACATGCCTGGTTCAATGCAGCACCATCAGATTCTCTCCTATTCCACCTCTTGCTACTCCGACACTAGATGCTAAATGCTTAAAACCTTGCATAGAGAGCGAATTTACGAAATGCCTTAACCAATTGGCTGCCGCTATTGCTTCCAAGTAAAGATCTCCAATTCCTACAATGCGTGAAGCGCGCTACTCAAGCTTACCCTAATCTGTCGCGCGCGCCATTCGGACCAACAAACGTTCCAGTTCCCCCGGTATCAAGTGGATATGTGGGCGCCAAGGGATTGCGTGGAGAGTGCTGAACGTTGCCCGCTGGATTCGGCGCCTGCTGCGCGTTCAGGTCCCAGAAATCGTTCCAGCGTGCGGAAAGCACACGTTCCATTTCTGGCCAATTCTCACAGATTTCGTCACCACAGCGCTTAAAGAATGTGAGTAGAAGACATCCCATACCATAGCGAGGAATAGCAATCAAATCGTCGTCGCTTAACTTAGACTCATAGATGTCCTTGCAGCCACAGGCAGTCAAGGCCTTTACTATGACCTCCCTGTAAGAGCGATGTAACGTGAAAACGAACTTGAAAAGGTTAACAAACAGGTCACGGTCGTATAGGCAAACAGGACCTATCTGTGCGACGGAAGGCTTTGGAAGATCCTTCACAGGAACAACCTTCTCGAACTCGTAGACGCCCGGCCGTCTACCTCTCTTCTTTTCCGGCCGACCTCCTTTTTTTGGTCTGCCCCTCTCGTCTAGTTGTCGTTCCACCATGGGAGTTCGCTTGACAGACGAATTTTTGAAGAGTGGATTGAGAATCCTCGTTGCGCTTCTGGGAGAGTATTTAAAGGTCTCCCTAAGTTCGGATATCAACTCTTCCCTCTTCAAGCCGTTGGAGAAGATTAACCTGAACAAAGCGTACAAAGCAGCCTCTTTCCACTTCTCGTGCGCCTCAAACCAACGAGTGGCGGCTGTGAAAAAGATCAACTCGTCGTGAAGCCGAAGGGCAAAATAGAGGTCATCCATCGTGACTCAAAAGCATTGTATATTTTTTCTCCATTTAAGTATATTTAACAAATTTAAATGGATGTGAAGCCTTGGCCACACGAAAATATGGCAAGGAAATCCGAACCGTCCAAAGGATCGGCGGATCGCTAATGATTTCTCTGCCCAAAGGCTACGTCAAGGTCCACAACATCAAGAAGGGTGACCAGGTTGAAATTTGCTATAACACTGAGTTTCGAGGGAAGCTGATAGACGTCGAGCAGATTAAAAAAGAGTTCGAGAGGAGGCACATGAAGAACCGAGGAGGTTCATAAATCAAACATAAACTTACCCCCAAATTGGCAAAAATGACACTCTCATCAAAAAATGACAGTGACACTCACTACTCTTTAGAGGAATCACTTACTCCTGCTGAGCGCTATATCGATGCGCGGCTTAAACGTGAGCCGGATGAACCTGTTTCTTACCTAGATTTCACGGACAAGTATGCTCATGGGACAATCCGCAACACCTTCTCCTCCTTACAAAAGAAAGGCCTCATCCGATTGTATTGTCGGAGTGGTCTTGCTTTTTACGTTCTCTCATCTAGAAAACCTAAGATACCTCCTGAAAAAATGACAGCACACCATACGGTGGGTAAGGGTGGTGTTAGGGGGGTTCGTGTTGATTTGGGTGCTTTTTTGGATTCGTTGGATTTGGAGGATGTGTGTCGGGTTCATGATGTTTGTTTGGTTTTCTCTGTGGAGGGGTTGTATGAGCTGTGGTTAAAGAATGGTGTTAGGCGTCCAGTTGAGCAGTCTAAGGATATTCCGTTTGGGGCTTTTATTTGGTCAAGAGGTCGCGTTCTTGAGGTGGCCTTACATATGGGAGGAAAAGTAACTGCATATCTTAAATGTGCCAATTGTCCAGTTACGGTTTCTCTGGACAGTCTCGTGAGTTTATCTTCTTTTCTTGGGGGTGTTCGAGTCCGCATGGTTGACGTTGCTGGTTTAGTTGAATCTGGCTTCGATGAGAGTCTGGTTCCAGATGTCTCGGATTGGATCGTGTCGCAGTGGCACTATGGGCGTGATGGAGCCTACGAAATTAGTGGACCAGCATTTAATGTTACTTTCAGAACATGGTTTAATGAACTCGCCCGGATTTACATGCGCCGTAGAGGTCAGTCGTTTAAACCGCGGTTAGAACTTCATGAAAAACCGAGGAAACCTCTCCAAGTAGCATTTGCCGAGAAGATTGATCCAGCTTTCTCAGTTCTGAGGAGGTCTAGGGTTGAGTGAAAATCCAATCTTAGCGAAAGCTCAAGCTCTTTTTGGCGAGTTCAGCAGGTGGCTCCACTTCAAAGAGGAAGATGATATAGTTCCCGCCAAGCCTAAACAGTTGCTCTCCGAGGAAATCTGCCAAGGCAATATCTGCAGAGATTGGGCTCTTCAAGTCTCACAAGTGAGAAAATCGAAGCGCGAGCAAGTGGAACAAGGAGTTAGAGAATTGAGACGTGGTCACTTCTCACAGGAACTCACTTGCCAGAAGGAGGGCATAGTATGTCTCTGATGTATGTAAAATACAAGGACCATGTTCTCTTCAAGAAATGCGATCATTCTGATATGAAGCCGAACGTTAGGGAAGCTGTTGGCTGGCTCGTTCTTGAAACGAATGATGCTATTCACATCTGTTGTGATCGATCAGTTAAGCCTCTTCCTTATGAGAAGCTCTCGGAATCTGGTCTATTAATTCTAAAAAGTGATGTGTTGGAGAGAAGAGAAATTGGGTGAGAAATTAGAGTTGATAGACTATTCTCTTCTTCTCGACATCGATGAGGGCCTTGAGTTTTTCCCCGCCCCTGATGCCAAGCATCTTGGCGCCATCAATAGGGATTGTAACCATATAGCTTCCTCCCTTTCGAGGTTGAACCTTCACGAAGGCTATTTCTTTCTCAGTCACTTCCAATCACCATCTACCACAATCAACCACAACATTTATAGAGTTTATCGCGTAAATAGATTTTGTGTGGTAGAAAAACCACATAAAAGGTAGGAAGGCAAAGAAATGCAGACGCTAGCCAGAGAGGACCGAGAAGTCGTTGACGAATTCCAAGGCTTGATTAGTGAGATTCTTCCTCCAAGAGAAAGAAAGGCCAGGCAGTACGTGATAAGATCTTTTAAGGGCAAAATGTCCTCACTGATACCTTTTTCATACAAGAATGAGTCAATTATCAAACTAGCTTCGTACCTATTGAAATACACGACCGGAAGCAAGTACACACTTTACCAGTACGTCTTCGGAGTACACAGATTCAGCAAATGGATAACGAAGAAACCAGACGACATGGTTAGAGAAGCCCTCATAGACAAGAGAGCTGCTGATAAATACATCAGGAAGATAGACGATTTCATAGGAGACCTCCAAGCAGAAGGGCTTGCCCCGGGAACAATCAACAACCACGTGAAAGGCGTCAAAGCCCTCTTCAGGATTAACGGAGTGAACTTGGAACTTCCTTACCGTGTGCCAAAGAAGGTCATGTACCCAGATAGAGCTCCCACACCAGAAGAACTAGCCAAGGTCATAGACATGGCAGACATCAGAGAAAAGGTGATAGTCAGCCTGTTGGCCTTAAGCGGGGTCAGAATAGGCACTCTTGTGAAGCTCCAGTACCGCCACGTGAAAAAAGACCTTGAAAACGGAACAGTGCCCGTTCACATGCACATCGAGGCAGAGATCACCAAGGGCAAGTACCACGACTATGACACCTTCATAGGGTCTGAAGGGGTTGAATACTTAAAGGCATACGTAAACGCAAGAAGAGCCGGAAATGAAAGAATAGAAGGAGGACAAGTGAGAGGAATGCCTCCGGAGGAGATAACGGACTCTTCTCCTTTGATAAGGAACGAACACCAAAAGACGGCTGAAATCGTATCGCCGGGCACCGTTCACTGCGTTATTCACAGCCTTTACTTTAGGACTGGTTTGATCCAGAAAGGGAGCGGAAGAAGGTATCAGCTGAGAGCTCATTCGATAAGGAAGTATTTCAGAACACAGTTAGGATCAATAAGCACAATTCCAACAGACTACATTGAATACATGATGGGACACACCATAAGCACTTACAACGACATCAAGATGAAGGGAGTGGAATATCTGAGAAACCTGTACGCCTCCAGCGGCTTAAGCATCAGGCCGAAGACAAAAATCTCCAAGATTGAACGCCTAAAGATGTTCGCCGAATCCTTGGGCCTGAATCCCTATGAAGTCCTATCCAGAGACGCCCTAGTCATGCCCCACAGAACAGTAGTCGATCCAGAGCAGAGGAAGATAGAAGTCCTCAATCAAGCCTTGAAAGAAGCCATACTGAAGGAACTCCGACAATGACACAAAAGTATTCTCTTACATGTGTACAGGTCTCTCCCGGGCTACCACTTCTTAAGCGACAATTCATACTTTTTTGAGGCTGATTTTCACGGATTTCTTTAAGCATCTGCTGTCGCAAGGCGGCGGTTAGCTGAGCCAATTGTCCCTGTTCTAGTTGGATCTGGTCGATTACGGTTCTGTGCGGTTGCGTCATTGCGTCGCGAGTCAGAATCTCGTCGGGGTTTAGGCCCCATGCCCGTATGATAAGCTTCTGCCACTGTTGGCAGCGGCAATCTTGCTGGGCATAATAATCGCGGTCGGACTAATCGCCCTGATAATACCGGGAATAATACTGGCTCTAATGTTCTCACTGACGATCTCAGCTATCATGATCGAGAACGTGGGAGCTATCGAAGGAATGTCCAGAAGCAGAGCGCTGGTGAGTCACAGATGGCTCAAGACATTCGCCATACTCCTCATAATAGGAATAATAGTAGCGATAGTCTCATGTATCGCCGGTTTAATCGCAAGTCCCCTTGGAAATTACAGTTGGATTTTGAGCAGCATCATATCGGCCTTGATAGCACCTATACTGCCCATAACCCTAACAGTCCACTACCACTCAATGCGCACAAAAGAACAACCAGCAACACCAACACAGACTCCATCGCAAGACCCCGTCAAGACTAACCCCACAAGTTAGCCCATCACACACGACCAACACCTGTCAAGTCTACCCTTTCAAACCCCGGCAAACTGCATCGCAGACCTTTTTTTCTTGAGGAAGAAAACACCCATTCCACAACATAGTAGTGCGCGTTTATCTGTCATTCCAGTTGTCGCTATTCTATTTCCTTGGTTTTTGGAAAGAGTTCCTTTATCTTCTTTATGAATTTGTTTTCAAAGTCAAGAGCTTCCATCGTGTCAGTTATTTCTTCCACATCCTCGTCAGAAACGTACTTGGCGGGTTTCCCGGTTAGTTCGTCGAGAGCGAGCCCACATGAGTATATTATGGTACCTTCTTCTGACGGCGAAATCACCACGTGCACTCCTGATCGTTGTGCTGCTTTGACGTACTGTTGCAGACTGAACGGATACAGTAGGGCCCTCAACGTCAAGGGCACTAGCGCGCCTTCTCCGGCAAGCACTGTTGTAATTCCCTCTTCAGTTCTTTCTGTTTTCATGACCTTCAAGCCCATTTCCTTGAAAGCTTTCTGGCAGGCCAAAGCCACATCATCAACCTTGGCATCTGGCACTAGAAATCTCCTTTCCAAACAAACAGCTTCATGACTCATTCAAGAAAGCACCACAGTCAATGACCTCTCCCCCTTCTTATTACGTTTTCTAGTCATGATTCGCTAACGCGAGGACGCGCTCTGGCAGCCGCCAGTTCTGCTCTGGAGTTTGAAGCTTAGTTGCCTACTCTCTTCTAAGGAGAACCAGGATAGCATGATCGTTTGAGTTACAGTAGAACCCGATAGAACAATCCTCTATAAAACAGTTCCAGAAGACGTATTTGCCGTGACGTTCCAAGGTTAGAGCGGCGCATGCGGATTCTTCATCTCAGTGATGGCACCACGCTCACCCCAAGCAGGGGGAGATGGGAAGAACAAAAGCAATTGTCGCCATCATTCTCACAGATCCGCATGCGCTACGCTATCATGGGCATGAGTCTATGCAGCTATTGTTCGCGTGCCTGATTCAACTCTTCAGCCTTGCACGAGTAGTGGTCGCAAGAAGCAGAACGTGCGTGACGGTAGCTCTATAGTGTGATAAAAAAAAAGGAGGTGGTTATGGGTAGTGCTTGTTAAAGTTCATGACTGTCATGGCGATGTCTCTCACGTTTGTCCTGAGGTCGGCGTTGAGGTCGGTGTATGGATTCCAGCGTGGTCCAAACGGAGCGCCGTTATACGCGTTTATGAGTGCGGCAATGTCTTTCATGTCAATTCTTCTGTCACCGTTTATGTCCGCCGTCAACAGGTCCGTTGACACCGCGTTGATTAATGGATAGTTGTCTTGATTGAGTCCGTCAAGAACGTGTGGTGTATCACCCAATCCATCGTGGTCGTTGTCTACTCCCGTGTAGTTGCTCCAGTAGTTTCCGCCGCTCTCTGGAGCAGTATCATTATTCCAAGTGTTCACATCACCTGGAAATATATCTACTTGCAGAGCGTTGTCTATGATGTTGTTGTGATAAATGAGGTTGCCACTGGAATAGGCAGCTACACCATAAATGGTGCAGGATGTTATGTTGTTCTGAGTGAAGGTGTTCCCCATGGACCCATCCTCAAAGTCAATCCCAGCCGCGCATTGTGAGATATTGTTGGCTGCCACGATGCTCTCATTGGAATCTTTTAGCATCACACCGACATTACCGCAATTGATCAGGTTGTTGTGCATGATCGTTGCTTTTTTAGCCCACCCTGCAACAATTCCGCAATAGTCCACTTGAATGGTGTTGTTGGTCACGATGCAGCCTTCCACCGAAATCAGTTCTATCCCGTACGTAATTTGTCCAGGATCTGGAGGGCTTTCGATAATCGTGAAGCTGCTCACGAGACTGTTGTTTGCCGTTATGTACACCCCATACGTCGGATTTGGAGTTGCTGGGATTTGGATGATTGTATTTGTCGGGTTTTCTCCAACGAGTCTCACGGTCTTGTTCGCCTCAACGCTTTCTGTGTATGTTCCGTTGAACACGTATATCCCGTCTCCATCGCTGGCAGCGTTTATCGCCGCTTGTATCGTGGTGAAGTCTTTTCCACCGCCGCCGTACACGTACCAGACCTTCTGTCCCTTGACAGTCTGTATCATGAAAGGCATCAGTACGCCAGTCAGACTTAGCATCAGCACCAGTCCAAACACTGCTTTCCTTTTCATACTCCTTTCTCCGTAACAGTACAGTTGAACCGACTTCGTATTAAGCCTTTATGAAACATTTTTCTATGCTTGCGAACGCGCGCGGGCGGGTTAAATAATTGGTGTAAAATGGTTATAATTCTTATTTTCTGATTTGGGGGCAGTTTTGAGACGCGCAGCTCTTTCTTGTTTCTTTGCAGTATCCGCCCTTCTCGAACCTGCAGAGGTGCCTCAGACGACTGAACTGCAGGGTCACGAGCGTCTCGTACGGGTTTTGGAGTGCAACGGTCACCTGCTTTGTTGCCGTGGATGGAACACGGTAGGTGAATTTGGGTCTTCCCAGACTGTTTGAAGCCATTTTCTCCTTGACAACGAGGCCCCGAGCTACCAGCCGGTCAAGGTGTTGCTGCAGAGTGTTATGGCTGAAGCCCACTTCGCCCAGAAGCGTAGTGAAGCTTCTGGGTTTGCCGTCTTTGAGCGCTGCTAAAACGCGTTCATCAAAGAAGTCCATTGCGGGCTCAAATAAGCGAAAACGGACTTATAACCATTTTTAACCATTTATTTAATTCGCCCGCGCGTACTCCCAGAAGATAAAATTAACTCAGAACCATTCTCCCACCCATGCAACAACCCCAAATCCTCCCTCTCCACAGCCCTAAACCTCACCCCACCAAACTCAAACACACAACACCACTACCCGAAACCCCTACACAAACAACCTAATAACCCTTGACAACAACACCAACAAACCCTTTTTGGGTTTCAAGAAATTTAAGGATTGAGTACCCAAACACAGAAACGCCTATTCTAATATGAGAAACTCGGCATGCCGAAACTTTTGACCCTCAAAAAACCCCGCAGAATTGAGTAAAAAAAGCTTCAAACCAACATTGTTCAACAACGTTTTGACACTCAAGAAAATCACGGATCGAGTACTCAAACACAAGGCTTTTCTCACTAGGATGTCCACCAATTCACTAACGTCGGCCCTGAGAAGAAAATGTCTGCGTGGATAAAACGGCCCTGGGCGCAACGCCGTTTCTGCGCGCGGGCAAGTTGTGATACTCGTCCGTCACCTAGCAGGCAATGAACATCGTTGGCGACGTTCTTGTAAGTCACAAAAAAAAGAAGAGGTTTTAGAGGCGTTTGTTGAAGTTCATGATGACAATTACCATGTCTCTTATGTCGATTCTGCCGTCTGCGTTTATGTCCATGAACGGATTGTACCGAGATGTTCGAGCGAAGGCATTGAACGTCGCTTCGAACAATGTAATATAAAGCCCAATGCTCTTGATGCTGACGACACCAGCATTGAGGACGTCTCCAGGCAGCATCACATAAATGTTGCCGTAAGTTACGTTGTTGTCTGCTGGCGTAGGGTCAGTGGGCAAATCAGCGAACGCGCTGAGCGTGTAGTTGCCTATCACCCATCCAGTCGTGTTCCACTCGAACGTTAGAGTTGCGTTGTTGTTTGGGCTCAGACCAGTTTCAGTTTGAAGTGGCGCCGCCTGCGTTCCGTTAGCGTAGATTGCGACGCCAAAGGTTTCGCTGAAACCTCCAGAGCCGTCATTAGTCACCGTCACACTCACGTTCAACGAAAATCCTTGACCAACAGAAGCAGGGTTCACAGGAACAATCTTCAAAATAGCCACATCATGCCCAGCCCCTTCTTGTATGATTTGAACTGTACCGAACGGAAAGTTGTTGTCTGCTGGTGTGGGATCTCCCGGCAAGTCTGCTGTCGCATTGAGAGCGTAGCCGCCTAACGCAAATCCATTCGTGTTCCATATGAAGGTCAGTGTCGTACTGTTACCAGAGGGCAAGGCCGTTGCTGTCTGGTTGGGTGCTGCTTGCACCGAGTTAACGAAGACCGCCACATTGAAAGTCTCTGTGAAGCCCCCAGTGTTTGTCACCGTCACGTTCACGTTCAACGAAGAGCCGTTAACAACACTGGTCCCGTTAGTCACAACCTTCGTCACGGCGACATCATGCTTTGGCCCCGATGGCCCAGTGTAGCTGTAACTAGCACCGACCACATCAGGCAAAATCGTGAGCAGCCCCCTCAGCAGGAACGTATCTCCATTTGGGGTCAAGGGTTTAGGTTCGAAGTCAATATTGCATGAAACCTGCCCAACCACATTAATTATCTTCAAAGTCAGCACTGCAAGCCTTCCTGAGCCGTTGAAAGATGCCTGACCAACGCCGAGGTTTGCGCCACCAACAACAAGCCCTGATATAGTCAAATCAAAAGCTGGTATAGGTGAGTCGTATGCAAACACATTGTCCGAAGGAAGTACCATTTTGACCCCCTCAAGAAGCGTCGGATCCCAAGTGATGCCCACTTGCCAGCCCGACACCAGCGTAGCATTGGTGATGGTTACGTTTATGTCAAAAGTGTCTCCGAGAATTTTCTGGGCAGGTGTGAAGTTGAAGTTGCTTGACCCATCAAGAGGATTGATTAAGGCAATTGTTGCGCCCGCCGCTGCACGCACTGGGAAAGCGATTCCCACTGCGCTTGCAAGAAACGTTGCAATCAAAACACAAACCAGAATCTTATTTAACCTGTATTTCACGTTTTTCTCTCCTTATGTTCCACTCTTCCCTTCTACAACGTCTGATGGAATATCTGACGAATGGGAACCTTTAAACTTTCTGGAATGTTATTCTATATTATTACCACACTTGCTGGACAGCAATAAACGGTCCAGACGGTCTCTCAAGTCGATCAAGTTGAACACGACCGATCTCACCGAAACTCCGCAAGTAACTAGTCAATTCACTCTTCGACACGTAGCCACTTTGAACATTGAAAACCCATCGCCTACGAAACAAACCGAAAGCTTTTATTGAAGTTCAAAACTTACTTTGGCAATACTGCTTGAAGATGGTGCTTTATGAGTTTACAGAAAGGCGATTTCATACTGGTAGACTACGTTGCCAAAGTCAAGGAAACAGCCGAAGTCTTCGACACAACCCTTGAAGAAACGGCCAAGAAAGAACACCTATACAAAGAAGGCGACATCTACGAGTCCAAGCTTGTGGTCATCGGCGAAGGATGGGTCATCAAGGCTCTGGACGAAATCTTGGCAACGATGGAAGTGGACAAAGCTGCGGTAGTCGAAATCCCACCCGACAAAGCCTTCGGCCCAAGAGATCCAGAAAAGGTCAAGCGTGTTCCTCTGAAGCAGCTGCTGGCCAAAGACATCACACCCACGTTGGGAAAGCGCATCGAATACAGCGGCAAAACGGCCACAGTCCGCGCCATAGGAGCCGGCCGTGTTCTCCTCGACTTCAACCCTTCACTCGCTGGGAAAACACTCGTCTACGACACAACCGTGAAGAAGAAACTTGAGACAGCAAAAGAAAAAATCGCCGCACTCATTCACCGTCGAATACCCACTGTCGAGCAGGCCAAATTTCAGTTCACTGCAAAGTCAAGAACCGTAAACATCGACATGCCCGAAGAAGCCTTCTACCTTGAAGGAATTCAACTGGCCAAAAGAGGCATAGCCTTGGATATTCAGAGATTCCTTGAAGGCATAGCCACCGTCAAGTTCGCTGAAACCTTTAAAGCTGAGCCTAAGAAGGCAGAGGCTAAACCAGAAAAAGAGCCTGCAGAGGAAACGGAGACAAAGCCGACGACAGAAGCCGAAACCAAAACCTAGTCCTCCCAAAAAAGCTGTCGAAAGCACCGCTCTCGCCTGTTACAGCTGTTCCTTGCAATCAATCGGCTTTTCAGATGACCCCTGTCACTTTTGCCAGGTGTTCGTAGGACTCACGTCTCAGATTCAGCTTGTCCAGAATCGTGTATCTCTCGGGCCTTATGGAAGTGGCCATCCTCAAAGCCTTAAGCACATCCTCCTTTTCCACCCCGAGTTCCCTCGCGTTCGTGGGGGCTTCGAGCTTCTTCAAGGCGTCTCGTATGCGCTTCCAGTTTCCCCCGTGCAGGTACGTCATCATTATCGTTCCCACGCCGCATCTTTCACCGTGCAGGGCATGATTAGGCCTGATGACATCAAGCGCATGGCTGAACAGATGTTCTGAACCGCTGCAAGGACGGCTGCTTCCCGCGATGCTCATCGCCACTCCACAGCTTATCAACGCCTCCAAGAGAATCCGCAAACCCTCCTCATTCGAGGTCATCATCAACCTCACGTTCTGCATAACGTGCTTTGCGCTCATCAAAGCCAAGCTTGCAGCGTACCCGCCGTAATACTCGTTTCTATCCTCATACGCCAGCTCCCAGTCCTTGACCGCTGTGAACTTTGCAATCACGTCTTCACAGCCGCTCACGGCAAAGCGCCGAGGCGCTTGCATTATTATTTTCGTGTCCGCCACGATAGCTAGTGGTGCTTGAGCCACAACTGAGTACGGTTTCTCGTAACCCTTGATAGAAGACAGGGGACTCGCGATTCCGTCATGAGAAGCCGTTGTGGGCACACTGATGAAAGGGATACCTTGGTTGGCGGAGCTGCACTTTGCAACGTCAATTTTGGTCCCACCCCCCACGGCGAACACGATTTGCGGTTTCAAGGTTTTAATTCTCTCCTCAACGGCTTTGACATCGCGTGCAGTTGCGTTCTCAACGAGGAATGTCTGAACCGCCATTCCTTCCTTCTTCTCAAGAAGCTCCTTCACCCTTTTACCCGCGATGTCAAGAGTTTTTGAACCGGCTATGATGAGCGCAGATTCTGTGAACCCCAAACGTCGGGAGATCTCGCCTATGCCTTCTATCGCCCCGTGTCCAACGATTACCTCCCTTGGAAACTGCATTCGATGATGTTTCAGGGGCAAAACAATCACTGTTCAGTCAGGTATCTGCAGCCCTTTTTATAGCGATTTACACTCAAACCTTAAAAAGGCTTCTCATAGAAACACATTCGCGCAGTTGGGGCGAGAGGAAAGATAAATACTTAGTTGACCAATGTTCGGAGCAGAGGAAAGAAAGATGCCATCTTGCAGAAACTGCGGGAACGAGTTGCCGGAAGGCGCAGTCTACTGTCCGAAATGCGGGACGCTGGTGGAAACGGCACGGCAGCTCAGGTTGGCCTATTGGGGCGAGAGGTTCTTGGCATGGCTGGTGGACGTTGTTATTCTCGGGATCATCATGGCACCGATAGGAGTTCTTGCCTGGTTAGGATGGCCTGGCTTCGCGATAGTGCCACGTTTGCCGTCCTGGATTCCATTCGTGAACTTCGGATTCAGCAACGTCGTTTATTTCTTGTACTGGATGTTGACGGAAGGAATCTACGGGCGATCGTTGGGCAAAATGCTCATGAGATTAAGAGTAACGCGGCTAGACGGTGAACACATGGACATGGCGCAGGCGGCGATAGAAAGCGTTGGAAAGGTTTTCCTGCTTCCATTTGACGTGATTCTGGGATGGATCCTTTATCCTAAAAGAAGGCAGAGAATATTCAATTACCTGTCAGGCACCATCGTGCTTAGAGCCTGAGCACACGATGAAAGCTTGGCTTTCGACGCGTAGGGCGAAAAAGGCGAGGTCGCAGGCCGGAAAACCTGCTCATGCCCTGCGGACGCCCCTTGAGCTTGATGATTTTCGTTTGCGATGGTTGCTTTTGTTTCCGTGTTCTTGAGCGCAATGTTAATTAACACCTTGATAAAGATTAGATGATGCTACTTCCCTGCGAAGTAATTCGTGCCGCATTTAGGTTTTGGGAGAAGATTGAAAATGGCAAACAACAATGATGTAATAAACAAGCTAGTGTTGAGAGGAACCACGACAATCGGCGTCGTCTGCAAAGACGGGGTAATATTGGCGTCGGACACGCGGGTAACCATGGGTTTCTACGTGGCTCACAAACACGGGAAAAAAGTCTACCAGATAGACGACCACTTGGCCATGACGATTGCTGGAAGTGTTGCCGATGCTCAGAGGGCTGTCGACATACTCACTGCTAATGCACACCTTTACAGGGTGAACATGGGCAGGCCTTTGCCCGTGAACTCTGCTGCAAGATTCTTGGCGAATCTCCTGTTTTCAGCCAGGTACGTCCCTCTCTTGGCGCAGGTTCTAGTGGGCGGTGTGGATGACACCGGGCCACACGTGTTCTCGATAGATCCCTTTGGCAGTCTGACAGAGGAGAAATACGTTTCTACGGGTTCAGGATCGCCAGTGGCTTATGGCATTCTGGAGGACAAGTATCGGGAAGGCGCGGCTGTGGAGGAAATGTTGCCCGTGATTGTTAAGGCTGTTAATGCTTCCATGAAGCGTGACTCGGCGAGTGGAGACAGTTTCAACGTTGCTGTGATTGATGAGAAGGGTTACAGGGATTTGACTGACAAGGAGAAGAAGCAGCTTCTAGCGAATTGAGGAAGTTAGAACGGTGCAGGACTCGCGTAGGGAAAAGATAGAAATCACTCAGTACATTCTGGGGCATGTTCCGAAAGAGGCTGAAGTGACGAGAATAGAGTACGAAGCCTCGACGCTTGCCGTGTACACCAAGAGGCCTGAGGTGCTTGTTGAACAGAGCAGTGTCATCGCGAACATAGTTAACGTCATAAGGAAAAGGATAGTCATCCGTTCTGATCCGTCGGTAAGGCTTCAGGAAGCAGAGGCTGAAAAGATCGCGAAGGACATAATCTCGCCAGAAGCAGAGGTGACGGACATAAACTTTGACCCCAGCCTGGGCGAGATAATAATCGACGCGAAGAAGCCTGGGCTTGTGATAGGCAAGAACGGGGCGGTTCTGCAGGAGATCATCAGGCGGACTAAGTGGCGACCGCACGTTCTGAGGAGCCCACCGTTGAAGTCTAAGATAGTTACTCACATGCGTCACTATCTGCACTCGGAGAGCAAGGAGAGGGAGCGGATACTGCGCACTGTGGGGGAAAGGATTTTCAGGCCTAAGGCTTTTGAGGTTGGGGACCTCAGGATTACGGCGCTCGGCGGGTTTCAGGAGGTTGGAAGGTCTGCGATTCTTGTGCAGACTCGGGAGAGCAGCGTGCTCTTGGACTGCGGAATAAACCCAGGTTCGTCGAGACCGTTCGAGGCTTTTCCAAGGCTTGACAATCCTGCGTTTGAGCTTGATTCTCTGGACGCCGTTATCGTGAGCCATGCTCATCTGGACCATTGTGGTCTGATACCTTTCTTGTACAAGTATGGCTATGACGGTCCGATTTACTGTTCGGCGCCGACTTCAAACTTGATGACGTTGCTTCAGCTGGATTATTTGGACGTGGCTGGCAAGCAGGGTGTGACGCCTTACTATGATCAGAAGGACGTTCGTGAGTCAGTGTTGCATACGCTTCCTTTGCGGTTTGGTGTTGTGACTGACATCGCTCCTGACGTTCGATTGACCTTGCACAACGCTGGTCACATCTTGGGTTCTGCGATGGTTCATCTTCACATAGGCGAAGGCTTGCACAACATTGTTTACACTGGTGATTACAAGTTTTCGCGGACGATGCTTCTGGAGGGGGCGACAACCGAGTTTCCGAGGGTTGAGACGGTGATTACCGAGAGCACCTACGGTGGGCCAGATGATGTTATGCCTTCGCGGATTGAGGCTGAAGAGCGGTTGGCAGCTGTCGTGAACGAGACTTTGGACCGCAAGGGCAAGGTTTTGATTCCTGTGCCGGCTGTGGGCAGGGCGCAGGAGATTATGCTCGTCCTTGACGGTTACATGCGGCGCGGAATCATGAAGGAGGCTCCTGTTTTCATTGAAGGAATGATTTCTGAGGCCACGGCGATTCACACGGCTTACCCGGAGTACTTGGGCAGAGAGGTTCGCAATAGCATACTTCACGATGGCGTTAACCCTTTCCAGTCGGATTACTTCACGATTGTGGAGCATCCGAGCGTTAGGCAGGAGATAATCGAGGGCGAGCCGTGTATAGTAATGGCTACTTCCGGAATGCTTGAGGGTGGCCCTGTGATAGAGTACTTCAAGAGCTTGGCGGATAATGAGAACAACTCGATAGTTTTTGTGAGTTATCAGATTGAGGGCACGATGGGTAGAAGGGTGCAGAAGGGCTTGAACGAGGTGGCTTTGATGACTGCTGAAGGCAAGATGGACGTTATTAGGGTCAGGCTGCGGACGGAGTCGATTGAAGGCTTTTCGGGGCACAGTGACAGGCGGCAGATATTCAATTACGTGACGCATTTACAGCCGAAGCCTGAGAGGGTGGTTGTGTGTCACGGTGAGAGGGCTAAGTGTTTGAGCATGGCTGATTTCATTGAGAGAAGATGTGAAGTTCAGACTCTTGTTCCAGCGGTGATGGACACGTTTAGGCTGCTGTAGGTATAGGCTCGTTGGAGACGGACGTTTTTTCTCGCCAGATTTTCACGTTTGGAGGGCAGATTACGACTCTTTCTTCTCCGAGTCTTGCGATGTCTCCTCCAACGGATTCCGCGAACTCGCTTAGCTCGTTCACGGCGCGTTTGACGTCGTCGATGCTTTTGTTCGCAAGAGGAGTTATCCTGAGGATGAGAATGTTTCCTGAGTTCACCTCGGCCTTCACCGAGTCGATGTCAGACAGTTCACGGAGAGGCATGGCTTTCAGGTAGGCTTTGCCAGAACCCTCTTTAACGTCGGCTTCTTTCTCGTCCTTTTTGGACTTGCGGAGTAATCCTCCTAATCCTGGCAAGCTTCTCCTCTCTTATCCTGTATTTGGCTTTCAAGAGTTTAAGCGTTTCCTAGTCTAACATCCGAACTGTTAGTGTGAATTGACTATTAAAGTGTTCTAGAATTCCATGTTTGCAAAGGTAAACCTTGGGCGTTCTTGATGGATGGGAAGGAAAGAAAATGGTTTGCTGTGCGCTATTTTTGGTGCTCCGAATGTTGACAAATGAACGGTGCATGTTGGGTTTCGAGGTCTTGTGTTTGAGTACTCAATCCGTGATTTCTTTGAGTGTCAAAACGTTGTTGAAGCATGTTGGTTCAGTGCTTTTTTTACTCAATTCCGCGGGGTTTTTGAGTGTCAAAAGTTTTGGGTGTTGAGTTTCTCATGTTAGAGTTGGCGTTCTTGTGTTTGAGTACTCAATCCGTGATTTTTTTGAGGCTCCATGGGGTTTTGTTTGCTGGGTGGGTTGTTTGGGTTCGTTGTCGGCGGGTTGTTAGGTTGGGGTGGCGAGTTGTTTTAGTTGGTTCCAGGTTTTGTCTCCGACGTAGTGTGTGTTTTTGATGATGATGCCTTGTTTGGTGTTTTTTGCTTGTTCTGTGTCGTAGAGGGCTTCGCCGAGTGCGATTGTTTTGCCGTGTTTCTCGTCTGTTATAAGGACGAGGTCGCCTTTCTGGAATTCGCCGCTGAACTGTCTGATTCCCGGTGCCATTACGTTTGCTCCTTTGCATATGTAGGGAACGGCTCCCATGTCAACGGTGACTTTGGGTGCTTGGTCGAGGAATTCTTTGAAAGTCAGTGTCGGGTAGATGTTTTCTCCGGTCTTGGCTAGGGCTGGTTTTCCGTTTATGAGGAAGATTTCAATGGATTCTGTGTAAACGACTTCAACGTTGACCCTGTCTTTCAATATTTGTTCCAGGTCGATTCTGAGTCTTTTCGAAGCTTTGTCCAGGAGCTCCTTTGATTCTCTAGCTTTCAAGAAATATCGTCTGTGTTTTCCAGACATTCTGCTTCTCTCTTAGATAAGGTTTAAATGTGTAAGTTTAGGTATAAAAGGCATGACATCATGGGTTTGAGGTTTCAAAATGAGCGAAATGACGACTGAGATACTTGAGCAGAACTTGGGAAAGATCGTGCTTGTGAGATTGAAAGGCGGAAAAAGCCTGCGTGGAAAACTTAAAGGGTTCGATCAGCACCTGAATCTCGTTCTGGAAGAGACGGAAGACACCACAAATTCTGAAAACGTCAGGAAGCTAGGACAGATAATCGTCCGGGGAGACAACGTCGTTCTTATCTCACCGCCTCCAAGGTGACACCGTTGGGAAAGGGAACACCCTCTTTTGGCAAGCGTCAGGGTAAAAAGGTTCACATTAAGTGCAGGCGATGCGGAAGAAGATCTTACAACGTGACTAAAATGCGCTGTGCCGCCTGCGGCTATGGAGCGACGCCAGTTATGAAAACGTATTCTTGGCGGACTAAGACCCTGCACAGGGAAAGAACGCGCTAGAGCGTTGTCTGAATTGTCATGATGATTGGTAGTAGCCCTTATCTACTTTGACGAAGATTAATGGGCCCTTGCTCTGAGTCAGTTCTCGCGCTTTTCTCAAAGTGTCGTTTACGACGTTTAGTATTCGTTCTTCATCGCTTTCGTAGTCTTTCTTTTCGTCTCCCAGCTCCATTTTGATGAGGTTCTCTGCTAGGATTGATGTGCCGCAGATCTCGCCGTTCTTGACGAGGGTGGATATGAGGACATCTTCGATTTCATGACGATTCGAAAGGCTTCCCCACGCTGCTTCGCCGTTGCTGAGAATCTTTGTCGCGTGGTTCCATTTCTTAGAGTTTTCATTGCCGATTAGCAGCTTTACGCGTTCCTTCCACTTGGTAAGCCAGATTCCAGTCCAGACTCCTAAGAACTCTTCCAGCTCGCTTGGGTTTTCGTTGAAGAACTTTTCAAGCCTTTCTACGATTTCGCATTCATTTGCTTCTTTTCCTACAAGATCCCAGTGGACTTTGAGATAGTTTGTCAGGTCCTGACATGCAATTTGGAGTACCTTGCGGTCAGAGCCTAAGACATCTAACATTGGGTTTTTGTCTTTGAGTTTTTCTGACAGCAATATTTCTATGAAGTTCATGGTACTCCCGTCTTGAAGCCTTCTCCATCTTAACCTAGACATTTGCGCTTTTAATAAGCTTTATTCGTAATGGCCTCTATAACATTCCTCAGTAGTTTTTAGCTATATTTCCCTTCTAGAAATATTCTAATGCCCTTTCAACGGCCTATTCGACATATATTGCGAGTTCGTTAACGTTCTGCAAGATCAAGTCAGGTTTCTCCTTCGCCAACTCCTTGCGAGAGAAGATTCCTGACAAGACCGCCACTGTGTGGGCTCCGGCATTCTTTCCAGCTTTTATGTCAATGACGGAGTCGCCTACGACTGCGCAATCGCGTATTCTCACATCCAAATGTTCTGCGCATTTGATGAGTGCTTCTGGAGAAGGTTTTGGTTTCAACGTGTCCTGAGATGTTACAATCTTCTGGATGTGTTTTGCCAGGCCAAACTTTGTCAACTCCTTCTTCACTTCTGTCTCAGGGATGTTGCGCCTTGTGGTCACCGCCAACTTTGCCCTAGATGAGAGTTTCTCAAGTGTGCCTGCAATGTTTGGAAATGGTTTGTTTTTCTTGATGGTGGCTTGATAGTATGCCCTAAGGTAGATTTCCTTGAACCTCTTCACGTCAACTCCAATTATCAGATCATCTATGGGCAAGTCCTGCTCAAGTCTCCGGGGAATCTCCGTCACAATTCTTGCGTCAACCATCCTTTGTCCTGTTGAGGCAAAAGCGGTTTCAGCCGCTTCAGAATAGGCTGCTCTCGAATCCACCAATGTCCCATCCAGATCGAAGATTATTGCTTTCACTTTCAACTTTGGGTTCTGCATGTTTCATCCTCAAACAGGCTGGGTTCGGCTTTGCTGCTCGTTTCGATAAGTTTTTATTTACGGCTAGTTGTCTAGGGTAGATACCTAATAAATCTGTTTGGAAGTAGAAGTATCAGGAATGATGGGCGATGGTTAGGAAAGCACGGATACGCTTGACGAGTACGGACTACACAAAACTGGAGGAAGTGTGTGGTGAACTGAAAGTCATCGCTCAGAAAACAGGAGTCAAGATTAACGGTCCAGTTCCATTACCCACCAAACGGTTGAAAGTTCCAGTGTTGAAGTCGCCGTGTGGCGAAGGTACTGCAACTTGGGATAGGTGGGAGATGCGTATTCACAAACGCCTCATAGACATTGACGCTGAAGAGCGTGTCATGCGGCGTATCATGCGCATTCGCGTTCCAGAAGAGGTTCATGTTACTATAGAGCTTCTCTAGGCATTCAAAGCAGAGTTTTCAGCTTTTCCTTGTTCCAACCGAACAGGGGGCAAGCCTCGCATTTCTCCAGAAATTCTATTCCCTTCTTCGTTGTCTTGAAGTTTTGTTTCTCATCAATTCTCAGTAGTCCTCTGTCCACGAGCTCGCCGAGGTACAGTTTAGCCTGCAAGTATGACAGGCCTACATCTCTCATTAGTTCAGTCTTCTTCTTTCCAGAAACAGCCCTCTTCACTATCTCCATCGCGATCTCGTGCCTGTCCCTGTTAACCATTTGATACCAACCGAAAAACTGCTAGATTCACTCTATGTTGTCATATTATAAAATATATGCCTTTTCCTATTTGCACTTCACGATATTGGGCTGAAAAGAACGATTGCCAAGTATGTCATGAGAACCGCGCTCGCGGCGAAGGTCAAGACCCAGACTCTCTTGTCCCAAACGAAAACTTTCAGTCCATCAAATATCCCAAAGGGAATCAGGTTGAAGACGGCTATCCAAGCATTGAAAAACGCAATGACTGCAAAATCCAACGCGTGACTTGGCAACACAGCCGTAGCAACTGAAAAAATCGTTGCCAACACAATATTCGTAGCGGGTCCTGCGACGGCTATTTTCCCCATCGTTTTCCGATCGGCACCACCAGCCACCATAACTGCACCTGGGGATATGAACTTCACCCATGGCAAGAATATGGAAAACAGTGTTAGAATTGCGCCCATCAATGTCAATCTGAACTCTGCCCACAGTCCATGTTTTTGTGCAACTATTTTGTGGGCTATTTCGTGTAAGAGGAATGAGGCCGTGAACGCCGCTATGGACAAGGCTATCAAGAGGTAGTCTCCGTTCGTGGTGCTTGCAAAAAATAGAGACAGTCCCACGCCGACAACGAGTATCGTTGCCAAGGCCAAGTGTCCAATTTCCTTGCTGCTGAAGTGGAATTGTCTCTGCGTTGGCTTGAGCGAAACGTAAGTGTACTCGTTTGGCTTTCGCTCTTGAACCATTACTGGCGGTGCCTGGTCTTTAGGCAAGCGTGCCTGTGCCATTTGCGGGCAACCATGGTTTTCTGGCAGCCGATGTTCAGAACAGAAGTAGCCTCCGCAGTACTGACATCTGAAAGGCAGGAACGTTTCTTGTCCACACTTTTGGCATATCATCGCATTGAATTCACCAGTATCCATTTCTTTGAAAGAGGGGCTTATGATGTTTATATGTTTCTATTTTCGTGGAAAGCTGCATTGTTTGTGCTTTCTGACTTTCATTTTCGATGAATCGAGTTTTCAGAGCCTTTTATGTGAATAGGGAAGAAACCACAAGCGAAAAGTAAAACTCATAACTTATTTAACATGTCAGAATGATAAACTAACGCGCGCGGCGGTGAAGAGTCTGAAACCTTTCAGTTTTGTACATGTGGCTGATTTGCACTTGGGCTATTCACAGTATGGCTTGGAAGTTCGTCGTGAAGACTTCGACGGAGCCTTCAAGGAGCTGGTCGATAAAACGATTGAACTGAAGCCCGACTTCATGATTATTGCTGGAGATCTCTTCCATCAGGCACGACCTTCCAACATCACGTTAGAAAACAGCATTAAAGACTTCAATCGTCTGCGCGAGGCTGGGATTTCAGTGTTGACAGTTGATGGTTCGCACGATTCGGCTCCGAACTCGATAACAGGGACGATTATGAATCCGTTGGACAGTGCCGGTTTGATTTACCATTTGCCCAGGCATGAAGGAGCGTGTTGGCGAAAGGCCGACTGTTGTTATGTTTACGGCGTGCCCAACTACAGGAACAGGCATAGGACAGAAGAGTTGCTTCCGACTTTCATGGAGCAGAACAGGCCAAATCCAGATACATCAGTGTTCAATATCTTCGTTTTCCATATGGCTCTAGACCTTCCAAACGTCAAGCCTCCCTACATTGAGGCTGAAGCTACGCCTGAACTCATACCTGAGGGCTTCGACTACTATGCTGCCGGACACGTGCATAAACCATACATGGAAAAGTTCAAGACTGGTCTTCTGGTTTACAGTGGATGCACTGAGACGACAGACTATGTTGAAGCAAAAATCAAGAAGGGCTTCTACTGCGTTAGGGTGAACGAAAAGGGAGGAGCTACTCCAGAATTCACAGAGTTTGAATCCTCTCGCGAATTTGTGATATTGGAGCAAGACTTCACAGGCCTCGCTCCTTCAAGAATCACGGAGCAGTCCATTCAAGCAGTCAAGGCGGCTGACAAAGAGGGAGCTGTCATTATTCCAGTTCTCAAAGGTATCCTGCCTGCTGGAGCAGCTCGTACAGAAGTTGACGTCGCACGCATTAGAGCGGCTGCGGAGAAGGCTTTGTTGGTGCATCCTGTTGTTTTATTGCGTGAGAGTGAAGTCTCAGAAGAGCTAGTTCGTTCAATCTTCGAGAGTGAAGTCAAGGATTTGAAAACGAAGGCTTTCGAATATTTCTTGCAGATCTTTTCCGAACGTCACAGTAAGGAAGAAGCAGAAAAAATATCCCACATTGCAGTCAGCTTGATAGAGCCGCTCACTAAGAAGCAGGAGGAAAAAGTGAAACAAGCCATAGAGGAGCTTCTTCAATGAGAATTGAGATTGTGCAACTTGAAAACATCCGTTCACACGTGAAGTCAACAGTGCCTTTTGCACGGGGATTCAACTGCTTAGTCGGCGGTCTAGGATGTGGCAAATCCAGCATCCTGTACTCTATTGATTTCGCACTGTTCGGGGACCCTATTGGCAGAGCCTTTGACTACCTGCTACGGGAAGAAGCAACCGTTGGAAGAGTCATTGTTCAATTCACTCAGAACGGAAAGAGCTACAGAATCTTCCGAGCCTTGAAAAGGCATGGGAAAGGCATAAGTCAGGACTTTAACGAGTTGAAGCTTTTCATGGGCGAAGACCTGATATCAAGCACAAAAAATGACGCTGTTGCCGAACAACTCAAGGCGATAACAGGCTTGGACAGGGATCTTTTTCGTGAGATAGTCTGGGTCAGACAAGAGCACCTGAAAGAAATTCTGAATCTACAGCCGAGGGAAAGACAAAGACGTTTGGACGAGCTGTTTGGCCTGTCAGACTATGAAACAGCATGGAGCAATCTTGCTGGTTACGTGCGGGAATATGAAGGGGAAAAAAAGGCTTATGAAAAGGACCCAGACGTTGCTGGGATGGGAAAACTCGGCGAAGACTACGATAGAACGGCAGGCGAGTTTTTACAAGTCGAGATTGAACTCCAAGACGTTGCGAAGAAGTTGGTCTCTGCCAAGAAGGTTTTGGAAGAAGCTGATTTGAAGCTCAGAGAGCTGGAAGAAGTCAGAGCGCAGAACGAAGAGCTCAGACGGAAAGAGGCGAAAATGCACGCCAACTTGACGAGCCTGCAAGAAGCAAAGGCTTCCTTGGTCGAGGAAGTCGAAGGCAAAAGAGGTGGGATTGAAAACCTTCAGCAAAGATTGAACGCCATGGAAAAACAGTTGGAATCCTTCAATTCGGACAAGGATATTGGAATTTCGAATGATAAGCCGATTGAATCATTGAGAAGGCAGATTGCAACATTTGATGACCAAATCTCAAGCCTGAAGGGTGAGCAGGAGGCGACTCTCAGAAATCTGCAAGCAGACGAGAAGCGACTTTCCTCGCTCTCGTCGGAGAATCGATGTCCACTCTGCATGCAAACGCTGGGTGAAGAGTACAAGGAGGGGTTAACGCAACGAATTGTGGAGGAGAATGAAGGGCGAAAAAGAAGAGTGAACCAGCTTCGCGACTCGATAGAAGAGCTGCAGCAATTGAAGGCCAAGGCGAACAATGCTTCTTCAAATATGCAAATGCTTGCTCCTAGGATTGAAGATTTGAAATTGCGACTAATAGAGGAAAATGATGCGTTGTCCGAAATCTTGGGTGAGCTCGAAAAGAAACAGAAGTTGGAGAGCGAACTGCGTGTTCAGGTCGAGGTTGTTCGTCAGGAGCTAAACAGGTTCGACATCTCAAGCTTGGAAGTTGCAAAAACGCGGAGGGAGCAAGCCTTTAGACAGTATTATCTCTTAGAATCCGAATTGCATGCCAAGGAAAACCGCAAGAAAGATTTGACTAAACACTTGGATGAAATAAAGGAAAGAATCGACAACGGGCAACAGAAAATCGAGCGCATGAGAAAGATAGAAAAAGTCGTTGAGGTCATAGAGGGAATACGCAGTGCTTACAGAAGTATACAGCCCAAGCTTCGAACTGAATTTGTGAAAGTCTTGAGAGGTTTTGTCCAGCAGGTTCTTGACAGTCTAGCCGGCGAAGAGGGCCCGTTATTGAATCTGTCGATTGACGAAACCTACACGCCGTACGTGATTAGCGAAGGCAACGTTGAACGAGAAGTTTCGAATTTATCCGGTGGGGAACGGACAATGCTTGCCTTCGCATACCGTCTCGGCTTGGGCCAGTTGATTATGCAGTCCAGAACAGGCCACGGATTGACCATGCTTCTGCTTGACGAGCCCACTGAAAGTCTTGGAACGGAAGACGGTTCAGTGCACCGTTTGGCTGAAGCAATTTCACGGTTCAAAGCGATAGAACAGACGATTGCAGTTACACACAGCGATGCGTTTGCAGAAAAGGCTGAACACGTAATCAGACTTGAGAAAGAATTGGGCCAAAGCAAGATTTCGGTTGAAAAATGAAAAGGCTGTTTGCATGCAGAGAAGAACAAGAAAGACTTCTTTGGCAGAAGGTGCAACAGCAGGGTTTCTCTTTGGGACTGCGTCCATCTTCGTGAGGTTTCTGCAAGACCTGAACGGGTTCTCAATAGTTTTCTGGCGGTCAGTTATCGCTTGCTTCGCGTTGCTTGTGACATTGCTTGTGCTCAGGAAGCCATTTGACCGGCGTCTTGTTAGACAGAATTTCAAGGAGTTGTTTGTTCTAGGCTTTTTTCTTGCTCTTCACTTCATACTCTTTGTTCTTGCGGTGAAAGACACTGCAATTCTTGATGCAACCGTTCTTGTAAACACGACTCCGTTCTTCTCACTTGTCGTTTCGAGTTTCGTCTTCAAGATAAAACCGTCCCGCATGCAGCTTGTAGGTTTGTCAGTTTCTTTCATCGGCTTATGTACAATTGCGCTTGCCGCAAGCGGAACTGCTCATACCGGAGGCTTTTCTCCGAACCTGAAAGGTGATTTGGAAGCTGTGCTAGCAGCGGTAGTGGAATCTCTTTATCTCAACTATGGCAAGAAAATGCGTAATCAAATGAATGTCCTTTCTTCGATGTTGCCAATCTATGCTTTAGCAGCTGTTGTCGCGGGAGCTCTAAGTCTCGTTGGTGGGAAAACAGTTTTGACTTTGCCAACGCAGGAAGGAACTATACTTTCGATATTGGGACTGGGTTTGCTTCCGACTGCAATTGCACATACATTGTATTTCTCGTCTCTGTCAAACCTCAAATCCTTTGAAACCGCGACCATGGCCTTGCTTGAGCCCGTAGGTGCAACACTGTTGGGTGTGTTTCTGTTCCAAGAGGTGCCTGCACCCGTGTTCGTGCTGGGGGCAATCGTCGTTTCTGCGGGCATACTTTTCATCGGCAGAAACCCGAATCAAGAGAGAGCTCAAGTTCTGCTGAGCGGATCGACAAAAGCAACGTGCTATTGTAGTACATTCAACTGAGTATAATTGCTGTGGAGGAAGATTTAATCTTTAGTCTTTCAGGAATAGGTAGGAGGTCTACTCTTCTTCTTCAGCTATTTTCATTTTTTTGACAACTAAAGTGTTGTCTTTGCCGCCTATTACCCTGTAAACGTCTCTTAATTCTTTTCTGTGCAGGAACTTGCGCAAGAGTACCCGTAGATAGGTTCTTGAGATAGCTTCTTTTCCCTCGGCTTTGACTGTGATTTCCTTCATTCCTGCCTCAACTTTCGCATTCGTTTTTTCTTTCAGAAAAGCCGTTAGTTCTTTCACGACGTCGCTTCCTTCACTTTTCAGGTCTGAAATATCAATCTTTGTTTCCACCATGTTTTTCACCCTATTTTCTAACCATTATCACTCTTACCTGATCACATGCGTCCTCACACGAGTCTGCAATCATTTCCAACGCCTCAAAAAGTTGGCTTGCTAGTATCGCTACTCCGGCCTTCGGAAGGTCCTCTGTTCCAATCAGAACTCTGGCCTTTTCGTGTATGTCATCAACCTTTTCCTCTTCTCGTTCTACCATGTCAGCGGCTTGAAGGGCTTCTCCTGGTTTTGTCATAATTTTGTTCACGCACTTCTGGAGGGAAACAGTGCATTCTTTCACGCTTTTAACCATTTCTGTGAATGCATTTTTGATTGTGTCGGGCACATGTTCCATCGGTATCGCACCTAGCACGCGGGTGGACTCTCTGCTCCAGTCTGCGACCATGTCCACCCTCTTCACAAGGTTCATCAGGTCTTCTCTGTCTGTTGGCGAGAGTTCTCCAGTTGAGATTTCGTCCATGACTTTTCTTCGTAAGGAATCTGCTTCTTTCTCGCCGCTGGCCACCCTTCCTATGCAAGCTTGCATTTCTTTCAAGTCTTCTTCCACTGCTGCTTTTATCGCGTTCTCCAAGTCTTCAACTATGCCTGTTGTCAAAGCTAGATGTCGCTGGATATTCGCCAAAGCCTTGGTTTCTTTTCGCTTTTCGAACCATTTTATCAGTTCACTCAACGGCAATTTCCTCCTTCAACCCTGTCGCCGGATACCCGAACACGTGGGCTTTCTCCGGCGGAAAGCTCACCGTTACTTCATCCTCAACACTAAACCATTCTCCTGTCATGGAAGGTTTCACAACTACAATTAGATCCTGGTTTTCAAGCCTAATCTCGTAGCGTATATTTGTTCCCTCAAACGTCACTCTTTCAACCACTCCTACAATCGAGTTCTTGCTCTCTCCTACTCCTTTCTCAACAAGGAAAGTCTCTGGCCTTATTGCCAGCACCACTCTTTCACCTTTTCTTGCTTCGTCATTAGCCACTCCAAACTGAATTCCACCGCGAAGCTCTATTGTCATTTCCTTGTCGCCTTCGTTTGCAACATATCCTTCCAAGAAGTTTGATTCTCCTATGAAGTTGGCTACAAAGATGTTTTCTGGCGCCATATAAAGCTCACTTGGAGTTCCAACCTGTTTGATTCTTCCTTTCTTCATGACGGCTATCCTGTCCGAGATTGCCATGGCTTCAGCCTGATCATGAGTCACGTGAATGGCCGTTAACCCCAAGTCCTTGGTCATCCTTCTTATTTCATACCTCAAATCACTCCGCACTTTTGCGTCCAGCTGTCCCAAGGGTTCGTCCAGAAGCAACAGTTTGGCCCCTGCGGCTAAGGCTCTCGCTACGGCTATCCTCTGCATCATTCCTCCGCTCAACTCGTTCGGAAAAGCGTCCAGACGCTCATTCAATCTCACCATTTCAAGCACCTCATGCCCGATAGTCCCTGCTTTCTTCATGTCGAAACCCTTAACCTTCGGGCCGTATGTCACGTTGTTCCAAGCGTTCATGTGCGGAAAAAGGGCAAACGTTTGAAAGACAAAGCCTATGTCTCTGTCTTCCGGCGGCACATCGTTGACCAGTCTGTCTCCTATGTATATTTTCCCTTTGTCTGGCTGAATTAGTCCCGCAATAAGCCTCAAGAGGGTTGTTTTTCCGCATCCGCTTGGTCCGAGCAGAGCGAAGTATTCTTTTTCATGAATGTGAAGGCTTACGTCGTCCACTGCGACGAGTTTCCCAAACTTCTTGGTTACGTTTTCTATGCGGACCTCCGGCATCGATTAGCTTGCCTCCGAGTTGGATGCACAATCGCTTGATTGATCGTCATAGGTTAAAGGCTGTTTATTAAGCATGTTAGTATCTTCCTTTCTCTTTTACAGTCAGTCTCATTGTCAGGAGGATGATAAATGAAAACAGTATCAAGTAACCGCTTCCTAGTCCTATCTGCAAGGGCGTGGGGGTCGGTTGCAAAGGCGGAGGCCTTATCCAGTTTACGAGGACCACTGGTACAGTTTTGAGCGTCGTCGTCACCGCCAAAGTCGCTCCAGTTTCGCTGACGCTTCTTGTGAAGACGAGTATCGCACCTGAAAGTATAGAGTACTTGGTCAATGGCAGAATGATGGTCCTGAAAACTCCTAATGGTTTAGCGCCGAGTGTTCTTGAAGCTTCTTCCATGTCCATGCTGATCCTCTCTACAGCAGCCGACATTGACCTTACGAAATATGGGTACGTGATTGTAAGGTGAGCAAATATCAGCAGCAAAAGGTCTGGTATGAAAGCGAAGGTCTGTTTCCAAAAAATTCCCAGCGAGAACCCCAGTGCTATTGAGGGCACAACAAGAGGAATATTGACAAGAATGTCCAGAATTGCTGATTGTGACGAACCGAACTTCCTCCTCGCAATCGCAATGGCCATAGGTAATCCTATGATTATGTTGAGCACGGTGACTATTGCGGCAAGGGCATAGGAAAGAACTAGCCCCTGCCAATAGTCTCCCCATATCCCTACCCGTTGCAGGGACTCGGTCAACGTGCTCGTGAAAGCCGCACGGAACGCTGGAAGTGCAACAAAAAGAGATGGTGCTAAGACAATAACCAAGAAGATGGCAAGCGTGACAGTGTTTCTTGAGGATTCTGCTTTTGAATAGCTAAGCTTTCTCTCAAAAGACGGCCAAATTCGTCTGACTGGCAACTTAAACCTCGGACCCACCGCGCGAATTATTATGAAAATTGACACAGAAACAGCGATGAGGATGAAACTTGCAAAAACGGTGGCCCCGTAATAGATGGTGTTGTTGACGCCGAGGTAAGCGTTCTGCATGTTCTGCAAGAAGACCGGACCATTTTCAAAGAAGGTTCCTGCGACGACGAACGTTGCGCCCGTTTCTGAGAGTGATCTTGAAAAAGCAAGTATGAAAGCGGCTATCAATGATGGTTTTATGATTGGAAACGTAACGGTTCTTGAAGCTGTAAATGGGGGGGCGCCCAGTGTCCTTGATGCGTTCTCGAACTCCCGTTTGTAGTCGAGCAATGCTCCGACGATGACTCTGACGACGACAGGGAAGGAGAAAGTAAAATGAAGGAGTATTACCAGCAGCCACCCCTCTGAAATTAGTGTTCCGCTGAAAAGCATCGATATACCTTCAGGTCCGTTCCAGAAGAGCAGGAGCGAATAACCAAGCACGGCAGTTGGAACAATGAACGGGATATCAGACAACGTGTCAAGGATGCTTAACCATCGCGATTTTTTCCGCGCAATGAGCCAAGCCATCGGAATTCCAGCAATAAGATCAATGGCTGATACGAACAATGCTATTGTGAAACTATTCGTAATCGCACTCAGGGCACGATTCTTGAGCGATGCATCATCAAGAACTACGTGGATTGCACCCCAATTGATGGCTATTCCCAGTATGGGAGGGAGCAGAATTAACCCGAAGAACAGGACTATCGCGATCAAGTACACAGCGTACTTTATGGTTCTTTTTGATGATGCGGCGTCTAGAGCCTCGATGATTTTCTTTTTGAGCAAGTTTTCCCTTTTCCGTATCGCGACTTATATTGGTGCATCATAATTTTTCTTTTTTCACTTGTGTTTTTGTTCATAAGTTTTCCGTGTAAGATTACGTCAGTTCGCCCGTCGAGTCACATCACAGCAACTGCTCTGTTGACTCTCGTTCTCATCATCCTGGCTGAACTAGGGGATACGACAAAACTTAAGGCTTGTGCACCGCAAATTGTCAGACTCGGAGTTGAAGTAACGCATGGATGTACTTGAGGCAATTAAGGGGAGGAGAAGCGTAAGAGCCTTCAGGAGCGAAAAGAATGTATCGGAGGAAACTGTTCAAGAGCTCATTGATGCAGCTTGTTGGGCGCCTTCTGCTGGAAACATACAGCCATGGGAATTCGTAATCGTCAGAAAACCGGAAATCAAGAGGAGACTCGCTGAGGCCGCATTCGATCAATCGTTCATAGATGAGGCTCCAGTAGTGATTGTTGTGTGCGCCGATGAAAATCGTTCTTCTGAGGGCTATGGTCAAAGAGGTAGAACATTGTACTGCATACAGGACACCTCCGCCGCAATTCAGAATATTCACTTAGCCGCCTACTCGCTTGGCTTGGGCACGTGCTGGGTGGGTGCGTTCAAAGAAGATGAGGCAAGGGAAATCTTAAAGATTCCGCGGGGAATACGGCCCGTAGCATTGGTTCCTGTAGGCTATCCATCCAAGTTTCCTTCTCCTAGAAGCAAGCGAGCCGTCGGCGAAATAGTCCATTACGAAACGTTTCATGGCGGATGAAGCACGGGTTTCTCGAAACACAACGCCTGCAACGCTGCGATTTGCCATACGGTCTTTGTGAAATTTCAATATGTCATCGAATCCATTTTACCCGTGAGGTTTGCGCGTTGCGCGCTAGCCTGTTGCTAAATTAGTTAAAAATGGTATTTATTCTTTTTAGGGCTTTTGGAGGCAGTTTTGAGGCGCACACTTGTTTCTGATTTTCTTGCAGTATCCGCCTTTCTCGTATCTGCAGAGGTGTCTCAGTTTCTGGAAGGTTAGGCTGACGATGGTGGTTTGGGGCTCCGTGACGACTAGATCAACTCGTTGTCTGATATTTGGGGGCAAGGCGTAGGTGAAACTGGGTCTTCCAGGACTGTTCTTAGCCGTTTCAGCTTTCACGATGATGCCTTCACGTTCCAAGCTGGCCAGGTGCAGCCTCAAGGTGTTGTGCGAAAAAGTCACTTTCTGCAGGATCCGGTGAAAGTCCACAGATCCACCATCCTTCAACGCGGCCAAGATTTGCCTATCAAAGGAGTCCATATTAGACACGAATAGGCAAAAGAAGAATAAAAACCATTTTATACCAATTTAGCAACGCCCTAGCGCGCTCATTAGACATGTGGGAAGGGTCATGGCCGATGGGGTTCGGGTTTAACGTTTGTTAAGCCTAGTACTTTGTGTGTAAGCTTTTTATAATGTTCTGTATTTTATAGGTATTTGAAGGTTCACAATGAAAACGATTACGATAGAAAACAAAGATGCCGAAGAGCTTCGTTCCCACCTATTGAAAGAGCTAGCCCTCTTTGAAGAGATAGGGAAACGATTCAAAAGGAAGTACAAAATGTCACTAAACCATCTCGAAGAAAAAATGAAAGCCGAGGGGGTGCCAACAGAAAGACACGAAATATGGGAAGACTCCATAGAATGGAGAAACGCCACTGAAGAAGCGGCGAAACTCAGAGCCATACTATCGGGATTCGGCACGAAATGAGCCTTCGCGCACTTTTAGAAACCGCAAGAAAATTGCTCCTATCTCCGCTCGTTCTAGATGTACAATTCCTCGGAACAAAAGTTCGAGCACACCTACCCAACGGGTACATCCTCGACCTGTACTACAACTCCACCCTTCAAAAATACAGCTACACCATCGTAAAACAAGACAAACGCATCATCGGGTGGGACAACGCCCCACACCACAAACACGTGAAAACTCATCCACACCACTTCCATGCGCCCGACGGCAAAATAGCCCAATCCAAAATGAAAGGCAATCCAACAAAAGACATAGACTCAATCCTAAAAGAGACAAAAAGAATCCTAAGAATATAACCGCTCAACTCCATGCAACACTTAAGTTAGCTGGGGTTATAACGCTCTGCTACACTACCAAGTTTGACACGCTTGTGAGGGCTAGGATGATGAGCGGTGCATTGGAGAAAGTAAAGTGAGGGCGTGGTACGATAGTCGGTGGACGTATTTTACATGCTCTTCGGAGAGGGGCCGCGTCACCAGGTTATTGAGGTGGATACTGGTGTTCACTTGGAGCTTGATGAGGAGGGGACGGCATAGGTATAGAGGTTTGGAATGCGGGGAAACGTGGCCTCATAACGCAGCTGGGAAAAGCCATGGCTGAATCAGCATGGTAAGTGGTTGTCATTGAGGTTTAGTTTTACTTTTCAGGTGGTGTTAGCTTTAAGCCGAGTTTTCTTAGTCTTTGGAAATGTTGGTCTTTTGTTCTTGGGTTCATGTTGCGGGATATTGCTGTTGCTGCTATGAGCATATCGGCGTCTGGTAGTGATTCGCCTTGTTTCTTGAGGTTTTGGTGTAGGTTGCAGTAGGCTTCTACGGTTTTGTTGTCCAGGTTTTCTACGTTGAAGCTTTCCTCAAGTAGCTCCTTGACTCTGCTTCTTTTTTTGGCGTCTATGCCTCTTAAGATTTCGATGATTGTGATGATTGAGATGGCTCCGTCTTCATATTTTCCTTTTCTGAGTGACTCGATGATTATGTCTGTGTCGAAGAGGTTCATCTTAAGGCAAGCCTTTCCCTGAATTCTTTGCTGGATTCAAGTAGGGCTTTCAAGTCTTCTTCGTTCAGCATGTTTGCCAGTTCTTCGAAGGCTTTCTTATCTTTTAGTCTTTTAGTTTCGAGGTATAGGTTAAGAAGAAACTTGCCCCATTCATCGTCGCCTTTAGCTCTTTCCAATAGCTTTTTAACTTCAGCAGGAACGGAGATTGTGGCATACGTTGCCAATTTTCATCCCCGTATAATTATATAATAACATAACGATATAATGTTTTTTCTCGTAAGGGCGTGCGATTTGCCATGCGGTCTTTGCGTGAAATTTTAATATGCCGTTGAATCCACTTTACCTGTGAGGCTTTCAAGTTGAGGTACAGCGTGATTGCAGACGCTTATGAAAAGATTGAAGCCACGAGTAAGAGGCTTGAAATGACAGACTTGCTGGTTGATCTTCTCAGGAACACGCCGAAAGAACTCATAGGCAGAGTTGCTTATTTGACTCAGGGCCGATTACATCCTGATTTCTTAGGTATTGAAATTGGCGTGGCTGAAAAACTGGCGATAAAAGCTCTCGCAAGAACTTGTGGAAGGAGAGAAGTTGACGTTGAAGAAGACCTCAAGCATACCGGGGACATAGGTGAAACTGCTCAAAAACTCATAGGCAGCAAGAGACAGGTGACATTCTTCCAGGAGCCGTTAACAGTCCAGAAGGTCTATGAGACACTTGAGAAAATGGCCAGAACTTCAGGGTCGGGCGCCGTTGACCTTAAGCTCTCGCTCCTAGCTGGGCTTCTGGCTGCGGCAACTCCGAAAGAAGCTAAGTACATTATGAGAAACGTTACGGGCAATCTGCGTTTGGGCATAGCTGACATGACGGTTCTAGACGCTCTAGCTATAGCATACGGAGGAGGTAAGGAAACGCGTGAACTTGTCGAACGGGCTTACAACATCTGCTCAGACCTTGGAAGAGTCGCTGAAACCATCGCCCGTCGAGGAATTGAAGGAATCAAGGGATTTCGGGTGTCTATCAATGAACCTATAAGGCCGATGTTGGCTGAAAGACTTTCCTCTCCTGAAGAGATTCTCGAAAAACTGGGCGGAAAGTGCGTGGCTGAGTACAAGTATGACGGTGAACGCCTTCAAGCGCACAAACAAGGCGAGAAAATAACGCTTTATTCTAGGCGTTTGGAGAATATTTCAAGCCAATACCCAGATGCTATCGAACTATTCAAGAAGCATGTTAAGGCAAAAGAGGCTATTCTTGAGTGTGAATGTGTGGCTGTTGATCCTAACACGGGTGAGATGCGTCCGTTCCAAGAGCTTATGCATCGGAGACGCAAGTATGGAATCGAAAAGGCCATCGAAGATTATCCTGTTTCACTCTTCATGTTTGAAGCGCTGTACGTTGATGGGAAGGATTTGACGTTGGAGCCTTATCTGGCAAGAAGGAAAATGCTTGAAAAGGTCGTTGAAAGAAGCGACAGGACCAAAGTAGCCGATTGCTTGATCACGAAGGATGTTGGTGAGCTTGAAAAGTTCTTTCTGGAAGCGATAGAGAATGGTTGTGAAGGTTTGGTCTGTAAGTCAATCGCCAAGGACTCGGTTTATCAGGCTGGGGCACGCGGTTGGCTTTGGATAAAATATAAGCGCGACTACAAGAGCGAGATGACTGACACGGTTGACTTGGTCATAGTCGGCGCTTTCCATGGGCGAGGAAAGAGGGCTGGGGCTTACGGTGCTCTGCTGCTTGCGGCCTACAATCCAGAAGACGACACTTTTGAAACCGTTACTAAGTGTGGAACAGGCTTCACCGATGAAGATCTTGCCAAGCTTCCCAAGATGCTACAAAACCACGTTGTTGCGCACAAGCATCCGAGAATCAATTCAACACTTGCAGCCGATGTCTGGTTTGAACCAAGTTTGACTATCGAAATCTTGGGTGCAGAAATTACACTGAGCCCAATTCACACATGCGCCATGGACTCCATTCGGAAAGGAAGCGGACTCGCTATCAGGTTTCCGAGATTCACTGGCAACTACCGTCCAGACAAAGCACCCGAGGACGCAACAACTTCTGGAGAAATACTAGAAATGTATCGCAATCAACTCAAAAAGATCAGCGAAACTTGACCAAGGAAGGACACAGTTCACTATTTCGCTGAATCCCTTAACGTTTGGGTCATCAACTTCAGAATATCTTCTTGGGACAGTCCAGCACTCAATCCGTTTGCTTTCGCTTTTCTGTTTGGTGGGTAGCAGCCATAGTATTCCAAGAACCTTCTCACAGCGTCTTTTATGAACTCCGAACGGCTTGAATATGCACATCCTTCGTTGTCTATTATTTCGTCAACCATCCTTGCCAGAACAGTAGGTATATGGACTGTAGTGTATTTCTCCTTGTTAACTCCCATACTTTCTCATATCCCAAGCAGGTACCAGTTGAAGATATATGTAACTGAAAAATGCTATATAAGAATTGCCCATTATGTAGAGACAAATCTGAATCAAATCCAACATATTTACCGTATCAATTTGATACAGCAAAGTGACGGAGTCCTATGAATTATCGGAACTGACTTTCAAAAAACACATTCAATCAGGCTGATTCTGGATGAACACAAATCAAAAGGAAAGGGGGCAGGAAGATGAAGAAGGGAGAAAGGGTAAGTCTTCAGAGAGGTACCTGCTTGGGATACTGCTCGCTGCACCTACTCGGGATCCTCAGACACCTTCCTGTTTCCCCTAGGATTATGTTTGTTTTCTTAGGATATAAAGTTTATCAATGTATGACCTATGCATAGCTAGTATGTGGGCCAACTGTAAGTCCACCAGGATAACGTTGGTATTCACCAGCGACAGGGATAAACACTGAGAAAGTTGCTTGGTTGCAGAAAAACACAGGAAAATGGCGTTGTTTAGGTGTAAAGGTATTGGACCACCAGTTTCTTGTATGAATCCAACCATTAACCTTGTATGTGAAGGGGCGCCACACACATAAGTATCTTCGGAAAATAGGAAACAGGAAATAGAGGAAGAAGAACCTACCTGTGTGGCACACCTGATTTATCATACGATACGGACGGATTAAAACCTTCCTTAAGAATGTCTTCTTCAATGGCATCAAGTAATACCGGCGCCGCAACCATGAGTTTCAAAATCTTCAAAACCGTCAGAAACGATGCAGGGCGGTTTAGGTGACACTGATAGAGAGGTATTCAGAATTGTTCTTTCTTCCAAATATCGTGTAGGCATCGACTCTGGCAGTAGGTGTTTCGCTTGTAGATCCGGTTCTCTGTTCTCTGTCCATCATTGGTTGCGCGCGAGTGAGAGGTAACGTTACTGCTAGCGTTATCCTCGGCTGGCTGGATTTAATTGTGATGTATCTTGCGTTCTTTTCAGGTGGATTTGATTTTTTGGCAGAAACTGACCGAGTTTACTGCTCCAGGCGCAATAGTTGCCGCCATCGTTGCTGTCCTCTGCTTCTCAAGAGTTGTCACAATCTGCTTCAGCAGAAAGTGCATCTGTTCTTAAGAGCCCGGCGTTGAGGAAGGAGATGGATGTTTCGTTCGGAGCACCCGCTAGAAGATAGCTCCATAGAGCATTTTGAGGCAAATGAACTAACAGTCTTCTCTAATTTCAGGAATGGCGGGTCCCTCGTTTGCGACAATAGGAGAAAGGAGAAGGAAAGGAAAACTGAGCTTCGCCCGCCATCCTTGCCACTGGTTATTTCCTAGGTGTATTTTAGCCTTAACCTGCAAAAATAAGGAACAGCGTCCTTTTTAGCTTCAACCCCAGACGTGTTTTTTGACGTTGTCATGTATAACTCACGCTCTCAAAACTTGGTTCCTAGATGATATCATGTATAGCAAGGGGTTCAAGTTTCTGCTCGGTTTGGCGTATCCTGCGTTTTCAGAAGTTCGCTGGCTACAAAACTATTCGTGTTCGCGAAAGTAGGCGACGGCCAGGGCTATGTCTTTCATGTCGACTACGCCGTCGTCGTTGACGTCTGCGTTGGGCTTCCAGTTCAGCGAACTCGGCTTGGTGTTGAACAAACTTATCAAGTAGGCTATGTCTTTCATGTCGACAATTCCGTCGCAAACGCCTGGCATTGTGCCGGAAACGTCGCCTGAAACGCCCACGTGGACTGGAGTGTCGGAAACGTAAGAGTTGTTTGTTGTGTCGTTTTCTCCTTGAACAGGCGAAGCGTACGCGTTTATGGTGTAGTTGCCGTAAGCAAAGCCGGTGGTGTTCCACGTGAAGGCGGCGGTTGTGGACTTTCCGCTTATCAAGATAGTGTTCTCGAACGTGGCGATGATGGTCTGGTTAGCGTAGAGTGTGATGTTGAAGGTTTCTGTATAGTTGCCTTGGTTTGTAACCGTCACATTTATGGTCGTTGAAAATCCTCGTCCGACGATGTTTTTGAGAGTAGCTAGGTTGGTTATGGCTATGTCGTGCAGCGGGGATGATGATGTGTAGTGGGCTGTTGCCGTGCGAGCAGTGTTCATGCTGACTGTGATTGGGTTAATTTCGCTGCCCTGCGGTGCGCCGTCTATATCCCAGTAGCTGAACTGGAAGTTTTGAACTGTTGAGGCAGTTAGTGTTACGGGTGCTGCTTCGTCGTACCAGCCTTCTCCAGGAATTGTTGCAATGCCAGCTGGATCCGTTCTTACTGTTAGGTGGTATTGGGTCTTGTAGTTTCCAGTTATGGCCGTGGGCGCAGAAACCGTGATTGGGGAGACGGGTCCTGTGACGCTGTCAAGCCTGAACCTCTTACCAGAGACGGTGCTTGAGACCGGGGAATTATAAGAGTAGGTGACTGAAGAGCCGCTGTCAACCCATAAGGTGAAGGGGAGATCACCGAAAGACTTCGCATTACCATTAACAGTCACAAGAGTGCTAGTTGCGTCTGAGGAAAGCCCGGTTTGAGTGAAAAGCACTGTGTATTGTGTTATGTAATGTGCTGTTGCAGTATGATGAACGTCCATGTGAACAGTGATAGGGTTGACTCCGCTGCCCTGTGAAATTCCATCGATGTCCCAGTAACTAAACCTGTAGTGAGTATTGGATGAATCAATAGATGCTGGAGCGGTTAGCACAGCATTAGTGGCCAGAATGTACCAGCCTCCGCCAGGGATTGATGCGACGCCTGCTGGTTCTGTTTGAACACTCAAAGAGTTTATGACCCAAGACGATCCATCGTAGGTTCCGAGGGGACTCATCTCTATTTTTATTTGAAAAACGAAGGATGGAGGCAGGTTAAACGCGAAGTTTCCGTTCGCGTCTGTCAGGGTGTACATGGTCTGTCCGTTTGAATTGACTTTCAGATAGACTGGTTGGAGCAGTGATCCGCCTATGACCGTCAATTTGCCTGTTATCGTGCCACCGTTCACGTTGGCGTCTATCCGTGTTTGATAGCCGCGTGTGGCTGCAGGATCTGTTGTGAACCGAATCTTGTTGCCGTTTCCATCGGATGCCTCGATGATTAAGGATAGTTTCTGAGCGCCTGTAGGAAGTGCCAAGTCTGCAGAGAAACAGTTGTTTCCAAGGTTTGTCAACGCTGCGGGAAGGTATGGGCCGTTGTCTGTGGAGTACAAGAGCGAGACACTGCTAATCCCAACGTTATCAGCTAGTTGTATCCCCACCTGATGATCGTTTTTTGTGAAGCAGGGTTCACAGTCGATTTTTGCTATTGAAGGTGGAACAAGATCTGTGCTTGTGCTCGTGTAGTTTATTGTGTACTCAGCTGTGTTTTGTGAGCTGTAGTTGAAGCTTGTTCCAGCCTTGACCACGAAGGTGTACAGGCCGCGGCCGTAGGAACTCAGGAATTGAGTGATTGAGATTGGGGTTTGCGCCCAAAGTGGTGTGCCGCTTGATATGAGGTAGCCGTTCCTGAAAACTTGGAGTGTTTTTGTGGCTTGTGTGCTAGTCTTGGATATGAACAGGTTTTTCTCAACGCGTAAGGGGTAATAGGGCACCCAAAGCCCGCTTCCAACGTATGGGGGGTCTTGTGCGACATCCTGAGGCAACAGTGGGGTCTTTCCGATGCTGTATGAAACGTTTTCGCCCTTGCTGATTGGCTGGAAATGTCTGTCTATCACGTAGTTTTCAGCAGAACCGTAGAAACTGGTTGAAAATGCGTACAGACATGACCACTCGAGTTGAGACCAACTTGCAGTGGGAGAGGTCTTGTACTGGTACGGCAACACGTGGGTTGTCCAGCGGATTCCGGGGTGGGTTTCGTATCCATGCCAGAATCCACTCTGCCACATTCCGGCAATCTGGTTGAACCATATCATCGATACTGGAGAGGATTCGGGAAGCATCGTTTCGATTTCGAAGGTGGCTAGTTCTGAATTCGTGTAGCTTAGTGCGCTCGGAATAGTTGGGAGTCCAAACGTGCTCAGGTCCCAGCCTAGGAAGTAGGCGTCGACCTCTGAGGTTAGAACTCCGGTTTGTGTCCAGTGGATGTAATCTTGGGGGAAGCCTTCGAACCCGAAAAAGCATGGGGGTCTAATATATTCACTAAGGTTCGTCAAGTAGATGTACTGATTGGCCAACGTGCCCATGTTTGAAAGATATCCCGTGGTACAGTAAGGCGTGACAAGTTGTTTGTTGACCAAGTAGAGGGGATAACCTTGCACATCGGTGGTTCGCACCTCGAGCTTGTAGGCTGAAGCCAACGAAAGCGTTAGATTGATTGTTTCTCCGATGCCGATGGAGAATTTCTTGTGGATGATGAAAGAAATCCTCGCGTCTGAAAGAGGAGGGTTCAATTCATAAAGGTCCATGGCCTGAACAATATATGTTCCATGGAGCATCAAGAACCGGGCACTGAAGTCCTCGATTGAGAACGCTTTTGCTTCACCAGTTTGTGCGTCAATGAGTACATAGCCAGCCACGAGTTTTGAACCGCTTTCATCCACAACTTTCACGTCCAGTTGCGAGATGATGCAGAAGAAGAAAGGTATTCTGATGCTTCTGTCGCCGAATGTTGCGTTGATTCTTCCCTCAAAGTAGCCTTCTGGGAGCGACCCGCCGGTGTTTAGGTCTAATTCGACTTTTCCCGTTGCACCGCCGGAAAGGATGAGGCTTGACGTGTTCATCGATGCCACATTATAGGGCGTTCCATCATCAATGTACCAGGCTTTCGCATCCAAGGCTATGCTGAGGGTTGGGATGGCTAGGTTCTGAACGGTAAAGACTTGTCTGTACACAGTGTTCAGGCTTACTCTGCCGAAGCTTATGCTGGAGTTTCCGACAGCAGACGCGTTCGCGGCTTTACACACGTCTATTCTCCCCGTTCCTTGGTCCAACGCGCTTCTTCCTATGTCATGAGCGTAGTTTGTCAGCGCCATTTTCAGCTTCATAGGGCTCCATGAAGGATGAGCGTCTAGAAGCAGTGCTGCAGCGCCAGCTACATGGGGCGTGGCCATAGAAGTTCCGGACGCCATCGTGTAGTACGGGGAGTACTGGGAAACGGGTGCGCCCATGCTTGTGCCGTTGGCGCGCGCGGCGACTATGTAAACTCCTGGCGCTACCACGTCTGGTTTTATTCTGTAGTCGCTGGTTGGTCCCTGTGAGCTGAAGCTGGCGATAACGTCTGTTTTGTTGGATGCGCCAACTGTTATTGCTAGGTCTGCGACTCCGGGAGCATTAATGGTGTACATTCCTAGGTCACCGGAGTTTCCTGCGGCAACGACGCAGGCTGCGCCCTGGTTTGTTGCCCAGTTGACAGTTGTTGACAGAGGATCTGTTCCGTCACCGCCAACATCTGACCCGAAACTCATGCTCAGTATGTTTGCGTGGTTATCGATTGCCCACTGGATTCCGCTGATTATCCAGCTTTCTTGTCCTTGTCCAGTATTGTCAAGAACCTTAACGTTCAGAAGCGCCGCGCCGGGGGCTACGCCGACATAAGTATAGTTGGATGCTTTGCCAGTTCCCGCTGCTATGCTTGCGCAGTGTGTTCCGTGTCCGTAGCCGTCCGTGATGGGTTCTCCTGTGAAGGATACTGCTCCAACGATTTTGGAGGTGCCGTTTGGGAAGTAGAAGTCGGGGTGACTTGAGTCGATTCCTGTGTCAAGAATAGCTATCTTGACTCCTGAGCCGTTGACGCTTCTGTTAAGTGACGCTTCTATCTTCGCCCATTCTGTCGGGTTCTTGATCAACGGGACGCTTTCATTTAGGCATACATGGAACTTGCGGTCAAGCCATACGTGAGTCACTTGTGAGTTTTCGGTTAGCTCGAGTATTGTCGTGTAGCTCAGACTGGCCGCGACAAAATTCATACCGCTATAAGCGTGTTCGCTCGTGTATAGCTTCTGTGCGCCGTAGAAGAGGTCTTTCAGGGCTGAGTCGTCTTCTGTGTCTTCAAGGTTTGTTCTGTTGGAGAAGGATACTAGAACGTTTGTTTGGTTGTTTTGAAGGTATCCTTCCGTTACAAGTTCAGTTAAATTCAGCAGGTTTGCGTCAATTTTGTTCTTAACCTCGAGAGGAAGGTTGACTATGGTTGAAGACCCAACGGTCGACCATGTGAGATTCATCTGACTGTCGAGAACAACAGTGGCAGACTGGCCTTTGCCGTCCTGGAACCGTATCATCGACTTGGAAGACGAAGATATTGCAGAGCTGACGGCACGTGTGCTGTTGTATCCCCCGTATATTAGGGGTTGTTGTGAGGCTGCGTCCGCGAAGGAACTTTCAGAAATGCCCTTCCCAAAGGTTATTGCGAAGCTGGAGATCAACAGGATAACAATGAGGAGGCGGGAAACGGTTTTCATCGAACACATATCCATGGATATTCCATCGAGCACCTATGTATGGATATTTGGTCGTCAGGGTTATTTATCACTTGTGCGATTAGACTTTTTCTTGGTAGAGAGATGGTTATGTGAGGTTTGAAACCAAGGGAATTGTTTCCTTTCCACCTTCTCGCAACAAACTGCGCTTGGCGCCCGCTATACCAGGGACTAGATGAGGATAACGCACCCGAAATTGCGATGTCAAGCGTGACCGCTAAGAGTTGAGATTGTCAACTTTACGTTTGGCTCCGTTCTTGACGAGAATACTGGATAATGAAGCAGCAATCAAAGCTAAGAATGCAATCAGTGACGTAAATTCTGGAACAACAGTAACTGTTCCATCAGAATCTTCATGGGGAATTAGAGAGGGAGAGGAATCGGCAAGTCCCACAAGTCCTACATCTGCCAGATGCAGGGAAGTAGAGTCGGCTGCAGCGAGGGACTTGAACTCTAATGTTACGAGTACACCGCTGCCGCTTGCACCAGACACATTGCCGGTCACGTTTAGCAGAGTGCAGCTAATTGCTACGGCGCCATGAGTTGAATTGTATTGGTCAATAAAGCTGGGGGAGAAGTAAGTTTGGCCGCCGCTTTTTAGAAAAGAGCCTTCAGCAACTTGCGTCCGGTTCATCACGGTCGAGTTATAATATATTGTGAACTGATAACCGAGTAGGTTGGACACATCGGCTATGCTCACGTTTATTGTGAAAGAGTCTCCCGCAGCGGCAACAGTCTGGCTGGGTGGATCCAGAAAAACACGCGTTGACTCTGCACCGACTACATTGCCAAGAGGCATTGCTAGAAGAACTATGAATATTGAGTATTTGAAAACTTTAGGAAGCCTTATTGATAGTGACATATGCATGCGTTACACGATTGTTTTGGATCTTAACCTATATTAATCTTCCATCCCATCGTCACCTGCATGCGCTTGTAGTCAACCCTCCGCGATATCATATTCTTGTCAGTGTTCTTCTATTCCTCAAACGACACAATCTCTCCTCAATTAGAAGACGCGGCAGGTTAAAAATAGGTTTAGGAGCACAAGTGGTCACCTCAATTTTGAGCAAAGAGGAAAACAATTTCTTAGTTCCCTCCAAAGTCCGCCCCTGCTTGTCCTAGCGGAGCAGACTGAGGAAGGCAAGAGAGACACTAAAGAATGTAGTATGAAGGGTATAGTAAGCCTTTTCATTCTTTACAGTATGATTAATGTCGGCGAAAAGTAAAACTATTTAACCGTCCGGTAAATTGATTTTTGGCGGAGCAATAGATTTAACTTGTCTAACGACCGAGTTTTATGTCAGGTGTTCCCGGATTGAGTGATTCAGAGTGGAAAGTTGATTCTTGGAAGTTTTTGCATGTCTTTGAGAGTGAAGTCAGAAGAGGGATAGTGCGGCTACTGTTACAATTTGAGTGGAGGTCATTGTCAGATATTGCTAGAGAGTTGGAAAGTGGTCTCGGTCGAAAGATTAGCCTCCCAGGAGTCCTCAAGCACATGAAGGAACTGGAAGATGCGGGATTGGTGCGCCGCGAGTCTGGCATTTTCACTGAAAAGCCTGATGCGAGGAAAACCATCTATTTGTTGGAAGGGAAAGAAAGGGTGGAAAGAATCTTGGAGCAACTGGAGGACAATGTCGGCAATCTGTTGTCGGCTGGAGTAGTGTTCAGTGAAACCGCCAAGCTAGTGCGTAGGGTTCAAGAAATGGGACCAAGGCTGGTCAAAGAAGAAAAAAAACGTCTTGAATCCCTCCTCGTTCAATGTGAGTCAGAAAAAGTTTACAGTTGCTTGACGGAAGATGAGAAGAAGAAAGTGAAACTCTGGAGAATGATGATAACGTTCGTTTAGTATGGCTGGGTTCTCATAGCTTTGATGGCTTAGTCAGTTCTTCAATTAACCCAATGACGTCTTGCTTTTCCGGTTTTGGAAGTTCATCCAGAAGGAAAGTCGCCACCTCATCAACGCTCTTAGTAAATTCGCTACCTCCATATTTCTGGTACGCCAGAAAAGCTTTATGACTTCCTACTCCTCCGTAAGACTTTGAAACCTCCGTATCTTCCCTTATTTTTGCTCTGCAAGGGATTTCAAGAAGGTCTTCGAGGTCTTTGACGAAGTCTTTGTTAAACCTGTCAGGTGTCTTGATTCTGTTTAGTATGAAGCCAAGCGGGACGCATTTGAGAAGGTATTTGCCCAAGCGGATAGTGTCTATGGCGGATTCGACGCACAAAACGAATTCATCTTCCGTCAGGATAATCATGAAGTATTCACAGATGCCCAGTGACAAAAACGCGGCTTCGCCTAGGGGAAATGGGACGTCAATGAAAACGAAATCAGCTTCCAAGCTGGTGAGTTTCTTTGCGAAATTGATGGGGTTCATTTCAAAGTAGCTTTGCAATGACGCACCCGAAGGTATGAAGTATAAGTCGCGTATATCTGTGGAGTACACGGCTTTGTCGATTTTCATATCTTTTTTTACGATTTCATCGAGCTTAAAACCTCTAGAAGGTATGTCGACGTGTAGCATTACTTGTAGGGGATGGTTCGGGTCACCTTCAACCAGAATGACTTTCTTGCCTTTCTCCGCCAGGGCTGCTCCGACATTTGCCGTGATGAGCGATTTACCTACGCCTCCTTTTGAGACGGCGAAAGTCACAGACTTCATGGACACCAAACTAATTGAAGAAGGTTAGTGTCTAAAATGTAGGAGTTTCATTAACCGGTTAGTTAAAATTATGCTGACTGGCTAATCTTCCTTCGCCGTTTTCTCTTTCGCCTTTATGCTCTCAAGAATCTCTTCAAGGCTGCTCGGCGGTCGAATATTCACGTTATATTTCTTTTCGAATTGTTCAATTTTCGCTTTCCGTTTACTCACATCTTCTGCAAAACGTGCGCGTGCCCATTCAAGATGGCTAATCTTTTCCAGCTGGCGTCTGTATGCTTCAATTTCCTTCCTCTGCTTGCTTAGAGCACTGTAGTACTTGATGCCAAGTGAAATCAGTGCGAGCACGACTATTGTTTCCGTTATCGTCGTGACTGTGAAGATGGCTATTTGATTCCGGATGTTAGCTAGCTCACTTGATGCCCCCTTGTAGGAAGCTAGCAGGCTATTGTAGGTGGAGTTTAATGAATCGTACTGTCCTGAAAGAGTGTCATAGCCAATTTGCAGAGAACTGTGATTGCTTTGGAGTTCAGTGTAGTTACCGAGTACGTAATTGTAGGTTGTGCTTAAGTTGCCATATTGTACTAATAGCTCCTGATACGTTGTATTCAGGCTTCCGGAATCCGCGAGAAGCTTGCTGTAATCACTCAGTAATTGGTTGTATTTCGAGTTTAGGTCTTGGTATGCTACCAGTAGGTTGGTGTAATTTCTGAGTAGGTCATAGAAGGGTTCCGATGATATTGTGACTTGATGTGTGCCGAGTGTGTACGTAAAATACATGAAGGTGTGCGTCGCGTTTGCGATTGGAAGCAAGGTTGCATTGACTTCTTTGTCATCGACGAGTGCGATGTATGGTCCTATAATTAATATTTCGGGGATCATGACTCTGCAGAATCCTGAAGTATCAGCGGGGCTGGTGACATTGAATTTTATCGTGTATTCCGTAGAACTAAAACCAAAACCAGAGATTGTGGAGTTAGAAATGGTGTGAACGTGGTAGATTTGCTCTTCTCTAGTCGTGGCGAATTCGGAGAATGTTCCCATTAGCGGATGATTGTCTCTGTTGTCTCTATCGATTATGTAGGGCGTATTCCCTATGCCGTCTTGATTCTCATCTGTCCCGTTGTAGTCGCTCCAGTAGTTGCCCTCGATGCCGTCGTCCAGTGAACTTGTTGAGTTGATGCTGGCTAATGGTGTAGTGTTGTTGACGAAGTTGTTGTGGAGAATAATGCTACTGTTTGAATTTTCTATATGAATTCCGTCCGGATTGTTTAGTGAGATGTTGTTTCCTGTGATGAGGTTGTTGGAGGATCCGCTCAGCCAGATTCCGGATCCGTTACACGAGAAGATGGTGTTGCTCTGAACGATGTTGCCGTCGGAGGAGAAGAAGTAGATGCCATCTATGCTGCTTGAGGAAACATTGTTGCCAGTTAGGATGCTGTTGCCAGAGCCTATGAGGGCTATCCCGAATTCGTTGTTCGTCACGTTGTTACTTGAGAGAGTGATTTCACTGGAATCACTTATGATGATTCCGACGTGCTGGGCTTGAAGTAGGTTGTTTCCTGTGATGAGGTTGTTGGAGGATCCGCTCAGCCAGATTGCGTAACTGTTGTCTGAGAAGATGTTATAGCTTATGTTGCTGCCGCTTGAATAAAGCATGTAGATACCGCGCCCACCCGCGTTTCGGATGACGAAGCCTGTGATGCTAACGTTCTCTGCGGTTAAATAGAAAACGGTTCCGGTGCCGTTTCCATCGATAACTGTGTTGAACTTGTTCTCTCCGATAAGTGAAAGCGTCTTGTTCACAACCACGTGTTCGTAGTAGGTTCCAGCATCAACCGTAATTGTGTTTCCGTCTAGGGTTTCAGGAGCGTTTATCGCCTCTTGGATATTCGCGTAGTCCAAACCAGTGCTAATGTTGTGAACAGGCGAGTAAGGCCTTGCCGTAGCCGTGAAACGTAGGGCACTGGTTATGAAGAATCCCACTGCGAAAGCGACAAGGAGTATACGGAGCGCTTTCTTCAGTCTCATCACACTTCTGTTGATTTGCCATAATATTAGAATTAATGATGATATTAACTCTTCTTTTCGTTGAATCTTATCTCTTCAGCACTTGCTGGAATTGGCGCAGTCTTCAATACCACTGCATATTTTGTAATGTAGACAAAATATCCCGGGTTCCTTTCTGTTCCTGAATATTCTGTAACAGTAGAAGGTTGCGCTATTGAGGGTTTCTGTTTGCCATATTTCAAACCCCTTTTCTAACCTAGATTTGGAATCTGTCGAAGAATTGATTTCTTGTTCTATTTTTGATATTTCGCTTCCCATCATTAAGGGAACATAACCTAATCAACATTGAAGATCTCATGGATCATAGCGTGAGCCTGAGTGATGAGAAAATCTTTCACAAGGTTTATCCTCAGTAAGAGCTATAACTATTGACTGAAGGAAGGAGAAGAGTGAAGATTAGTGGGGGCCATAATGGCGTTTTTGGTATTATTTCCTCGATTCAAGTGAACAGTCACTCTTGGATCAAAAGAAACGAAAAGGAGGTGGTATGTTGAAGAGAAGAATCTCTCTGCTGATTATGACGGTGCTGGTCTTGTCAGGTTTCACTGTCCTCGGGTTGAGGAGAAGTGAAAGCCAACCATCATCACCAGACGCCGTGCTGTACATTTCACCGAGCATAATTGCTGACCCAACCATTACTCCTCCCGCGACTATCGCAATTAACGTGTCGATATCCAACGTGGCGAACATGGCGTATTGCGAGTTTAACATGAGCTACATTCCAAATATCTTCTACATCGTTGAATTGGCGAAGCAGCCGATCCAAGGGCAATTTCCGTCTATCTACTGCGAAATTGAAGACTACTTAGGCTACTTGTACATGAGGCTCACATACAAGAGTCCCGTCACGGTCAACGGCAATGCAACACTCTTAATCCTGAACCTTGCAGTGGTGGACTATGGAATCACGACACTGCACTTCCATGATGTCACCGTGAAAGACGGGAACAGCCAGATTATTCCAACCCAAACCCAAGACGGCTACATAGCAATCATCAAGCACGACATAGCGGTCACGGGAGTCTCGTATGTGGTCACAGGAGCCACGTATGTCTCGTACACGAACGAGACTTTCGTGGGCAGAACCGTGAAGATAGTGGTCACACTGCATGACTACGGCGACGTGCCTGAAGACTTCACCGCAACAATCTCCGCAGGCGGAATTAACATCTCAGCTTTACAGATTCAGAACCTGCAGCCTAACGAAACGAGAGACGTAGTGTACGATTGGAACACATCAGACTTCCAACCAAGCATGAGTCCATACGGCATCAAGGCTGAAGCTGAAGTCCTGCCTTACGAGACGAACGCGACGAACAACGTCTGTGTGGATGGTCAGGTCAAGCTGAAGCTGGTAGGGGACGTGAACGGAGACGGCAACGTTGACATCAACGACTTGAACGCTTGGAACGCTGCCTTGGGAAGCCATCCTGGGGACCCCAACTGGAACCCTCAGGCAGACATCAACGGAGACGGAGTCGTGGATAAACAAGACGGAGTCCTAATAATAGAGAACTACGGAAACCACTTATAAGTAGCAAATGAAAAAGGTGCCGAGCGCGCACGACAGCCACAATAAACGAAATTGTTTACAATCAGATCGCAGGTATCCTTAACGTTGACAGTGTTCTTAATCTAGCAGACTTGTTAGCATTTTGATATTATTCTTCTCCATTTTTCTCATGATTTGGCGTGCCCTAGCAGATATTTATGGACATGTCAGCATTTGATAACAAGTGTTAGCCTATGCAGCCCCACGCCCACATCATTCCTTTTCCGTAGACGACAAAGACCAATCTGGTGCAATCTTTACAGACGCGGCCGCTTGAGGTCGAACGAATGTCTGACCGCGGAGGGCCCAGAGGAAAACCAGGGAACGTCATCACCACAATTATCCATAAGTGGGCCATATAGGGTACACAATGGACCTATTTTCCGCACAGTTTATATATAACTAGTTGGCTAAGTATTTACGCCGAAAGAACGTTCCAATTTCTGAAATATAACGGAAACAGGAATACTCTTTCGACAAGAAAATGGAAATAGAGGAAGGAGAAAGAGAGACAAATGAAGAAGATACTATCAACTTTAGTTGTGTTCGTGCTTCTAATCAGTGCAATCGGATTAGCATTCAACATTGCTCCTAAGGCTGTAAGCGAGGGAACTTGGCACTTGGCTGTCTTCACGAGCCCTGCGACAGTCAATACGTACATTCCAGGAGGCATTTTTGGAACAGGCGACTATCCCCCAGGGTGGAGTGGACCCATAACAGCACCAACACCCGTGTACCATAACGTGAGCGGATATTGGTACGAAGGATGGGACTTTCAGTACTGGCTGCTAAATGGAAGCAACGTGGGATCAGTAAATCCACTCACGACGGGACCCGACGCATATGTTGCTGGAGACTATGTGAATCTTACCGCAGTCTACAGGACATGGTACTATCTAAAAGTCAATAGCCCATATGGCCTCCCGACGAGCGGGGAGAATTGGTACATTGCAGGCACAACTGCATATGCTGACATAACTTCCGGCAGTGAATGGATCAGTTACGGAGTCACTTGGTACTTTGACCATTGGTCGGGTGGCGCAAGCGGATCGGGTCTTACTAGCAACCCCATCCTGATGGATGGTCCTAAGACTGCGAATGCGCTATGGTATGTCCAATACTATCTGGAGTACCACTCACCCGAGTACTACGGCACCAACTTCTGGCACCTCTGGCCTGGCTACGATGGAGCCAGCTATTACAACAACACCTTAGTCGTACCTCTGAACGCTCCCGCGATGGCCGAATCAGGCGTTGGCTATGAGTTCAGATTCGATCATTGGAACAAGAACGGCGTATTCTACAGCAGCAACCCAAGCATCACCGTGACCATAAGCGGTGCACCAATCAACATGACAGCGTACTACCAAGAATGGGACCTCATAACATTCAACGACAACATCGCCGGCTTGTCCGGAGTCAGCGCACTCACCGGTTATTACAAGACCGGTACCACCCAGCCGTTCTCGCCTCCAGCTGGTACACCAATACCAGATGGTACAGGCATGCAGTTGAGATGGGCTTGGTGGGACGAAAACGCCGTGTTCTACAGCTCCAGCATGGCCATAAACTACTACGTGTGGGGACCAAAGACCCTTACGGCACGCTATCAGCAGCAGTACAAGGTGACACTTGGGACCTACCCACCGATCGCAACAACGGTGGAGATACAGGGCTCCAACATCATAGGAACAGCACCCATTGACGGCTGGTTCGACGCAGGAGCCTCACTCACATTCTGGGTTCCAGACGTCGCGATACTAGTTCCTGGCAACTACAAGTGGATATTCGACACAAGCCCCAACGGACAATGGTGGCAAAACGGAGTCTTCTGGGGTTCAGGAGCAGGTCCTAACGCCACAGGTTGGCGATGGGCAAATTATGCGCCCTTGAATCAACCGCTGAACATAGTGGTCAACTACACAAAATACTACTACCTACAATGGGACACGGATCCAACAGGCTTATCAGGACCCTCACCCGCATGGACGGGATTCAACTGGTTCCCAGCAGGCAGCGACGTCGTCTGGAGTCCACAACCACCAGGCTGGTACAATCCAGTTTGGGCCTTCAAAGAAATCATTGACAACGGTGTGTCGCAGGGAGTAGGCGTTAGCAACTACCACCTAGACGGCGGTAGCTTGAGTCAAGCACACATTGTGAAGGCTCACTACGTGAATGCGACATCATTCTACATAATTAATGCAACCACCATATTGACTGCGCCAAAGTACTGCACGACCTTCGACGAGACAGTTGTAGCCGCAAACTTCGACGCAAGCCGCGGAAGAGACTTGTTCGCAGTAGACTTCAAAATATACTACAACTCAACCTTGCTAAAGCTGTACGCCGCTGATTATGCATCATACCTCGACGCTATGTGGGGTCAGGGCAAATGGTTCGTTGCCAAAAACATGTCGTACGTCTATTATGATGGCTATGGTGTCTGTTGGGATATCTACTGGTTCGCTGCTACAGCTCTTCAAGGTGCACACGGATTCGAGGGAAACGCGCCAATCGTGAAGCTGACGTTCCACGTCGAACTTGATCCTTGCTATCCAAAAACGTACTGGAGTCCAATCGGCTGGATGAGCTACGTTTTGACAAACAGCACAGGCTACCCACTGTATCCAGAACTGGCCTACGGAGCTAACTACTACGATTGGGCACCGCAGCCAATAGTCGAGATAGACCTAACAAACATGCCAATCAAAAAGAACGTTCCACAGCAGACCTTCGACGCGTATGTGAACATCAAGCTTGGAATAAAAGTCAAAGACTTCCACATAGAGATAACATATCCATCATGCTACATTGAACCGGTAAATGTCACCTTCGGCGACTACCTACCTGGTCCAGCATTCATTAGCCGCGGATTCACCCTCGACAAGGCTCACGACAGAATATATGTCTGGGCGGAAGAAGACCCAACAGGGTCGCCGCTTGCAAATGGCAACGGAACGCTTTTCATAGTAGAATTCAAGGTGAAATGGGCGGTGTTCTGGAACAACCCGAGTCTAAGTGGAATGATCGCTTTCGACAAAACTACGAGCTACCTAAGCGTATGCTGCCCATTCCCGATGATTCAGCACTTCAACCCAGACATATTGACCTACGATGCCGCTTACAGCTATGTCCCGCTGCCTGGCGACCTGAACTTCGACGGAATTGTAGACCTCAGCGACCTGAAACTGCTTGCCATGACATACTGGCCAGGATGGCCCGTACCACCAGGATGGCCATACGACGTGAACCTTGACGGCACTGTGAACATAGTGGACCTGGTCCTAGTTGCGATGCACTATCACGACCACATCTAAGTACACAACTAAAACAAAACACAACCTTTACCTCCCCCTTTTTTTGTTAATATCTAATAAATCGTTGCGACAATGGTCTTTTTGCTGCCATTTTGAAGTTCGCATTAGCGCGTCATGGAAATATCCATGTGTGGTCCGCAGAGTGTATCATTGTGGAACTTTGTTCCACTAAACTTTAATACCAGCGTTCAAACAATCTAGATGGAGTAGGAGGAAGGAGATGAGGAAGGCCATTGCCTTCGTATTGACAGCATTGATACTCTTTTATTCTTTAATCATATTCACTTCATGTTCCCAAGGGCAATCCACCCCGACGATTTATGTGGATCCATCGTGGACCACAGTACAGCCTAACGAAACAGCCGTGTCAATAAACGTGAGCATCACACAAGCAACGAACGTATCGGGCTGGGAATTTTCGCTCTACTACGCAAACAGTATACTGCATAGCGTAACAGCCACTGAAGGTGACTTCCTAGCAAAAGGAGGCCCATCAACTTGGTTCTGGATTGAGGAGCTCAATGACAACTACAACTCCACCCACGGGAGAGTGAGCTTGGCCTGCCTACAGCTTGGAAACGCAACAGAAGGAGTGGACGGAAGCGGAACATTGGCAACAATAACATTCCAACCCCTCTCAGGAGGAACCTCAACCCTACACCTCTCAAACTTAGATCTGGTCGACCCTGGAGCAAACAAGATAAGACCGATTAACAGCTCCGACGGAACAATCCAGGTGATGGGCGCAGTAGACATAGCCGTCAACGGTGTTACACCCTTGAAAACCGTCGTAGGCCAACGCTACAATATGGAGATAAACGTGACGATTAGAAACCAAGGCGACCAGACCACAACTTTCAACGTCACCACATACGCAAACAACTCCGCCGTCAGCACGATCTTCAACACGTCTCTGCCGAATGGAGGCTCAACGATTCTGACGTTTACTTGGAACACTTCCGGCTTTGCGTATGGCAACTACACTCTGAGTGCTTATGTACCGCCAGTTCCAGGCGACACCAACACGGCAAACAACAACTGCACTTGCACGATCCCAGTTCACGTGGGTGTTCCAGGGGACGTGTCCGGCACGACTCCTGGAGTGTATGACGGAGTAGTCAACATGAAGGACGTCGCCTACCTGGTCAGCTTGTTCAACACTAGACCGAGTTCGCCGAACTGGAAGCCCAACGCAGACGTCAACGACGACGGCGTCGTCAACATGAAGGACATAGCAATAGCTGTAGTCTACTTCAACCAACACGAGTAGTTTCAAACAAACTCAGATCGCTCAACTTCGGCGAAGTGCATGCAGAAAGTTGGCGTGTGCGTCGCCACAGTGATTCGTTTAAGCTGAGAAAAGAATGGAACATGGAAGGGTTGCAGAACAACGGTCGCCAGTTCGAATGTGAACCAGAGCAGGAGCGAATGTATATGCCAAGGATGATAGTGTTGTTCCACTGTTCAAATCAAGTTAGATCTCTTGACCATGTGCAGAATCGATTTTTCGCCAACTTGACAGGCAAAGATTAATCTCTTGTGCACGTGTCATGTGAAGCCTGTGCAGATCCGGCGAGGTTGATGACGGCTCTGTCTGCAAAAGCCCATAGGTCCCTGCGAAGATCCAGGAATGCTTCGTCAGATTTGTATTCCTCTCTTAGGAGAAGACCAAATCCCAATGATGCTGCCAACGTTATCGGGAGCGAATATTTCTTTTCTCTTGACTTCCTTTCGTGTTCAAGTCTGATCGAAAAATCCTGTGGGGTTCCTTCCAACGTGACTGAGATCTGCCCGTTTATCCTATAGTTGGGTGAACCGCTTGCCAGCAGGTGGTAAGTGTTCTTATATTCATTTACTATCACGTCAAAACCATTCTTTTCAAAGAACTCGTGTATCTTCTCCTTGAACGCGTTTAGGTCAACATTTCTGTTTGTCCAAGCTCTCTGCATTGAAACTCCCGCGTGTATTCAACTAGTGTAGAGAGTGATTGGTTATGGATAATTGTCTTTCGATTTTGGCAGGCCTTAAACCATTGGCTCTGAGTTCTGCAACGTGAGAGGCGAGAAGTTTAACGGGGGGTGCAGTCGTTTAGCGCGAAGTTTACAGATGGATTACAGTGGTTTTTGTCTATTTGGTGCGTACGTGTTCATGTTGGCATTGCAGTGCACAGATGTGTCTTCTTGTCCCATTAGACTTTTATATTAAGTTTTGCCTTTAGGTTGTTGAAGGCATATGAGTCTAAGGCTCTTGGAGTTCGCGGATTATCTGAAAGACAATTTGGGCAAGGTTTTGATCGCAGTCGGCCTCGTACTTGTGATATTGGGAGTTTTGACGTTGGCCACTTTATCCGCCGTCGTGCCGGATGTCACCCTTTTGGTGCCTGCGGTCTCCCTGTTTTTAGGCATTGTGTTTGTTGTGTACGGTTTTTTCGTTCAAGTAGGGCTGTTTTCTGTGCGGTGGACTTCGGTAAATGGTGTGGGAACAATCTTGCTGTGTATTTCTGTGGGCTTTTTCGCGTTGGCTATCGTGGCTATTCAGTTTCAACTAATTACAGGGTTTGAAGTATTCGGGACGCCTAACAATGCCTTTCTTATTCTAATTCCGTACAGTATTAGGCCTTTTCTTTTTCTCTTTGCTATTGGCCTTCAGTTAGGCATAGTGTTTCTTGTCGCGAGCGTGATTCTCAAGGCGTTTAGCTTTTGGAGACGTTAATCAGAAGCAGAGTGACCGGCAGATTGTTTCATACCTGCAGCTTCAAGGCCACGAGTGTGTCTATCATTCCTGTTTCTCTGAAGTATTGCATCATAAAATCTCGTATCTCGGTGTGGCTTACGTTCCTTCCGACTATTATGCCGCTGATCTCACGTTTAGGCCTTGTCCTGTATTTTGCAGTGATGAGTTCAGGATCCACGTTGTATTTTTTTATTACCTTTATCTTGAAGCGTTCCAGTCCGTGTTCGGGACACTTCAGTTCAACTTGGAAAGTTGCCATGTCCCTTTCAGCCCTCTCTCCTACCATATGAAGCTCATGACCACTATAAATCGTTGTCGCTGTATTCTGCGTATCTTTATCCGCTCGCACGCGCGCGATTTGCCCGAAAATTCGGCGCGTATCGACTGAAACATTGTTCCACAAAGCCTATATACCTCGCAAATCATATTTTTTCACGCTGAAATTAAGGAGAGAGAAGGAGAGAAAACAATGAAGAAACTATTAGGTTTGATTGCAATAATAGCAATGGCTATATTGATAGTTCCAATGTTTGCAAGCATACACTCAGTTCGCGCTGCTGGACAGCCACCAATCATCGCGGGCACCTTCTGGGAAGGAACGATTGGCTGGGGTCCGTATGACGCTGACCCGGCGGTAGCTTACGACACTGCCAGTGGAGAGATATTATTCCAGAGCTACCAGGGCCTGCTCTCATTCAAGGGAGAGCAGTACTACCAATTCACGCCAACCTTGGCCACAAACGAACCGACGCTACAGGTACACACGATGACGGTCACGAACGCTTCTAACGTCGGCGCAGACCCGACCGGCACAACGTGGACGGATGTCGCGCTCACCACCTACACCCTCATTGGGTGGAGGGACGAGAAATATGACGGCTTCCACGAAGGCGATGTCATCTACCTGACCGACGGAACCACATGGCTCACTTGGACCGTTGACTCAATGACCACAGGTTTAACGGTAACGTTACATCTGTGGAGAGGAAGCTACGTCTTCAACATTCGTAATGGCACCTTTGTGAACGCCACCAACGTCAACTTCGGCAACCCAGTCGGTTCGACATGGGTTGAGGAGTTTACGGGTGATGTCTACACCGTTACAGGCTGGGAACACAGCACCGGTACCCTCAGCATAGGCGACAATCTTACCGTGACTGGTCCAGGACTTTGGCGTCACTTGACTCTCAATTTTGAGATTGAGATAACACCAAATGATCCAAGTCCAGGAATTACTGAGGTTGAAATTACAGCGTGCATATACTTCTACGACAAAACTGGCAATTTCGTCGACAATTTCGACGTCTACGACGCTGAATACTCGTTCGAATGGGGCGAAGTCATCGACCCGCCTGGCTATCCATATTGGATGTTCGACAAACCACTGTTCGACGCACCTGACCACACCATATTCGACAACAGCACAGCCATGGATCTGGCCCACCTCATCGACGACGCCATAGTTCCAGACGCTGGCAGTGACACGGGTGTTGAAACACCTCCTACGCTCACCATCAACATAGGCTGCCACTTCCCCGACAACGCGTTCAAGCAGATCCTTTCCAACAGTTGGAGCTACATCCAGAGCAAGGAGCGGGCCATCAGCCTGCTCGGCTGGGATGGAGATCTGTTCGCTCCCTCAGACAATCCTGCCGTTCCATTATGGTGGGTTGTCTGGGCAGGCGAAGGCAGTGGAATCGATTTTGCCGTGTTGGACCCGTTGGACCAGATGACCGAGGATTCGTACGCGGGCACGGGCCCGTTCCACGTCTCCGAGGTTGATGCGGTGAACCTCCATGTGATTCTGCAGAAGAACCCTGACTACTGGCAAGGATGGCCAGCACCAGGAAGCAACAGCAGCATCGACACGCTAGAGATAGACTACATCGCAAGCTGGCCCACTAGGAGGGCCGCATTTGAGGCAGGCAGCATCGACACGTGCGCAGTCCCAAGATCCAACATGTTCGACATGCTCGACAACACAACAAAAGAGCCCGCACTCCCGCAGATAACGGCGATCAAGGAAATCACTCCCACACTTACGGTGGACGCGGTCATGTTCAGTTTCATCCTCAGCAACGCAACCGTGTACGCAGGAGACCAACAATTGGGACCCAGCGGTATCCCACTGAACTTCTTCAACAACACCTACGTTAGAAGGGCGTTCGCCTACTCGTTCAACTGGTCAACATTCGGTGCCCAAGCATACTACGGCGAGTCCGAGTACCGGGCGAATCCCCTGGTCGTCGGCCTGTACCCAGATTACTACAACACCACCATACCAACCTACTATGAGAGCCTCAACAACGCCAAACTTGCACTGCAAGCGGCAATGTTCTGGAACGGTACGGGATACCAGAGTATTTGGAGCACCGGCTTCCTTGTTGTCGCTGCATACAACAGCGGAAACGCACCAAGAGAAATAGCCGCCACTATGATGAGCAACTTCTTCAGGGACCTTAGCACCTACGCTGGCAGAAACATCCCTGGCCATGACTTCACCGTTACCGTAACAGCAGTGCTCTGGAGCGGATTCTACAGTAGGTTATATGCCCACCTCATACCGCTCGCCTTCATCGGATGGCTAGCAGACTTCGCCGACGCTGACAACTTCATACGGCCCTACATGCACAGCAGCGGACCATATTCCTATGCCCAAAGCTACTCGGCTAACAACGGCTGGGGCATCACGAAAGACGTTCTGATGGACCAGGCAGTGTTGACGCCGGACGGCCCGGCAAGAAAGGCCTTGTACCAGCAACTGCAAATGATATACTACAACGACTGCCCAAGCTTCCCAATGAATAACCCGCGCGGCAGAAGATGGTGCCAATACTGGGTCAAAGGCTATTACTACGACGCAATCTACCCGTCCACCTACTATTACACAATCTGGAAGGAAGACAACTGCTGGTACGACGTTAGCGGCATCGACGCGCATGGCCTCGGTACAGGAGGCATATCAGACGGCGTCTGCAACATGAAAGACATAGCTTACTATATCGCCCACTTCAACGCCCATGCACCAGTTCCAGGACTGGCAACTGACCCCAAGTGGGTCGGAAATTACGGTGCAAACGGCGCTGTTGACTCGTACGGAGACCGCGTCAGCAACATGAAAGACATAGCCGGAGCTATCCAGCACTTCAACCACAAGATCAACACAGGCAAGCCATAAGCAGAGAACCTAAAAAACCAAGTATCCCTTTTTTTCCTTTTTTGTTCCACACGCAAGAGTCGCGCAGGCAAGGACTAATCGGCAAGGTTATAAATTCGCACATGCTTTCCTATAAGCGACGGAGATCAGTTTAATGGGACTGAGAGAGTATATAATTCGCCGATTGCTGCTGTTAATTCCCATTATGTTTGGCGTTGTCATCCTGTTATTTGCCGTAATGCAGTTTGTGGATCCTGGTATCAGGGTCACGGTTTACATCAGAAACGTAAGACAAATGCTGGAGGTGCAGCGTTATATCCATGTATACGGCCTGGATCAACCGATATGGACTCAATTCTACAATTGGCTTGCCCAGATATTTCAGGGAAACTTTGGAGTTTCTGCCTATTACAGAGAAGAGGTCCTCCACGGATTGCTGGCCAGAGTTCCAGCGACTTTCGAGATCGTGCTTTATTCCGTGCCAATCATAATCTTCGTTGGAATATGGTTAGGCGTCCAGTCGGCGGTACATAAAGACAAACCGTTAGATCATTTAACAAGAATTTTCTCGATACTCGGTACATCTTTGCCGTCGTTCTTCTTTGGAATCCTTCTTTCAGCGATTTTTATCGCACAATTAAAGTGGGTTACGGCTGGGAGGATTGGCTTCAGTTCTGGTACTCTCTTGTCGCTTATGATACAGTCGGGCACTTGGCACCAGTACACGGGTTTGTTGACTGTGGATTCGCTTTTGAACGGTAACCCCGCCTTTTTCCTTGAGGCCCTAGAACACTTAGTCCTTCCGGCCATGGTATTAGTGTTCATACAAACCGCTGTCATGGTTAGAGTGACACGTTCAAGTATGCTTGAGGCTCTAAGCAAGACATACATAACAGCGGCAAGGGCAAAGGGCCTTTCAAAGAACGAAGTCATTTACAAGCATGCAAGAAGAAACGCGTTGATCCCCGTCGTAACGATATCAGGGCTTCTCGTTGGAGGAATGATGACCGGACTTGTGATTACGGAAACCGTGTTTCTGTTCCCAGGCGTAGGAAATTGGGCTGCCACAGCGGCACAAAACTTCGACCTATCGGTAGTGATTGTATACGCCATGTTTTCCGCTGCTATTTTCGTGCTTGCCAATTTGGTTGTAGACGTTCTGTATGCGTACATAGATCCCCGAATCCGCTTAGGGTGAACTTAGAAATGACATCGACCAAGAAAATTGGAAACTTCAGGAAAAGGATGCAGCCTTCAGTCAAGGAATTCAAATTCATGCTCACACGAGTTTTGAAGAGCCCCCTCTCAGTCGCAGGGCTAATACTCATATCGTACAACGTCATCCTCGCAGTGTTTGCACCATTCATCGCTCCAAACACGACCGGTGCCGCACTTCCTGACCCCTACATGATACCAAGAGACCCAGCAGCGGGCATTTGGATGCAGCCAAACTCGCCTACACCTGGCCATTTGTTTGGAACAACAAGCCTGCAGGTAGATCTCTTTTACGGGTGCGTGTGGGGAACGAGGTTTGCCTTTCAACTTGGACTCGAAGTCATCGTAACCACTCTTACTGTTGGCTTGGTTTTAGGCATGCTGGCAGGATACTATGGAGGGTTCATCGACGAAGTGATAATGCGTTTCACAGACATAATTCTGGCTTTTCCAGGCTTAATTCTTGCCATGGTCTTCGTAGCGGTACTGAGCAGATCAGGCTGGTCAACTCTGAACGCTGCAATCCTGTCAATAATCTTGATTGGCTGGCCCGGCTACACACGATTAATCCGCGGAGAAGTCTTAAGGGTCAGGGGTGAAGACTACGTGGAAGCCGCGAGGGCCTCGGGCGCGTCGGATATAAGAATCATGACGAGACACATATTGCCAAACTCTATCTACTCGGTTATAATCGTGGCTTCGCTAGACTTCGGGTCAATAGTGTTGACTGCCGCCGCTCTCAGCTTCTTAGGGTTGGGTTCGCCTCCAGGCTACGCAGACTGGGGACGGTTAATATTTGATGGAGTTCCGTATGCAGGCAGCGGATTCGCATACTGGTGGACATTCATATATCCTGGAATTTTCATAGTGCTGTTCACATTAGGATGGAACCTTCTAGGCGACGCGTTGAGAGACGTTCTTGACCCACTTTCAAGGAGGAAATGACCGATGGAAGACGACCAAAGTCTGATAGAGATTAGGGACCTGTATCTGAACTTCTACACTTACGACGGTGTTGTGAAAGCCTTAGACGGCGTGTCCCTAGGCATGAGAAAAGGCGAGATCCTCGGACTGGTGGGGGAGACTGGCTGTGGCAAGAGCGTCACATCTCTTTCCACCATGTCAATCGTTATTCCACCGGGCAGAATAGAGAGAGGGCGAATTGACATTAACATAAAAGGCAAAGTCTACGACCTTCTAAGCCTAAGCGAGGCTACCATGACGCGAGTCAGAGGACGATACATTTCAATGATATTCCAAGAGCCCAGAGCCGCATTGAATCCTGTTTACACCGTAGGCGACCAGGTAGCAGAAGTGTTCTTTCACCATAGAAAGGCCGAACTGATTGAGGCTGCTATTGCTCAACTCAAGAAGGACTTGAATAGAGCATCTGGTCTGAAAAGGGCAATATACCAACGTGAACTATCGCTCTACGAAAAAATGCGCAGCAACCCTAAATCCCTTACACTGAGGCTTGTATTGAAAACCCCACTAATAAGGCGCTTCCAGAACAGAATGAAAGTCGAAGCTAGGAAATTCATAGTGGAGATGCTGAAGTCTCTCAACATACCTGACCCTGCGAGAGTCGTTGACATGTATCCACACGAGCTGAGCGGCGGCATGGCCCAGCGAGCGGTAATAGCTATGTCTTTGTCTTGTAATCCTGTGATGTTAATAGCGGACGAGCCGACCACGAGTCTGGATGTAACCGTCCAAGCTCAGATCCTTTTGCTTATCAAAGACCTTCAGAAAAGATTTCACACTTCCATTCTCTACGTGACTCACGACCTGGGTGTAGTAGCGGAAACTTGCGACAGAGTTGCAGTCATGTATGCTGGAAACGTCGCGGAATTGGCAGACGTGGTGAGCCTGTTCAAGAAACCCTTGCATCCTTACACTCGAGCGTTGCTGGAGTCCATTCCGAGGCCTGGAGAAAAGTTCGTTTCAATCCCCGGCATCGTTCCCAGTCTCGTTAGCCCGCCCAAAGGATGTCGCTTCAACGACAGGTGCAACTATGCCTTGGACAGATGCATAAACGTGAAACCTGAACTCGTCGAGGTTGACAAAGACCATTTCGTTGCCTGTCACCTTTACTATGGAGGAAAATAAGATGGAACCCCTGATGACTATTGAAGTCCTGAAGAAATACTATCCTGTTCTTGGCGGGGTTCTTCGGAGAAGAATCGCTGACGTGAAAGCCGTTGACAACGTAACCTTTGACATATACAAAGGCGAATGTTTCGGAGTAGTCGGTGAATCAGGATGCGGAAAGACTACACTGGCGAAGACAATTATAAGATTGCTCAGCCCGAGCGCGGGTCACATCTTCTACAAGATACCAACGGAATTGGCTGAAGCCATCAAAGTTCTTGAGAAGGACAGTCCGAAGTCTCGTTCCCTCAAGTATCTGCTGAGAGAATACGACCAAGCCTATGTCACAGGCGCGCGTCTGAGGAAAATGAGAAGACACATGCAGATAGTCTACCAAGACCCCACAACATCTCTTGACCCTCGAATGCTCGTGAAGGACATAGTTGCAGAGCCGCTTGTTTCTCAAGGTCTTCAAAGCGGAGCCGGAGCAATGGAACGCGTTCTGGAGACCCTTCAAATGGTGGGTATGGGTGACAAGCACCTTTACCGTTATCCACACGAGTTCAGCGGTGGACAACGGCAGCGAATAGCCGTAGCCCGCGCCATAATTACAAGGCCGGAGTTCATAGTGCTGGACGAACCAACGTCCTCAGTTGACGTTTCGGTCAGAGCGCAGTTGCTGAACATGTTCCAAGATCTGCAGAAAAACCTAGGGCTGACCTACATGTTCATCAGCCACGACCTGAGCGTCGTCGAATGTATCAGCCACAGGGTTGCAGTGATGTACCTCGGAAAAATCGTTGAACAAGCGCGGACCGAAGAGCTTTACAAGAACCCACTGCATCCTTACGCTCAAGCCTTGTTCAGCTCAATCCCAATCCCAGATCCGACGAGACGCAGAGAACGCGCACCACTCTCCGGAGAGCCGCCGAGCCCTGTGAACCCGCCCGCAGGCTGCAGGTTCCATCCGCGTTGCTCGCTCGCAATGGACGTTTGCAAACGCCAAGAACCTCCACTCATCGACGTCGGCAAAGAACACTACGTCGCATGCTTCGCGGTGACCAAGTAATCCTTCAACAATATTCCTTTCTTTTGAGACTAGACAGCGTCGATAGAAGATTGTTCCGTAATGTTTAAATCTGCAGACAGCAGAGTTTCATAGTGCAGAATAAGGAGAAGGGAGAGAAAAAAATGAACAAACTCAGTAAAGTTTCTAGCTATGCACTCATTGTCATGCTACTGTTAGGCATATGCTTCGTCGCAGCACCAGTCAAGGCAGCGCCAAGCGTTATTGCCCCAATGATATCACTCGAAAACCCTGCTGATAATTCAAACCTCCTCAACTACTCGACTGCCGAGAAAAGCTTCGGAGACGATATCACCATAAACATAATGGGTGACTTCTTTGTGAATGTTAGTACTTGGCAGGTACACATTACTTGGGATGCATCGCTTCTCGACTATGTCTCATTTACTTTTCCACCAGACAACATCTTCGCCTATGATTCACCAATACCCGCCATATCCCATGGACCAGGAGACTGTGTTGCTGGTTACGCCCTCGGTTCCGGTGAGACACCTTTCACCGGCGATGGAAGGCTCGCCCAACTGAAACTGAAGATAATTCAAGCAGTGGGAATACTGCCCCCGACCAGTGTTACATGCAGTCTTCACTTAGTACCCGGCGGCTCTGACACATACGTGCTGCAGGGGCTCGTCACCATTGTGGCAGACACTACAGATGCAACTTACGGCTACTACTGGATTATGCCAACGACTATTCCAAGACTCTACATGGTTCCATCAACGATAAAGCCAGCCAGTCCTGGTGACCCGTTCACGGTCAGCATCTATGTTGACAACGTTGATGCAGGCTGGGAGATAACCGTCTTCCAGTTCAGCATCGCGTGGAACACGTCACTGATGCAGCCGGTATTCCCATACTTCGACAACGGAACATTCTTTGAAACATTCCAGTACGCATCAGGCGGCGTTCTCTACGCGAAGGACATCAACGTCCACGATCGTCCAACACCATTAACACCGCTTCCAGATGACTACAACTACTCAGTAGTCGGCGAACTAATGTTGCCAGATTTCGCAGATCCGTACAACGGCACGTATCACGCGCCGTATCCGCACACGAGTCCAGGTTTCCTGGGCGTATTCTACTTCCAAGCCGACCCCACATTCAGCACGATTGCACCAGATGCATTCTGGTCTTCAATAGACTTCATACCGGAAGACGTCCTAGTGCTGAACCACTACAACATGGAAATAGGCTACAGCAGCCTTGCGAATGCTGCGTACCGCGCACCACAGAGAGTGTTGGGCTTATCGATAGACTTGTACACACAATATGCATACCCGTACGGCGGCCAAGGTGGAAACATGACGAGCGACAGCTTCGGCCCACAGCAACAGGTTGAACTGTTCGCACTGGTCACTTATAACGAGTTTCCAGTACAGCAGAAGCTAGTCGGCTTCCAGATATTCCACGACCCCACGAACGGTGATCCGAACTATGTGTTCACAAGAGAGGGCACGACAAACTCTTTTGGCATCGCACATGTGAGCTTCAGGCTGCCATGGCCATGCGCAGACCCAGTCGGCTCAATATTCGGCTGGTGGTACGTAAACGCAACAGTCGAAGTCGCAGAGGTAGTAGTTGTTGATCAACTGAGATTCTGGGTATGGTGGCCAGTACAGGTCGTAAGCATCGAACCCAAGTTCACCCAAATCAAGCAGGCCAAGTACCAGCTTCCAGAGGACGCAATGAACTTCACAATGCAGATTATCACATACCACCTCCAACCACAGGACCTACTGCTCACAGGAACAGTGTACGACGAGCTTGGCTTCTACATCGGCGGAAACGCGCGAGGAGTAACGGTAAACTGGCTTCCACCAGTTATGCCAGTGTATCCGCCAGACATGGAGGCAGGCGATCCTACACCAGGCACTGACTCATGGGACTTCGCAGTTCCACTGATAACCAACGCTGTCGTCGGCAAAGGAATAGTCTACGGTAACGCCTTCAACAACTGGCCATGGTATGGCGGAGTTCCATACTGTCCAGAAGTATCGAACACAATCGACTTCTACATAACAAAGCCGTAAGAAAGTGAACAACCACAAAACAACTTTCCCCTTTTTTTGATTTCAATCAGAACGAGCGAAAGCCTCCAGAATCCTTGAATCAATCAAGAAACAGTTCGACCGAGTCTTCTTTGACATACGCTCAGACTATTGTCTACATTTTGGTGTTACGCGTCATTGCTTTTCCTGAGCCCTCCGAGCCACGTCAAATGGCGCAACTCCCATGCTGTAAATCAGGACAGCCGTCAGTTGCGCAATCTAATCTAGAACACCACGCGAAAGCTTCTACCATGGAACCTGAACTCGAAACTCAACAAAAACTGAACAGCCAACACGAAATGCACATTCTCATCTTTTTCTTCAGGAGAGTTGAAATCCCCTAACGAAGCATCGTTGCTGAGACCGTTTCCAGAACGCTTAAATCGTTAAACAGGCAGATTATCTCTTTAGTAATAAAGGAGAAAGGGAAGAGGAGAAATTGAGAAAATATTATGAAGCTCTTACTCTTGTAATCATCGCGTTGTTCTGCTTGGAAATACCGCTCACTGTAACACCAGTGCACGCAGTGTCAACAACTTTGGAGATAATCAACGCAGTTGACGGAACACACGAATTCAACTTCACGACCGCACAAAAAAGCGTGGGCGACACATTCACTGTCAACATAACGGTCACCAACGTGGCCAACTTGTCAGCGTGGCAAGTTGGAATACAGTGGAACAGTTCGTTGCTGACCTACAAATCCCTGTCACTCACATCCAGCAGTCTATTCCCAATCAATGCAAAGGACGAAAGCCAGGTTGCAACGGGGTTAGTCATTGCGGGTGGACAGCAAGCATTAGGGTCGACACCCATCTCTGGGAACTTGACTCTTGCACAGCTCACTCTCAACATAAGTCAGGGAGTTTCATCAAGCGGACTGAGGCAGGTTAGCTGCGATATAAGCTTCGAAGGCTTTGGGCCCAGCGGCGACACGTTCCTGCTGAGCGGTCTCGCAACCATTCCATTCACGCCAATCTTCGGACATTACACGTACACTGCACCACCACCACCGCCTGCAACGCTTTTCATCAACCCGCCGAAAATCGTGAACCCAACCCTCACAGCGGGCACACAGTTCAACGTAAGCCTTAACATAAAAAGCGCAACCAACGTCAACCTGTGGTTCGCCGACATTCTGTACGACAACACCGTATTGAACGCCACGAACGTTCAAGAAGGTGACTTTCTGCAATCCGTAGGCTCGACAAGCTTCAACTTCACGATTCAGCAAGACTACAACACCACAAACGGCTTGATAGGCGTGAGCTGCTCATTACTATCCGGTGGGACAAACGGAAACGGCACCTTAGCGACAATCACCTTCCAAGTCTTAGGCCTGGGTCAAAGTGCGATCCCGGTGGCTGACGTCATCCTGCAGGACTCATTCGGCTTGTCCCTCCCATTCAACACGGCAGACGGATACTTCAACAACATTCTCTTGGCAAAACTGAGCGTAGACCCACCGCTAGTCACAGGTCCAGAATACGTGATCGGAGCAACGTTCACAATCAACGTGACCCTGCAAGAGGTTCAAGACTTCAAGACAGCCATATTTAACCTGACCTATGTTCCTTCAATCGTACAGGAGATTGACATCAGCATCCCATCAGTCTTGGGTCAAGTGCCGGTGAAGAAGGTTCAATACGACGATGATGCTGGCTACATTTGGGTCAACATGACCTTCCGCAACGGAATCTCAACGATCAACCCGGTGACGCTTATGACGGTGCAATTTCAGGTTCTTGGTTTGGGCGTTAGTCCGTTGAACCTTACCGACACATATCTCGATGACGTTGGAGACAACCCGATAACGCACGAAGTGCATCATGGAATCTTCATAGGCATAATTCACCACGTTGCAGTTACAGACGTCGCGACAGACTTGCAGACGGCCTACCCAGGCTGGATAGTCAATGTCAACGTCACGGTTAAGAACGAGGGAAACGCGACCGAAACGTTTGACGCACACTTCTACTTCGACGGCAACCTCGGCAATACAACAACCGTCACAAACCTCGCTCCGGACGAAGTGAGAGTGATGCTCCTGATGTGGAACACATCCACAGTGCAGGCATGCCACAACTACACAATCTTGGGAACAGCCGATCCAGTACCATACCAGACAGACCTGTCTGACGTCAATTTCACAGACGGAAAAGTCAAAATACGCCTGATGGGAGACGTCAACGGAGACGGAAGAGTAGACATGAAAGACATAGCCCAACTCGTCCAGGTGTTCCGCTCATCACCATACAAGTCGAACTGGGACCTACTGAATGACTTGGACAGAAACACAATCGTAGACATGCGTGACATAGCGATTTGCATAATGCACTTCAACGAGCACTGCCCATAAGCACACCCCCTTTTTTTCGAGAAACAGCTTTGTTGCGTTCGTATTCACCAACCTCGACAAGCATATATATTCCGTGATCGTAAAGCTAATGCAAACGTTGTGGACTTCCACCGGATGGCTTAAGAATGAAAGCACGATTCATCAAACGAATTGTGACATTGTGGATCATAATTCAACTCCTCGCTGTCTTCACATCACAAATAGGCGGCGTAAGAGGAGAAAGCCAGAGAACGATAAGAATCGTCGATTACGCAACTGGATTAAACTATACAAGCATGGGAAACGAGACTACGCCGATGCCTGCAGGAGGCTGGCCGTTCACGGTGAAAATATTGCTCGATGGAGCAACACGCGATATAGCAGTGTGGCAAGTGACGGTCACATTTGACAACAACACGCTGAGATGCACCAGCATTTCGATACCTGGAGGCGACCCTTCCTACATATTTAATGGAAAGCCAGAAGTCCCCGCTACTGACTTTAGCGAAGCTTACCAAAACGGCAAATATACGGGAATCCCGCAGGTTGTGGCCGGAAGTGCATTGCTGTATCCAGGTCAAGCAGTAAACGTAAGCAACAATGCCCTTTTGGCAATAATGAATTTTACAGCTCTGAAAACAGGAAATTTCACCCTCTCCTTCATCGGGGCCGACGACTACTCAGTTACATTTCTGCAGGACCCTAATAATGTCCCCTTACCATTAGCTAGTGGACAACCTTATGCAACTACAGGTTTTTCAGTGAGCGTCGTTAGTGAAGTTTCCAAGCCTGTTGCTGATTTCACGTTTTCACCAGAAAACCCCAAAGCCAACCAAACAGTGACTTTCGACGCATCGTCAAGCTACGATCCCAGCGGAGCACCAATTCAAGCCTACAGTTGGGACGTCGGTGACAACACAACAGCCGCAAACGTCACCTGGGCCCACAAGTACGTGAAGAACGGTCTGTATCTGGTTAACCTGACGGTCGTGAACGCTGACAACCTTACTGGTTCGACAACCAAACAATTGTTCGTCGGTTCAATGCCAACAGCAGCGTTCTTCTACCTTGTCAACGGTTTGCCCCTTGTTAACATATTGCCCAACCAGGATGAAGTAACATTTAATGCGTCAGAAAGCACAGCCCCCGACGGCACGATAGTTTCTTATTTATGGAATTTCGGCGACAACTCTACCGCCAATGACACAATAGTTACCCACAGGTATTCTGCAAGAGGAGTTTTCGACGTGAATCTGACGGTTGTCGACAGCGACGGTCTAGTTAACTCAACAGTCATGGAACTCCAAGTTGGACTCCCACCCATCCCCCTGTTCACTTTCTCTCCTACATCAATACTGGTTGGAGACGAAGTGACCTTCCAAGCATCTGAAACGGGTTTTGGACATTCGTACAAATGGGATTTTGGAGAAGGAGCCGAGCCTGTGACTGTCAACGATTCAACCATAATCCATGCTTTCCCAAGCACCGACAACTGGATAGTCACTTTGACAGTCTTCGACAGCGACGGCTTGCACGCTTCAAGCAACAGAACGGTGAGCGTAATCAGCCTAACGGTCGAAGAGAAGGCCGACTACAGGCTCTACTTTGTTGCCGGATTGGTTGTGGCCATAATCATAGCAGCAATTGTCGTTAGGAAAGTGCGCAAAAAGAAAGAGGAAATCCTAGAAATCTAACTTCCGAAAAGCAGGCTACGACATCTCTTGCTAACCGCAAGGCTCAATACATGTTATCATGAAAAAAGAGTTGCGTGGATAATATAAAAACGGAAAAGCGACTAATCTTGCCGCTAGTCTTGTCAGCCGTGCTTTCTGCAATGCTCCTCGCATCCTTCGCAGGCACAGTTTGAGCAGACGCCTCAACGCAGCTCATGATCCAGCCATCAAACTACACTTTCTACGCAAACTACACAAAACCGCCGGCGACACTCACGTTCAACATAAGCGTCATCAACGTCGCCAACCTGTCATCATGGCAAGTTGCAATACAGTGGAACAAGATACTGCTAAGCTAAATGAACATTTCAATACCATCAAACAACGTCTTCAGTCCCCAAAGCCTCATCATCGCGGGTCCAGACACCTCAACTCTCGGACTGGTAGTTTACAGTGCAGCTTTGGGCCCAGGAGGAAACCCCTTCACCGGAAGCGGGCTGCTTGCTCAACTGCGACTGAACGTGACGACAGCGGCTCCCCCTGTGTTCAGCAACGTCGAGTTCGAAGGAGTAGAAGGTTACACAGATACGTTTCTCTTACAGCCCGACCTCTCGATAATAGGTTTTACTACGATAGCATCCACATACGCTTACACTAACGTCGTAACTCACAGCGTTCCATACCAGCCGACCTTGTGGTGACAGCGTCAAACGGGACAATCCAGCCAAACTCCGCAGTCGTAAACAACACAACCAAGACTATATCCGTCAACGTCACAGGCTCAACCGGCGACACGGAATTCCTCTATGCGGTATTGCCCCAGAGCGTAATCAGCGTTACTAATCTTTCAGATTGGAACATTACCGTGAACGGAGTGAAAACATCAGCGGACATAAGCGAAAACACAACTCATACCTTCATGTATATGAAGTTCGTTTTCGGCAACCAAGTCACTGTTGCGATACAGGGAAACCTCATACCTGAACTGTCAAACATGCTACTAGTACCTCTCATCGCTCCATCAGCGACCGTGGCTATGATAAAGATTAGGACCAAGAAGAAGATATAGAAAATCCTGAAAAGACTTTCCACTCTCCTTTTTTCATTTGCAGGAAAGCTAAACCGGAAACGCAAAGCAGAAATAACAGCAAGAACACTAATTTTATCCACATGACCAGCCTGATTCTGCAGGTGGTAGGCCTGCTTTTGCTGTTCTGCGGCATGATAACCATAAGTTTTGTGTCAGCAGTCTACGTAACCATAAGGAGACTAGGAGGCAACCTCGAAAGGAGACATGCACTCGTGTTAGGCAGCGTCGCGCTCTCCTTCCTTCTAGGCGCCGTAATCCTGATGATCTTAGCATCAACCGTCTAGTTTTTATCAGAGACATTAAAAGTAGTACAGATAGAGGAGAACCTGACCGTGCCAAAACACAAAAGCAACCGGAACAAGTACCTGCTCATCGTCGTGCTTCTGTTAATTGTGGCGATTGTTTTGGCAGTAGCCGTCACTCAAACGAACAGCAAGAAACCATTGGCCAGCCAATACTTTATAGTAACCCACACGGTAAGCGCAGGCGAGTTCTCCACCACCGATAACGAGACCGTTGTGCTTACGACTCTAGGCCTGAACATCACAGCCGTCGGCGGCGATGCAACCGCCGTTCAGGTTCGGGTCAGTTCTCAAGCTAATCCAATCGATGATTATCTCGACAGCTTGCCCAAAGGACCGCCTGGCTGGGACATGTCAATTACCCTTGTAGGAGGAACCATGAACTTTCGAGGGCTTCAACGGAGTCTGAATAGCCAAGGAATGTTCAAAGTTGACGTGACCATTAGCTGTAATGAGGCTACAAGGGCCGTGATACCAGTTCTCATCAATCCGAACGACGTAATCCCTGTCCCCCTTACCTGAATCTCACCATCTCCTATGCTGCCGTACGTAAAATACAAATACGTATTTTCCGCGTCTTCCATGCCCAAGTACTGGAGCCCCTGCGAACCGTTATCGTGAAAAGAGACGACTCAACCAGCCAAGTTCTGGCACGACAACAAGCCTTTAGGAATTTCGACTTTGACCCCGTTTGTCGTACCCTGTTTGTCCCTTACAGAAAGGTCCAGACTCTTCCCCGAAGCGTTGAAGCTCCATGACGTAAGAGTAACGTTTGCTGACACTTCCACAAGGAACTCCTGTCCGTTCACCTGAACGTCAAGGTTCGTCACCGGCCTTGCAAGAGGATAGTTGTCGAAAGAAAAGCCTTGATCAAGGATGCCGTCGCTCCCATTCTGATCCTGACTCACTCCACTCTTCAGATCCGCAGCTACATAATTGCTCCAAAAGTTCCCGCCTGAAGGATAGCCATTATCAAAATAGCTCACGCCGCCAAAAGATGAGACCTGCTGAGTGTTGTTCTCAAAATTGTTGTGATGTATCCTGTTGAACTGAGACGCCGTGTCTGTAAACCAAATTCCTACACTGTTGTTCGATATCGTGTTGCCAACGACAGTGTTGTTACTACTATCATCCCGAAAGTAGATTCCAGATGAGCTGCTTCCAGAAATCCTGCAATAGGCTATCTCCGTAGAGTTTGAGGAGCGCAGTTCAACACCAACGGTTGCACGCAGAAACGTAACATTCAGGATCCTCACACCTGCAGCATCATGGACGCGTATGGCAGGGGCCTGAACCATAGGGGCTGTGCTCGTGTTCTGCAGCGTGAAATTCTCTATGAGAACATTGTTTGCCACAACCTGGAACAGCACCTGCGCCGTCCCTCCTCGCGCGCGCGTCTACGACGCGAACCTGACAGTCACGGACAGCGATGGCCTCCTCAACTCGACAACCCTTGAACTCCAAGTTGGAACGCCACCCGTCCCACTGTTCACATGGACTCCGGAAACCATACACATCGATGACAAAGTGACTTTCGAGGCCTCTGCAACTCTTGACACCGGAGTCTCAATCACCTCCTACCAATGGGATTTTGGTGAGGGAATGGGTCTAGTACAAACCAACAGTTCAATCATAACCCATGTTTTTTCCAGTGCAGACGTCTGGGATGTCCATTTGACAGTGTACGACAGCGATGGCTTGCATGCTTCGTACGACGAAAACGTAACTGTCCTCAACACAGTGGTTGAGAAAGGGGCTTCCTTCACGCCTCAAATCGTAATAGTAGTGATAGTAGTGCTGATAGTTATAGCATTAGTCGTCAGGCGAGTGCGGAGGAAGGAAGAGGAAGCCTTGGATATCTAATTCTTGGCAAGCAGGTTCAGACGACTCTTCCTAACCACAAGGCTCAAATACATGTTCCTGAGGAAAAAGAGTTAGGTGAATAATATGAAAATGGAAAAGCGACTAATCCTACCCTTAATCTTGTCAGCCGCACTTACCACGATGTTCCTCGCATCCTTCGCAGGCACTGCACGCGCGGTGACCTCAACACAGCTCGTTATCCAGCCATCGTCAGGCTCTTACCTTTTCTGCACAGGATACACGACACCACCAGCGACGCTCACGTACAACATAACCGTCCTTAACGTTGTCAACATTTCAGCGTGGCAAGTTGGAATACAATGGAACAGTTCAGTACTAGGCTACAATACCACATTAATGACATCGGCCAGCCTATTCCCAATCTATGCAATAGACGACTCCCAATCTGCAACTGGACTAATCGTTGCAGGTGGACAGCAGGGAGTAGGGGCGACACCCCTCTCCGGGAACCTGACTGTCGCCCAACTGGAACTGAACCTGAATGCAACACCACCCGCATCAAGCAGCATCACGTTTGAAGGTTTACAATCGGGTGGAGACACGTTCCTGTTGAACGGCCTCCTTGAGATACCCTTCACTCCGGTAACATCAATGTTCAGTTATGGCATTACTCCAGGAACACCCGAGACTCACAGCATCTCAGGCACGGCCAACCTCGTCTACACATACTCAAACGCAACAATCCAACAGAACACCGCAACCATCAACACGACAAGCAAGACAATCGCCTTCAACGCCACAGGCAACACAGGCGACACGGCATACCTGTACCTGAACCTACCAAAGAACGTAATCAACTGCACCGATATTCCCCCACGCTGGAACATAACCTTGAACGGAGTGAAGTACGGGATGAGCTCATCAGCGTTTCAAATATTAGTGGACAATGCGACCCTTACATTCCTGTACATCCCATCGTTCACCTTCAGTAGCCAAGCCAACGTGGGTGTACAAGGAAACAACGTAATCCCTGAACTGCCAAACGTGCTGCTAATACTGCTCATCGCATCCTCAGTGGCCGTGGCCATGATGAAGGTCAGGACCAAGAAGAAGATATAAAGACGCTGCAAAAGACTTTCCACTCTCCTTTTTTCATTTGCTGGGAAAACGTCCAAACCGGAATGAAAAGCAGAAATAACAGCTAGACATTTCATCCAATCAACATGACCGACCTAATCTTAAGGACAGCGGCCTTGGTTTCACTGTTCTGCGGCTTGATAAGCGGAACTTTCGTGACTATAGTGTACGTAACCATAAGGAGACTAGAGGGCAACCTCGAAAGAAGACACGTACTTGTGTTAACCAGCGTTAGCTCGCGCGCCTGCGATGAGGCTACACTTGCCACCATACCTGTGTTCATCAATACCAAAGACATAGTCCACATGCCAGGCGGCACCATAACTGCCTAAGACAGACTCGTTGCGTGCGAACGCTTCCTAGCTAGGCCACACGTCAAAGCAGTCGCGACAAGAAAAATCGTCAATGTGGTCAAGAGACTCAACTCTGGCAACACTGTTGTCCCCGTGATTCGAATCTCACCTTCTCCCCCACCACTGTGCGTGAAATACAAGTAAGTGTTCATCGCGTTTTGCATAGGCAAATACTGGAGCTTCTCCGAACCGTTATTGCCAGAAGAAACGACCCAACCAGTCAAATTCCCGCACGACAACAAGCCAACAGGAATCTCCATCCTGAATGCGCCCGTGGTACCCTGTTGCCCCCCTACAAGAAGGTTCAGACTCTTGCCTGAAACGTCAAAGCTCCACGTTACAAGAGTAACGTTTGCTGACACTTCCACGACAAACTCAGTTCCGTTCACCTGAACGCCAAGATTCAACGCTGGATTTACAAGAGGATAATTGTCGGATGAGAAACTTTCATCAAGGATGCCGTCGCTCCCATTTTGATCCTGGTTCACTCCATTCTTGAAATCCACAGCCTGAAAATCGCTCCAATAATTACCTCCCGAAGGATAACCATCGTCAAAATAGTTCACACCACCAAAAGACCAGACTTGCTGAGTGTTGTTCTCAAAGTTGTTGTGATACATTCTGTTGAACTGAGATGCCGTATCCGCAAACACAATTCCGCGAGTGTTGTTCGCTATCGTATTGCCAACGATAATGTTGTTATCGCTCCCCTCTCGAAGATAGATTCCAGCTGAGCTGCTTTCAGAAATCTCGCAGTACGCTATCTCAGTTGAGTTTGAGGAGCGTAATTCGACACCAACGGTTGCACTCAGAACAGAAACGTTCTGGATTCTGACGCCTGCGGCATTATAGACGCGTATGGCAGGGGCCTGAGCCAACGGGCCCGTGTTCGTGTTCTGCAGCGTGAAATTTTCTATCAGAACATCGCTCGCTACAACTTGAAACAGAACCTGCGCCGTCCTTCCTCCATCCAACACTGTGCTCTCAGCACGTTCTCCAACTATTGACACGGCCTTGTCAACGACTATAGCTGATTCACTGTAGACCCCACTCTTCACAAATATCGTGTCGCCTGCCGAAGCCTCGTTCACGGCCTCAGCTATTGACTGACCAGCCTCGACCACAATAATACCGTCTGATCCAAACACGACACAAGAAGAACCGCGCAAGACAGTGACAGAAACGATTCCTAAAGCGACAACTAACAAAAGCCCTCTTATCGCCAGAGACATCAGCTTTGGAACGTACATTATCACCCACCCAACCATCTGAATACATGTCGTCGCAAATAAACGTAGAGTCAACACAGCAAATACGTTATCACGTAGGTCACTCCTGTTTCATTTGCTGCATATTACCACGAGAGAGAGAGTTATCATATAGAAGTCTGTTCCAAAACATTTAAAAGGTCACCGATGGATAAGCATACTTACCGAGGGAGAAGGGACCATGTCAAGAGCTCAGACGCTCGTCTTAATAGTAGCTTTGCTGATGATTCTGACGGGTGCTGCAGCCATCTTCCATGCTGGCGCATCGAACTCTCAAGCTCCTGTCGCCTATTTCACTTATTCGCCCGATGTCCCGGGCCCTCAAGACCTGATAGTCTTCAACGCCTCAAGCAGCTATTCCCCCAATGGATGGATCGTCCAATACACTTGGGACTTTGGAGACGGTAACATATCAACCGTAACGGATCCTGTGGTTACACACGCCTTCTACGTTGATGGCGACTACACCGTTCAGTTGACCGTCACTGACAACAACGGGTACACCGGTGTTGCCGTGGCGGTGATACCTGTGAGATGCGTCGTTTTCTTCAGGGTAGTCGCCTTTGGCACTACAATCCCGCTCGGAAGCGGAGGCTCGCCCCTCGCAAACGTGACGGTAACAGCGTATTGTTACAACGGTTCTGCCTGGGTGAAGGCACCAGCAAGCAACAAAGGAATCGAGATAAAATATGACAGAATGACGCAGCCGAACTTGGCTAACAATGATGCACAGAGGTACAGAAACCCTGGTTACACTGCCTCGATTCTCCGCGCCAGTGCAAGCAACATAGGCTTTGAAATTCATTCCATAATGACTTGGAAAGTCTTCTTCAAGTTTGAACTGGGTTCATACGTGACTTACTGGCCAAACAACACAACCCGAGTCTACACATACGAACCCAATCACGGCGGCGTCGTTAAGACCCATGACTATCTTTCTGGTCACCAAGCGTACTGGGATCCAGCTGCGTCAGCGTACGTGATAGAAGCGGAAGACATCGCAGGAGCAGGCGTAAGCCCAACTGAAGATCATCCGATACTAGTTGGTCTCGTAAACTGTAATCCACCCACGCCAGCATACTATTTGACCGTAAAAACTTCCCCACAGGGCATAACAACGATTCCTGGCGAAGGATTGTACATTGCAAACACTAACGTCACGTTAACAGCTCCAACATATGTGAACGTATCAACCACCGCTAGGTACAGGTTCGACTACTGGGACGTGGACGGGACATCAAGAGGCAGTGGCGTGAACCAGACAACAGTCTTCATGAACGGTAACCACACTGCCACAGCACACTACGTCACACAGTACTCGGTGACTTTCAGCCAAACAGGGCTCTCTTCAGAAGCAGCAGGAACCATTGTAACAGTAAACGGCATCCCCCAAACATTCACACAACTTCCATACGTCCTATGGGCTGACGGTAGTAGTTCTGTTGCATATTCTCATACTTCGACAGTACCAAGTTCTGTTTCAGGCAAGCAGTTTAGGTTTAACAACGTTACCGGTCCTTCTTCGCCTATCACTGTTTCTGGGCCTGCGACCGTGACTGGCAATTATGCTACGCAGTATCTCGTTACATTCGGTCAGACTGGTCTGGACTCGACTGCGATAGGAACAGTTGTCACCGTAAATGGTGATGCCAAGAATTTCTCTATTCTGCCGAACTCCACATGGTTTGACAGCGGTTCCTTCTTCATCTACAGCTACAATTCTCCCGTTTCGAGTAGCACCGGAGGTAAACGGTTCAAGTTTAACAACGTTACTGGTCCTTCTTCGCCCATCACAGTGGGCGGAGTTACAAACGTAACTGGTAACTACAAAATGCAATACTTGATCACGTTCAATCAGACAAGGTTAAATTCAAACACTACAAGTACGGTTGTGACAGTTAACGGAACTGCAAAAACATATGCGAACCTCCCAGACAACGAGTGGTTTGACAGCGGTTCCTTCGTCCCCTACTCCTACAACAACGTCGTGTTGAGCAGTGTCACGGGTGAGCAATTTAAACTTGTAAACGTTACGGGTTTGGCCTCGCCGATCAGCGTAACAGGTCCATCAACAGTCACCGGAAACTACAAGACGCAATACTTGATAGAATTCCAGCAAGCAGGTGCTGGCTCAGATTTTGCGGGCACGGTAGTGACTGTTGACAGCGTGAGTTTCGGCTGCTCCAGTCTGCCAAACTCTTCCTGGTGGGACCAGGGTTCCAGCCACACTTTTGCTTTTGCTTCTCCCCTAACCGTGGATAGCACCAAACAGTATGCTTGGAACTCGACCTTAGGGTTGTCAAATCACCAAAGTGGAACGCTGGCGGTCACAACTTCCGGCACGGTTACAGGAAACTACATAGTGCAAAACTGTATAACCTTCAGTCAGACAGGAGTTGGCCTCGATTTCTCAGGTACAGTGGTTATTGTTGACGGCTACCCGTACGCAGTCTCAGCACTAACGATATCCTTCAACTGGTCAATAGGTTCCATGCACAGCTTCTCCTTCCAATCACCTCTCATTGTAGGTGCGAATGCGAAGCAATACGTCTGGACGAGCACAACAGGGCTCTCATCATCACAAAGTGGCTCCATAAACGTGACAAGCTTTGGAAGCATAGTCGGGAACTACAAGACGCAGTACTACCTCACGTTGGCAACCAATCCTCTGGGCGTTGCCTCTCCCTCGGGCGCAGGATGGTACGACGCCAACACTTACGCAAACCCCTCAACAGCACAGTTCGTAGACATAGTACCCGGCTCTTCACGCTACAGATTCAACAACTGGACAACGGCTGACATGTCTGAGATAACTAATCCATCAGTATCAGCCACTACAGTCTTGATGGATAAGAATAAGACTGTGACAGCAAACTATGTCACTCAGTACTTAATCATCTTCAGCCAAGCAGGTGTTGGCTCAGATTTTGCGGGCACGGTAGTGACTGTTGACAGCGTGAGTTTCGGCTGCTCCAGTCTGCCAAACTCTTCCTGGTGGGACCAGGGTTCCTCACATGTCTTCACATTCTCCTCGCATCTAGTCGTAAATGTGAGCAAACAGTACAATTGGGCCTCTACTTCGGGACTGACGGCACTTCAAAGCGGCACATTGAATGTTGCAGGCTCTGGAAGCGTAACAGGCAACTATGCTGTCGAAAACAAACTCCAGATTACGTTCAGCCAAACCGGAGTCACCCCGGACTTTACAGGCACCGTGGTAACTATTGACGGAAGCAACTTCAACGTGACAGCACTCTCATCATCTTTCTGGTGGGACGTAAATTCAGTTCACACCTTCGCTTACCAATCGCCTCTAGTAGTCAATCCAAATGCTAAACAATACATCTGGATCAGCACAACGGGGCTGTCAACACTGCAAAGCGGTAACACAACAGCAACAACGTCCGGAAGCATAATAGGAAACTACAAGACACAATACTGCCTGAGTCTTGCTACAAGTCCGCCAAGCGTCACAACTCCCTCGGGCGCCGGGTGGTACGATGCTGGAACCAACGCTTCAATATCAACAACCGCTTTCATTGACATCGTTCCCGGTTCCTCCCGATACAGGTTCAACGGTTGGACAACCGCAGACATGACTGAGATACAATACCCTAACAGATCACCTACCACAGTGTCGATGGATCAAGACAAAACAGTTACAGCAGACTATGTTGTCCAGTACAACATAACTTTCAATCATGTTGGCGTTGGCTCGGACTTTTCAGGCACCGTTGCAACCATCGACGGGTGGGACTATAACCGCAGTGCCCTTCCAGCCCCATTCTTGTGGGACAGCGGTTCCATCCACACTTTCTCTTTCGCTTCTCCGCTGAATGCCTTGAAACAATACGTCTGGATGTTCACATCAGGAGGGCTGTCAACATCTCAGGCCGACTCAATAACAGTTTCCGCCTCAGGCAACGTAGCTGGCAACTACGCTGTCACCTACACACTTACGATCACGGCAACCACTGGTGGAGCGACCAACCCAGCAGTTGGAGTTCACGTCTACCCGAGTGGATCGACAGTTCAAGTTGCCGCCCTTCCAAATATAAACTACCAATTTGACCATTGGGAACTGGACAGCACAAATGTAGGCGCAGGCAACCCCTACCCCGTCCTTATGGACACGGATCACACGTTGAACGCTGTTTTCAAACTTGTCCCCCCTGCCCTGTCAGTGTCTATAAATCCGCTTTCAGGCATGATACAAATAGGCCAACCATTGACCTTCAACTCAGTAGTCAGCGGAGGAGCGCCACGATACAGTTACCAATGGTATCTTGATGGGACTCCTGTTGCAGGAGCAACTTCAAGCAGTTGGACATGGACGCCTGAGCACGCCAGTCTGCACTTTGTTTACGTGAAAGTCACCGATTCCAATGACGCCACGGCACAATCTGAACTTGCTACAATAACAGTCATTTCAACTCCAGTCCCTGTTGGTGGATACTCAATCTCATTCGCTGGACCAAGCGTGCCAATGAGCATTATCGCATACGTAGCGGTCGTCGCCCTGTCAGCAGCAGTGCTCAGCGCGAAGAAGCGCAAAAGAAAATAGGCTCGCTGTCTCATTCTTTCTCAGACAGAAATGCAGAGTAAGTCTGCCAGAGGTCGTTCCTCTACGGCTAGGAGTGAGAAAAAGCCCCTAAAGAAGCAGACCATGATGCCTTCAAGGAAGCAATTGGCCACGCTTCTTGCAATTGTGATTCTTGTAGTGTCCATAGCTTCGGCGCTTTCATTCTTGCGCCCTCAATCGCAACCGCCTGGTTTTTCTCTTAACGCAGGAATAATTGACCAGTTAGGGGAGGAAATTCCAAACCCCCCTTTTGTAAACAATGCTAGGGCAATCTTGGAGAGTCACGGGTTCAACGTCACCTATCATAATGGAACGTTGGGTGTTGATTTCTTCAAGGAACTCGCCGAGTACGACTATGGAATAATAATAATGCGAGCCCATTCCGCGCTCAGGGATGACAACTCTACCGTAGATTTATTCACGTCCGAACCTTGGGGTGATGGTTCAGCCCACCCCGAAGACCAGCAAAATGAGCTGGTCGTCAAGGGAATCCTCAACTACTCAGGGGCTCAGAAGGAGTATTTTGCATTAACTTCGAAGTTCATAGACAGTTTAGAGGGCACGTTTCCAAGTAGCATGGTAATTGCAATGGGCTGCAACACCTTGGTTCCCAAACTTGAGCAGATGGCTGGGGCCTTCATAGATAGAGGCGCGAAGGCCTATGTTGGGTGGGATGGTTATGTTGGAAATGGGGATACGGACAACGCAACCATAGACTTGCTGAAACGGCTTCTTGTTTACAATGAAACACTGGCCGATGCTGTCAAGGGCCTGTATGACTCAACGTATGGAAGCAAAATGGCATACTACCCAGAGGCAACTAGAGACTTAAGGATATCCGACTTCGCCGCACGCATTTCGACAACTTCTCAACTTCAGTCAGCATTACTGACTCGTCTACTTGAGGCTCGGGTTGACCCCGTTGACAGGAGGCTAAAGTATCTTAGAAGCGGCTTGAGGCAGATTGACTTGTCAGGCGCTTGAAACGCCTTGAGACAGTGAAGCTCAGTTGGTCGCGAAGGCTGTTGCCTGTCAGGCTTAGCTTCTGCAGTCTCTTGATTTCACTCGCTAGGTCTGTGTCCTGCAGGACCTCGGCTATCCATTTTTCAAAGTCTCCACGGTAGAGGTGAAACTCCAAGGATTTGACATCAACCTCGTTTATTTTTTCCATGAACTCCTTGAGGGAAGATGCGCTTATTCCAGTGTAGTTTCCGATTGAAGTGAAGAAATAGAACGCTTTCTCCCTTGGAACTGTCTTGAGAATTCTTGAACTAGTATCTAGCGTCATAACTGTTCGTTCACTGATATCGCGTATCTCTTTTATAAATGTAATCTTTCCAACCCATTCGTGATTGAAAATTGGGTTTCCTTGAACTTCTTTGTAACCAATGACGTACGGATTCTTAAAACACCTGTCAATGGTGCAATCGAATTTGCTATGATTTCATGCAGGTCTTCTTGGCTTGCTGCAATGACTTTTGCAATGATTAGAAGCTCTTCAGAGAGCGAGGTGTAAACTTCAAGAACCCCGGGCAAGGCGGCCAATTTCTCTGCAACCCTTTCAGTTTCTTTTGGGTCTGTGTAAACAGTCATTATCGCAGTGATGTTTCTTATCCCAATCTTTTCGACATCTATGGTGGCTGTGTAGTTCTTTATCACCTTTTGCTGCTCCAATTTTCTTATTCTATCATAAACTGTTGAATGAGCTATTCCCAACCGTTTGCCTATCGCTCCATATGTCTCCCTAGAATCCTTCTGCAGGTCTCGCAAAATCTCTATATCTGTAGCATCCAAAGACACCGCATTATTCTTGAGTTTCATTTTTGTTTGATCGCCACTACTTTTAATAGTCATATCGGAATTTATCCTTATTGCCGGAGAAATGTAGCTCTTTCCTTGTGTTTCCGTCAGAAATTTCTCGCGTTGCCTTTCTGCAAATTTGTGTAAAATATGGGCTTATGTCTACAAAACTGCAAGTTTTTGGTGTCCAAATCTTCATTTTTGCGGAAAACGTTGACAAAAACACTTAAATTTGCGATTGACAGACTAGAAGCTTGTTCTAGAAGATCGTTCGGGGTCGGGGCAAAGGTATGAAAATGTCCAAGATATGGGAGATTGTCGACAATTTCAAGCGTTTTTGCAGAATGCGGGGCTGGAGAACATCCGAAAGCGAAGATTGGGTTGAGTTGAATGATGACTATCATAATTTTCTCTGGACCAGAAGCGTCACTCCGTCTTCTTTCAAAGTAATAATTTCCAACAGAAAATGCGTGGTCCGAGAAGGTTTGTCTTACAGTGTTGTTGAGGCATCTCGTTTGGCTTGGCTTTTCTCAGAAGTTCCTTCAAAAGATCTGGTAAGGACAGTTTTTGAGAACCCAGAGCTTTCTAGACGCATAGCTATCTTTGATTTCAGTCCATTGCTGGAGGGAAGAAGTCTCTGCTTCAAACTAAACAATACGGATAGCCCTGTTTTTCGGGAATTCGAGGCTTTCCTTCAGAGTGAATTGAAAGTCAAAGTTGAGCCTCTTCAATTCTTTTCTATTTCGAAAATTAAGGTGAGCGGTAACATATTGCCGGAACTTGCGTAATTGCGGCGAATTTCAAAGGGTTGATAAGGGAAAGGCTCGCAAGATAGTATCTGTGAAGGGAAAATGTCAGAAGATGCTGAAAGAATAAAGCGGCTTATCACATTCAAGAAAAAGCTTGAAGATGAAATTGAAGAAATGGGTTCTGACCTTAAAGACTCACAGGCTATGCTTGAAACGTTAAACTCCATTCTTCTAGAAAAGGGATTTAAGCGCCCAGAAGTCACCGAAGAGTCGATCAAGACCGGAGGTTTGCCATCGGGAGAAAGCGTCGATGACAGGGAACCTTGGCGTTCCTATCCTGACGCGCACGTGGAATCTGAAAATGTCACGCCGCTGAAAACCCTGACAGGCGAGCTTCTTGCTACCCTCTATGTGAGCGAAAACTCATTGCGCGTAGTGCCAGCTGAGGGCAGAGACTTTGATATCAATACCCCGCCTTTCATGCATTTCCTTGTGGAAAGAGTCTTGCTGAAGATGCAGGAAAGGGACAGCGAGCTCGTCAGAGCTGGACAGCTGTCTCCTGGTAAGATTTTCTGCTACAACATTGTTCGAGAAGGGAATATCATCCGCGAAATAGTGATTAACAATTCTGATTCGGATCGACTAAGGGAGCTTAAGTCAAGCATCCGCTGGACACTAGAGAAAATGTACGAGAAAACGAAGAGTCAGAGTTAGAAGAGGCTACTTCGAACGGTCAAAGTAGATGCTCTTGCCTCTTGCCGAAACCGGGATCCCAATCACAATTGTTGCTTGAGGTAACAGCTTCAGTTTTGACGCGGCCGTTCCTACTCTGTACATAATGCGGTTATCGATGTTAAGCATACTTGCTGTTTTTGCGGCTGACCCTAAGGATATTCCTAGGTCTAAGGCTTTGAAAATGCACGTGGGGCCGATGAAATCCTTGCCAAGCCTCTTCTTTGCCATGTCAAAATCTCGCACGCCTCGTAGCCACAACTTCCACAGTCTAGACCAACGCTCTTGTCCCCTTTGACAGCTACGAGAACCACCGCATAAGAGTCCCTAACATTCTTTGCATCCCGCTTGAATCCCTCAATCTTCCTTTCAACCGCCATCTCCTCCATATTATCTGCAATGACATCCTTTTCTTCTCCGTACACAATCAACGTCATAATATCGTCCACACCTGCGGTCTTAGGGGCTGTCCTAGCGGCTGCCAGCATGAGCCTAGCTGCTTCGAGAATTGCTCCTTTTTCCCCGTTTTCGCTTGCAATGATTGGTGGGCTCATTTTTGCACCTGACCTATATGTTGCATAAACAGTGTTAGAACACGTTGGCTACGTTTAAGAATTTTGACCTCGCCAATTGTTAGGGGAAGGTTTTTTTCAACAGGTCCAATATTGCATTGAGCTGGCCTGTGTAGGTTCCCACGGCCAATACAGAAACACCTAGGAGAAGGATCAACGCGCCTATCATCCGACGTTCTGGTATGTTCACGTTCCAGTCTACTCCAAGTGCTTCATTAAAGCGACTTCGATATATTTCTTTTGGACGCATCCAACTATCCTGTCAATCTCTTCGCCATTCTTCATTATCAGCATGGTTGGGATGCTAAAAATCTGAAAACACTCTGCGGTCTGGGGGTTTTCATCGACGTTAAGCTTCCCGACGAGGATTCTTCCTACATATTCCTTAGCCAGCTCTTCAATTGTCGGAGCCAGAGCTTGGCATGGACCACACCATGCAGCCCAAAAATCAATCAGCGCCAGTCGATGTTTTCTGGTTATGTCGTTGAAGTTCAAATCGGTTACATGAACGGGCTCATTGTCCATTTCCTGCTTTTTCTCCCTTATACCTTTTAATTTTTTTTCATCAGATGCAGACCGTTCGTGCTCACTTGCTCATCTTTTCATCTGCGTTGCTTTAAAGAATCCTGCAAAGCTTTAAGTTTTTTGTAGGCCTCTGCAGGATCCGTGGTTTCTGCCGCCAATCTTTCAAACGGGCAGGTTGCTGGCTTGCAGTTGCTGAGTATGTTTTCGACTAGCTCATCCCATTCAGCATGCACGACGTTTTCTTCAAACAATTTTCTCGCTTCCCTACTCATTACCAATCCATACACTCTTTCAATTCGCACGTGAAGGCACAAGAGCGCGATTGCTTTGCCAACGATTCTGTCAGCGGCAGAAGCCCCGTTAAGACGTTCGTCAAGCTCTTGAATTGCTCTTAGAAAGCCTGAAATTCCATGAGAAGTAGTCTCAAAGAGTAACTGCTCGTTCTTTACGATGGAGAGTGTCAAGCCTTTTTTTCTGAGGCGTTTCTTTGCGATTCTCAGGTCTTCCATGTCAATCCAACATCGCTGAAGCGACCTTCTTCAAGACACCTAGTACTCTTCTAGAACAAAAAGCTGCTCTTCTCGCATTTGTGAGATTCTTGCAGCAAGGTGTTCAGGATTAGCTCCCTTCGACATCTCTTTGACTAATGTCTCGGCAACTTTTGGGTTAACTGTTATCGTCATTGTCTTATCTGAGTTTTGAAGCTTGAAGTGTGCAATTGTTTCCTTGGTTGATTCTTCAATTTTCAGTCTTTGATTCCCAACCGTGCAACTGGTCGAGGCTTGTATTCCGTCAATGACACAGGAGAAGGGGGTGAAGAGGGGTGTTTTGATGCTTGCCTGCAATCTATGGCTGCTCTTGTTATCAACGTCTAAATGCCTTTTTGCCATTTCTCCTATTCGGACACCTATGACAAGGAAAGGGCCCAAGTGTCCGTGGAGTTTAGCAGCATTTTCAATGGGCTGTTGTATTTCCTTATTGTTTGTCACCTTTAAGCTTCCTCACATTTGCCTTTTCCAGCGCCGCTATGATTGGTAAGGTTATGGCAAGCGTCATAATTCCGCCGACCACGTGCCATCCACCCCAGAACGTCAGCGTCATTTGAAATGTTGGGTTGGACGTGAACAACAGGCCTATTAGTACACCTGCAAAAAAGGCGGACACAATTGTCGCAATGACTGCTATTGTGAAGCTGTATATAGAAGTGCGGATTTTGTGGTGACTAGCAGACATTAACAAATCAAAGATAACCGCCGAAGCGGCAAAACAGATCATGGGACCCACCATCGGTGGCGGTCCCAAGAGTATTGCAACTGCTGAACCTATGATGCCAACCAGCAGGCTTGTACCAAACCGTCCAGTCACCCATGCCACCAGTAGCAATGTGAAGAAAACTGCAAAATCATGTATTATCGGAAGCCCTAGCAGCTGAAAACTCAACGGTCCCAGAGCCAAATTCAGAACTATCCAAAGGGCGCAGAAGACGCCTGTCAACGCAACATCTACGGTTGTAAAGGTTTTGCTGCCCATTTTGTCCGTTCGGTAACACCTTTTTGTCAAATAGTAACACTACACTACATAAAAACTTTATGCATAGACACCTTAGAACTTGGTCGTGAGAGCATGCCCAAAATCAAACGTGTAGGAGTAACGTTCCCTCCAGACTTGCTGAAAGATTTTGACGAAATCATCGGAACAATGGGCTACGAGAACCGATCTAAAGCTGTTCAGGACGCGGTCAGGATGTTCTTGGCTGAAAGGAAGCTTCTTCAAAACGAGACAGGGAATCAAGCTGGGCTTCTGATGGTGCTGTATAATCATGAAGCCAGAGGGCTTGAAAGCGCACTCACGCATGTGCAACACCATTTTGCACACATCATCTGCTCAACGATGCACATCCACCTAACCGAAACAGACTGTCTGGAAGCAATAGCTGTCAAGGGCAACGCTGTTGAAGTTCGAAAACTACAAGATCAATTGGCCGCTAAGAAGGGAGTGAAACTACTCAAGGTAATGGTCTTGACCGTCTAACATATCAGCTATTTAAGTTCAAACATTCTTTCCAAGGCTTTCCTAGCCTGCTTTGCAACGTGCTCTGGAACTGTGACCACATATTTCTCTTCTTTCAGTGCCGTATAAAGCCTGTCAAGGGTGTTTAGCTTCATGGTCGGGCAAACAGCTTCCTCGTAGGCCAAAAGAAACTTTTTCCGAGGATTCTCTTTCCTCAAACGGTGCAGTATTCCTTCCTCGGTTCCCACAATAAACGTTTCAGTGTTGCATTCCTTTGCGTATCTGCACATCTGGGAGGTGCTTCCTACAAAGTCCGCAGTTTTCTGCATTTCAAAAGTGCATTCGGGATGCACCATCACTTTGGCGTCTGGATATCGACCCTTGAGTATGTGAACGTCTTCGGGTTGAAAGAGCAAGTGCGTTGGACAAAATCCCCATTCAGGAATGGGAATAACAGTCTTCCCAGTTTTCCTTTGGACGTATTCAGCAAGGTTGCGGTCTGGGCCGAAAAGCACCGTGTCAGCATCTAGTGATGCTATCACCTCCACGGCGTTGGCCGACGTGCAACATATGTCACAGTAAGCCTTGGCTACAGCCAGAGTGTTTACGTACAGAACCACCGGCACGAGCGGATAATGGACTTTACACCTCTTGATCTCTTCGACCGTGAGCATCTGGGCCATAGGGCATCGGGCGCTAAGTGTAGGTAGCAACACCTTTTTGTCCGGGTTCAAGATTGCCGCGGACTCTGCCATAAAATCTACAGCAGAGAAAACTATCATTTTCGCTTCTTTCTCTTCCATGGCTTTCCTGCTAAGCTCTATGCTGTCACCAATGTAGTCCGCGATGTCCTGAACGTCATCCCTTTGATAATTGTGAGCTAAGATTATTGCGCTCTTTTCTTTTTTCAACTTCAATATTTCGTCTGCAAGGGTCATAATTTCGCCTTAGACCACCGTCAGCGCAACGTTCTAACAATTCGGAGAGATATATGCATTTACCCACAAGTTTCCCTTTTCTCACCTTCTTTCTCAGGATTGGGAGTTTCAATATCGGACCTGCCATGCAAACGCTTCGCTTAGGCTTACTGCGGGACCTGATACAATAGAAATGTCACGATTTTGGGTCAACGAGCGAAGTTCAGATTAATTGAAGACGGCGCCTGCCCAAGGGCCATTACTCAAACAAATGAGTTGCAGAAGTTCTCATAATGTATGCGTCATGTCTGCCTTCTGCGGACTAGAGTCTCGTATATAATAAAATCTTCAAGAGCGAGTTCATTCTTGGAATCTTGATTTCTCTTTTTGGCGTCTAATTCCGCTTTCCTTCTCATGTTTTTTGACCACCTGTAATACAAAATACCACGTCGTAGATCGTAATATAAGGCTTTTCTGCCGAGTGTCCAACTGAGCTACAACAGAATATCTAGATACTAGCCAACTCCAAAACAGAAGCATAGTCTCTATAAAGTGTCATGCAAACTCTGTTTTCCAGCTCATTTGCCTCAATTGACCGCTCCTCGTTGTTAGAAATTCAATTGTCCAAGAATGCTTGATGCAGCGGGCCGGATTTGAACCGGCGAACCCCTACGGGAAAGGATGGCTCATAGGGGCTATTTCAGGCCAACAAAACCGATCTTGAGTCCTTCACCTTTGACCTGGCTTGGTTACCGCTGCGCACAGTAGAGATTTTCGCTCTTTCTTATTAATCATTTCCCGCTTTCTTGAATTGCGAATGACCTGTATGCTTGGATGAATTCCTTGGCAAAGGTGTCCGCGTACTTTTCAGTTCCTCTGTGCTTTGCATCTTTGCCCGTTCTCAGGTGATGATAAAACTCATGCAGAATAACGAATGGATCTTTCAATGTGTCACTGTTCATAACTGAAATCGTTCTCCTGTTGGCACTGTAACACCCAGAAGCCTTCGTTTTACGCCTCTTGGGCAGACCGACTTTCAAAATGGGGATTTCTAAACCATGTTCTTGGGCGAGAATTTCCAGTGCCTTCTCGACTCTCCCGTTCAAGATCAGCCAGACAATCATCGCCTTGAACTTCTGTTCCAATCTAGATTCCTACACTGATTTATGCTACAGGCAACTAATATCTTGCGCATGGGTCTTCTAGGATTTTCCGGTTCGACAGGGTACTCTGAAACACGTGACAAAGTACAAAAAGTTTATTAGACAGCTACGTAGTTACGTTTCTAGCTCCTTAAATATTGATGACCACTTTTCAAGTCAGAATGACCTAACACTTGGAGGAAATTGAGAATTTGAGGAAACCCGCATCCAGACGATATCATTCATTCAGATTAAATGTGAAGTTGCGGGAGATGGTTAGCATTGGCTGAAGTATCGAATGAAGACACGCACTTACTGCTAAACGCCTTCTTTAAGGATAAGGGTCTCGTACGCCAGCATCTGGACTCCTATAATGAGTTTATAGACCGCGGCCTGCAAGAAGTTATCGATGAAATAGGCGAAATCCCGATAGAAGTTCCTGAGAGCCCATACAAAGTCAAGCTAGGTCAGATTTGGATCATAGACCCTCAGACTAGAATAACTGGGCCATACGTTACAGAAGTGGACGGCACGAAGCATGAAATCTACCCCATGGAAGCAAGACTCCGAAATCTAACTTATGCAGCGCCTGTAGCCCTTGAAATGACACCTGTCATAGACGGCAGGGAACAAGACACCGAACTTGTCTATATTGGGAATATCCCTGTAATGCTTAAGTCGAAACTATGCTTCTTGTCTCAACTTTCAAGAGAAGAACTGATAGCATGCGGTGAAGATCCTGATGACCCAGGCGGCTACTTTGTGGTTAACGGTTCAGAACGCGTAATAGTAGCCATGGAGGACTTGGCGCCAAACCGCATAATCGTGGACCTTGACGAGAAAGGAGCAACGCCAGTGTATCAATCAAAGATATTCTCGACGACGGTAGGTTTCAGGGCAAGGATAGAATTGAAGATAAAGTCTGACGGAGCGATATACGTTTCAATCCCGGGAGTGCCCTCGGAAATTCCGTTCGTTGTATTGATGCGTGCCTTAGGACTGCAATCAGACAAGGAGATAGCTGAATCAATTTCTCTGGACAAGGAGATACAAGGTGCCTTAGAGCCTTCTTATGAAAAAGCCTTAGGAGTAGATAACGCAAAAGATGCAATCTTGTTCATAGGAAATCGTGTGGCACACGGGCAAGTAGAAGAATACCGCGTCCAAAAGGCTGAAGCTGCAATAGACAAGAACTTTTTGCCACACATAGGCAGAACGGATCAAACCAGAAGAGACAAGGCCTTGTTCTTGAGCGAAATGGCGTGCAGAGCAATTGAACTGCAACTTGAAAGGCGAAAAACTGATGACAAGGACCACTTCAAGAACAAGCGGCTGAGGCTTGCGGGGCCTTTGCTTGCAGATCTCTTCAGGGTGGCCTTTAGAAACCTTACTCGAGACATTAAATATCAGCTCGAACGTATCGGCGTGAAGGGGCCGATAATAACTGTTTCAGTAGCCGTGCGCCCTGGAATTATCGCAGAAAGATTTCAGCATGCGCTTGCAACAGGAAACTGGGGAAGAGGAAGAGTCGGCATAACTCAGCTTCTGGACAGGACGAATCACATCTCCACGTTGAGCCATATGCGTAGACTGCAGTCACCATTGAGCAGGAGCCAACCGAACTTTGAGGCAAGAGACCTGCATGCAACCCACTGGGGTCGCTTATGCCCCAACGAAACGCCTGAGGGCTCAAACTGCGGTTTGGTCAAGAACCTAGCATTGTCTGCGACTATCTCCGTTGGCATAAACCCAGATAAGATAAAGCAATTGCTGTTTAGTTCTGGTGTCCAGCCAGTACTCGAGGCAGATGAACGCTTGAGGCTCTCTGGTTCGAAAGTCTTTGTTGATGGAAACATAATTGGGTATTTTGGCTCGCCTGCTGAACTAGCCCGGGAGTTTGTCGAAAGGAGAAGAAGAGGAGAAATATCGACCGAAGTCAACATAGCTTATTTCACAAAAGCCAAGGGCGAAAGAGAAGAATTATACGTCAATTGTGACGAAGGAAGGGTTAGGCGTCCTCTTATAATCGTTGAAAACGGTGTTCCCAAACTTCGACCCGAGCATGTGGAAAAGATAGCTTCGGGCGAATGGTCATGGGAGGACCTAGTGAAAAATGGTATCATCGAGTATCTCGACGCTGAGGAAGAGGAAAACGCTTACATTGCCTTGCACCCTGAAGAGCTAACCCCTGAACACACGCACTTGGAGATTGCAACGTACACAATTCTTGGCATCTGTGCCTCTACTATCCCTTATGCAGAACACAACCAATCACCACGCAATTCCTACCAAGCTGCAATGGCAAAGCAAGCCCTAGGGGTTTATGCGACAAATTTCCAGCAACGCGTGGACTCGCGTTCACACATTCTGCATTATCCGCAGGTGCCCATAGTTGAGACGGCTTTGATGGAGACAATGGGCTACAAGCTCCGGCCGTCAGGCCAGAACTGTGTCGTAGCTGTTCTCTCGTACGAAGGCTACAACATGGAAGACGCCTTGGTGTTCAACAAAGCCTCGATAGAGAGAGGTTTGGGCCGCTCAACCTTCTATCGTATATATGAGGCGGAGTGCCGTCAGTACCTCGGCGGATTAAAGGACAAGTTTACGTTGCCAGAGGCTGGAACACGTGGGTACAGAGGTGAACAGTATTATCGGTTGCTTGAGCCGGACGGAATAATCGGTCTTGAGGCAGGGGTTGCAGGTGGCGACGTCCTCATCGGCAGAATCAGCCCGCCCAGATTTCTTGAGGAATACAAGGAATTCGAGGTGAAAGGCCCTTCGATGCGCGACACTTCGGTGGACATGCGTCCTTCAGAAACCGGTATTGTTGACGCCATCTTCATAACAGCATCGGGAGAAGGGAGCAAGCTGGTCAAGGTGAGAGTCCGTGACCAACGTATCCCAGAACTGGGCGACAAGTTTGCTTCTCGACACGGACAGAAAGGTGTCATTGGCTTAATAGTTCCTCAAGAAGACATGCCATTTACGGAAGATGGCATCGTTCCGGACATAATAGTCAATCCGCATGCTATCCCCTCAAGAATGACTGTCGGCCAATTCATTGAATCAATCGCTGGAAAAGTGGCCTCCATGAGAGGTAGCCCTGTTGACGGAACTCCCTTCTCGAATGAAACGCCCGACCAACTTAGAAAAGAACTTGTCAAGCTGGGTTACAGCAACACTGGTAGCGAGGTCTTCTACAGCGGCGTTACAGGTGAGAAGTTCGTCGCGGACATTTACGTCGGGGTCATACACTATCAGAAGCTGCATCACATGGTTGCCGACAAGATTCATGCAAGGGCCAGAGGACAAGTTCAGATGCTGACGAGGCAACCTACCGAGGGAAGAGCCAGAGGCGGGGGTCTGAGGTTCGGTGAAATGGAACGCGATTGCCTTATTGGTCATGGAGCCGCAATGCTTCTGAGAGACAGACTGCTGGAGGAGTCAGACAAATACACTCTCTACATCTGTGAAACTTGCGGACACATAGCCTACTATGACATGAAACAAAGAAAATATGTGTGCAAACTCTGCGAGGATAAATCGAAAATCTCTCCAGTCGTGGTCTCATACGCCTTTAAGCTTCTGCTACAAGAGTTGATGAGTCTTTGCATATCACCCACATTAAGGCTCAAGGAGAAAGCGTAACATGGCTGTTGAAGAAATAATCCATAAGGTCGTAGGCGAAATTCATTTTGGCCTGTTTTCGCCGCAGGACGTGCGCAAGCTTTCAGTTGTGGAGGTCCAGGCACCTGACACTTACGACGAAGACGGCGCGCCAATTACGGCAGGATTGATGGATGGTAGACTTGGAACCCTTGAGCCAAGACAGAGATGTAAGACATGTGGCAACACAGCGATTCGCTGTCCAGGCCATTTCGGCCACATAGAACTCGCAGTTCCGACAATACACATAGAATTTACAAAGATAATGTATGATCTTCTCAAGTCTACTTGTCGGAATTGCGGGCGCATACTACTCCCTGACGAGACCATTAAACAAGTCCAGGCGAGGGTTGAAAAGACTCGACAGCTCCTAGGTCTGGTCCCCGATGAGGTTTACAAAACGATCGTTCAAGAGACAAAAAGGAAGCAATGTCCCCACTGCGCAGCAGTGCAGTTCAAGATCACTTTCGAGAAGCCTACGAAATTCAGTGAGCAAATCCCAGAAAGCGGTTCAGAACCTTTGACGCCAAGCATGGTTCGGGAGAGATTGGAGCGTATACCAAACGAGGATCTTCAACTCTTAGGGTTCAATCCGGAAACTGCTAGGCCAGAATGGATGGTTCTGCAAGTTCTGCCAGTCCCTCCTGTTTATGTTCGTCCATCGATAACGTTGGAATCAGGCATCCGTTCAGAAGACGACTTAACACATAAGCTTGTGGACATAATTCGAATCAACCAAAGATTGAAAGAAAACATGGATGCAGGGGCTCCAACACTCATAATCCAAGATCTATCAGAACTTTTGCAGTATCACGTGACAACATACTTTAACAATGAAGCCTCCGGAATACCGCCAGCGAGGCACCGTTCCGGACGAGCACTGAAAACTCTTTCACAGAGACTAAAAGGGAAGGAAGGGAGATTCAGGAGTAACCTTTCAGGCAAAAGAGTCGATTTCTCAGCGCGGACAGTGGTCTCTCCTGATCCGAATCTCGACATAAATGAAGTCGGTGTCCCGCTGGAAATTGCCATGCGCTTGTCTGTTCCTGAAAAGGTCACCGAATGGAATATTGGAGAAATGCGAAAACTTGTCGGTAACGGACCTGAGAAGTACCCTGGCGCCCTTTACATCATCAGGCCAGACGGCAAACGGATAAGACTTGAGTTTGTTGTTGATAGAGAAAAGATTGCTGAGGCCATTGAATTAGGCTTCGTGGTGGAAAGGCATCTTAGAAATGGTGACATTGTCATTTTCAATCGTCAACCTTCGCTTCACCGGATGTCAATAATGGCACATTATGTACGCGTGTTACCCTACAAGACGTTCCGTCTGCATCTATGTGTCTGTCCTCCATACAACGCGGACTTCGACGGAGACGAAATGAACTTGCACGTGCCTCAAAGCGAGGAAGCAAGAACAGAGGCACTTCTGCTTATGCAAGTTCAAGATCAAATCTTATCTCCTAGGTTCGGAGGTCCAATAATAGGTGCTATACGGGATTTCATAACTTCTGCGTATTTGTTCACGAGAAAGTCAAACTACTTGACGCGAAACGAAGTCAATAAGCTGTTGTTGGCAGCGAAATACGAGGGTATTTTGCCCGAACCAAAGACTAAAGCGCCTCAACCGCTCTGGAGCGGGAAACAGATTTTCAGCCTGTTCCTGCCGAAGGACATGAACTATATTTTGAAGGCAAATATCTGTCAAGGATGCGTAAAATGTTTGGAAGAAGAATGCCAATACGATGCCTACGTGACCGTGAAGAACGGTGAACTAGTGAGCGGAGTTATAGATAGACGATCGATAGGGGCTGAGCAATCTGAAAGTCTTCTGCACAGGATAATAAAGGATTATGGAACCCAGGCTGGAAGAGAGTTTCTTAACAAAATAACGAGAATGTTGAAGCTTTTCATATCGATGCGAGGTTTTACTTATTCATACGACGAACTGGTTTTGTCTCCGAAGGCCGAAGACAGAATAGGAAAAACCATGGAAAGGATAGAGAAGAAAATAGAGGAGTTGATTGAAAGCTATCGCAAAGGCACGCTGCCTAGGCTTCCTGGCCAAACGATTGAAGACTCGTTTGAAATATACGTGATGAATGAACTGGCAAAGGCAAGAGACGAATCTGGGAAAATAGCTGATGAGGACTTCACTTTGGAAAACTCGGGCATAGTAATGACACGGACAGGTGCAAGAGGTTCAAGCCTGAACATTGGCCAAATAAGTGCGTGCGTAGGACAGCAAGCGGTACGTGGAAAGAGGATTCTGCGCGGATATGTAGATCGCGCTTTGCCGCACTTCAAGGCTGGAGATCAACGTCCAAAAGCGAGGGGCTTCGTTTACTCGTCGTATCAACATGGACTCGACGTCATCGAGTTCTTCTTCCACGCGATGGGTGGAAGAGAAGGTCTGGTTGACACAGCTGTTAGAACTCAGCAGAGCGGATACATGCAAAGAAGACTGATAAACGCGCTTGAACACGTACGCTTGGAATATGATGAGACGGTGAGAAACTCTGCTGGCGACATAATTCAATTCCAATACGGGGAAGACGGTGTTGACCCCGCCAAGAGCGACCATGGAAAGGCCGTGAACGTAAGCCGTCTTGTTGACCAAATCAGAATCGCCAAGGAGAAAGGAAGACCTGCATCAGCTGAATTCATCAGAAAGGAATTGAAAAAGGTTGAAAGTCAACTCACGCCCATTCTCATGGACGAGCTTAAGCAGAACTTGGCCAAGTACAAGTTGAATACGGCGAGCGTTGAGAAAGCAATCAGGTTGACTGTTGAACACTACAGGCATGCTCTGATGGAGCCAGGTGAGGCTGTGGGCATAGTTGCAGCACAATCAATCGGTGAACCAGGCACTCAGATGACGCTGAGGACATTCCACTACGCTGGAGTCAAGGAGCAGAACGTGACCTTAGGCCTGCCGAGACTGATTGAAATAGTTGACGCTAGGAGAATTCCATCGACTCCGGTGATGACGATCTATCTGAGTCCTGAATATAGGAAGAATCGAGAAGCTGCAGTGAAGATTGCCCGCGACATAATCTATACTACTCTGGAGAACGTGGCTGAAGCGGTCTACATAGACCCCGTGCATGACGAGATAATAATTGAACCTAACAAGACTATGATGGAAGATCGTGCAATAACAATGCAGGAGCTGAAAGACAGACTACAAATACCTAATTGCACCACAAAGGCAAAGGGAAACAACATACGTATGCAGCCTAAGAAGGTCGAAACAATCAAGAAACTGCTTGGCAAAGTCTCTATGTTCCACGTTAAAGGTGTTCCTGGGATAAAACGGGTGCTGGTCAGCGAGGAGCATGGAGAATGGGTCATCAACACAGATGGGTCAAACCTGCCTAAGGTTTTGGAAGTTCCCGGCGTAGATACTTCAAGGACAACGACAAACAACGTCCATGAAATCGCCAAGACCATAGGGATTGAAGCTTCTAGGAACGCTTTGGTGCATGAAGCCAAAGGCGTTTTGGAAGAACAAGGATTAGACGTTGACAATCGCCACGTGATGCTTGTTGCAGACATGATGACGTCCACTGGCGAAGTTCAACAAATTGGCAGACATGGTATAAGCGGAAAGAAATCAAGTGTCTTGGCCAGGGCCGCCTTTGAGATAACGGTTCCAAACATTGTTGAGGCAGCCGTCAAGGGAGAAAGCGACCCACTAGCAGGCGTAACCGAAAACGTAATAGTCGGTCAGTCAATACCGATTGGCACAGGACTCGTTGAGCTGTTCATGTCACCGCTCGAAAAGAAGGAGAAGAAGAAATGATAGACATAGACAAAGCAATTTCAACAGCGGTAAAAACCGGCAAGGTTTCTCTCGGAGCAAGCTCCGCCGTACAAAACGCTCACACAGGCAAAGCTAAACTCATAATCCTAGCCGGAAATTGTCCAGAAAGCGTTCGTGCAGACGTAGAGTATTATTCTAAGCTCTCAAAAGTTCCGCTGATAATCTACAAGGGTTCATCCTTGGACTTGGCTGCTGTGTGCGGCAAACCCTTCAGCGTCTCAGCGTTAAGTATAAGAGAGCAAGGCGACTCAGAAATCCTGAAGTTAACGGAAGCCACTGAAGCTCAGGAACCCAGTGGAGGAAATGAATGACTACCGGAATAAAGTTCACGAGCACAGAAATGCGGTACATCGCACTTTTTGAAAGCATAACCAGCGCAAGCGTCAAAGACTGCATAATCGACGAAGAGCAGGGACGAGTGCTCTACGTTGTCGGGCAAGGCCAAGTCGGCGTTGCGATTGGAAGAGGTGGGAGAAACATTCACACTCTAGAGAGGATGACTGGAAAGAAACACGAAATAATCGAGTATGCGGAAGAACCCGCACAGTTCATCAAAAACGCTTTGAAACCGGCGTTGGTCAAAGAAGTTCGCTTGACCGAAAGGCCTGATGGCAAAACGATAGCGGTTGTGGCTGTGAACCCCAAGGACAAAGGCGTTGCCATAGGAAAGAACGGCAGAAACGCCGAACGGTTGCGGTTCTTGGTTAAGAGATACTTCCAAATACAAAACGTCAGCATAACATAGACCCATAGAAGGTTACATTATGAAAAGGCCCGTGGTGCTTGCTGTATGCTCAGTGTTCTTCGTGTTTGCCTTAGTCAGAGTTGTTCATGCTGCAGATGAAACATTTGGCGAACAGTTCTTAGGCAGTCCACTACTCATCCTTGTCGCTGTAATGATTGTTGCTGCCTTGGCTTCTTTGTATCACAGGATAAGAAAGTAGAAAGTGAATAAGCTACGATTCAGTTCTCAGGAGCAGATCCACAAGCGCGTTTTGATCTACTTCCGCGCGTGTTCTCCAGTCTAGGTACAATTGCTCGTTCTCGTCTTCGGCTAAGTACGCGTATCTAACATATCTGTCAATGTTGATGCCGACTTTCCATCCAGGAAGTTTTTCCCGTAGCAGTTCTTCAACTTCCTTTCTCGAAGATTTCCCTTTCTTAGATATTATGTAAGCAATAGCGATTGCAAGTCCTGCAAGGTCGTCTATTCGCCAGCCTATCATTTTTGTTTCTTTTGGCGTCAGTTCCCCCCGTAATTCTATGAGGAATCTGGCTTTGTCCAACTGTTCCTGAGTAGGTTTTTCGACTTGTTTTTCTTCTTCGAAAACAGTTTTGACTTGCAGGTCCAGCGGTTTCAAGTAGTCATCCAAGATTTTCAGAACTTTTATGTAATCAGCGCCTATTGTTTTTCGAAGCTCCCATCCCTTGACTCCGGGTTTTTTGTGCCTTTTGTAAAATAGCATGTGGGTGGCTCTTTTGAGCTTGCTTGCATAGTAAGCCTTCCTTTTACTCACTCTATGTCCCCTTCTTCCATTTCTCCCAGTCTTCTGCGGTCAGGGCTATTGGAATCGACACCAATTGTTTGTTGCCGGTTCTAATCACTGGTTTTTCATAAGGCACTATGAACATTTCTTCTTCTAACGGATGAATTTCCAACGTTGCGTAGCCGTACGTGACCAAAAAGCTTGTCATGAAGGCTCTGTTCACAGTCTCGTTGTAGGTCTCCGCATAGACAAAACTCTGGTACCGAATCTTTCCGTTTTCACCTTTTTTAGCAACTTCGTTCTTCAGTTCTTGCCAAAAGTTGTCCAATTCTTGGGAAAAGGTCTTGTCACGCAAGATTCTCTGATTGACGAGTTCTTCCCTAGTTGCAGTGCCTGACCCGATTTCTGTCGGAGTCATTTCATTCCATCTTTCATTCAGCGGAACCAAGCTTTCCCAATATCTCAGTGCCTCTGCCAGACTTTGAATTGAGATCTGCTCTAACTCAACTATTGGATGCCAAACCTCAACGAAGGTCCTAACGATGTCTACCTTTTCTAGGCGTCTGATTTTCTCGTCCAGCAGAAACGGATCTGCGTAGAGCGTTGTTGAGCGGTGTTTGACCCATTCGCTCTGAAGCTTTATGACGGAAGCCAGCTGGTGTATTGTTTCAGCGTCCAAACACAAGTCTTCGGGAATCTTCCATTCTGGAAAGTATTTTTTCACTGTGTCTATGTTGTCTTTGACGTCTACAAGGAACGGGTCAAGTGAGCGTCCTTCAATGGATTTACATGTTTCGATTATGCGTTGAAGTTTCTCTCTGCCGAGCTTTTTCTGCTCTTTCTCAGGAAGCATTAGGCGACCTCTCGAATTATCGATTTGCCGTCAATGTTTTGTACGGTGATTATGTTCACGTCTTCCTTTGCGAACGTTATTTGGCTAGGTGTTATTATGACGTATTGAGCGCTTGAGTCGTTCACCGCTGAGATTAGCATCTGGGCAATTAGCTCCCGGTTCTTTGGATCCATGTGAATGTCGTATTCATCGACAGCACGGAAAGGTGAGCGAACATGTTGCTGTAAAGCCAGAAGGAAGCTCATTGTTGCTGTTGTTCTTTCCCCGCCGCTTTGAGTATAGGCGTCCAGTGGAACTGGTTTGCCTCCTTTGAAGCCTACCAGTATTTCCAGCCCAGCTGCTTCTATGTCGTTCTCGTTGGCAAGCCTGACCTCACCGACGGCTTGCGATTGAACTAAGATTTTCTGATACTCAAGATTAACGCGGTCTAAGAGGTTCTGTATGACGGTTCGCCAAGACTGCATCCTTGTCTTGACTTCTTCCAACGTTTTCTCGCGGTTTTCGGCAACTAGTTGAGCTTTTTCTTTCAATTCCAAGTAAAGCTTTGAGTAAGATTCGTACATACGCTCTATGTCCTCTGAAACGTCAGATAGTGCAGCCAAGTGTCCTTCTGTCAGCCTTATCTCATCTAGAACTTCTCCCGCATCCTTCATTACTGCAATTCTGATGCCAGATTGCTCCGCCTTCTTTGTTGATTCTTCCACTCGTGTTCGTGCATCCGACAGTGCTCTTTCTGACCCCTGCAAATTGGCCTTTGCGGTATCCATGCGATACTGCAGCAAGGCCAGTTTTATTCGGCTTTCTAAGACTTGGTTGTTGACTTTCTCGACTGCCTCTTCCTGTTCGTGGGTTTTCGCTTCGTTCCCGGTTATCTGGGTGTTTAACTTTGACAGTTGCTCATTGGAGTTCTGTACTAGATCTTCTAGGTTTTCACTTTTCAGAAGCTTGAACTGTGAATTCACTATGGGTAAGCGGTCTGCTTTAGCAGACGGGTTCTCGAGGATGTCATCGATTATCGCGGTTTCTTTCAGCAGTTGTTCACATAGCGAAATCGTGGATGTGTTTGCTGCTTTTTCACGTTCCAAGCCTAGGCGTTCATCAAAGAGAATCTTCCATTCATTCTTCAGTTTTCCATTCTCATACTGCTGGCTTTCTAGATTGCCCTTGACCGATTTTTCCTCTTCTTCTATTTGACTCAGAGTCTCATGTTCCTTCTTTCTGTCAGCTTCTAACTGTCTGAGTGTTTCCTCTCTTCTTGCCACTTCTGCCCAGCCAAGCTCCCTTTCGAGAAATCTTCTCTTTGTCTGCAGCTGTTTCTTCTCTTGGTACCTGTCGTATTGTTCCCTCCAGTAGTTAAGCGTCTGCTCAGCTGACTCCAGAAGCTTGCCCATAGAGTCTTCTTGGCTAAAAATACGAGTTAGCTTTCTCTGGGCTTGCAGTACATTTTCACGGTAAGGCTCAAGTCCAACGGCCGCTTCGACTATGCGCAGCTTTTCTTGTATGGAAAGCACTGTGAACTGTTCAACCATGCTCTGATGCATAATGATGAGTATGTTGTCCGGATCAACGCCTAGTTTGCCCAGAAGCCTTTCAACATCGTTTTTCGTGACAGCTCGGTTTTCAAGTTCAAACCAGTAGTTACCGTCACGCCGTAAGACCCTTGTGAGAAAAATCTGGTCCTTATTGAATTTCGGCACAGGCCTGTTCTTGCCTGCCCCGCTGTTATCCAGAATCAAAGTAACGCGGCCTTGCTCCTTATCCCAACGTATCAGGTCGCTGAGTTTCCTGGAGCGCTCCGTGTAAGATTGTCCTAGGGCCACGGAAATAGCGAGCAACAGCGACGATTTTCCCGAGCCGTTCGGTCCGCAAATAACATTCACGCCGGACCTGAAGGGTACCCTAGCATACTCGTACGACATGAAGTTTTCCAGGATGACCTCTTGGATCAGCATCGATGTTTTTGCCCTCTAGGTAGCATTACTAAAGGCTAAAATCTCTTATTAAAGCAATTAGGCGGAGTTTCAATCAAAGCAAATGTGAAACACGGCGGCAGTTTTACACGGAAACCTACAGACCAGAAGTGACAAGCTTAAAATCTCTTGAAGGAAGTAGTCTAACTGTAGGGCCGAGGGTTTCAGGGATGGTTGTTGGCGGAAAGATTTTCAAGCTTTCAGATACTCTTCCCCTAGCGGAAGTTGCGTCCAGGCTTCAAGGTTATCGTTCTGAGGAATCTTATGAAGAAGGAGACTCCAAATTCACACTGGTCACTGAGGTCGTCGGTCTTCTTCCAAAAGAAAACATGCTGAAGGGTGTCTACTCGCATGATTACGTGATTCAGGTTTTTCACCGTGGAAAAATAATACCGACGCCCCGAACGGTTGAAGCTCTCTTTAGCTTTGCTCAGCAAGAGGACACAATGTTCTTGACGATAGTTGAGAAGAAACGCATAGCCAATTTCATTGCAAACAAGCTGAGCGAAATACTATTTGAGAAGATTGGAGGTGTACTGGAGGCTCGAATTCCACCTGAAATCCTGAAGGAATTTCACTTCAAGAATCCAGAGGATACCAAGATTACTTTCTTCGACAACGTCGACATTCCCAACGTGGACAAGCTTTCCCTTTATGGACCGGACCTGATAAACACTCCCCTCTTCGAAGACTACGGCAAACACGGCGACCTGTGGTACGTGGTTGCAAGATCGAAAGAATACGGCTACGTGGTGGGCATAACACGAGACGCTTCGGTGACAATCTTCAATCTAACAGAGAAAGAACGGTACCTTGAATACGTAGCAAAGGAGATTTACCCACTAGCCTCCGAAGAAAAGAAATAATCATATGAGTGGTTTTCTAAGTCAAAGCATCTTGTTCCGACAAGACTCTAGTACTCGATTCCTTTTCGAGCTTGGAGACCTTTGCTGAATGGGTGTTTAATTTCCTTCAACTCTGTGACAAGGTCTGCAAGCTCTATTATCTCTTCTGGCGCGTTGCGGCCAGTTAGAACGATCTCGACGTTTTCGGGTTTCTTCTTTATCATTTCCACAACGTCCTGCAGTTTTATCAGTTTCACGTGTAAGGCAACGTTGATTTCGTCGAGGACAACAATGTCATATTCTCTGCTTTCTATGATTTCTTCAGCTAGTTTGAGTGCTTTTTCCGCGAGTTTGACATCTTCTTTTTCGGGTGGTTTCGACGTTATGAACTTGCCTCTTCCAAAGGCTTTCAACGTGAGGTTTGGAAGTCTGTCCACTACGTGGAGTTCGCCGTAGTCGAATCCGCCCTTGATGAACTGAACCACGTAAACCTTAAGCCCTCTTCCTATTGCTCTGAGCGCAAGACCTAAAGCTGCTGATGTTTTGCCTTTTCCGTTTCCGGTGTAGACTTGGACGAGTCCTTTTTCAAGCTTGGGCATTCTTGATCGCCTTTTTGACGAGTTTTTCAGCTGCAGAGGTTGGATCTATCTTCTTCTCAAGGATTTCGTGGAGAAGTTCGTCAAATTTCCCCTCTCTTTTGAGTTCGTCAATCACTGTTCTGGATATTCTTTCTTTTATGGCCTCTAGGAGCTCATCCTCAGCCTTGGTTTTTAATAGGTTTTCCCTGCATACTATATCGCCTTCGAGGAAGCATCTGTGTTCTTCCAGTTTTTCGATGAGTTCTGGAACGCCTTCGCCGGTCAGGGCCACTGTTTTCAGGACGGGCGGCGTCCATCCGCCTTTCTTGTTGCTCAACTGAAGCATTGCTTGAATGTCTATTGTAGTCTTGTTTGCGTTTTCTCGGTCAGCCTTGTTTACCACGAATATGTCAGCTATTTCCATTATTCCGGCCTTTATCGCTTGTATCTCGTCTCCCATCCCTGGGGCGTGCATGACAACTATTGTTTGCGCCACTTTGACAATCTCCACCTCAGATTGACCGGCACCAGCAGTTTCAACTATCACTACGTCCTTTCCGGCTGCGTCCAGTATCTTGGCAGCGTCTTTCGTCGCTTTCGATATTCCGCCTGCGTAGTTGCGGGTTGCCATGCTTCTAATGTAAACGCCCTCGTCTGTGCTCAGTTCCTGCATGCGGATCCTGTCGCCTAAGAATGCCCCCCCAGTGAACGGACTTGTAGGGTCTACGGCAATGATGCCCACCGTTTTGCCCTTTCGTCTGTACTCGCGGACGATTTTCTCAATCAGAGTGCTTTTTCCAGCACCGCCAGCTCCGGTCAACCCTACAACGTGGGCCTTACCCGTATGTGGAAAGATTTGAGAAATCAGTTCTTGTGCTTCAGGCATGCCGTTCTCAATGATCGTTATCGCTTTCGCTATGCTTCTGCAGTCTCCTTTCAGAACTCCGTTGACGATTTCTTCAGTTTTCGTCAAAATTTCCGCACATCGTAAGGGATTAGTCTCTTTTCGGGAGGTTGTCCATCACGTACTGTATTATCTCTTCCGTGGTAGTTCCTGGCCCAAAGATTTCTTTTATTCCCAGCTTTTTCATTTCAGACACATCTTCTTCGGGGATTATTCCTCCGGCAAAGACCATCACGTCCGTTAAGCCTTGCTTCTTCAAGACTTTCATTATTCTTGGGAAGAGAGTCTTGTGTGCCCCCGAAAGAATGCTTAGACCTATGACGTCCACGTCTTCCTGTAGGGCGGTTTCAGCGATTTGTTCCGGGGTCTGTCTTAGACCTGTGTAAATCACTTCCATGCCGGCGTCTCTGAGGGCTCTTGCAACAACTTTGGCGCCTCTATCGTGGCTGTCAAGGCCCGGTTTGGCGATTAGAACTCTTATTTTTCTTGCGTCTTGCATTTTTTCGCCTCTTCAAATTACAATTAGCTCTTTGTATTCTCCATAAACTTTCCGCAACACGTTGCAGATTTCGCCAAGCGTCGCATAGGCTTTGACTGCTTCAATTATTGCGGGCATGAGGTTTTCATCTTTTTCTGCTGAACGCTGAAGCTTGTCGAGTGTCTCCTCAACTCTCCTGCTGTCTCGCGTTTTTTTCAGGTTCTGAAGGTTGGCGAGTTGTTCTTTTTCAGCCTTTGGATCCACCCTCAAAAGCTCCATTGGATATTCTTCTTTCTCGATTTGGTAGTCATTTACTCCAACTATTGTCCGTTTCCTGTCATCTACCTCTTTCTGGTGTTTGTAGGAGCTGTCAGCAATTTCCTTTTGGAAAAACCCCTTTTCTATGGCGACTATGGCCCCGCCCATGTCATCTACCTTCTGAATGTACTCCATTGCTTTTTCTTCCATTTCGTTTGTTAAAGCTTCAACGTAGTATGAACCTGCTAATGGGTCGGTCGTGTTTGTTGCGCCGCTTTCATGGGCTATTATCTGCTGTGTTCTCAGTGCAACTCTGACGGCATCTTCGCTCGGAAGCGCTAAGGCTTCGTCGAACGAGTTTGTATGCAATGATTGTGTTCCTCCTAGAACTGCTGCTAGGGCTTGGATTGTCGTGCGAGTGATGTTGTTTAACGGTTGCTGTGCTGTAAGTGTGCATCCAGAAGTTTGAACGTGCATGCGCATCCACATCGACCTTGGGTTCTTGGCGTGAAAACGTTCTTTTATAAGCTTGGCCCAAAGTCTTCGGGCAGCTCTAAACTTGGCTAGTTCTTCGAAAAAGTCGTTGTGCGAGGCAAAGAAGAACGACAGTCGGTGGGCAAAGTCATCAACTTTCAGTCCCCTTTGCAGAGTGGATTCCACGTAGGTTATTCCATCATAAATGGTGAATGCGAGTTCTTGCACGGCGTTTGCCCCTGCCTCTCTGATGTGATACCCGCTTATGCTTATGGGATTCCACTTTGGCAAGTGTCGCGCGCAGTACTCTATGATGTCCGTGGTGAGTTTGACAGAGCTTTTCGGCGGGTATATGCACAGTTTCTGGGCGAAATATTCTTTGAGGTTGTCGTTTTGTGTTGTTCCGCCGAGTTTTTCTTTTGCTACGCTTTGCTCGTGGCCTACTGCAACGTACATGGCCAGCAGCATGGCTGCAGGTCCATTTATGGTCATGGACGTTGTGACTTTGTCAAGCGGAATTCCATCCAGCAAGACTTCCATGTCTTTGAGTGACGAAATCGCCACTCCACATATGCCGACCTCGCCTTTCCCCATCGGGTGGTCCGAGTCGTAGCCCATTATGGTTGGATAATCGAAGGCGACGCTCAAGCCTGTCTCGCCTTCTTTAAGAAGGTACTTGAAACGCTTGTTCGTCTGTTGCGCTGTGCCAAACCCTGAAAACTGCCGCATCGTCCAGAAGCGCCCACGGTACATCGTAGCGTGTACGCCACGTAGGAAGGGGTACTCCCCAGGGAAGCCTAAGTCTCGCATGTAGTCTAGCTCTTTGACATCCTCAGGCGTGTACAACCGTTTAATCAGCATGTTAGAGGTGTTTCGGAATTCGTTTTTCCTTTCACTGGATTGTCTAATCCAGTTTGGCAAAGTTGTCTGTTCCCAACGTTCACGTTCTTTCTTTAACTCATCGATTTTTTTCCTTTCAAACATCGTAGTGTTCTGCCCCCAATAATTGACCTATGTGCTGCCTTGAGTTACTATCTTCATTAGCTTAGAAAGATATTTTATTATCGGTCCAAGACGCATGAGAACAATCGGCTAGGTTGCCGTCGTTCAAGCCAGGTTGCTGGGAAAATCTTCAATTGCGAAATTCCAGCAGACCAGCTGACGCGGAGAATCCCCATCCGTAACCAAGCATCAGTATGGTGTCTCCTCTTGCGAATTCGCTCGTCGAAACTATTCTGTCAAGAATGAAGGGCAAGCTTGCTCCGGCTAGGTTGCCGTTGTTTCTGAGCACTTCATGTGACTCTCTGAGCTTTTCCTTTTCAGCGCCATGGTGTTCAGCCAAAGCGTCAAGTATCTTTTCGCTGCCCGTGTGAACCGCCCACTTCTTCGCAGCTTTCATTCTATTCTTCGCTTCCTTTCCAAACAATCTGTCAAGCGCTAGACTCGTGTACTTGACTCCTAGGTCTGGAATTTCCTTGCTAAGATGTGAATGGAAGCCGAACTTGAACGGTTCGTCTAAAAAGGAGAGTCTGGCATAACCAGCCAAATAGTCCTTTGAATCGATATTCGTTACTTCAACAATTTCGTCAACCTTCAAACCCTCACTCTTATTCGACACGACCGCGGCGGCCACGCCGTCCCCGAACAGGAAAAACTGCATCGTGGCCACCCATTTCCTCAGCTCCATTTGCTTTCTTCTGTTGTCTTTTATCGAGCCAATCTTACCGATTTCCATCACGTCTTCCAGCCCTCGTACTTGGTTTTGGAACCAGTATGAACTTACTCCTGAGATGCAAATCAGCACATTGTCTTTCGGGTGCATAGCAAGATAGTCTTCCGCGAGTTGCAATGTCTTCATAAAAGCTGTGCTCGCTATTCCTTGCGCGTTAACGTGTCTAACGCAAGGATCCAGGCCTAGCTGCGGTACTAACAGCTGGCTGAGGCCGGGGCTTAGGAAGGGGTTCGTGTCATAGGCAGTGATTAGATAGTCTACGTCTCCAGAACAGAGATAGGCTCTTTGAATAGCTTTCTGGCAGGCCTCAGAACACAGGTCAATGAGGTTGATTTCGTCCATTAGGATTTCTGGTTCTGTTGTGAGCGCTGATTGGCTGATGAGACAACGTTTTGAAACTCCCAGGTTAAGCACGTTTTGTACGACGGGTTCTGGAAGTTCGCACGGGAACTCTTCCATCAGTTTTTTGGTCGAGTATTCATTCGGGGGGAGAGCGGTTGACAATTGTATGATTTGCATATCAGATACGAAGCCTGAAGAAATTATAAAAGGATGACTGTCCTGCATGCGCCAAGTCGATTTCAAGCCGTTTCTTATGAACGCAACCTGTGACATCTTCCAAAAGAATCATGGTTCCTGGTCAAGAGTGTTGTACTTGTTGTAGAACGGACAACAAAGTGTGCGCTTTGTGTTAAGTCATATTCTCTGAGCACACACATGCCGGAAATTGGAGAACCTTGAATGGCGCGTACTGGGCCTTAGGGTTTCGGAACCATAGACTGTTTGATATTGAGCGGAGGAAAAATCCTGTGGGCATTGCTCGCGTTTTGGCGATTACAACTACGTAGAACCGCACGTTCTGAGGCTTGAAATAGCAGTTTGATTTGCTATTCTTGGCTGAATACGTGTGGCGCACATCTACAACAATGGCGTCGGCGTACACGTACAAAAAATACCCTTGCCCATCACAAATGTCTTATAGTCCTTGAAATCCACTAACTACATCTTCCCATATTGAGGTGGAGAATTGAAAAAAGTCGGAATAGTCGCAGGCAGCATTTCACGATTTGATCTTCCCAGACATACGTTGCAAGAAGAAATGTGCGCAGAAGCAGTCAAAATGATACTTGACGACGTTCCAGAACTGGAACTCGGCGACTTCTTGAGGAAAGGCTACGCGTGTTGCTACTCATATTTCAGTGACATTCTCGAACAGCAGCAATGCATGCATTGGATAATCAACGACTACCTAGGCCTAAGCGGCGTTCCCTCCTACAGAGTTGAGTCGGGAGGAGCAACTCCAATAGACGCCATTATAAACGCGGCGTTGTGGATACGTTCAGGCATGTTCCCAGTGGTTCTCGTGGTCGGCTGGGAAAAAATGAATGAACTGCCAATCCAAAAAGTCAACGAGGCAATAGCAATAGCCGGAGACACAGACTGGGACTTCGTTTCAGGCTTCACGTACAACGCTTTCTACGCAACCATGGAAGCAAGGCGGATGCACGTTTACGGAGACAAAGAGGAAGACCTCGCTGAAGTGTCGGCCATGTGCCACAACAACTCCCTTGACAACCCCTACGCCCAATGGCCAGCTCAGCATGGCTTCACAAAAATCACGGTGGACGATGTGTACAAATCACGTTTGATATCTTGGCCATACCGAAACTATGAATGTGCAATGACAAGTGAAGGGGCATCTGCCATGTTGTTGGCGAACGAGGAAATGACGAAGAAGCTGACTGACAATCCCACATGGATCACTGGCGTAGGCTTCGGTAGCGACACTATGAGAGTCGGAGACCGCCCAGACAACCCCGCATGGAAAGGCATGTATCCAGAAGATGAAAAGATTTGGCCGAAGACCATTCCAAAACCGATGTCACCCTATCCAGATCTGCTCAACTTTGGCTCTCTGAGAGTGTCTGCTAGAATGGCCTACAAAGACGCTGGAATCAAGAACCCGCGGAAGGAAATCAGCTTCGTAGAAATCTTCGACCCCTATGCAGGAGTAGTACTAGCCGGGTTAGAGGATTTTGATTTCTGCAAGAGAGGCGAAGGCAAGAAAATGGTTCGCGAAGGCATAATCAAGCCCCACGGAGAACTTCCCTGTCAGCTCAGCGGAGCGCTGACAGCACAAGGACATGCTGTAGGCTCAACATCAATCGCGCAAGTCGTCGACAGCTACTGGCAGCTCAGCAACCAGATAGGAAAGAAATGGGGCGCACCGAGCAGACAGCTAAGCAAGCCGAAGAAGGCTTTCATTCACGGACACGGCGGCACAGGATGCCAAGCAGGCGCAGTAGTCTTGGAGGTGTAAAAAAGATGAAGCAACCAGGACCAGAGAAATTGCTGAAGGAAAAGAAAATCGATGAAAAACACTGGGGAGAATGGGAACGCAAAGGCGGTTGGACACCTGAAGGCTGGAAAATAGTGGAGATGAACGACGGACCAACACTGAATGAATTGAAACCAGAAAAGTTTTTGATTGTTCACAGACCTCACGGCAGCTTGTTCCACCACAGCTACGGCAAAGTGTCACAGTTCTTCATAGGAATTTTGGAAGGAAAACTCTACGGAACAAAATGTCCAAAATGTGGACTAGTATATTGCCCGCCAAGAGCACACTGCTTCAACCCGAAATGCAGGCTTGAAGAAACGGAATGGGTCGAGCTTCCGAAGAAAGGAGAGATACACTCGTACACGGTTATGGCAATCGCTTGGCCTTCAATGGCACATCTGCAACCGTTAGTGGGGGCAATGGTAAGAATCGACGGCACAAACACCTGCTTGCCTATGACCATGCGAGAAGCAGACCCTGAAAAAGTGAACATAGGCCTAAAAGTCAACATAAACATATCCAAACAGCCCAAAGGAGACCTGTTAGACGTATACGCAACACCGGCAGAAGAACCGGTAGCTCCGAAAAGAACACCAGAAGAACTGAAACGCTTCAGAGAAGACATGGAAAAAACGCGAGCCTGGGTAAAAAAAACCTTCAGCGAAAAGAAATAATCCCCCTATACCTTTTTTCACATATCAGAACCTTGCCTTCTTGGGTTCTGCAGAACTTCTTTCTCAGAGAAAAACTGAGTGCGGCTGAAGAAACTTAAATATCCGTTTCGGCTTTAATCAGTTCTTCATGTAACCTTTCGTAATGTGGGGAGACATCTCTATTGAACGGCAAACCGTTGGTCTCGATAGTTTCTGTTGGTCTCTCAAAGTTTGGAAAACTTGAAGGACTTTACGCGAGAGAGATCTTTGCGGAAGCAGCCAAAGAAGCCTTTGACCGTTGTCCGAAATTGGATCCCAAGAATGATATTCAGGCCCTCTACGTAGGTCATATGGGTGAATCCTATGAGCATCAAGGACACACTGGCGCCACAATGGCAGACTGGATAGGGTTGGGGCATGTTCCTGCGACAAGGACGGAAGCAGCGTGTGCCTCTTCCGGTGTAGCCTTAAGAACTGCTATTTGTGCTGTGCGCTCGGGCCTCAGCGATGTTGTTATGGTGGGAGGCGTTGAGAAAATGACTCATAGGCCCACAGCAGAAGTGACCGAGTATCTTGCTATGGCTTCGGATTATCCATTTGAACAATGGAATGGCATGACTTTTCCAGGATTGTACGCCTTGATGGCCACTGCACACATGCACGAGTACGGGACGACTGAACGACATCTTGCCATGATTGCTGTTAAGAATCATTTTCACGGAAGCCTGAATCCAAAGGCACATATGCAGAAAGAGATAACACTCGAAACCGCTCTGTCTTCACGCGTCGTAGCTTGGCCTCTCAACCTTTACGATTGCTCTCTCATCACTGACGGCGCCAGCTGCTTAATATTGACCAAGCCAGAACTAGCCAGAAAATTCACAGATATGCCAGTCAACATCGTTGGAAGCAGTCAGGCAGGTGACACTATAGGATTATATGAAAGGAAGAGTCTAACGTCCCTTGCGGCTGCCAAGATGGCCGCCAAAAAAGCATATGAAATGGCCCAAGTCAACCCAGAGGAAATTGACGTAGCTGAAGTTCACGACTGCTTCACGATAGCCGAATTAATAGCCTACGAAGACCTCGCTTTTTGCAAGCCGGGTCAAGGCGGTAGTCTGATTGAGAGGGCAGAGACGAAACTGGGCGGAAGAATACCTGTGAACACGAGTGGCGGGTTGAAAGCTAAGGGGCATCCTGTTGGGGCTACGGGCACAGGCCAGGCCTACGAGATCTATTTGCAGTTGACTGGGCAAGCGGGTAAGAGGCAAGTTAAAGATGCAGAAATCGGTTTGACGCATAACGTCGGCGGTTCAGGTGCAACTGCTACGGTTCACATCTACAGGAGAGGATGAGAACGACCGAACAAGCGCCATTCACGATAGAACAGTTCTACAAGCATATCAACCAAGGGAAGCTTTTAGGAGGCATGTGCACGAAGTGTGGGAAGGTGCATCTTCCGCCGAGACCTCTGTGCGACAATTGCTATTCGCAAGACTTCGAATGGACCGAAATTCCTGCAAGAGGAAAGCTGTTAACTTACACGGTCATCCACATTGCTCCGGTCCAATTTCAGTCAATGGCTCCATACGCAATGGGCATCGTCCAACTTACGGATGGCTTAAAGATGCCAGGGATGATCAGAGGGATAGCGCTGGAACAGATTAAGATAGGAATGGAACTGACGATGGACTTTGGAACATGCGCGGCTACTCAGCCTTGGCCGCAATGGCCTAGATACTACTTCAAGCCAGCCTAACTTGATGTTAGGTTTGCCTGCCTTTTCCGATTCTTTTTTGCGACCAGTTTGGCGGTTTTTATTAGGCTGGGCAGGTCCGCAATTGACGTGACAAGATAGTTTGCTCCAGCGTTCATCAGCTCTTTCTGGGTAGAAACTCCGGTTGACAAACCGACGGCCATGACCTTCAGTTCTCTGGCACATTCCATGTCGCGTGTTGCGTCTCCGACAAGCAACGCTTCTTTTGGACTGAGTTTCAAAGCTTTCAAAACAGCCTCCAAATGTTCAACGCTAGGTTTAACATGTTTCACCTTGTTGCGGGGAATTACTGCATCAAAGAAATCGGCAATTCCAAATCGTTTCAGGATGTAACTCGTGGATTTTTCGCTATTAACCGTGCACAGCCCGATTTTTAAACTCATTTCCTTCAGAATTTTCAATGTTTCAACCACGCTTGGAAGCAGACTCGTGGTCTTTGCTGACTCCCACTCATGTCTTTCAGCTATGGCCAGAGCTTCGTTGCGCACTTTCTCTATTGTCCCCGTGGATTTGCCACTGTTCTTCAGGAAAATCTCAGTTTTGTTTAGCATATCGAATATGCTCTCATTCACGAACAGAACCGATGCCGGCACACCAGTTCTTATGAGGAAACTTCTGACTTCTGACCTTAACGTCATGTAATCAAGGTTGAAGGCTACAATAGTCCCGTCCAAATCGAAGATCACGGCCTTTGTGGTCATTGATTCTCACTTAAGCCTCATGAATTTGGAGGCTCTAATCACTTTTCTGTCGAGATATACTTTATGGTATCAATGTGGCGCGCGCGGCGCCGTTAAGGGCAAACCGAATATTCCTCTTCCAGCGTAGATTGTTGTTGATGTGCTATGAACCTTGAAGATTGCGTGAAAGAGACGCTGTGGCCGATATTGGTTGAGACAGTACACTCGCTGGTTATGTATCCAAATCACAAGGCCTACACAAGAGAAGTCATTCTTTCCGAAAAGCCTGAGACAATGCCTACGGATTTGGCGGCTAGGTTGAAGATTTCATTAGGTGAGGCTCTGGTAATATTGTACGAACTGGCCGAGGAGAAGAAGGCTGTCCCTTAGAGGCTGGAGTTCGAGTTTGCCTACAGACGTGATCCGGCAGGTTTTGTGCCTTCTGGTTACTTTGTTGAGTCGAGTGCCTCTATTATACTCTGCGCGCGCGAATATTATTCGTTCAATAGATTCATTCTCATGACACTGCAATCTGTTTTTCGCGGCAAACGGCTTCAGCCTCAATCTTATTTGCAGTGTATCCAAACACTCCGAATAGAGTTTCACCGGCAGAAAACAGCATCTTCACATATTCCTTTGCATCATAACGCCTATTAGGCTTTAGCAGCTAAGCAGCGGTAACCCTCTCGTCAATCCATCCAGATTTAGCGTTGGTAATCACATATTGAACTGTCCTTCCCAGATGCACTTCAAAACCAGTCTTTTTCAATCGTGGCTATAGCGTGAAGCAGACTTTGAAAGTCATTTGGCAATCAATAGCTCTAGCACATCAACCTTACCTTCAACCAGCTTGTCAGCACAGTTTCATGGCCCGCGCGAAAACAGATAAGCGTTTGCCGGAGAAATGCCTCGCAAAACTTGGAGAGAATAGGTTAAAGCAAACAATCATAGCTTCAAAAAGAAAACGTAAACATTCTTAAAACCAATGGGTAGTAATGTTTTGTGGCTGAGCAAATGAAAAAACCGCAGTTTGACTTTGTCGACGAGGCAAACATGAACCTTTTAACTGATTTTTACGAGCTGACAATGTGCGCCAGCTATTTTGGAAACAGAAGAAACGAAACTGCAACCTTCGACCTGTTCATAAGAAGATTGCCGCCGAACAGATCCTACTTTATCTTCGCTGGGCTTGAACAAGTGCTGCTTTTCCTCGAAAACATGAAATTCAGTGAAGAACACATCAACTACCTGAGGGAGAAGAGACTAAGTGAGGAATTCTTGCAATATCTACGGGGCTTCAAGTTCACTGGGGAAGTGTGGTCTGTTTCCGAAGGAACAATAGTTTTTCCTGAGGAGCCATTAATCAGAGTGACTGCGCCGATAATGGAGGCTCAGCTGATTGAAACCTTCATTCTGAACACGGTGAACCTTCAAACCATGATTGCTACCAAGGCTTCAAGGGTTGTCTGGGCGGCGAAGGGCAGATCTGTGATAGAGTTCGGTTTGAGAAGAACGCAGGGAACGGATGCGGGGATGAAAGCTGCAAGGTGCAGTTACTTGGCAGGGGTTGATGGAACTTCTAACGTGCTGGCAGGTATGAAATACGGTATCCCTGTATTCGGAACGATGGCGCATTCCTATGTAATGTTCTTCAATAAGGAGATAGATTCGTTCAGAGCCTTTGCCAAAACCTTTCCGCAGACTTCTACTTTCTTGATAGACACTTATGACGATTTGAAGGGTGCGGAAAACGCAGCCGTAGTTGCGAAAGAACTTGAGAGAAAAGGTTACAGGCTAAACGCGGTCAGGCTGGACAGTGGGAACCTGCTGAGCATAAGTGAGAAGGTCAGGCAGATTCTTGATAACTACGGCTTGGATTACGTGAAGGTATTTGCAAGCGGCGACTTGGACGAATACGTCATTGAAAAGCTTGTGAGAGAGGGAGCGAAAATTGATGCTTTCGGTGTGGGAACGAGGATGAGCACGTCCCTCGATAGGCCCTATGTGGACGTTGTCTACAAATTGTCGGGCAAGGTTGAAAAAGGAAGCTTTGTTCCAGCGATGAAATTAAGCAAGGGGAAAGTAACGTTGCCAGGAAGGAAACAAATCTTCCGACAGAGAGACAAAAACAGAAGATATGCCAAGGACATAATAGGATTGGAGGATGAAGAGATTGACGGAGAGCGTCTTCTGGGGAAAGTCATGAAAGGCGGTCGGATAACCTATGAAATGCCCACGTTGGAACAAATGAGGAAGGCAACGCTGAAGAACCTCTCAGAGCTTCCAGAGAAGTACAAAAGGTTGAGAGATCCATCCTCGTACCCTGTTGAACTGAGCCGCAGGCTAAGCAAGATCAGAAGCCAGGTCGTGAATCGGCTAAGAAGCTAGGGAAGCATTGCCATTGCGGCGAAGCCAGTGTTGCTGGTTTGGCTTCAGTCAAAAAAACCTGTGCGTAAGGGTTCGACTGTTAGTGAGGGTTGCATGGTTTCAGCTTGGAACGGCTTCAAGGTCGCTGGGCCTTTCATGTTGCGGGACATTAAAAGAGTGGGGGGTGGGACTTTTAGATTATTGGTTTCGGCTCTTCGAGTTTTCTTAGAAAGGGACGTAGAGCTGAGTGGTGAACGCTCTCTTCTGGCAAATCGTTCTTGGATATTCCGGGTGTGCCTATTTTTCTGCATATGAAGTTGAGCGAGTCTTCTGTGAAGTTTAACAGGTTTTTGCCTTCAGTCGTCAGTTTGTATACTTTTCTAGGTCTTTCAGTGCTTATGTTCCATTCGCTTTTGACAAATCCCTTTTTCTCCAGCGTTCCCAGAAGAGGATAGATGGTGCTTGGTCCGAAGTACACTCCGAAGCTTTTGCGGATTCTTGTGATTATCTGGTAACCGTGCATGGGCTGCCCGTTCAGGAATTGGAGTATTATCAGGTCCAGCAGGCCTTTCATCAGTTTGGCCTGAACTTCTTTTGTGTTGTTTACCATGGTGCCTTTCCTTCTTTGTGTTTGTTTGTCCAACAGTATTGTTGTTGGACGTGGATACGACATGTCCTCTGTATGACATATCTTGAGTCTTTATAGAGACTAAACAACGATATAAAGCTTCATGCTTACGTAAGACATAAGAAAGCATAAAGAAGCATACTGAAAAGTCCACTTCGAACATAACTCTAATAAGCCGAAACATGAACCAGTACAGAATGAGACACAAGAAGAACGTGAAAGAATTGGCAGAAGCTTACAAAGAAGGAATTGTACAACGCATCACCAGAAACCTGCTCGACATCCAAATGCTAAGACTCATCCAAACGCAGCCGATGTGGGGCTACATGATAAAGAAACAAGCAGAAACAAGATTCGGCGTAAAACTGAGGCATGGGGCACTGTACCCGCTGCTAAATGCCTTGGAGCGTGAAAGCTTCCTGACAAGCCAAAACCAAAGACAGGGCGGAAGAACAAGAAAAGTGTACACACTGACTAGGAAGGGACAACAATACATAGAAGCGTACAACAGCGTCCTGAAAGAACAACTAGAACGTCGCGACATGAAGTAGATGTTATGCTTTTGAAGCCGTTGCTGTCAGGTCTTAAATAGAACTAGTAGCTAACATAAAATCATGGCACGAAAAAAAAGCAGAAAGCTATCCGTAGTTGTTGTGGAAGAGCTACAGAAAAGAAGCAACGAGGGGCTTGAACTCGCAAAGAAAACCATGCTGGCAGAAAGGATTGAATACGAAAAACTGCGGAAGGCCCTAGAGCATTACACATCAAACTGGAATGATTTCACTCATCCAGGATTGTTTTCATTAGCTTGTGAGGCAGTTGGGGGACGTCCAGACAACGCAGTGCAAGTTCAAGCAGCTATTACCCTGTTGGCTGCGGCCTTTGACATACATGACGACATCATCGACGGATCAAAGCAAAAACACGGCATACCTACAGTTTTCGGAAAGTATGGAGAAAACATTGCGCTTCTGCTTGGAAACGCATTCTTGATAAAAGGATTCACGCTCTTCTACGTTTCAGTCGAACAAATGGCTCAGAAGAAGACTCGAGAAGTCGTTGAAGCACTGCAAGAGTCACTGTTCGAACTCGGCAACGCCCATGCATTAGAGTTGAACCTAAGAGGAAGAATTAACGCCAGCCCAGAAGAGTATATGCGCGTCGTGGAAATGAAGGCTGCAAGCATTGAGACTGACATGCAGATCGGAGCTATTATTGGAGGAGGATCAAACCCAGAAGTTGATGCACTAGCAAAATACGGAAGGATTCTGGGAACGCTGGCTACCTTAAGAGAGGAATTCATAGACATTTTCGAAGTTGAAGAACTCAATCAACGGATCAAGAGCAAGACTTTGCCCATCCCCATGCTGTGTGCCTTCCAAGATGCAAGGTCAAGGACAAGGATCAAGAAACTCATAAAAAAAGAGATCGCCGACAAGGATGTCGAAAAGTTGCTCGACATTGTTCTGAAGTCAAAACCCGTAGCAAAGCTTAGAAAACACATGGTAGACCTGTCCACTCAAGCCGCAGAACTATCATCTTATGTACGAAATGAAACCATTAGCCCGCTACTCAGACAACTTGCAGAAAGCACTCTTGAGGACCTATAATCTACATCGGAAAAGTCCGAACCGGGACGTTCCGCTTCTTTGCCTTCATCTCAATCCCTCACAAGAATATCTGTAGAACACATCTACTACTTAAGAGTTGCTGTTGAACATGAATACAGTTACAAAGTTAACAAGTGTTTTATGTAGAAAGATCATTCCTATACAAATGGGTCGCAGTTCATGCACAGAGCTAGGGTCTTCAAAGCAACGGTTCCTGCCAAGAAGTTCGCCCCTGCTCTCGCTCTAGTGTTCAACAGTTTCGTATGGTACACGTTGACGTACAGATTATTGAGCAGTTATGTTAAGCAGGATCTCTCAATCTTTGGAGTGTACTACGCAGGAATTGCTTCTGCAGCCATTATAGGTGTGTCATTGTTTCGACATTCAAGAGAAACGTTTCTTTCGCTGTGGGCACTTCTTGGGGCGGCCATGACTGCGCTGTTGCCTGCCATCACTAGCAACAATTTGGCGATGAATGTTTTGATAGCTCTTTTGTTTGGCGTTTCAACAGGTGTTGGTTTTCCATCCTGCCTGGCATATTTTGCAGATACGACGAGTGTGGAAAACCGTGGAATTTACGGCGGGATCACCTGGAGTACGGTTGCTTTCGGCGTTCCCGCGGTTGGGTTGCTTGTAATTAGCCTGAACACTACTCAAACGTTTGAAGCACTTGCCTTATGGAGATTTCTCGGTTTTGTGGCATTTTTCGGACTATCGAGGAATCTAGAGAGGGTTACACCAGTTTCTGCCGTTCCCTCGTATCGATCCGTACTTGAAAAAAGAGACATGCTTCTCTATCTGCTTCCATGGATCATGTTTTCTCTGGTGAATTTCGCAGAAGCGCCGATACTCCTTCATTCATTGGGGCAAAATTCTGACCTTGCACAACTCGTTGAAGTTGCAATATCGGGTCTTTTTGCGGTAGTGGGCGGAATATTAGCGGACATCGTAGGCCGAAAGCGAGTAATAATAACGGGTTTCGTGATATTGGGCATCGAATACGCTGTTTTTGGCCTTTTCTCAGGGGCGCAAGCGATCTGGTATGTTTACATAGTGTTTGATGGTATTGCCTGGGGAATGTTTGCCGCGGTTTTCTTCATGACGATGTGGGGAGATCTAGCAGGCAATAATCAGAAAGAGAAATACTATCTTTTTGGAGGTCTTTCATATCTTCTGGCAGGTTTTGTTTCAGTGGTTGTGACACCATTCCTTGATGTCATTCAGGCTACAGCTGCATTTTCATTGGCCAGCTTCTTCCTGTTCTTGGCAGTTCTGCCGCTAATGTACGCTCCTGAAACATTACCAGAAAAAGAAATCAAAGACAGGGAACTCAGAGAGTATCTAGAAAAGGCGAAGAAAGTCAAAGAGAAATATGTTTAAGGATAGCTGTTTCCTCTCTTCAGTGGAAAAGGCATGTTCTTCCATGTGATACTGACAACTGAATGCAACCTGCAGTGCAGATACTGTTATGGCGAAGCGTGTGAGGATGTGGATGAGGATTTTTCCAGTTTTGAAGTTGATTATTCACTACCAAGGAGAACAAGCTACAGTATTGATCTTCTGGACAGGTTCTGCAGGAAAGACCCTAATTGCGTCTTAACCTTCTACGGTGGCGAGCCGTTGCTCCGCGTTGACCAGATAAAGGAGATAATGAACAATGTCAAAGCCAGATTTTTCATGATCCAAACGAACGGCATACTTCTTGATCGCTTGGAAACAGAATATGTCAACCGTTTTCACACCATCCTAGTTTCTATAGATGGTGACGAGGCGCTTACTGACTTCTACCGTGGAAAAGGGACTTTTCGAAAGGTGATCCGCAACTTAAAACTGATTGAGCGGAACGGTTTTGATGGCGAATTGATTGCCAGAATGACAGTTATGGAGCAGACTGACGTATACCAACAGGTCAGATGGCTCTTGGACAATAGTGAATTTTCGTTCTCTTCTATACACTGGCAGTTGAACGCGGGTTTCTGGAAAAGCGATTTTGCGAGGAGAAACTTCAGAAACTGGAGTGAGACTAGCTATAATCCTGGCATTCAGAGCCTTGCAAGATTCTGGGTTGACTACATGGAAGAAAATAGCGTGGTTCTGAAGCTTTATCCACTCCTCGGTATCGCTCAATCGTTTCTGTCCCATGAAAAATCCAGTCTCCTGCGATGCGGTGGAGGGTGGATAAACTATGCCATACAGACGGACGGTTACATTGTTCCCTGTCCAACGATGTGGGGAATGAAAGACTACTACCTTGGGCATATTAGCAACGCAGATCCTTTGAAGCTGAAGAAAGTCCACATTGGCAAACCATGCGAAGAATGCGACGCGTTCAATTTGTGTGGAGGTCGATGTCTGTACGCAATTGTGACTAAACGTTGGAACCCGGAAGCGTACACGCACGTATGCAGTACAGTGCGTAACCTGATACAAGCAGTCTCTGGCGAAGTTCCTAGAATAAGAGAACTCTTCGATATGGGGAAAGTCAAACCCGCGGATTTTGAATACATGAAATACAATGGATGCGAGATAATTCCCTGAGAGGTCATGTCTGGAAAACCATTATTAGGTTAGTTTCACAAATCGCTACTGGTGGTTTACATGTCTGTGACTCTGCGTGATGCTCAGCATCTGTGTTGGAAGAATTTCAAGAAAATCAATGAGAAACTTGACCCTGAGCGGGGTAAGATATGGACACCATTTGTTATGGTTACTGATTTGCTTGAAGAGGCTGGAGAGGCGGCTGCCGTGGTTAAAGGGCTAGAAGGATTCAAACCTACTGAAAAACCCAAAACAAAGGAGATGCTGGCCACCGAACTCTCAGACCTGCTCTACATAATATTTGTTTTAGCTGAACATTACGGCATAGAACTCGAAGACTCGTTTCTCCAAACCGTAAACGATTACATACTCAGGTTCATCAAATAAGATCGTATGAGCGCACGCTGTGTACGCTTAGAGTACGTATCGAATCTCGACATATGTCAAGCTACGGAACAAGCTCTATATTAAGTCATACGATATGATATGTAGATAAGTACAACTCGAGAACAGTTGAACACAAATACAAAAGGTGTGAGTCATATGGAGAGTCTGTCCCCATCAACCAGGTACAAAAACAAGGCATGTTCAGACCCAGATTTGATAGAAGTGCAAAGCGTTGTTTGTGAAGTGCATGCATCAAGGGAGCCGCCGCTGCTCAATCGCGGTTTCGAGAAGCTCTTGCTGGACGCGGTAGATGAAGGGCTTGCTTGGCTTGGTGAGTCGGCAAGTCGGGCGATCTACTATCATTTAGAAAACGATTTCAACATCAAAAGGCAGGACATTCCCTGCAAGATTGAAAGGTTCGCAGATGCGATCGAGAAAATTTTTGGGGCCGCAGCCGGGCTTCTTGAGATTGAAATAATGAAGAAGCTACATGAGAAGGTTGGAGACTCTTTCAGATATTTTCCAGAACAAAAAAACTTGGTGTTCACCGAGTACATTAAGACCATTAAATTTTTGGATCTGAACAAGCTCCTTTGATTGACCATTCTTGCTTGGCTCGTGGATGCTGATCTGTACGTCTAACATTCTACGCCTACTCATCGACACAATACCTATTCTATTAAGCACGTATCTCTAGTTTCTTTTGCTTTTGAGATAAGATGTCTTCACAACTGTTCGCACAAACTAGCGAGCGCGAAACGATTACGTACCGAGGTTCATCAAGTAGAATTGCATTAAACCTTTATGCCTGAAAATGTTTGCAGCGCAGGGTATTTCATACCGTACCTTTCTATCAGCAGGCCGAGGCTTCTCTCTACAGCCTCATCGAACCAGACTTGAGCGAACCCCAGGTCTTGTTTTGCCACTTCTGGCGAAAACCAGATGTTTGTATCAACGATTTTTGTTTGGATTTTTGTTAGCTTGGCGTTTTTCATTGCTTCAACTATTTCATCTGGTCTGAAAAAGCAGTCTCCGCTTTCCTTGTGAAGCCTGATGTAGATTTCTTCAGCCTTGTTTCTTGCCTTCGTGCTCAACTCAGTGAGGCAAACCTTTCCGTCCTTCTTGACGATGCGAGCCATCTCTTTCACAATTTTAGCCATGTTCTCTCGACGTCTTAGCTCTTCAAGAAGACGGTAACTCACAACCATGTCAGCAACTTCGTCAGACACGACACTTTTGAGATTAACTGCATCTTTATGAACAAAAGTCACTTTTTCCTTGACCTTGTATCTGTCCAGTCGCGCAGTAAATTCCGCTAGATACTCATCAGAATCATCGACAGCAATCACTTGCCCGCTTGCACCGACGGTTCTTGCCACAGAAGCGGTGAATCCTCCTTGTCCACAGCCTACGTCGACAACTGTCATGCCTCTCTTTGCACCGATTTCTCTTGCAAGCTTCAGTTTTAGGTTAAAGATGGCATCTTCAAGGCTTTTTGAATTAGTAATAGTCCACATCATCCACACATTCTTGCACTTCAAAGAACTGCAAACCGAAAAAAGGAGAAGAGTTTATGCTTTCTTGTAAACCATATCGGTTTCTCTGACGCGTTGCATCACTTTCAGGCCTATGCTTTGTCCTGGCTCAGCCCTCTGAACATTCTCATGCTCAATCTGCATCGAATCAACGCGTTGCTCAAAATCCGTTGTTGGACCCTTAATGGCTATAGTGTCACCTACGCTCAAGGCAGCCTTAAGCTCGATAACTGCGACGTTGATCTTTGAGAAGAAGTGCGTTATTCGTCCAACTTCTACAAATTTCTCTTCGCCCAAACATTTCAACCTCTACAAGTACTAGGAGCATTTTATAATAAATAACTTATTGAATGACGCTGCTTTCGAGGTATGTTGGAAAGGCTCTTATGATTTTTGCGGGCACGAACTTGCCAATCAGCTTGGAAGCGCACTTAACCGCAACCGGTTTGTAGGAAAAATTCCGACCAACCCAAGAACCTGGAACCTTGCCAACTTCGTCTACCAGAATCTCCCCACTCCAACCAACCCAACGCCGATTGTTCATGAGCGAAAGTCTCTTGGCCAATGTGCTTGCCATGGTGCTTCTGCGTTTGATTTCTAACAAGGGCACAGAGTCCTTTTGCATTTTAGCTGCAGCTGTCTTCGGTCTCGCGAAGAACTTCGAGACGTTCACTATGTCAGGCGTAACCTCTTCTATCAACTGCAAAGTCCTTTGGAAAGCCTCTTCGGTTTCACCCGGAAAACCGCAAATCACATCCGTAGCCAAGGTTATGTCGGGGAACTTTGCTCTGAAAGCTTCTACTACCCTTTTGAAGTCGTTAACACAGTAGAATCTTCGCATGCACTTCAAAACGTCATCGTCTCCGCTTTGCACAGGCAGGTGAATGAACTTGAAGATTCTATCATCCTGAAAAGCTTGGACCAGCTCTTCTAGGATGTCTAAGGCATTGTTAGGAGTCATCATACCTACGCGAACCCTGAAGTCCTCATCAATACTGCATAAGGCGTGAAGCAACGTAGCAAGGTTCGCTCCTTTGTCTTTACCATAGCACGCAGTGTCCTGGGAAGTGATCCAAAACTCTCGCAAACCCGAGGCCAGGTCTTCCCTAACCCTTCCTATGATGTCTTGGATGCCGTAACTTCTCAAACGCCCTCTGGCAAAAACCACACAGCAATAAGCGCATGAGCCCAAACAGCCATAGTTTATGGGAACAATGCTTGTCACCGGATTTGACTGCAATCGAGGAAGATTTAGCTTGGGAAGATCATTCAGAGTTTCTTCAAGGGCAATTACCTTCTCACCGTTTGAAACACGCTTCACAACTTCAACAATTCCTTCACCTGCCGCTGGACCCATAGCTCCGCTGAAGGAGACCTCCTGCTGCAACCTTTCAAAATTGATCAAGGGCAAGCACCCAGCAACGATCAATTTTTTCTCCACAGGAATCCGCTTGGAAATCTCAATCATGCGATTCTCAGTGGGTCCCTTAACCGCACAAGTATTCAAAACAATCACGTCAGCCGATGAAACAGAACCTACAAGCTTGTACCCTGCACGCGCAAGACAGCCTGCTAGGATGGCCCCATCAGCGAAGTTTGTTGAACAACCGAAACTCTTGACAAGAACTCGCATTGTATTCCCATCACGATACGTTAAATGCTTCAACAAGAAATAAAAACATAAGGGTTGGCGCTTAGAGGAATTTACAGAAATCTGAAATGGAGCGTACACAAGCTTTAAAAAGACATGGCTAGGCATATCTGTCACATATTTACAGCATGTTATACAGCACTATAAGTTTGAAAATCGCTTTTCATGCTGCCTTGGAGGGAGATGAGTTGAAGCTAATCACTCTTTACGTGCCTGAGACCTATCTTAAGGCGTTGGATCAGCTTGTAGGCGAAAGGTTTTACCCGAACAGGGCGGAGGCAATTCGCGTGGCTATCCGTGACCTGATCAATGATGAGCTTTGGCGGAGGAACCGAGTTGGCTGAAATGCACCCTGCTGAAAACGCTTTGAAGTACAGTTGGCATTTTTCTGGAAGTGAAGGGATCAGGCAGCCTGGTTACTGTCGAATAGTGGTTATTGGTGTCGGCGGGGCGGGAAACAACACGGTGACGCGACTGATGGAAGCTGGCATAACGTGCGCGGAGTGCATTGCAATAAACACGGACGCCCTTCATCTGAACGTCTCGAAAGCAAATCAGAAGATGCTGATAGGCGAGAAACTCACTAAGGGACTAGGAGTTGGTGGCGATCCGAAACTTGGCAAGGTAGCCATCGAGGAGTCAAAGAAACGTGTTGAAGATATGCTTTCAAACGTCGACATAGCGTTCATAACAGCTGGTTTGGGTGGCGGAACGGGGACAGGTGCAGCTCCAGTTATCGCTGACATAGCAAGGCGGAAGGGAGCAATCACTGTCGGCGTTGTAACCACGCCATTCCGTATTGAAAAGGGGAGAAACGAATATGCAGCCATCGCTCTGAGCGAAATGCGGAGAAGATGTGACACAGTGGTGGTTATTGACAACAACAAGCTCATGCAACTCGTACCACAGCTGCCGATAAGTGAAGCTTTCAGGGTTGCAGACCAAGTCCTAGCAAACATGATCAAAGGCATTGTTGAGACAATCTCAACTCCCAGTTTGATTAATCTAGACTTTGCAGACTTCAAGACAATCGTCAGCCGCGGAGGAGTAGCCGTCGTTGGAGTAGGCGAATCTGATGCACCAAACAGGGCAGAAGAGGCAGTGCGTAATGCCCTGAGGACACCATTGTTGGACGTCGACTATGCAGGAGCCACAGGAGCCTTGGTGCACGTCACTGGTGACAATCAGATGACGATCGAGGAGGCAAATCGTGTTGGTGAAATAGTGACAGAGATGATGGACTGCAATGCTCTGGTCATCTGGGGGGCAAGGGTGAATCCGCAGCAAAACGGCAAACTGAAAGTGATGCTAGTCATGACAGGGGTAAACTCACCTCACATACTGAGTGGCTTCGGGACAATAGCGCCACAGCTCTTTAACTTGGAACCCTACGCAGAACCCGAAAAACCACTTAACGTGGACATAGGCCTTTACCAGATGGAAAACTAAGTAATCCGTCCTTTTTTCCTTTCACTCAGGAAAACTAGAGCTTTCTTTTGTTGATTCCAATTATTCTTTTCAGCCTAATCGCCAATGGTATTGATCTGCCGAAAGGTTGACACTGGCCTTCACTTATCGCCTTGACAACGTCATCCACATCAGGCTCGGCATTTACCACAGTGTACGCACATCCAATTTCAGGACCATAGTGAGCGTCACTGCCCGCCAAACGCGGCTTTCCAAGACGGGAAGCGATTTTCATGCTCTGCTTCACAGCATAGCTGAACGGAATTGCTGAGGAATTTATTACCTCGACAGCATCAAAACTGGAGTTGGTGTGTTTTCCCAAACTCCCTTTGAAAAGACCTATTGGGTGACAAGCTACTGCAATGCCGCCCGCATCGTGAATCCTGTTGACAGTTTCACTCGCGCTTAACTTTCCCGAGACTCGTTCGGTAACATTGAGCGCAACGACATGACCGTCTGAACTTGAAATCTCAATCCCTGGAATGATCAGAAAATCTGTTTCAGCAGCTATCTTTAATGCGCCGTCAAGCCTGTCATGATCTGTTATTGCCACTCCATCCAAACCGCGTTTCTTGGCGTAGAAAACAAGCTCTTCGGGCGTGATCAACGAGTCGACCGAGTAGCAAGTGTGCACGTGCATGTCAATTTTCAATTGCAAGAGTTCACAGCCCGATTCTGCCTCAAGCAGCTTTTGCCAAGTTGGCTCTGATCTTCTCTAGTCTTTTTTCCAGTTCTTCTCCGTTAACATCTATCTTTTTGAACAGAGGCTTTGGCTTGGTTATTTTGTGGTTGGGCGGCAACGGTTTTAAGGCTTCATCCCACTCCTGTTCATGGACAGTTCCTGACAGGTTAAGGGTTTTCCAGATCTCTTCCGCAGCAAACGGAATGAAGGGGGCCGAAACTATCGCCAAGGCTTTGGCTATCTGTGCCGCTACGTTGAAGATGTTTGCCGCCTCACGCCGATTATCTTTAAAAAGTTTCCATGGTTCTTTCTCGTTCAGATATTGGTTTCCAATGCGGCTGATGCCTATCATGAGGTTTGCGGCAGATTGCAGCCTGCAGTTCTCAATCTCGTTGGCGACTGTCTCCACCTTGTCCTTCAGAGTGTTGAGGGTTTGCTCAGCATCTTTATCAGGCGTTTCGAGTTTCGGAATTTCTCCGTTGAACTGCGTGCTGATGAATGTCAGTGTTCGGTGAACAAAGTTGCCGAAAGTGTCGTTCAGGTCTCCGTTGACCTTCTCAATGAATAGCTCCCATGAGAAGTTTGAGTCCTTAGTCTCAGGCCTCGTTGACATCAGGTAGTAACGCCAGTAATCTGCTGGGAAAAGCTCCAGCGCTTCGTCTACCCATATGCCGATTCTTTGGCTCTTTGAAGCTTTTTCGCCTTTGAACTGGAGGAATTCGGTTGTGGAAACGTTCCACGGCAAATTGTAATCTTCACCCGAAGCTAAGAGTAACGCCGGAAGGATTATCGTATGGAACGGAATGTTGTCTTTACCAATGAAGTACAGGGTCTTGGCTTCCTTGTCAAACCAGTATTGCTTCCATTGATCTGGTTCGTCACGGTTTTTGAAATACTCGATTGTCGCTGAAACGTAGCCTAAGACAGCCTCAACCCAGACGTACACTCTCTTGTCTTCAGCTCCTGGGAAAGGCGCTACAATGCCCCAGCTAATGTCTCTGGTAACCGCTCTAGGTTTCAGGCCTTCTTTCACCATGTTCAAGCTGAAGTTCTTGGCGTTGTCTGGCAACTGTTTATTGCCTTTCAAGTAGCTGCTGATTTCTTTTGAGAATCTTGGCAGATCAAAGTACCAGTGAGTGGTTTTTCTTGTAACCGGCTTGCTTCTGCAGATTGCACAGTGCGGTTCAATTAGAAGTGTTGTTTCCAGTAATCGTCCGCACGCTTCACATTGGTCTCCGCGTGCGCGTTCATAACCACAGTATGGGCACTTACCTCCAACGTATCTGTCTGGCAGAAAGCGGCTACACTTCTCACAATAGAGCATTTCTGTTTCCTGAGTGAAAATGTAACCTTTGTTGTAGATTTTCATCAGGTGCTGTTGCACAAACTCATTGTGCACGGGGTTTTCGGTGCGCGTGTAATTATCGAAAGAGAGACCCCATTTCTTGAACAATTCAACAATCTTCGCATGGTTCCTGTCGGTCAACTGCTTTGGTGAGATACCGAGTTTTAAGGCTTCGACTTCTGTTGGCGTTCCATGCTCATCCGACCCACTGACCATCAGCACCTCTTCGCCTTTCAACCTATAGTATCTGGCAACAACATCAGCAGACAAGCATTGCAAAACCGTACCTAGGTGGGGAAGGTAGTTCGCGTACGGCCAAGCAGAGGTTACCAAGATTTTTTCTCGTTTCAAAGTAACTCCCCAACATAATGTTTAGTTACAGATTACAGGATCTGTTACTTATGTACTGCGTTTTCAACGTAGAATACTGGTTCTCTAAGGTTTCTCGTTCACTTTGGCTTCCTCACCGCTTCACGTTCAATGTGCTCAAGGAGATTTGAACACGGATTTCATACTGTGAGCAATGTCTTTTTTTCACAGAATTTTGGGTTTTCTGAAGATAAGAATCAAGAGTCACACGCGCAACCTTGAACGAAATGTCTGGCGAACAAAAGGTCATTAAATGGCATTACCACAAAATAGGATGAAATGATGTGGATTTCGGTAGGCATGTTTCTAACTGAAATCACTCTGCTCAGCCTGCCAGAGCGCACTTGGATCATATTTGACCCATATACTGAACCCGAGGTAGGGCAGGTGCGTACACACTTGTGAAGTGCACTCTGGATCCGCTGAAATGTAACCCACCCGAGGTGATACAGTTTGGTTATTAAGCATCTATTTCCTTGCTTCATATGTGTTAAATATGGCGGTTTCGTTAGTCTCGACGTGCCATGGTGGTGTAATAGACAAAATGTTAGATGTGTTAATGTGGATTTTTTGGTTCGTTTTCGGTGCGTACAGCTTCTGGTTTTTGACGCACGCCAAAAGATCGCAACCTTTGACATTGGATGAGCTTGTTATTCTTTGGAAAATACATAAGCAACAAGCAAGATGCAACACGCCACTGTCAAGAGTGAAGCCTATCATAGACTCGCGTTCGAACGAGTTTTCGGGGTTCAGGTGCGAGTGTGGCTACGAATATCAGTCGAAACGCCTGATCCTTCAGAGGCATGCACTTGACAATAACATGTTTGCTGCAGTGTCGTCCGGCAAAGGAGAACGATCGTTGTTTCTAAAGACCTAGCCTTGACTCGGACGGCTATGGATAAGTTCAAAAGTGTCATTTGAACACTGTATCGCTAGATCATGTTTAGGTTCGCTATTCTTTACACGGGTCAAGACGTCCAACCTGCTCAAGAAGGCGGTGACCAAGTCATCTACGAGAATTTCCTGCATTTCCCTTGAAAGCGTACTAATGTCCGCCTTGAAGACTTTGCCCATCTCAGTTGCAAGTGCTTTTCTCTGTTTGGCCGAAATGTTCTGCCTCAACAACCTTCCTCCGTTTTAAGTCAAATAAGACTTGTGCCATTTAATTGGCTTATGAAGATGAAATATGAATTACCGATTAGGATGGCAATTCCTCTCCTAGGATCCATATTCTTCTGTTCATTTTGGCTGTTCTCTTAGATGAAAAGGCTACGTTTTGACCAATGTAGTCCAAGCTTGTTTGTTCTGACTTAAACAACACAACAGACAAGGCAATAACGTACATAGAATTGAGAGTAAGTCAATCCGAGACCAAAAAATCGCCACTTCTCCGAATACTAAATGCACTTCGTGTGCATTAGGCGATTATCCAAGCGTCTGGATTCTGATATCTGACTTTAACAGTTCCATTCCAGATTATGTCTGCTAAGGCAAGAAAATCTCTGCTTGAGAGTCTTCTTTTTCTGTTCATTTCCAGACACTGATAGACCTATTCGTAAATCACAATATTAACGAAATTTCAAGCATGCAAATATGTCGCAAATCGATACGTCGAGTAGAAATCAAGGCCGATTCTGCTTAATGCTCTCTTTCGCCAAACTAGGCAAAATTTCCCTTATTTTGGAAGCAGGGGCATTTGACCTAATTCCTCGTGAACTGAAATGTGTTAGAGAAGCTTGAAAGCCCTCTCGTGTCAAGGCTTCAACCACTTTCTTGACGGGTGGAACTGGAAGGTTCAAGGAGTCGCACAGTCTGTCGACTACGTAATAAGTAATCGGCGCTTCAACTTCGGTTCTGATGACGGCGAGCATTCTTTGTATTTTATGCGCAAGCCCAAGTCTTCGCTGGTGGACTTCGTTTTCCATGAGTTCACAAAAGCGCGAATCAAATAGTCTGCCAAGCCACAGAGGCCCAGCGATGTTGAGTTTTGACCCGCATTCGCTGCATCTATCTGAACGATGAACCATAAACATTTTGTCCACTTTTTCTCTGTGGAAACATTTGAAGCAGTGCAGTATGTACCCCATGTTTGTGATGCTTTCATCAGCGTTCTTGGCGCCATATTGTATGGTCGCATAGGCTCTGACGTAGTGTTCTGCTCGGTGACTGAAAACCAAGTTCACACCGATGTCGTGTTTTGCTGCCGTTGTGGTCAGGCAGCCGGCTAAGAGTCTTACGGCCAATTCATGGCAGTACTCCGTTCTCAGCGGTTTTCCTCCGTACTTTCTGATGCATGCCCTCGGATGTACTCCGCACAGAGGTGCCATGTCTGTTGCAGTTAGGGCTAGGAGGCCTCCGTTGCGTAATGCTCGGACGGCAGAGTCGAGGAAGCGCACTGGAGAGCCAAAGGGATCTATGTCTATTGCGTCAAATCGCCTGTGCGGTGCGCTGTGGCGGCTCAGAAGAAGATTTGCTTCTTCATGCTTCACAGTTACCTTTTCAGCTAATCCGTTTAATCGCACGTTCAAGCTGGCGAGCCGGAAGGCTCTCTCGCTTATATCATTCATCACGGCCTTCTTGACACCTTCTACCTCCGCTGCGAAACGAATCCCTCTAAGCCCGCAGCCGGTCAGAGGTTCGCAAACAATGATTTCGCGGTTGACTATCCTTTGGTAGGCTTGCAGGGCTAGAACAGCTAGATCACGGTTCAATTCCATAACTGGGTTGTAGAACACGGGAGCTTTTGAGGGCGCGTAATCGGAGGGCAGCCTTACAAATGCTTCAAGCCTCGGGACGAGTGTCTCAACCCTACCTTCTTTGACTGTTACTGTTGGAAAATCAGGCTTCAAATCCTCGCTGGCCATGATTTGTCTATTTCCTAGTCAAGATTACGAAAAACCCTTTTAGGCCAATATTAGACTTCTGGTTTGCAGGGCGGGACTGTTGACGAAGAGAATATTGTTATTAACTGGCACCCCGGGCGTGGGAAAGACGTCGGTTCTGCTGAGAATCGTTGAGTCTTTGAAGGCCAAGGGCTACAAAGTTGGCGGCATGGTGAGCCGCGAGGTCCGAGTAGGGGGCGGTCGAGTGGGCTTCGAAATCCTTGACCTGAACACGGGCAAAAAGGGTTGGCTTGCCCATGTGGGTCAAAAACAGGGTCGACAAGTTGGCAGGTACCGATTGAACCTTGGAGATCTTGCCGGCATCGGCGTGGAAGCGATAACGAATGCTGCTACTGGATCTGACGTAATTATTATTGATGAAATCGGGCCGATGGAGCTTTGCTCTCCGAAGTTCAAGGAGGCTGTCAGAAAGGCTGCTGAGAGTCCGAAGCTCATAATAGGCGTTGTTCATTGGAAGGCAGCGGATAGCCTAATAGCTGAAATAAAGGGGAGGGACGATGCTGAAGTGCATCTGCTCACTCTTGAAAACAGGGGAAGCTTGCATGGGTTGGTGTTTAGACAAGCTCTTGATTTCCTTTCAGGAACTCCGCGAGAATAAAGCATTATTACTCTAAAGTTGAGATAGGCTTCTGAGAGACGAGATGGATTTCGATGCTGGTTGCTGGTGTGGACGACGCGGGACGCGGCGCCGTGATCGGGCCGTTGGTTATCGCTGGAGTTCTGGTAAAGGAAGAGGATTTGCCGAAGCTCAAGGAGTTGGGAGTCAAGGATTCGAAGCTGCTGTCTCCTCGTAGGCGTGAGATTCTTGCTGTTGAAATCAGAAGGATTGCTGAGAACTTTAACGTGATGAAGCTTTCGCCGAGAGAAATCGATGTCGTTGTTAACAGCGGTCGGAAACTTCACAAGCTTAATTATCTGGAGGCACAGACGATGGCCAGGGTTATAGAAGCGCTCAGGCCGGACATTGTTTATGTTGACGCCTCGGATGTTCTGGAAGAGCGGTTTAAGCAGCACATTTTGGAGTGCATGTCTTTTGAGGTTAACATCATTTCGGAACACAAGGCTGACAGAAACTACGTTGTTGTGTCAGCAGCTTCGATAATCGCCAAGGTGGAGAGAGACGAAGCGATTGCAGAACTGGCGAAGACTTTGGGAGATTTTGGATCGGGTTATCCTTCAGACCCAAGAACGATGAGTTTTCTGAAAGAGTGTTGCGAAAAACTGGAGGAGTACCCGGATTATGTCAGAAAATCTTGGAAACCGGCTAAGAGAGTCAAAGACGAGAAAGGTTCTCAGCAGACAAGGCTTATCTGACGCTTGCGAGTAGATCTTCAGGGTTCTTGATTCTGGAAGCGTCCTCGCTGCTAATGCAAGGGATGTTTTTTTCTGGTTGCTGCTGACCCTCCGTTATGAGTATTGGACGTGCCCGGGTGACTCTGCTGACACTCAGTATTTCATCCACCCTTTTGTCCAGTTCCAGTTCTTTCCTGTTTGCGATGCCGCCGATTATCCTCATTCTCTCTTCTGGAGCGCTTATTACGAAATCAAAAGGTGCCCTCTTAACTGCTGTGACATGGTAGCGGACCCATCTTCTGAGAATCTTGCTGAGAATCCTGTTTCTTGCAAGCATAAGCTTTGCTGTCGTCAGCACGCACGATTTGCGTTGATTCTCTGGCTTCTCAAGAATGTTCACTGATTTTGCGACTGGGATTCCCAGCGCCCAAATCAAGTTGTAAGCTGCCGTCACTGAGGCTTTCGCCATGCCCCGCTCGTAGCCGTAAATCGTTCTTCGGGACGTGCTCACCATCTCAGCCACTTCGCCTGCTGACAACCCTAGTTCCTGTCTTCTCCGTTTCAGTGCCTCGCGGTCAATCTCGACGTAGTAGCCGCCAGGATTGGCCTGAATCAGTGGACGTATGTTGTGAAGCACGACGTTCTCGAAGGTTCTTGGGGTGACGGCCAGAATATCGTGTCTCGTGTATACTGTGTCGTCTTGCAGGGGTTTTTCACGTGCTTCCTCGCCTATTAACAGGCAAGGCGCTGAGAAAGTTTCGGATATAGCTTTCAACTCTGTTGAATCGTTTGTTGAGAGGCTTCCGATGTCGGGTTGAACCCTCATGAAAATGAGAGTTTCACCTTTGCGGGCTGCAAGGTCGAAGCAGCTCGGCCGCGAACGGCAGGGTTCAGAAACAGTAAACCCGGCTTCTCTTAGTGTGGATTCTGCGGCTCTTAAGCCCATCCTCACCAAGCAAGCCATGGAATCGCCACGTAGGATAACCCAGTGCAGTGAAGGATATAAACTATATGACGAGTATCACAATGGGAGGCTTCCTGTGGTTAGACAGAAAGTGACCACATTTCACTGTCGAGCCGTTTCAGAATCAAATGCAACAAACCTGAACCGTGAATCTGGGCAGAAAGAAATAACAGTTACAAGAATGTTTTGAAGGTTGTCCCCATTTGTCAACACAATGAGCATGATTTGGTTGGCTTCCCAGGTCATGTATTGCTTTGAGCCACTATCATTGCGTGTGCCTTGTCGTAGGGTTCCAGGTACACAGTCTGTTCCGTGCGGAAACCGCGTTTTTCCAGCACTTTGATTTCGCGTTTGTAGATTTCTGATGGTTCCTTTGTCACGTCTATGCTTTGGGCTTTCACGGCCAGCATTATCCATCCTGAGTTCTTGAGGAACAGGTCGGCGTTGTCTGCCAGGATTTTTGCTTGCTCAGACTGGGCTATGTCGCAGTAGATGTCATCGACCTTTCTGGTGATGAACATCGCATATTTTTCTGGAAAGCGTGCATCTTCGAGTATGGGCGACATGTTTAGCCTGTAATTGCACACGTTGTCCACTAGATCCCTTATTGATCTTGAAGCAAACTCTACGCAGTACACGTGGCCTTTTTCGCCTATTATGTCTGAAACGTGGCTGGCCGTTGTCCCTGAGGCTGCGCCCAGGTAAAGGACTGTGTGCCCTGGTTTTATCGGGATTGTGTTTAGGCCTTTTAGAATTGCCGCGGCAAGTTTGCTTCTGAACGCGTCCCATACGCGATATTCTGCGCCATCAAACCTTACGAGCCTTTCTCCGTAGACGTTCCTTCCGTGCGACAGGTTTTTTGTCGCGAGCCGTTGTGCGCCGTCTTCAAGCATCACTTGATATACAGCTTGAAACTGGGGGTGTGGCTTTACCTTAACGTTCACGCTTATGCTTTCTCCACTTGTCCGTTCTAGGTTTCTCACTCCTAGGTTTCATGGCGGGCATTGGCGGAGGCTGATCGTATTTCTTGTGGATTTCGTCGATTCGTTTGTCCAGGACGGCTTTCAGTTCTGCTCCTATTTCCCTTCTTCCGAAGGCGTCCGCTCTTATGGCTATTGCCAACTTTCCGGCAAGTGCCCTGGCGATTTTTCCTCTCTGCCATCTTTTCGCGTCATGTATCATGGTGTGCTGGAAGATCATGCCGTGTTTTGGCGGTCTTGTCCCGGTTTTCAATGAACGGAACAGGGCTTTCTCTGCGCCTAATATTTGGATTGTGCTTGCAGGTCTTTTGGCAAGGTTTGTTAAACCTCCGGCTACTGCTATTAAACGGGCTCCGAGGAGGGAGCCTACCATGTACTTCGTGTTCGGCGCGACCTCCTCCATGGTTGAGTCAAGGTAGCCCTCCAGGTTTTGCCTCAACTGATACAGGCGAGTTACGTCTCTGCAGAGGGCTTGAATCTGGGCCAGATCTGCTTCTGCGAGATCTGCGCCCATGGATTTCTCCGCCACTTTGGCGATTCCCTCAGCTTTCGCTTTTGGGACTTCCTCTTTTAAAAGTCCTTCAACCGTGAACTTCTCTTTGCTGCCAAGATCCACAACCAGGCGAGCGTAAGTCTCATGCTTTTCCAGCAGCCTGTCGAGTTCTGGAAAGTGTATTCCATACCATTCTCTCACGCGGGCCATGAGCATGTTTATCGTCTTGTCCAGCTCATCAAGAGTCTGGATGGCTTGAGCCACAACTAGGTCTCTCTTCTCCACAGCGCCCTTGACTCGTAGCTTAGCTGTTTCCATCGTGAAATCATGCATCCACAAGCCGAAGTCCTTGGCGTCCTTGACGAAGCCCGTTTCTACCGCAATTGTTTCAGTTTTTGAACGAACCAGTTCTCCAGCTGGCAAACGTTTGTCAACCTCAACACTGACGTTGAATCTCCTTTCAACAGTTTTGGCAAGGCTCGGGTTCTCGAAAACGAAGGCGTCGTACCCTTTATCCTTAAGAGCGTCAATCAGGCTTTGAATCGCATCAACCATTTTACCGGCCTCAATGTCCAAAACCGTTTGGGCCGCGACCTGCGGTTTCTTTTGGAACAACACCTTGTCGACAAGCTCGTTTTCTTCGTTGAAAGCCAGTATGCCGAAGGAACACTCAATCAGTGTCGCTTTCACAACTTGTCCCTCAGCCTCAACTAACCTCAGCTTTGTCTTTAATAAGGTATCGCAACCTAACCTTGTTCGCCAGAGTCTTTTCTTTGTTGTCTTTGCATGGACTAAGGCCTGAGACTGGGGTGAAATCGCAGAGGCAGAAAAGTCCATTAAACCTGGGTTTAAACCACCGATGGAGCTTCCTTCACGCATTTTCATGGAAAAGCTAAAATAGGTTAAGCTCCGAGCTAGTTTCCTATTTGTAAAGTGTTGGAAAGGAGGCGACAAGAGAATTTGGATAAGAGGATTCTTGCCCTGGGTATAGTGCTGCTCATCATCGCCATAATACTAGGCGCGGTGCGGTATTCTGGTGCTTACGACTTCGGTGTAGCCTATGGCTCTGGCAATGGTTCTTACTTCTATGGTTTAGCTGGAATCATCGGATTGATCGGCATCATCCTTGCAGCATGGTCCTACATGAGGAAACCGAAGAAGCAGTAACGTCCTTGCTGTCGTTTGACAGTGAGGGACGTCCAGCATTTTTTTGGTCATAACACCCAGAAGGATTTAAGCCTGATTTCCTCGGATGCGTCTGTATTTCACGGAGAACTGGGTTTTGAGGCTCTTGGAAGTGCAAGCGATATATGCTTCGTCCGCAGAAAACAATGCTTTAATAATGAATATGTTATCGTTACTGAAAAGATGCTCGCGGGGATGGGGTTGAAAGAAAGCGGTCTAACGATTAATCTGGCAGGTCTGCAGCTTGCTAACCCGACTGTGCTGGCTTCAGGAATCTTGGGCTACTCCACAGAAACGTTGGAAAGGCTTGTGAAGGGCGGTGCTGGAGCAGTAGTCACGAAATCCATCGGGCTAAAACCGAGGAAAGGCTACGCAAACCCAACAGTTGTTCAGGCAAGCTGCGGCTTGATCAACGCGATGGGACTGCCCAATCCTGGAATCGACGAATATGTTGAGGAATTTCGTCAGGCCAGAGACATTCTTAATGTCCCGTTGATCATGAGCGTCTATGGTTATTCAGCAGAAGAGTATGCGACCATTGCCAAGAAAGCCGCGGCTGCAGGTGCCGATGCTGTGGAACTCAACGTTTCGTGCCCTCACGTTAAGGATACTGGTTCAGAGATCGGACAATGCCCAGAAGCTCTCGCCGAAGTTGTCAGAAAAGTCAGGGCCTCTGTCAGCAAGCCGGTTTTTGTCAAGTTGTCCCCTAACATCACAAGCATTGCAGACATTGCTGAAGTGGCAGTGAAGGCTGGCGCCGATGGTTTGACGATTATGAACACCGTTAAGGCGATGGCGATAGACGTTGAGACTGCCATGCCGATTCTGGGTAACAGGGTTGGGGGGCTTTCAGGTCCGGCAATAAAGCCCATAGCGCTCAGGTGCGTGTACGACGTGTTTGAACGGGTCAAGGTTCCAATCATGGGATGTGGGGGCATCGTGGACTGGCGTGACGCCGTGGAGTTTCTGCTTGTCGGGGCCTCGGCCGTTCAAATCGGCACAGCCATATCCCTCAAGGGGCCGAATGTGTTCAGAGGGGTCACGCTCGGAATAAAGAGATACCTCGAAATCAAGCACTTCGAGAAGGTGGAGGAAATTGTCGGCTTATCACATCGCAGCTAATCGACTAAGAGCCACAACAATTCTGACCGTCAAGGCCGAGAGTCCAACCGTGAAGACTTTCACCTTCAAAGACGCGCAGTGCGCCAAGGCCCAACCTGGCCAGTTCCTGATGCTTTGGATTCCCGGTGTGGATGAGATCCCCCTGAGTATACTTGACGCTAACGAAGACGGCCTAGTATCAGTGGCCGTCAAGAGGGTGGGCGAAGCAACACAAGCGTTACATGAGGCAAAGGCAGGCCACTTCCTAGGAGTCCGCGGACCCTTCGGCAACAGCTTCGCCATGGTTAAAGGAAGGGTGCTCATGGTTGCAGGGGGCACAGGCACAGCCCCCCTGCTGTTTCTAGCCAAAAGACTGGTGCCTAGAATGGCGAGGGGTGTCTTCGTTCTGGGCGCAAAAACCAAGAGTGAACTGCTCTTCATGAATCAGCTTCAACAGATTCTGGGCAAAAGCCAAATCCCGCTCATAACCTCGACGGAGGACGGCAGTTGCGGCGTCACAGGCTTGTGCACGGAGCTTGTGGAGCAGGTTCTGGCCAAAGAGAAATTCAACATAATCTACGCCTGCGGGCCCGAAAAGATGATTCGGAAAGTCTTCGAACTCGCAGAAGAAAATCGAACAAACTTGGAAGCAAGCCTTGAACGCCTGATGCGCTGTGCCATAGGCCTCTGCGGAAGCTGTACAATAGGCAAGTACCGTGTGTGCGCAGACGGCCCAGTATTCACTTCAAAACAATTCAGAGAAGTCAAAACAGAGTTCGGAAACTCAAAACGCGATCCCACCGGACGAAGAATACCCCTAGACTAAACAAGGGAGCGCAGACAAACAGCCTGCAAAACGTTCTCGCAGTGAACGATTTCCGGCTTTGTCCAAACAAAGATGTACTAGAATTGAGTATTCAGAGAGGTTTCCGCTCAGACTATCAAGCACAGAAGCTCTGTCACTCGTGTTTAGGAGCGATAAGTAAAGGTTATATGTTGCTGGCGCTACTCTGATGTGTTTGCGGGTGCAATGTGATGAAAGGTGACCGCCAAATTCGGAACTACTTCTGAAAAAGGCTTGACGGCAGATTATCGCCCGCTTGAACTTGAGAAGGGAATACGTGAATTCTGGGAAAAGAACCGTGTGCAGCAGAAGCTGACGCTTTTTAGAGAGAAGAACAACAACGGCGTCTTGGGTTACGTGGAAGGGCCGCCTACGCTTAACGGCATACCCCATGTGGGTCATGCGAGAGGCCGCGTTATGAAGGATCTTCGCTACCGATGGAAAACGATGCAGGGCTACTACGTACCTTTCTGGGCCGGATGGGACTGTCAAGGCTTGCCAGTAGAGCTAGAAGTGGAAAAGCTGCTGGGAGTGAAGAACAAGCGGGAACTGCTGGAAAAAGTGGGAATGGAACACTTCATACGGGAATGCAAGAAAGCCATAATGAAATACCATAAGGAATGGGTAGCAGTTGACAGCAGACTCGGCGTCTTCATGGATCATAGCAAGGCGTACTGGACTTACAAAGATGAGTACATTGAAAGGGAATGGCAAATCCTCAAGCGTGCTTGGGACCAAGGCCTGCTGGAAGAAGGATACTACGTGGTCGCCTACTGCCCAGGCTGTCAAACAAGCTTGAGCAGCGCAGAGGTAGGCTACGAAGGCGCATACAAAGTGGTCGAAGACCCCAGCCTATACTTCAAATTCAAACTCGCCGGCAGGCGGGACGAGTACTTCCTCGTCTGGACAACTATGCCTTTCACCCTCATAACCGACACGATGCTGGCAGTGCATCCTGAAGCAGAATACGCGAAAGTCAAAGTCAACGAAGAAAAATGGATACTTGCCACGCCACGCGTTCAGCCAGTCATGCAGGAGCTGGGAATGGAAAAATACGAAATAACAGAAACCGTCACGGGAAAAAATCTTGAAGGAACAGGATATGACTATCCGTTCAAGGACATAGTTCCTGAACAAGCAGAGCTCGAGAAAAAACATCCACTTGTGCATAAGGTAATACTTGAAGACTTCGTGGACGTGAACACCGCAACAGGAGTCGTGCACCAATCGCCAGGAAACGGTGAAGAGGACTTTTTCGCTGCACAGAAACGAGGCGTCCCAATCTTCGCACCCTTCGACGACGAAGTCAAGTTCACAAAAGACGCTGGCATCTTTAACGGCAAATTCGCAAGAGACACAGACACCATGGTAGTCGAGGAACTGCGAAAAAGAGGCCTGCTTGTTTCAGTTGAAACCCTAAAACATGAATATCCAACCTGCTGGCGTTCCCACCACAAGATTGTGTGGTTGGCTAGAAAAGAATACTTCCTGAGAACCGACAGGATAAACTCAAAAGTCTTGGAAGCGGCTGAGAAAGTAGACTACTTCTACGAAAGCCCAAGAAACCGTTTCATATCCTTCTTAAAAGAAGGCAAACCGTGGTGCATATCTAGAGAGCGAGTCTGGGGAGCACCATTGCCCGTGTGGAAATGCGAAGAGTGCGGAACAGAAACGCTCGTAGCAAGCAAAAAAGAGCTTCTCGCAAAAGCTCAGGAAAAGCCACAAGCAGACTTTGAACTGCATAAACCATGGGTGGACCGTATCACCTTTAAATGCGAAAAATGCGGAGGGGTAATGCGCAGAGAAGATTTCGTGCTCGACGCTTGGCACAACAGCGGAGCGTCACCCTACGCCAGATTCACGGATGAAGAATTCAAAAAGTACGTGCCAGTCGACTATCTCACAGAAGCCATGGACCAGACAAGAGGATGGGCAAACACGCTGCTCTTGGAATACGTCATACTGACCGGAAAAGCAGAATCACCCTACAGGGCGTTCCTGTTTCAGGGTCTAACCCAGGATGCCAGAGGCAGAAAAATGAGTAAGAGCCTCGGAAACGTGATAGAGGCAAATAAAGCACTGGAAAAATATTCGGCAGACGTGTTCAGATTCTACGTGCTGAGAAAATGTCCTCCGCCAGATTCAAACGATTTCGATCCTCAAGAACTAAGCCGCCGTCCATATCAAGTGCTGTCCACGCTGTACCATCTCAGTAGATTCTTCGCTCAAAACTCCGAATTCGACGGCTTTGATCCTGAAGAACACACGCTTGAATCGGCAAAACGTGAAAAACAGTTGAAAAGCCCGGATTTGTGGCTCCTTTCAAGGCTTCAGCAAACGATAGAGACCTGCACGGCGAAGCTGGAAACATGCGAATTCAACGTAGCCCTCGCTGCATTGGAAGATGCGGTAATAGAAGACCTGAGCAGGCTCTACGTGCCCATGGTTCGAAAAGAACTATGGACAGACGATCCGGAGACTTTGGGCAGAAGGCTCGCGGTGTACTCGACACTGTGGTACGTGCTCAAGACCATAACGCTGCTTTTCAACCCCGTTACACCTTACCTCAGCGAAGCACTGTATCAGAACGTCTACAGACAACTCGACTCGAGTCTGCCAGAGACGGTGAATCTTGAAAACTGGCCGAGGCCCGATGAGGGACTTCGCAACAAGGAAGTGGAGGATGACTTTCAAACACTGTTCAGCACGGTCTCACTGGTCTATTCCGCTAGGCAGAGTGCCAAGCTGAAAAGGAGGTGGCCCCTGAGCAGAATGGTGGTAGTGGCTCCTGAAAAAACTCGCGAAGCCCTCAAGAGTCTCGAGGACTTGCTCCTGGAACTCACCAACGTCAAGGTCGTGGAATACGCTGAAATGTCCCCACGGCATATCCCTGAAGAAGGATGGGTCTCTGGGGCCGAGAACAATATACAAGTCTTTCTAGATGTTCACCGTGACCAGAAACTCTTGGGCGAAGGAGCAATGCGCGATCTGGCACGAAGGGTGCAAGCACTGAGAAAAGAACTCGGGTACATGCCAACCGACATACTGGACGACGTTTATCTGGCTGAACTTGACAAGGAAACGGTCCAGCTGCTCCAACCCTACTTGCATGAAATGAAGGAGCTTATCCGCGCAAGGAACATTCATCTGCTTGTCAGCCGCGGGGAAACTGGAACAGATTGGCATGAGTCACAACTAGACGAAAGAAAGGTGTACATTGCAATCCGTGCACAGAACAAAAAACCCACTGTATAAGCATGCGAAAACTCCGAACCTTTGACCGCATAAGTTTTTTCTTAAACCCATTCGAGACTGCTTTTTGGAAATTGACTTAGAAGCGCTTCAGGATGCCAGTATGAGGTCGTATTTGGCGAACGGACGCGGGTTTTGCGCGATGCGCGCGGAGGTTTGAACTATTACAGCTCAGGAACATGCATTTTAAGGCTCGCCTTCGAACAGTAGATTCGAAGAAGTCCATTCGGTATGGCGAGAGGGAAGCATGGCTAGAAGAATCTTCTGCGACAAGTGTGGACGTGAATTGAGGGCTTCTGAGGCTGTTCAACTGCTGGAATACGATTTGTGTTTTGCGTGCTGCAAGAAGACTCTCGGAAGCAAATGATCCCGTTGACACGGAGACCTACGTGCGGTTCTTGTGCTTTCTGGCTAGATCGCTGTCAGGATAGTTTATGTCTCTCGTGACTCGGTCTGTTGGCGAATGTTGGAGTGGACGGCTGACTAGAAGATTGTTTCACAAGTTATTTATGGGGGAAACGGCAGAAGTCGTTGTCAAATGTTGAGAATGGTGGAGTGCTCATCAGCTAGGGGAAAGGAGAGAAGGGAGTAAAATACCCGAGCTTCGCCTAACCACTCTCAGCATAATATCTTTGAAATGTACTATTATTAAAGCCTGACGGAAAGCTCCGAACGTAATTGATAATATCCATGTTCGCATACATTGAAACTGAAAAACTTATCTTCGTTTCTGGGTTTTTGTCCCTTTGAACCAGAAGTTTGGGTCTTAAGAGTATCAAGGCTTTCTAACATTAGATGAATACGCCGATCTATGGGCGAGTGGAGGAGAAGAGCCGTTGGAGGATGTTGAGTTGAGGCTTGTTGTTGAGCTCATGGAGAACAGCCGCAGAGCTGATAGAGAACTTGCAGAAACCCTTGATACTTGTCAGCCTGCGGTCCGCGGAACAATCAAGAAACTTGAGATGAGGGTGTCATCAGGGAGTACACCATGATTCTGACCTTAGCAAGCTTGGCTACAAGATACTCGCCTTGGCTTTCGCTGACTGAAGAGAGCGTCTGATCAAGAACAGAGAGAGGGCTAGACAAATCATCAAAAAAAGTTTGGACACGGGGTCCTTTGAAGTTGTCATGTTTGAAAGAGGTTTGGGCTTGGATTTTGTTAGCGCCCCGCGGGCTTCGACTATTTTGGCTTTTTTCAGTTGCGAGTCCTCTTGAACATGATTCACCTTGGCTTTATTGTCGCTGCGTTCTTGCAAGTCGCATTTACAATTATCTTTTGGCTATTAAGTTTCGCGTCTCTTAATCGGATGAAAAGCCTTGTTATCAATCATAGACTATTTCAGCCAGAATCATAAACCGAAAGCTCTATATCTTTTCTCAATCGACGTTCTTCTCCGAAGTGAAGTAGGGCCGGTAGTTCAGTCTGGTATGAACGCCGCATTCGCAATGCGGAGGTCGTGGGTCCAAATCCCGCCCGGTCCACTCCCATCTGGGTTCAAGTCTAACGAATCAGCCCCCTAAGCAAAGCTGCGGTTTCAGGTTGGGAATAAAATCGCAACCCCGATAATAGTTACCATAGCCCCTGGTACGTAACGCCAGCTGGTCCTTTTTCTAAAGATCACTCATGCCACCGGGATGATGATAACTGGCATCGAGGATGTCAATGTTTGAAAACTGCTTGCTTGAGTGTAGGCTACAGCGACCATGGAAAACGCCATGTCTGCGAATGGTCCGAAAGCGTGGGGGTTTCGTCATTAGCAAGACGTAGACGACTGCGGTAAGTAGCCAGCCAGAAAAGAAGTCAGAAACTTGACGCGAAACAGATAATTGAGACGATGGGAAGGATGAAGCCAAATCTCACGCAACGGAAAACGATGGGTTCGACATCAAAGTGGTTGCCAGATCTTGAGGAAACATGTAAGCTGTAGAGGCATGTTATGAGTATGTCACTGATATGGACGGCCAAGAACTATTCAGAAAACGAAAGTTGAAACAACATGGACACTGATGGAGCCATGAAAACCGCACCTTGTTGTAAAATTCCGTACCTTATTCTCAATAAGTACGGATAGCTCTTCACATGGATATGTTTTGAGGATTCGCTACGTTTATTTATCAAGGACGGGTACTTACTAGCTCAAGAAGAAGCGGAGAGACAGGGATGTCTAAGAAGATTCCATCGAAAGACGAGGCATTGGAAGCACTGGACTTTATAGTGAGCGTTCTGAAGGAACATGAAAAGGACCTGGATCGCTTGATAAACGAGCTTGGAAGCGTGACTGAGAAGATGGGCGACACTGGGGAATTGAGCGGTAAGGTGGAAAGAGTTGAGGAACGACTAAGTACGCTGCAGAACGAGATAACGAACCTCATAACGTACCTTTCAGCCCCACATGAGGCGTCGCCTGCATCGTCACCGCAGCCAGTGCCTGTCGCTCAGAAGAGCGAGGGCTTGCAGGTCAGGGAGACACGTGGGCCCCCTGTTATCCTTCGTTGCAAGCAATGGGAAGACTTTCAAGCAATGGCCGCGGAGGCTCAGACACTGTCTTTCATGTACCGAGAGGCTGAAAAAACGTTCCAAGTCGATGCGGTGAAAGACAACCAGATCATGACCTACAGCGGCGAACTGCCGAAATACAACTCGCTACTAAAGGCATGGCTCTGCAAACAATTGAACGTTCCGGAGAAAAAAGCTCTAGAAGGCGTCTTGGCTATAGGCTAATGTCATCCCTTGAACGTTTGTAGCTGACTGTGATGCAGTAACCTTTTTATAATCGACTTGTATCTTAAGTCTTAAGACGGTATGAAGGGGCGCGAGGTTGAAGGTTAACCACATCTTGCCAAAAATGTCTTTTTTCCGTTTTTCGAAGCCTTCTCCTTTCTCCTCAATAACGGAAAATGGCTGTGTGGCTACCCAAAAAACGATGAAAGCCCTCCATCTCGTCCATGAGTTTTTCCCAAGGTGAAATCAATGAAGGGGAACACTCTAATCCCACAGAAACTTCATGAGGAATTCACAGACTTCCAGAAGACGATGGAGGAACTGTATCTTCTGAAACGCGTGGCTGCAGACTTAAAAAGCTACAGAAGAATGATCCACCTGAAACGCTACGACTAATAGGCACCACAACATAGCAGCACCTTGTATTCGACTTGTTGAGGACATTGTTCAAACCGAAAAGCGCCGAGTCTCTGAGGATATGGTTTTTGCACCAAGGAAGGCCAAGCCCTGGACGGTATGCTTAAAATATCGGTTTCAAAATTCTGATAAACGCCTACAGAGGGTTATCAGTGGACGGCGTTGCGAATTTCTCCGGAAAGGAAGAAATCCTCAAGTTGATTTCAAACAACAACGTAAGAATCCTCAACCTTTGCCATGTTCCCGAAGACGGAAGATTGAAGACCCTGAGTTTCTCAATCGCAAACAGAGATAGAGTCAACGAGATTTTAGATTTCGGTGAAAGAGTTGACGGTTCAAGTCTGTTCTCGTTTGTGGAGCCTGGGAAAAGCGATATTTACATAGTGCCCGGCACGGATAGAGCTTTTGTTGATCCATTTTCAACCTTGCCCGCAATAAACATCATGTGCGACTATCTGGGTGAAAACGGGAAACCCTTGGACATAGCGCCAAAAAGTGTTTTGGCACGGGCTGAGGAACAGCTGAGTTCTTCAGCACATATCACCTTGAAAGCCTTGGCCGAGCTTGAGTTCTACATAATTGCGAAACAGCAGACTGAAGTCCTTTTTCCAGCATGGTCGGACAAGAACTATCATGAATCTGCACCCTTCGCCAAGTTTCAGGACTTGAGGAATGAAGTTCTGGCGACTTTAGACCTTGTGGGCATACCCACAAAATACGCGCATGGAGAAGTCGGTCTAGCTTATGACAAGAACGACACCCTCATGGAACAGCATGAAATAGAGTTCAAACCACAGAATCTCACCAAGATGGCAGAAACATTAGCGATTTCAAAGTGGGTTATCAGAAACGTTTGCTCCAGACACGGGGTATCCGTCTCTTTCATTCCTAAAATTGACTTGAACCACGCTGGAACCGGGATGCACATACACGTGTGTGGGCTTAAGAACGGCAACAACATCTTTTCAAACCCTGACGGAACTCTGAGCCTTGAAGCGTTGAAGATCATAGGAGGCTTATTGAAGTTCGCACCAAGTCTTGCAGCCTTTGGAAATCCCACGCCGGTATCATACCTGCGGTTCGTTGCACGCAAAGAATCACCGATGCACATCTGCTGGAGTGCCCGGAACCGTTTGGCCCTAGTACGTATACCATTGTGGTGGAGCTTCAAGAAAACAAGCAAGAATGCAGAGAGCTGCAGAGAAACCTTCGAGTACAGGGCTCCAGACGCCTTTGCCAATGCTTACCTCCTCTTTGCTGGACTGACCGTGGCAGCGGGTTATGGGCTGAAGAACTCGAAAGAATCGTTGAAACTTGCTGAAGACTTGCACATTGAAGCAGCTGAAAACGAAGGCAAGAATCTTGAGGTCTTGCCACGCTCATGCAGCGAAGCAGCCGAAAATCTTGAGAGAGACAGGCATTATTATGAGGCAGACGGGGTCTTCCCAAAGAGACTCATCGACGAAACTGTGAGAAAACTGAGAGTTTTCGAAGATAAGAACATTTGGAAAGAGTTGTCCAGCAACCCAGAGAAAATAGAAAAGACAATAATGGAATACATTCACTACGGCTAGTTCAGACGCGCACAACTATCTACAGAATCAAAACGAAACCGTAAGCTCTAAATCTCTTAATGAACGTTCTCTTCAGAGAGAAGGCTAGTGGGCCCGTGGCTCAGTCAGGCTAGAGCGGCGGACTCTTAATCCGTAGGTCGCGGGTTCAATTCCCGTCGGGCCCGCCACTATTTGGGTATGGAACCGCCGAGTTCAGCACCCAAATGGATCCGAGTCTAGGCTGGAGCACCGCTGTTTTCAGCCTTAATTCTGCTCCATCTTGCCCAGAAGAGCTCGGCTTGTGTTGCTCTGGGAGCATGGTTAGAAATCGAAGCGCGACTTTATTGGCAGAACAATCAGAATTCACAACTATTCCGCTTCTCTCTGTTCCCTCAGCGGTCCGTTTTGATAGCAAACCATGGATTGCTAGATTCCTTTGCTTATCGGCCAGAAGAAAGAAGGGGAGTTGAGGAAAATACCTCTGCTTGATTCTATGGAGTTATTGTGTAGTAGTAGCCGTCTGTGTAGAGGATGAAGTCTCTGGTCATGTCCTGCGCTTTGTTTGGCAGTGTGAACGCGAGCGTTATCTGTTGGCCGTTCACGAGCTCAACGCAGTTCTCGTCGTCATAGAGCAGTTTTGCGGTTACGTCTCCCATGGTTGAGTGGATGGCTAATACTGGCGGTGTGGAGTTGACGGTTGTTTGAGCCGGTGAGGAAGTGTCGAGTCCAACGTAGTCGAGCCTGTGCGCGCGCTAGAAACAAGGGGAGGCAAACACGAAACTGGAGCAGATCATCGCATCTTCGTGCAGACAGAAAATATTAATGGCTCTTTCCAAGATTAAAAGGACTCATATTACGGAGCTTGTCAGGATCATCAACAGTACTTACAATCAGGTGGATCGTAACCTTCGAATTTTGGAGCAGGAAGGCATAGTCAAAAACAAACGCTATGGATATGTGAGAATCGTAGAATTAAACGTAGAAAACCCCAAGACACTGACACTCTTGAAGGCCCTCGAACTGCTTGACAGACCAATTCCCAAATCATAAAAAATCGGCTAGCAACGTAAGGCAGCATCTGACATGCGAATACAGGCGGCTAACGCATAACTTTTCACCCCATCACTTGTTTGGATCACAGCGTAGTTTTGTTCTTCTTCGGATGATGGCCCCCAGCCCGCAAGCCATCCCATCACTGCCTAAACTTATGAAAGAGAGAGGACGTAAGAATTCGCCACTCGGAAGGAGATTCAAACCCCCTATTTCTCCTCTTGTCGCATTGGTCATGTCAGAAAACACGATACAGTCCGTCTCAAACCTGTAGGACGGACATGACCGCGCGCGCTTTATGCGGATAATATCATAAATCACTTTTGGTTGCTTGCCTCATGATGAAGCGATGAATAGATTTGTTTTTTCAACGCTTTTTCCATGATAACAGCTATCAGCATGAGGCTTGGCAGGAATACCGCGTAGATGGCGACTGACAATTCTGGAACAACCCATGTGGTCCCATTCCAGCGGATTATCGTTCCTAGATCGCCAACCGCCCAGCCGTCGCTGGAATTGACCATGAATACGGAGCGAAGTATTTGTTCTGTTGGGCCTCCAACGTACGTCCATTTAATGCCGTCCCAATGAAGGATGGTGGTGCTGTAGTTCCATTCCATGAGCGTTCCAGGCCCGCCCACCGCCCATCCATCATCGACACTCGTCATGAACACTGAATAGAACACGTACATTGTACTACTATCGACATACACCCATTGAGACCCGTTCCAACGAGTTATCATTCCTAAGCCGCCCATCGTCCATCCATCGTTAGCATCAACCATGCAGACAGAATAATCCCCCGTGGCATACAAGTAACCAGTGAACCTGTTCCAGCTCGTTCCGTTCCAATGAATCCGCCAGCTATCGCCCACCGCCCAGCCGTCGTCAGCACCTACCATGGACACGGAGTAGAAATTGTAGTTCGTTGGGCTCGTAACATTCGCCCACTGGGCCCCGTCCCAGTGGATAATCGCTCCGTCCTGGCCCACTGCCCACCCGTCACTGGCGTTAACCATGCACACCGAGAACAAGTGGTACGGAGTCGGGCTTAAGACGTTTGTCCAGCTCGTTCCTTCCCAATGAATTATCGTTCCTAGATCGCCCACCGCCCAGCCGTCGTCTGCACCTACCATGGACACGGAGTAGAGCGTGTAGTTCGTTGGGCTCGTAACATTCGCCCACTGGGCCCCGTCCCAGTGGATAATCGTCCCGCTCTCACCTACAGACCACCCGTCACTGGCGTTAACCATGCACACCGAGAACAAGGTGGAATCCGTCGGGCTAGGCCATACGCTAAGCGTGACGTCTCCCGCCTTTGCCAACGGTAGATTCACCCAGGACAAAGTCAACAAAACTGCCGCGATTAGACCAGGCTTCAGAAAAGTCTTGACATGCAAGACATGTTTCCTCTCGTTTCTCTTGGTATGTCCTGCATAATAAATATTATCCTCGCGGGTTCTGTTAACTTGGTGGGTGATTCGTGTCCGTATTAACTGTCGGGTGATGGCTGGCGTTTTGAATCAGTGTCATCCACTTATTTTCGCCCTTGACTTGTATTCCGCAAGCCTCTGCAGGAGTCTTGCCTTCTAACCATTCGTGCCCTCGCATGTAGTTATGGAAAATCTGATAGCCCGTTAGTACTGGTGTTTCATTCTTTTTCAGTCCTCTCATCACTTTCTCTCTGTCTCGCACTTCTCCGTTAGCGCGCGCTCTGCGGCAAAGTGTACCTTGTAGCCGAGATCGTAGGTCTTGCCGTTTCTGCCCACTCTGGAGTCAGAGTCTGAGCTTCCTCGAGAGTTTTCGTTCGGGTCTCGCTTGCTGTATGCCTTGATGAATGTTGCATCCATCACCACGGTTTCGCCGCTTATCACTCCGCCTCTCAGCAGTCTTCGCGCGCGCTAGGAATTGGACTCGAACCCTTTTAGGTGCGGGTCCCGTCGGGCCCGCCAGACCCTTTTTGGAGAAGAGACTTCAAAGAGAAACTGAGGGTTCCCGCGCTTGGGCATTTTGTTTGTTGGTGATATTGAGGACGCGAAAACCATAAATGCCTTCACCTCGGTTCTAATACGACATCGCTGCGTGAAACCTGTAAAAGAGATGAGCGGTTTGGTTAAAGTGATATGGCACGGTCATGCGTGTTTCGAACTGCAAGGAGAAGGCGTGACAATCGTGACTGATCCTTTTAAGGGAATTGGTATTCCAGAGCCTAAAGCGGCCGCTGACATCGTGCTCTGTTCCCACAGCCACCAAGATCACAACAACGCCAAACCGGTCCTGGGGAAAGAGGGACAGATGCTGGAAAGTTTCGTAGGCTCCAAAAAAGTGAAAGGAGTGTCCATGAAAGGCGTTGCTGCTTTTCATGATGAAACGAAGGGTTCCAAACGCGGGAAAAACAGCATCTACACCTTCAGCCTGGATGGCGTACAGTTCTGTCACCTCGGAGACTTGGGACACGAGTTGTCCTCTGCAACTGTTGAGGAGATAGGAAAGGTCGATGTATTGTTTGTCCCTGTGGGAGGATACTTCACCATAGGACCCGAAACTGCCACCAATGTCTGCGAAAAGTTGAAGCCCAAGATAATATTTCCCATGCACTATCGGATGCCAGGGCTTCCCTCTATGTTTGACCTGTTGAAGGCGGTTGATGATTTCTTGGAGGGAAAGAAAAATATAGAGAGGAATAAAGGGCCTGTCGTGAACATCGAAGAGCATAAATTGCCTAAGGAAACAAAGATAATTGTTCTGTCCCTAGAATAGTCGAGCCCTTCGTTATCTTACAACATGCGCCGCTTAGGGTTGCTTGATCATGATCGAGTGGACAAACGATTCGGAAAAAATCGAGCGCTGCTAAGCTGAGGCTCACAGGTTGTCTTTTGCTGCTTTCACCGCTTTCACTGTTCTAGCTAGGAGAAGCTGTGCTGCTTCCTGTGTGGGCCATCCTCCCAGGCCGCAGTCGGGCCCTGTGAATGTCATCCTGTCTCCGTACTTGTCTTTGGCGGTTTCAAACCTTTTTCGTATGATTCTCTCGTCTTCGACCATTTGCTCGGTATTCGGTTTTGTTATTCCCTTGTCATAAAGCTCTGCCATGATTGAGTTTATGTCTGTCCTGGACACGCCTACTCGTATCTGCTTGTCTGCTTGATCGAGCATGTTTTTTGACACGCTGTCAATGTTTTTCGGGGATGCCGCATATTCAATTGATAGGACATCAATGTTCTTGACGTTGAGCAGGTCGGTGATCTTGGATGGTGAATGAAGGTGAATCTGTCTTGTTACGCCGTCAAAGTTGAAGGCTGTTTCCAAAGCTCTTTGAATTATATCTTTGTCTGTGAAGATGTCTTGAAAGCCAAAACTCGGCTCGTCCAAAGAGACCGCGACTGTCTGGACGTATTTTGAGTTTAAGGTTGAGTTTTTCGCAAACCGCTTAACGTTTTCTGCGAGCATTTGGAGGATGTCCTCGTGGACGACAGATCCGATTTCTTTCAAGTACAGCTCAACTGGTCCCATCATACACACCCTGAGCCGCACTTTTTCTCCTGTTTCTTCGTAGAGTCTTTTGGCTTCACCGCCGATGACATACACCTCCGGCAATACTGCGCGTTCCGGGTTGATCAGGTATGTTCCCTCATTCATCGAGTCTCTGAGAGGGTCTGCCAACTGTCTGTGCATATCGTAATGCTGTGGATAGTTGACGATGTCGAGTCCTGTCTCAGCTTTTTTCATGAAAGAGCCTATCACTACTTGATTGAAATTGTTCAACAAGAATTCGTCCTTGTCAAGGTGTTTTCCCTCGATTATTGCTTTTCTTGCAATGCGATATGCCTCTTCAAACAGTTTACTATTGGTATACGCAGGCAGGGGAAAACTACCGACATCATCAACAAGGGTTGCCATAAAAACATGTTAAAACGCCAAACGATTTAAAGCTATATTGACGCGCGCTTGAACCAAAAAAAAGACAGGCTAGAAACTAGCAGCACGCGCTTAAAAGATGATACGCTCCGGTTGCTATCTTCTAATTGAGATAAGCAGCGTAAGCCCACCAATGAGCATCAAAGCGATTGCCATGATTATTCCTATGAAATAAGATCGTAGAGCAGACGCAAACGGTCCAGACAGAAACCCCTCCACATAACTCATACCAACAACAAAGCCAAGTACGATTCCAGCAACGAAAAGTATGACGCCCAATATCACTGGGGCTATGTTTCCTTCCATCTTATTCCTTCTTTTTCTTCATTTCCACGTAGAGTCTGTTCTATTCTTATGACTTGTGTAAGAATCTTCGATTGCAGTTTGGCAGTTGGCACGGGCAGTCGCTAGGCAGTTCGAGTTCCGTGAGGATATAGTGTTCATCTGGGAACTCTACCTTGGAAAAGGTTAATGCGTCCCTCTGCAACGCGCCGTGTCTTGCTTGATCCGGCTAACTGATGAATTCTGCTGTTATCAACGTCACGTTCGTCACTGGCCTTTGATAACCCGAGATGTTGGGATCTGTGGTCTGGATTACCTTTACGATGCTAATGGCGTCCACGACGTTCATGCCTGATATTACCCTGGCGAAAACCGAGTAATTGCTGTCCAAGAATGCAGGGTTCGTGTCGTTCAAGTTTATGAAAAACTGGCTCGTAGCAGAGTTGGCTGCGACCGATCCATCGGGGTTACTTTTTTTTGCCATAGCCACTGAGCCCCGCACGTTGCTGTGCTTGTTAGGGAGCTCATCCTGAATCGGGGGCACTGTTATTCCATTTGACGTGACATCTCCGCCCTGGATAACAAAACCCGGAACAACTCGATGAAAGATTGTTCCATCGTACGCGCCTATTTTTGTGAGATTTTTGAAGTTCCCCGTTGTAATGGGCATTTCAGCATACAGCTCAATCGTTATATTGCCCATGCTTGTCACGAGGAGAACCGTGTTTGAGCTCTGATCCGCTGGCTTGCTGCCATTCATCTGATAGGCCACCACGACCGCACTGATGATAACCATCAGGACGATTATGGCGATTATTGCATTTCTGAGGTGATGAGACTTCTTACGCCTGTGCCGCATGGTAGAACCTTAGACACAAAAACATATAAACATTAAATTTCAAAAAGGGCCGAAACAATAATCAAACCCCTGCAAAAGTAGGGAACCTGACTCTTTGCGGGACTGCAAAAGAATTCTGTATGCGCGCGTGGTCTCCTGCTGCAAAAAGCAATATATCTTGGGAGCTAACTACCAGAACTTGGAAGGCTGGGTTCAACCGTGGGATTCTGGGGAAAAGTCGCCTTGTTTCTACTGCTGCTGTCGGCTGTCGACTTTTTTGTAGCTCTGTTTTTGCACGTACGCTTCACAGACCTGATGTTTATGGAGGGGATATTGATCTTCGCGTTTGGGGCGGTCATCGCTTCGGGAATTGGAAACCTTCGCAGAGAGAGATGGACAACGTTGAAAGCGGATCCCCAGGGTCACACAGAATACTTAGAGGATCAACGTTCAAAAGAAGATAGAGACGGAATCATACTAATGATCGTGGGTGCGGTTATCATAGGCTTGTCCATCGCCGCCGCTCTGTGGTAGAGAGCTAGCGCGCGTGAAAGCAGTCACTATTCTTCAGCAACTGCAACGAATGGAGTAGAGGAAAGCAGTTCGTGGAAGGTGGGCTTGAATATGTATACACAACGTTAGAAGACATGACGCTGTTCAAGAAAGGAAAGTAAAATGAACGGAACTTCGTGTTGATAATGAAAAACACAGAGTAACAAATATAAGCGAGAATTGTCCCATGGAACTCGATCGGTGTATCATGATGAGTATTTGGAAGCTTCGTTTGTCCATGGCTGGAACGCTTGCCCTAATACTGGGTTTGTCCACACTGTTTTTCACGGTCATTCTGAGTCTGACCGGAGCTTTTGATTCTGGAAATCTTGGGTTCTTGATGCTAGGTGTTCTGGTTGCAGGTTTTAACGTTGTCCAGTGGCTTGTTTCACCCTACATAATCGATGCTCTGTACCACGTGCGCGCGATGTCTGCAACTGAGGAGCCGAAGCTTCATGAGGTTGTCGATGACCTCAGCAGGAAGAGTAACATTAGCAAGCCGAGGCTTATGCTTGCACAAATCCCGATACCAAACGCTTTTGCCTACGGTTCGCCAATAGCTGGAACTCGCATAGCCGTCACGAGTGGGCTTTTGAAAACGCTGGACCAAGGTGAGGTTGAAGCTGTCGTCGGACATGAACTTGGACACCTAAGACACAGGGACGTGCAGATCATGATGTTCGTTTCATTGCTGCCTGCAGTGGCCTACTTCATAGGCTACTCCCTCATGCTTTCAGGCATGTTCGGAGGAAACCAAAAGAACCAAAGCAGTGGCGCAGTGATAGGCATAGTCTTCATGGCTTTTTCATTTATAATGAACCTGTTTATTCTTAATCTCAGCAGGCTACGCGAATACTACGCTGACAGACACAGCGCGTCAATTGTCGACGGCGGCTCAGAGAAACTCTCGACAGGACTGGCAAAAATAGTAAATGCAAGCAAGAACATGGGAAGGATGAAACAGCAAGCAAAGAACCTGAACGGTTTCAAAGCGCTGTTCATCACTGACCCTGACCGCGCAAACGTTGATTCTGCTGAATTATCCGCAATGTCAGTCGGAGACAAGCAAAAGCTAGTTCAGGAGATAATGTCAAAGAAGCTGACAACTGGCGATCGGATCCTTGAGATCCTCTCAACACACCCCAACATAGTCAAGCGACTGAAAGCCTTACAAGAGCTGGCCTAACAGCCTAGATATTTCTCCAATTCTTGCCTTTCTCTCCTTTTTGTTACAGCAAAAGTTAAAGGTCACAGGCCAGCCTACTTGCACTCAACAGGCGTGATCTCCATGCAGGCTCAGAAAGTTTTCTCAGAGATAGAAGAATTGAAGACCGACATGACCCGTGTTCTGATGGAGCTAATTCGCATACCCGCAGTGTCTCCTGAAAACGGTGGAGAAGGAGAACTAATGAAGGCTGAAAGACTAATCAAAATTCTTGACGACGCGGGGTTTGACAAGATAGAACGGCACGATGCAACGGACGAAAGGGTGCCGTCGAAGAAGAGGCCCAACATAATCGCCTACTGTCAAGGGGAGAAAACCGCAGAAAAACTCTGGATAGTGACACACCTAGACATAGTCCCGCCTGGGGAAGACTCATTCTGGACCGTAACCAAACCTTTTGAACCTCTAGTCAAAGACGGCCGAGTGTACGGTAGGGGCAGTGAAGACAACACGCAGTCGACGGTTGCCTCCATTTTCGCAATGAAGGCCCTGAAGAATCTAAAGGTGAAACCGAAAAGAACAGTAGCCCTATGTTTCGTTGCGGATGAAGAACAAGAGAGCACGTACGGCATCCGACACCTAATAAAGCAGCACCTTTTCAAGGCCGAAGACTTGGTGGTTGTGCCCGACGGCGGAAGAGAGGATGGAAGCTTCATAGAGATTGCCGAGAAAAGCGTTCTGTGGCTAAGAATGCGCACGATTGGAAAGCAGACTCATGCGAGCCGACCTGAGACTGGCCTCAATGCCAACCGCATCGGAATGCAGTATGCGTTGGCCCTCGACAAGATCCTGCACAAGGAATACCCCGCCAGGGACAAGAGCTTCGACCCGCCAACGAGCACCTTCGAACCAACGAAAAGGGACAAAAACGTCGACGCCGTGAACATCGTTCCCGGTGAAGACACGAACCATTTTGACTGCAGAATACTGCCACGCTACAGCCCAGACGAAGTGCTAGGCACCGTGCGCACAGTTGCGGCAGACTTTGAAAAGAAAACTGGAGCGAAAATAGAAATCGAAGTAGTGCACAAAACCGTTGCTCCCAAACCGACAGACGCTGACGCCCGCGTGGTCGTCATGCTGAAAGAGGCAATAAGAAAGAGTCTGAAGGTAAGGCTGAAAGTCGGGGGAATAGGCGGAGGAACATGCGCTGCATACTTCCGTGAAGTTGGTATCCCGGCGGTTGTTTGGGGCGCAATGGACGAAGTTGCACACGCGGCTAACGAGTACGCGAAAACAGAGAATCTCGTCAAAGAAGCCAAAGTGTTTGCTTATCTGGCGACCCTGTAGTTGCAACCGCCAAATCAGCCAGTGCTCAAGCACTTTTGTCTAGGTAGTGTCACAGCAGCTTTAGGCCTCTGTGATGAAAATTCAAGGCGCATTCTGCAACTTGTCTGAGTCACGCTTGATATAGCAAAATCATTTTAAGCCATATTGTTTGTTTATCTCCAACACGGAGCTGTGGACTTTGAAAGAGACTTCTCGTATATTGTCTCAGGCATGCAAAGAGGGACGAAAGTCTCTTCTTGAAACCGAAGCGAAGACTGTCTGCATGGAGTACGGCATACCGGTCACAAGGTTTGAGTTAGCAAGAAGCGAAGAGGAAGCAGTCAAGTTCGCAAGTGCAATCGGCTTTCCTACGGTTTTGAAGATTGTTTCGCCGGACATCATCCACAAGTCGGACATAGGCGGTGTTATCATCGGCCTGAAGAACGCAGACGACATACGCCACGGTTACAACCAGATATTGCAGAATGTCAAGAGGCACGATCCAAAAGCCAAGATTGCAGGCATCTTGGTCCAAGAGATGGCCCCGCCTTCAACAGAGGTCATAGTGGGCGCCATCAAGGATCCGCAGTTCGGCCCTGCAATAATGTTTGGGCTGGGCGGAGTCTTCGTCGAAGTTTTGAAGGACGTAGCCTTCAGGATTGCGCCTATAACAGAAGATGACGCTCGTGAGATGATAAGCGGAGTGAAAGCTTATCCGCTGTTGAAAGGTTACCGAAACACACCTCCAGCAGACATAGACGCGATAGCGAAGATTCTGCTGAACACTTCAAAACTCGTCACTGACCATCTGGAAATCAAAGAGTTAGACCTGAACCCCGTTATCGTCTACGAAAAAGGGGCGAAAACCGTCGATGCACGAATAATACTGGAATAGACTTGGAACCCAATTTGCCGATGCGATTTCTTACAAAAACGGGCGGTCGAGACTATCAAACGGTTTTTGCGTTGCGAAACTAAAGGGTTGTGAACCTTTGTCACAGCGTAAGAAAACTGAAATAATCGCAGAGTTGAACGAGAAGCTTTCGATACTGAAAGACCAGCAGAATAGACTGGAAGCTGAAGCACGCGAACGGGCGGAGAAGCGCAATAAGCTTCACGCACGGATGAAAACGCTGCGAGACGAGGCTCTTGAGCTTCGGAGTCAAAGAGACGAACTGAACAGCAGAGTCAAAGAACTTAAGCAAAAACGAAACGACGTGACAGCCAGAATCCATGAAAAACTCGGAGAAATGGAGAAGCTTAGAGAAGAGAGCAAGGCTCTAGCAAAGAGAAAACCACGGAAGAGCCATGAATCTCTGCAGAAAGAGGTTGAGAGCATCGACTGGACGATTCAAACGACTTCCTTAACATTGCAAGAGGACAAGGAATTAGTCGAAAAAGTGAAGCAATTGGAGACACAATTGGCAATCTATAGGAAGCTCGAACAACTGACTAAAAAAACCGCTCAGCTGCGAATCGAGGTAAGGGCGATGAAGTCTGAAAGCGAGCTTTTGCACAAGCAATTGACGGAAAACGCACAGAAAAGTCAAGAAACTCACAGGAAGATGCTTGAAAAAATCGAGGAATCAAAAGCAGTCAAAACGGAAGCCGACGATATGCACAAACAATTCTTGCACGCGAAAGAAAGAACTAGACCGTTGCAAGAAGAGGTGAAAATGCTGTTAATGCAAATCAGGCAGTTAAAGGGAGAAGTGCGGGAGGAAGTGCAGAAGGAAAAAAAGGAAAGCCAGGATGCTCTTCGCGAAACTCTTGAAAAGCAGGCAAGGGAGAAGTTGAAACATGGCGAAAAGTTAAGCTGGGAAGAATTTCAACTCCTCGCAGAAAAGGGAATGACAGACCAAGACTGAAGTGGCCGTCTGTTACAAGCAGGGCTAAGAAGCCTTAGTCTACCATTCTTCCTCTCTCTGCCACTAGTTTTCCGTCTTTGAATACTTTCTCTGCTAGGTTAACGCCGTAGTGATATGCAAAGAACTTGTGATTTGGGGCATCAAAAATGACTATGTCTGCCTTTTTTCCCTCCTCCAAGCTTCCTATTTCATGGGCTCTCTCTATAGAGTGTGCAGCGTTGATTGTTGATGCCGTAAGCGCCTCCTCTGTGGTCATTCTCATCTGGAGAATTGCGATAGTCATCATCATCTGCATTGATTCGCACATGTCTGCTGCGCTTAGGTCGGTTGCCAGCGCAATGGGCAGTCTTTTGTTGATGATTTCTCTCGCTTTTGCATACGTGCCCAAATAGCAGAATGGGGTTGTTGGCAAGAATGTTCCGATTATGCCTTTTTTCACCAAAGCTTCGATTTCCTCGGGTGGTGTGAAGATTAGGTGGTCAGCCGAGATGACTCCCAGTTCTGCGCCTAGTTTTGCTCCTCCACTATGAGCCAGCCAGTCAGCGTGAATTCTCAACTTCATGCCATGCTTTCTGCCCGTCTCGAGTATTCGCCTAGACTGCTCTACGTTGAAGTATCCTTTCTCGCAGAACACGTCGCAGTATTCAGCCAGTTTTCTCTTCGCAACTTCTGGAATCCATTTTTTAACTACTTCATCTGTTAACTGATCAACCTTGTTTTCGTATTCGAAGGGAATGCCTTGAGCCATGAAAGTTGGAATCAAGTCGACTGGATGTGTCTCGTTAAGTGCCTTGATTATTTCAAGTTGTCTGATTTCGCCTTGAAGTGTCATTTCATATCCGCTTTTCGCTTCTATCGTTGTCGTGCCGTGGAGCAGCATCGTGTCAAGTATTCTCGTGGTTTGTTTGAGCAGTTCTTCTGTGGATGTTTCACCAGTCTTTTTTAGGGTTGTCGGCATTCCTCCTCCTCTTGCTTTGATTTCCAAGTACGGCGTACCTTTCACAGCCATCTGCTCAAGTTCTTCTTCTCTTGAACCGGCGAAAACCAGGTGGACGTGAGGATCGATGAGTCCCGGCGTGACGAGTCTACCGCTTGCGTCTATGACTTCAAACCCTTTTTCAAGCCTGTCCAAGACCTCCTTCGTAGTGCCGACGGCCACTATTCTTCCATCTTCGACTGCGACTGCTCCATCTTCTATTATGGCCAGATCATTCATTTCCTCTTTAATCTGGGGTTTGCAGCTTTTTCCCCTCAGAGTCGCTAGCTCATTTGCGTTGATTATTGCGAAATCAGCTTTTATCGTCACACTCTCATCTCTTTTCACTGGTATGCGAGCGCTACACGTCTAGATACTTCTTTCTTTCCCACTCGTGCACGGTGGCGTTGTAGTCCTTCCACTCCTTGGCTTTGAGTTCCAGGAATTTTTCGCAGAATGCTTTTCCCAAAGCGTCTTGCAAGCACTTGTCTTTAGAGAATTCGTTCAAAGCATCTCCTAGAGTTCCGGGAAGCACTCCTATGCCTTTCTTGGCTCTTTCTTTTTCGCTCATCCTGTAAATATCCTCTTCGACAGGCTCTGGAAGCTCAGTTCTTCTTTTGATGCCATCCACGCCGGCGGCCAGAATAGCGGCAAACGCAAGGTAGAAATTGCATGATCCATCCGTGGGCCTGTACTCCAACCTGGTTCTCATCTCTTTTCCAGGTGGAACCCTGACGAGAACTGACCGGTTATACTTGGCCCACGAAAGGTAGACTGGGGCCTCCCACCCTGGTACAAGCCGTTTGTACGAGTTAACGGACGGGTTAGTCACGGCTGCTAAAGCCTTTGCGTGAGCTAACAACCCGGCTATGAAATTCAGGGCAGTCTTACTCAGGCCATAGCTTCCTTTTGGATCATAAAACAGGTTTTGAGCTTTCTTATCGTTTGTAAGACTGACGTGAGTGTGCAGTCCACATCCATATCCGCCGTGAAAAGGCTTCGGCATAAAAGAGGCAAAAAGTCCCCTTCTGGCCGCTGTCATCTTCACAACAAACTTGACCAAGTAAATCGTGTCAGCCATTCTCAGTGCATCCGCATAGGCCAGGTTCAGCTCGGATTTTCCAGGAGGCACTTCATGATGATGCTTTTCAACCAGAACACCGGCGTTTCTTAGATTCTCCGTAATCTCAAGTCTCAAATCAGCGCCAACATCTGCTGGAGGACTAGCCAAGTATCCTGCTTCATCGATTAGTCTTATGCTCCCGTCTTCTCCTTTCTTAAAAACGAAATACTCTATCTCGCTGCACGCGTTATATGTGACACTTGTCCCCAGGTTTTTCTTGGAATCGTTCACAACTTTCTTGAGTATGAATCTTGGGTCAAGCTCAAAAGGTCTGTCTGATTCCGGCTCGTAGATGTCACAAACCACTCTTGCCACTTTCTGAGGGAAAAGACTGGTTGGCAGAATGGCGAACGTGTCCACGTCCGGCACGAGTTTCAAGTCGCTTTTGCTTATGTCCACCATGTCGACGGATGAACCATCCGTGTGTATGCCGCCTTCAGCAACTTTTGACAAAAGTTCAGAGGGAATCCAAAGAGAGTGCAAGATGCCGGACAAGTCCGTAAACTGTAACACTATCTCCTTCACATTTTCCTTTTCAACTATCTTCGCAACCTCAGACATGTTCATTCCAATCCCTCACAGAACATCACCTCTTCTTTTATATTATTTTTCTTCTGCATGCACGCGTTTCAATTTGTCACATTTGATGGTCTTTCAAGACAAGCGGGCGTTCCAGATGATTATTGGTTATTTGCTGAAACAGACTTGACGATTCTCGAAAAGCCACGGCCATTTCGAAATCTAAGCGGGCGCGAATGTTTTTTTGGGTCTTTTGCCCTACGGCTTGCCCATGTTGGCCTTGTGGTTGAAGTGCTGTACTGCTCCGACTATGTCTTCCATGGTGCAGATGCGATCTCCGTAGAGATCGACAGCACCGTTGGCGCCGTAGACTCCAACCCACTTCGTGTCAACCGGTTCTCCCGCAATCGGCGCCTTGGCGTTGAAGTGGGCCACGAGGTAGGCGACATCTTTCGGAACGGGTTGAAGTATCAGGGCTTCACATGGACATGCATGCTCTTCTTGAGTTGAGAGCCTGTTCAAAAAAGAAAGGGGGAAACCTGGTTCGAGTCGCTCTTTGAGTTCTACGGCGTTATCCTGTAGTAGTAGCCGTCTGTGTAGAGGATGAAGTCTCTGGTTGCGCCTTGTGCCTTGTTTGGCAGTGTGAACGCGAGTGTTATCTTTTGGCCGTTGACGAGTTCGACGCAGTCCTCATCGTCATACAGCAGCTTCGCGGTCACGTCTCCCATGGTCGAGTGGATAGCTAAGGCTGGCGGTGCGGAGTTGACGGTCGTCTGAGTCTGTGTGGAGGTGTCGAGTCCGACGTAGTCGAGCCTGTGCGGTGCCGTCCACAGAAGTCTGATGATGAAGTCGCCGTTCGCGGGCAAGTAGGCGGTCATGTTGACCGCTTCTATGCTCCAGAGGTCTCGGGGGTGCAGAACTTCAACCGTGTGCCAGCCACCGTTTCCGTCGGGCACCTGCACGTCTATGCACACGTCCATGCACTTGTAGTCGTCTCGCAGGATGAGGTTGGCGTGCGTCGTCGTCACTGTGCCGAAGTCCAGCAGGAGATAGTTGCCGTTGCTGCCCTGGAAGTACGTCGTGGGGTCGGAGGCGTTGCCGTCCATCCGGCTTATCTCGGTGAGTCGGCTGTTGCCGTAGTTGTCAACGCACGAGAGCGGAGAGGCGGGGTTCTGGTACGTGACGATATCGCCTTCAGGAGTCACGGCCACGCTCGTACCCTGAGAGTGCTCGACGGCGATGAGCTTGACCTGGTCGATGTAGTCCTGCTCGCTCTCGAACTCGCGTATCTGCAGAGCGTACACGGACGTCCTCGAACCGCTGAAGACGGGCACAAGCGGCTGCTGAAGCATGTAGTTGTTTCTGGTGTCGGTGCCGTTGCCGGTTTCAGACGCGGGTAAGATGTTGTTGTCCTTCACGAAGGCTGAGCCGTTCCAAGCGTAAGCGTAGGGGCAGCCTCCCCCGCTTTTGAACGAGTCCAGGGTGAAGTTGCCGCTTCCCGTCGTTTCGGTTGCCCTCTTCACGACAATGTAGTACGTCCCATTGTACGGCGCAACTACATCGAACGTTTCGGTTCCTCCCGTGGCTGCTGTCGTGCTGTTTGCTACTATAGCTGGTTCGCCGTAGGTCGTACCAGTGCTGTTGTAGAGGGACAGGTCGTAGTCTGCCCCGGCTGGGACGCCGAGCATGAACGTGTAGGTGGAGCCCTTGACAAGCTGGACGTTCCTCGCCCACGCCAGTCTTTGGCCTAGAACCGAAATGTCTGTGAGCGTTGGCGGCCTGCCCAAAGCATCCGTCACCGTGTCTCCAATGTGATACGTTTTCAGAATGGAATCCACTGCTGCATCTACGTTTAATCTGCCGTATCCTTCATGAACATCTTTTCCTCCTCTGTCGAGCGTTGGAGAGCTTGCTGCATCCTGAGTCTCTCTGAGGTTCGGGTAGGTTTCAGTAGCCGTCATCAACAGAATCATCTTGGGCTTCAACGCTTGGGTTCTGTTCCACTGCCAGTTGGCGTATCCTCCCATAGCTTGGATCACAATCTGGGCTGCGCCTGCTACGATTGGTGTAGCCATAGATGTCCCTAAATTAGGAGTAGCATCATTAGGCTGGGTATCATTCCACTCACCAAATGCATCATTGTAGTTCGAATCCGCACTTAATATTGGCACGCCGTACCAGCTCCCTCCCGGAGCAGTGATGTCAGGCTTTAAGGTGTTGCCAGTAGAATTTGAAGGACCGCCCTGACTGCTGTATGAGGCTATGTTATCAAACTGGTTCATTGCCGCGACAGTGATCACTTCATCCACTGATCCTGGGGTGTATATATAATTCGTCGATATACCACCATTGCCAGCTGCAACGACTGTAGTAACACCACTGTTCACGAGATTCACAACTGCCGAATCAACTGAGGGTTCATCATTTGCAAAGCCGAAACTCATGCTAGCGACAGTTATGTGATAGATAGTCTTGTGCGTGATCATCCACTCTATGCCATTGATTATGGTCGTAGTGTTTCCAGAGTTGGTAGCTGGATCATAAATTCTGACTCCTACCAATTTCGTCTGCGGTGCCATGCCTGTCCAGGCAGAGAATCCATCCGTTGGAGGAACGCATGGAAATGATATAGTCAGTACAAAGTAAACCCAGCCTCCCCGATTCGTACCATTGGAAATCAAATGGTACATGTCGTAACCTCCTGATGGAGTTGAAGACAAGTTGTAAGATAGCGTGTACCAAGTGTCTGGATTAGACGTGTTTACAGAAGCAACTTGGGTCCAGTATGATCTGCTCAGATTCTTGTTGCCGTTATAGAGCATGAGTGCCGTGATGTTACTTGCGCCGATGCCTTCACACCTCCACTTCATCTTAGCAGTTATCGTGCCCGATTTGTTTACCATCATACCAGGCAGCATCATCATGTGGAAAACAAATTGGAAGTATCCGCTATACGTGGCAATAGCGTTTCCTGAAGCATCTACACTGAAGAACCCATTGCCCCCTGCTATTCCTGCACAATGCGTGCCATGACCGTAGTCGTCAAATGGTATTGTTGTGTTATCCAACTGATCGTTCCATCCAACTATCTTCATTGAAAAGTTCTGATCACCAAACCCAGGTGAGAAATCTGGATGGGAAGCGTCTATTCCAGAATCGATTATTGCCGTTGAAGAGTTTGGGTCTCCCTGAAGCCCTGACGTGTTCCATACGTAGGTTCTGGCACCAACCTGTTGAGTTGCATAGGCAAGGCATGGATTACAGACAGCTTCTTTCTCAACCAATAGAATGTCAGGACATTGTCGGACAAAGTCTGCGATACGGTAGTAGGACATCGTGCCCCCGAATCCATAGATTGCATTTTTCCATGGGCCTGCAGTTACACATCCACCAGCAAGAGCGAAGGCCTCTAGATCACGGTCTGTTGGCGCGGAAACCAATGAGACAATGACACTTGCGTGATTCTGCGATGTCCCGTTGGCTATTCTTTCAACGACCTCATTGTCGAGATCATCAGCAATCCCATTGCTATTCTGGTCAATCCACGCAGGTTTCAACATAGTAGGCCCAGTTGATTCGCCCCCACTGATGAAATAAGCGTTGCTCTCAGCAAACGCTCTTGGTTGGAGAATAAGGATAAGACTTGCGGCGATGAGCAATAGAAGGAAAAAGCCTATTGTCCTTTTCTTGACTGTGTTTTTTCTCTTCATGTTCTTCCTTCCTTATCTTTTGACCATGACCTCAGCATGCTACGAAACCAAATTCTAGACATGTCACGGTCAAGGCGACTATCTATTTCAAGGGTGTGGGGGAAGAGAACCCCGGGGCTTGCCCCGGGCGGTGAATTCCCCCACTCGAGCCTTTATACTGAGGGTGTGTTACGAAAATGTGGAGATAACCTTGGAGGCTGGGGCGCACACGGTCCACAACCTTTACTACCACATCGTCTGGGTTCCAAAGTACCGGCGGAGCATACTGCAAGGCAGGGTGGGTGAAAGGGCTGAACAGGTTATCCGTCAAGTCGCTGATGAGTACGGCTACACCCTAGATGAACTCAAAGTCTCCCCCGACCACATACACGTCCTACTCAAACTACAACCCAAACAGGCCATACCCGACGTTGTGAGAACCCTAAAAAGCATAACCGCCAGAACCCTCTTCCAAGAGTTTCCAGACCTAAAGAATCACCTCTGGAAAGGCAGCCTCTGGGCAGAAGGATACTGCGTTAACACGGTAGGCGCGCTAAACCTCGACGCCGTCAGAAAATACATACGAGAAGAACAAGAAGAAGCCCTACCGTAGAGCCCCGGAGCTTGCTCCGGGGGAACCTACTTCAGGAAAGGTAGATAAATCATTTTGGGCACTTCCAGAACACCTTAGGTTGTATCAGCGCGCGCGTTTCGTATCCATGCGAATCCAACAACTAATCCCGGGTACCAGTGGACTACACTGAAAAGAAGCTATTTGTTACAGGCCGCTTTAATCTCCTTTCGAGCATCGAAATAGTTTTATAGTTTACGAACGCATTATACTGTGGGTGCTCTTTGTGCGGAAAATAAGCGGACTCGTGTTGCTTTTGTGTGGGCTGCTCTTGCCAGTACTCCTTATTTGCAGTCCAAGAGTGAAGGCAACCGATCCAACACTTGCGAGAGTTGTTAACCCCGAAACTGGCGATGGATGGTTCAACTTCACAACTCATGGCAAAAACGTTGGTGATGTCTTCCTTGTGGATGTAACAGTTGACAACGTGACGAATCTAGGCTCATGGCAAGTCGCGCTTAGGTGGAATACTAGCCTGCTGCAATACATTGGTGGAACCATGATTCTTTTTTATAACTCGTTGATTCCTGAGGAACATCCTCCGCCCATGTTCACTGATGGAACGCTGTACGCCGCTGGGTCTGATGGACCAAGGTGGCCCGGTTTTAACGGGTCAGCCGTGATGGTTGAGGTTGTGCTGAGGGTGTTGGGAATCGGACAGTCTAACCTGACGCTTGAGAGCGACACGTTTCTCCTTGACAATCATGGTCTGAGCATACCCTTCACGTCATTAGACGCATCTTATCGCTACTACGTGTCGGCAGACGTGAACAATGACGGAACAGTTAACATGAAAGACATCGCCGACGCGGTGTCAGCGTTCAACTCTTTTCCGGGCAAATCGAACTGGAACCCCTACGCCGACCTAAACAACGATGGCACAGTAAACATGCGAGACATCGCCATAATCATATTTAACTTCAACAAACATCTCTAAACAGTTCGCACGCGTAGAGACAATCATAAGACACGCAACTGGGCGCCCGCGCTTTCATGGATCAACGTTTAACAAACTGACAAAGAAATCAAAAAGCGCGTTGCGTATGACGGTCTCCTCGAAAATTCCTGAGAAACCTGACTGTCACAATACGGTTACACGAAACTGTTACGAAACAATGTTGCTTAACGGCTTTTCTCTGCATGCGCGCTAGACTTATATTTCACTGGAATCAGAGTTCCCACAAGGATTGGAGAATACTGAATGGAGTTTAGGGTAAACGGGATTCCAATTGAAGATACTTTCTGTGAGACGTTCAAAGTTCGAATCGCCAGGATACTCGTAACCTCTGTGAACAGAAAATGGGCTCTAGAATCAGCCTTAGAAACCAAGGGCCTCGGCAGATCGGCTACGATTCCACCTTCAGAAGCCTCCATAGAGTCTGAAGCCAAGCCTGAAGAGACTCCCGACGGCAGATCGGGTTTCACAATCCAATTCATTGACAGAAAGCCGGAGCCGATGAAAGAATGGCTCATAGTCAGAATAAGGAAGGGAATCATGCCGTATCCTAAGACCAGCGTGTTTGATGTTTTGCCATCGGAAATGGCTGAAGAATTTGTGGATATCAAAGGCACAATCATACAAGCGTTCGGAGACGGATTTGAAGAGGAAACCGAGGTTTTCGGAAAGAAGGTTTTCAAGATACCTAGAATGGATGGTTATTTTCTTATTGAAAGAAGGTTCGGAATTGCGAAAGGCGTGGCTGGCGGCATGTTCCTGATTCTAGCTCGGTCGGATGAGGCGGCGTTGAAAGCGGCTGAACGGGCTGTTGAGAGCACGAAAACCGTTCCATACGTGGTCGGAAAGTTTGCCGCTTCCGGGACCAAGGTCGGAGGGAAAAACTACAAGGATGCCATAGCCACAACCAACGATACATACTGCCCTTGTCTGGCGGGAAACGAAGGGAGCAAGATCCCAGAGGGCGTCAAATGCGTTTACGAAGTCATAGTCAGCGGACTAAGACTGGAGGACGTGAGCAGAGCAATGAAAGTCGCCATAGAAAGCGCGACGAAGGTTCACGGAGTGACAAGAATAACCACGGCAAACTATGGTGGAACCTTGGGTAAAGGCAAAATTCCTCTACAGAGCTTGTTTGACCTCAAAAGCTGAAGACTCCCTGCGGCATAAGTGAACCTAGTGCGCACCAATTCTAGAGGTCTTTTTCGTTGAACCAGTAAACGGCTAAGGCTATGTCTTTCATGTTGCATACGCCGTCGTTGTTTACGTCAGCGTTGGGCGTCCAGTTCGGCGAACTCGGCCTGGTGTTGAACAAGCTGACCAGGTAGGCGATGTCCTTCATGTTGACAGTTCCGTCACTGTTAACGTCGCACGGAAGGGGTGACACTATGCGGACCAGAGAGAGCGCTGCCACATCAAGATGGTTCTGCAATTTATCAGTTTCAACCCAGTTCAACGTACTAGTCGAAGTGGAGTTGTCATAGGAAGTATGAATCCAGCCTGGAGATCCCATGTTCCACTCGTCTGTGTACATCAAGGGATACGAAATCAACATACTGCTGGATTCAACTGGAGTTGCGTCTGCTATGCCTGCTGACAAACCCCAGACTGATGAGTACAATGAGGTAGCCCATGACGGGTCTCTGAAGACCTCCTGATCTGACCCGCCTGAGGCCAGAAAATACGCGTTCATGCCCAAGTCTTGGGCTGCCTTCAGAAGTAATTCGTCAAGGTCAAATTCCGGTCCGGCGTTCGTCTCTGCTATGTACAGGTCATCGCTGCCTATACAGTCCAGTTGAATGACCGCATGGATGTTGCTCATCTGAGACTTGTGCTGCATCACATAGTTGATTGAGCCCACCACGTCGAGTTCTTCACCTGTAAACAGAATGAACAGGATCGTGTACCTAGGGTGCAACAGATCGGTTGCGTTGGCTTCAGCGAAGATACGGGCCAACTCCAGCACGCCTGCAGTGCCTGCACCGTTGTCGCAGAAGCCGCTCGTCATAACCGTGTCATAGTGGGCGGACACGATGACAAACTCGTCAGGATATTTGCTGCCGACAAGTTTTCCGACGACATTGTAGTGCGTTCCATACCCGATGACAGCTTCGATTTTGACCTGAGCAGACACGTTCAAATTTGCCTCTCGGTTCCTAATCCACAGTCCCGAATTGTAGTCTACGAACCCAACAGGTATTCCCAGATTCCAGTAGTATGGTCCCCTCGCTGAGTAAGGACGGCCTCCTATTGAAGAGAAAAAGTCGGGACAGAATGACATCCAATCGTACCACCACGTGTAAACGACTGCTGCAGGAGTCTGCCCAGTCAATTTGCTTACGTACGCCGCCTCCCAAGAACTGGCCCATCGAACTTCTCTTCCGATCAGAAGAATCTTGCCAGTGGTGTCGACTGCGTTCCACGCTGTAGTGTTGATGGGGTTCATTCCGATATCAGAATAACTTGCCGCTTGTGGCAATGGCAAAATCACAAGGTCTGCAAATACACCCCCCGGAAGAGTTGGCCAACTGTAGTGTTCACATTGAAAAGACTCTATCGAAGTCTGGTCTCCTGTAGTATTCGGGTTGCCGTCGTCATCGATTATCAACTTCGGCCCGCTGAGGACATCCCAGTTAGTGAATTGAAATGACTCCTTGTAAGTCTCCAGACCAAAGTTCTGGAACTGCTCGGCAATCCAGTCCGCTGTAGCGTTAGCACCCCTCGATCCGGCAGCCCTGAACGCGTAGCCCGACGACGAATGATCATACGCAATCTTTTCCATCTCTAGGTCATAATTGTAAGCGTTGGTTCCATTGACCTTTCCCACAATCTGAGAAGCAACTGTCGCAGAGCCTGCACTTTTTGCGTATCTTATTGAAACTGCACCGCAGATTATTGACAGGGAAAGGATAGACGTTAAGATCACGAAGGAGGTTTTGTTAAGCAAACTCTTTTTCATCAACAAAAAGCATGCGCTCCCTGAATTCTCAAAATCTTACGACCCAAACTCTCACCATTCAATATCATACGCGCTGCGAAATAAAAGATTGCCGAACGCCGTTCTTATAGATACCGCAAGCGTGCTAGAAGCAGAAGATTAAAGTGGGCATTCAACAATTATACTCACGTAACGAGATACGTATGAAGGAAAACGAAGAAAAAGAGCAGAAGAGAATCCTCGTTCTGTGCGTGGATAGAGACGGGGATTTGGAAGCCAAAGCCGGGGTGAAAACCCCCCTTGTCGGAAGAGGCGAAAATCTTGACGCTGCGGTTGCCTTGGCTCTGAGAGACCCTGAAGAGCCCGACGCAAACGCAATGTTTGAAGCAATACGTGTATACGATCGCCTGAAAGCGGAGAACAACCCTGCAGAGACTTTCGAAATTGCTACCTTGTCGGGTTCTGAGCTCGGCGGTGTTGGCGCGGATAGAAAAATCGTGGCTGGGCTGAACGAACTGCTAGATTCCTTCTCTGCCAGTGAAGTCATCTTGGTGACGGACGGGTATTCGGATGAGGCGGTTTTGCCGCTTGTTCAATCCAGGGTGCCCGTTTCATCAGTTAGAAGAATTGTTGTGAAGCACAGCGAGTCGATTGAAGAGACCGTTGCTCTTCTTTCACGGTACCTTCGAACAGTAATGGATAACCCTCGCTATTCACGTGTGGCCTTAGGCCTGCCCGGGCTGCTTATCCTGATTCTGGGGGTCCTGTCGATTTTTGGGTGGGTTCAATACTACTTAATCGCGTTTGCACTTGTCCTAAGTGTGTTCCTGCTAGTCAAAGGGTTCGGAATTGACAAGTCTGCCAAAGACTTCTACAGATGGGTGAAAGAGTACTCTCCGCCCCCGCTGAGAGTGCAGATATCGAATTTCTCGTTGGTCGCCGGGGGATTGTGCGTTGTGCTTGGCGTATACTTAGGCTGGACAAATATTCCGCCCGCAGAAGTTGCAGCTTGGCTAGGCAACGTCCCGCGAATTATCGGTTTCTTCATAGGCGGTGCAGCAACCTTAATAGTGGTCGGATTCTGCCTGCCACTCTTGGGGAGAGGTATCCGATGGTACATTGAGCGTGACGCTAGGCTGTTGCGAAACGCGGTGCTAATCGTCATTGTCGGTTGGTCGCAGCAGATTCTCATTGCAACCTCTGAGCTGCTGATTACTCCGGAAATCGGCTATGGGAGGATCATTTTCGCTATCGTTGTCGGCATCTTGATGGGCATAGCTTCAGTGCTGGTCATATTTGCGGTTCACAGGGCTAAGAGAGGCTTTTTCGCGGAGACAGAAGAGCAGGCTGAAGAGTTTGGGGATTCTTGAACGCCCGGCAATGAATGTCTTCAAACAGATTATGCTTGGAATGGAGAAAGTCTTAATTGAGACTGTTGGAAGTTAACTGACACGAGGACGATTATTGGTGCACCAGTGTGACTAGGCCACGAGGTTTGAGCAGTGATTAAATCGTTGCTTTCTGCAATCGGTGCCTACAAGGTTTATGAGGGATGGCTTTGGCGTCAAGTTGAGAACGGCGACAAGCCAGAGCACATAGCGATAATTCTGGATGGAAACAGAAGGTGGGCTTCGGAAAAGGTGCTTAACCCGTGGTTTGGCCACGAAAAAGGAGCAGAAAAGGTCGAGCAACTGCTTGACTGGTGCCTGAAACTCGATGTCAAATCTGTAACTCTCTATGCCTTCTCCACCGAAAACTTTAGCCGCCCAGAAGATGAAGTCAAGGAAATAATGCGCATCGCCGAGGAACGATTTCGGGAGCTCTTGACAGATGAGCGGATACGTAGAGACAAGATACGCGTCAAAGTCATCGGCAGAGTAAATCTCCTGCCTGAAGGTTTGCGGCAGCTCATAGAAGACGTCGAAAAATCAACGCAGGATTATGACAAGCACTTCTTGAACTTTGCTTTTGCTTACGGTGGAAGAGCCGAGATTGTGGATGCTGCGAAGAAAATTGCTGAGGAAGTGCGCGAGGGAAAACTGGATCTTGAAAAGGTTGATGAGCAGACGTTTGAACAGCATCTCTACACCTCACACATGCCTAATCAAGATCCCGACCTAATCATTAGAACCTCGGGTGAAGAGAGGCTCAGCGGCTTCTTGCTGTGGCAGTCTGCCTACAGCGAGCTCTGCTTCTTAGACGTCTACTGGCCTGATTTCCGCTCAATCGACCTGCTGCGCGCGGTCAGAACCTTTCAGAAGCGTAAGAGACGTTTCGGCGAGTAAGCATCGTCATGCTCTCTTGCGGGCGCTAACTATCGAGACGACATCTCTGTCCTTGAGTATGTAATCTTCGCCTACTCTTTTCTTCTCTCTAGCCTCAACCGCGTAGATGAAGCCTTCTCCGAGTTCTGTGTGAATTATGTAGGCAAGTTGGCGTGCAGTCGTTCCGTAGGGCACAAGATAGGCGTCTGGCAAAACTCTGCCCATGTGGTCTGCCAAATGTTCCAAATCCTCAACGGGATACACGGTAATCATGCTTAAGAGCTTGAAATATGCCGTGTTGATGGCTTCTTGAACGCCCGTCGTGCCAAAATTGAGGAGTATTTTCTCTCTTATGGTCTCCAAGGCCTTTGCTTGACTTTGACTGAGGCTTTCTGGCTTGCACACTTTGAAGTTGCAGTCTCCCGGTCGGTAGTCTATCAGCTGCTTTTCAGCGGCTCTCCTGAGGGCAAGCTCCGCTTCTGCGCAGCAGGGGACGACGAGGCGGTTGGATTCTTTCAGCCGTTCGAAGTTTTCTTCTGAAGGCGACATGTCCATTTTGTTCGCCACAATCAGCATTGGCTTCGCAACTTGCCTTAACGTGTCAACGAACCTGAGAAAGTCTTCATCGCTCCAGAATGTTGGTTTGTCAGCGTTCAACCCTGCCTTTCTTATTGCCTCAAAAACGTGGCTTCTCCTCATGGACAGGCCGCTTAATCGTTCTTCTAGTATCGAAAGCAGGTCCTTGGATTCAGCTTCAATAGTTCTTGCAATCTTCGGCCAGTCCTTTTTGAGTATGTTCGCCATCCACATCGTTATTTCACGTTCGAGAAACTTCACGTCTTCCATAGGATCGTTTTCGCCTGGCTTGCAGAGTCTGCCCTCGCAATCCGTTCCCCCCGAAGCATCAACTATATGGATTAACGCGTCCGCCTTTCTGATTTCGTCCAGGAACTGGTTGCCCAGGCCTCTTCCTTCCCAAGCTCCAGGCACGAGCCCAGCGCAATCAATGAATTCCACAGGGATGAGTCTGACGCCGTCCAAGCATATCGAATTAACCGGGTTGTCACTGACGCCAAATTCTTTGTGCACGCACGCCGTTCGAACGTATCCGACTCCTCTGTTCGGCTTTATGGTCGTGAATGGATAGTTTGCTATCTCAGCAGGCGCCAGAGTCGCTGCACAGAAGAATGTCGACTTGCCGGTGTTAGGTTTTCCAACTATACCCAACAGTTTTGAATATGATTTCTGCATCCAACTCTTCCCCCAAAATTCTAGGTGCCAGCTAGACTACACTGTAATTTCCCTTGAGTACTTTATGATACGTTGCTCTATATGGCTTACGCTGCTCAATCATCTGCAAAAAACAGGCAAGACGTTTTGTGAAAGACGTCGCTTTCTCCCTTTACTCAGCGCGCACTTACTGTTTTTCGACCTCACGTCTGCTTAGCGAAAGCGTGAGGTAAAGCCTAGACGTTCTAATTGCAAACCAGCGCTTTCACCCGTAAGACGATAGTTCTAGCGAGAGTTCTAGACTCGCACCTTGAATTCTGAGTGTTTTTACCAGCAGGGCCGCGCGCAAAGTAACTTGTTACACTTTTGCCATTCTTCCAACATTGCCGGTAAGTTTTCAAAAATTAGTAATTGTTACAAAAACCTTCCTGAAGAAAGATTCTTTGTGACGGCTTAGTGCGCGCTATGTCCCGATGGCTTCATTCAGCACTGTTTGTACTTCATCGTCGATTCCCACTTGCTTCTCTTCTCTTATCAAGTTCGCAATGCTTTCTGCCAAGAGTATTTTCCATTTCTTAGCGCGCGCTAATTTGGTCCCCCAATATTTATTCCAAAATCTTCGACATAACTGATCCTAGTACTTCTGTCAGAGCCAGTTCGAAACCCAGACTAAAGTCACCACATCCAGATTTCGCATGTACAATTTCGTGGATGAGGGTCCCAGCAAATGAACTGAGAGACCTCAGTTGTGTTCGCTTTATGACAATCATGTTTTGTGAGGGTTCCCATACTCCGGCAGTGCCCGCGTCATTGCCTAGCCGCATCGTTTCCGAAATCTTTATTGATTTTACCTTTGATGGTTTTCCGCCTGCAAGGTCTAAAATCCGATTCATTTTTTCGAAAACTTCCTTTTCGGGAGGGGTCAAATCTTCGGGTCAACAAACTTGTATTGGAAACTCTCATTATATTCGACCTGATATTGGCTTAAATCTCTAATCGGGTTTCCTGAAGGGTCAAGAGAACCTCTAATTTTTTCAGCAATCGATTCATTTATGAAAACAACGCGATACCCATCCATTTTCGCATTAGCTACAAGGTCGCCACGTTCAATGCCTTGCTTGGGAGTGACAAATATTACTTTGTCCATTTTGTTGAGGTGGCCAATCGCGTGTTTGGCTACATCTATCCATGACGTTTCATCGTGGTTCAAACCTTTTTCTGTAAGCTCTATGTCCGCCACGAGTTCTCGGATCACCTTTTCTCCTGAACATGACAAAAGGATAGATTTCACTCGATCTGCATAGGCGGTTCTGCCAACGTGAGTTCTTTCACGATTCAGCGCTTTTTTCATTTTGGCGGTTAATGAGGTTATGTTATATGAAAAAAGAAAATTCTCTTCTTCTGCCACCTTGACGCCGTTTACAAAAATCAGAGCTTTGCCTTTCTTGCAAGAATAAACTTCGCCAAATTCTGTTTTTTCGAGCAAAGGTTCATTCGAAAACTTCAGGAAAAAAGATTTAGCAGCCTCAATGTCTGCTTTCGAGACTCCTTTGAGTACGTACTCGGTCCCCCTTGTCGCAGATTTATCTGGGGCCTCAACCAAAACATGCAGTGTTGTGATATCAGGGAAGCCTTCTTTGGCTTCCATAGACAAAGTGAATGTTCCATGAGGAGACAGAATTTCTACACTAACGTTTCTTCTATACAAAGTGGCTAGGGCATCCTTCAGACCCACCCCAAAGCGTCCGATTAGTCCATCATGTTGGAGTTTTTCTTCATTTTCTTTCTGCGTTAGATGTTGATACCGCAGACCTCTACCAAAATCTCGTATGTACCAAGTGTTTTTATTTTCAAAAATGGCAATTTCTTCCGATTCGGAAAGTTTTTGCTCATCCAATGCATTCGCAATTATTTCACGCACTGCATGAGAGACTTCCCAATTTTCAAGTATTTCTTCAACATTTAAGTCGAACTTTCTCACGATACCGACTCCAACGCGCTAATAATTGCGTTACTCAATTATGATGTTTCCTTCCTCTTCTATTCTTGTTACCTGCCAATTATATCGATACTTCGCTACTGCCTTCCGTATTTGATCTCGTATTGGATTGATTGAAGGGCAGTTGTGTTCTCTTGTTAGCATAATGATTTCGCTTGTTGCTTCTTCGTTGGTCATTCCTTTGAAAACTACGAAATCAATAGGGTGGAATATTGGTTTGACGTCGAATGGGTCAAGATTTAGGGTCCTGAGCAAGGGGCATATTGTAGCGTGGAATGCTTTTTCGGCTGCGCGTGCGTATACATGCACCCGCGGTTTTTAAAAGCGTAAAGGCGCGCACTCTGGAAATCGGTCTGGGTGAATGCTCAGTCTTTTTCAAGTGCGTTGTATCTTGCGACTATCTTATTCACAATTCCTGTCAAGGTGTTGCTCTTGTGGCCACACTTCTTAAGAAGCCCGATGAGTTTGGCAACCATATAAGGATTCTCCATTACATACCCAAGTTTCCCAAGCTCCTCATCATCACAATATTTACCTGCAATCCTGTCAAACTCAGCTGAGTTGACTTCATCGCGGAAAGTTTTCTCAAGATCTGTTTTCATGCAACAGAACTCATCTGTCAGCTTGCAGGGGTAGTCTTCAGGTGTGAATCCGTGGATGCTCAATATGTTCCTGTTTGCAGTCAATCCTTTTGGCTTTCCCTTATCTGAATCCCAAACCACAAATGTCGGTATTTTCAGCGATTTGTAAACAGCTATCGCCTCGGTTAAGCTGTTCTTGCCCGAACAAGGAATTGTGCAAATCCCCATGCTTTCAAAGTCATATCCCTTCGTAGTTGCTTCGCCTAGTACTAGGGCTCTATCACGTATACCCTCAACTAACACCGCGAGCCTTGCGAAGAACCCTTCGTTCATCCAAGGATTCATTATTTCAACCAGTCTCTGTCTCAATTCTTCATCGCCAATTTTGTTCTCTGTGAGACCCTTCGCTTTTTCAATAAGTCTGGAGACCTGACCGAGATCAGTATAAGTTACTACGGCCATTCGAGGCTTGTTCTTTGTCGATGCCTTTGTCTTTTTGAAGATTCGCAATTGGTTGAATCGTTGGAAATCTATCATTAGCGGTGAATGGGTCGAATAAATAACTTGAATACTCTCTATTGCACCTTCTATCCCTTTGCCCGACAGTTTCAACAATGTCTGTGCAAAATGTCTTTGTCTATCAGGATGCTGGTACAGTTCTGGCTCTTCTATGCCGACAATCAGGCTGGGAAGACTTGGTTTACTTGAACCTGCAGGTTTCTCTTCTTCCAAGGATACGGACGCCTGAATGACCGCCAACTGCTGGAACAGGGATAAAATGTATGCTCTTTGTAATCCGTGCCCGCACCTGTCTATTGTATTCTCATAACCTCCTTCTCTAAGCTGAACAAATGCTCTTGGCGGGCTAATTTCAACTCCTGTCTCTTCAATCCAAGTTATTCTCACTCCTGAATCAGCAACATAATCGTTCAGGGCCTCTGTAAGCTTCTTCTCGAGCCCTTTCAGATTCTGATTCTTGGAAGGATCAATGAGTTCTTTATATTTCTGTTGGGTTTCCTGCTCTAATTTGGCCAAATCTGCACTGGCCGCCAATGATCCTTTCACAACTATTTCCATGATTCGTTCGAACATCGAGCCCTTTTCTTCGATTCCTTCTTCGCTTGCTTCCTGTACTGCAGGAATCCTAATGAATTTCGTGAATTTCTCGAGCCTATGCGTACCTACATTTTGAAACCCGAAAAACTGACCCTCATCTTTACAACGTGGACACTTGTCTTTATTTGTCAATTCCCATTTTTCGAGTGCCTTTTCAGCCTCGTCTCTATTGGTATAAGGAGGCAAAGTATTGTACTTGCTCTTAGCCCTAAGTTTTTCATATTCTGATCTTAGACCCGTTCCGCTTGCTCTTCGGAAATCTTCAAAGTCGGCATTCCTATGTCTCATGCCAAAGTATTTCTGTATGGGTTTGGGTTCGCCATATTTGATGACTTTCTCTACTACTAGCTCGTCTCCCTCCAAATAGGCGTCAAGGAGCTCTTTCTCTCTTTGAGTCAGATCTGAGAAGTGCACCGCTATTGAAATGTCCTGATCAGTATCACTGTCATAGAAGTCAGCCTTTTCAACCTTAATGTCAGTGTTGTAGAAAAGCCCTAATGCACTGAGCAAACAAGACTTTCCCACGCCATTTCGGCCAACCAAGACAGTCAGCTTATCGCACGGAATATCAAGACTCTGCAGGCAACGAAAATTTTTCACGCTAATTGATTTTATTTTCATTTCTGCATTATCCTTCTGCTCTGCCAGTGTTCATTTATTGTTTGAAGGGAACTTGTTATATCACTTGTGATTTGCCCTGAGCGCGCGATAGTGATCAAGCAGAAGAAAATCGCAGACTTCCCGCGTTTTCAGTTCGTACGTTCCTTTCAACTTCTGACAATCATAAATTAATATAAAAGCTTCAAGGCTATAGGAAGTGAACTAAAACCTCAAAGGACGTGAAAACGTGACACTGAAGCTGACGAGAGAGACGCTTGCTGAGATGTACAAGAAAATGCTTGAAATTCGGTGTTTTGAAGAGAAGGTTTTCGAGCTTTACGGTCAAAATCTTGTTCCAGGCACCATACACCTCTACGCCGGAGAGGAAGCCGTGGCGGTTGGTGTTTGCAGCAGCCTGCGAAAGGACGATTACATCACGAGCACGCACAGAGGTCATGGACATTGCATAGCGAAAGGCGCCGAACTGAAGCGTACGATGGCTGAAATTCTTGGGAAGAAAACCGGTTATTGCAAGGGCAAAGGCGGATCAATGCACATCGCCGACTTCAACATAGGTATGCTCGGCGCGACAGCAGTCGTGGGAGCTGGATTGCCAATAGCCGTGGGCGCTGGCCTGTCCGCCAAGCTCAGAAAGACAGATCAGGTCGTGGCATGCTTCTTCGGCGAAGGAGCTTCAAACCAAGGAACCTTTCACGAAAGCATAAACATGGCTTCAACATGGTCCCTGCCCGTGATTTTTGTCTGCGAGAACAACCTGTACGCCATGGGAACGTGTCAATCAAGAGTAATGAAAATCCAAAACATAGCCGACCGCGCCGTGGCCTACGGAATCTCAGGCGTGACGGCGGATGGAAATGACGTTTTGGCGGTCTTCGAAGCCTCGCAAAAAGCTGTTGACCGAGCCAGAAGCGGCGCTGGGCCGACGCTTATCGAATGCAAAACTTACCGCCACAAAGGCCACTCGAGGGTTGATCCCGCCAAGTACAGGCCGAGGGAAGAAGTTGAGCAATGGTTAGCCAAAGATCCCATCAAACGCTTCAGAGAAACACTACTGCAAAATAACACTTTTTCACAGGCCGAAATCAAGAAGATTGAAGAAAACGTTGCCGCTGAGATAGAAGAAGCCGTAAAGTTCGCGGTCGAAAGCCCCTATCCTGCCCCGGAAGAAGCCTTAGAAGACGTTTACGCCTAGGGGAGGGACATATCATGAAGAGAACAACCTATCGAGAGGCACTGCGTGAAGCGTTGAGAGAGGAGATGCGCCGGGATTCTTCAGTATTCCTCTTGGGCGAAGACATCGGCAGACAATGGGGCGGAGCCTTCAAGGTTACAGACGGTTTGGCTCAAGAGTTTGGAGACGAAAGAGTCAGAGACACCCCGATATCAGAATCAGCGATAGTGGGCGCGGCCATCGGAGCTGCGATAACGGGCATGCGTCCCGTCGCCGAAATAATGTTCGGAGACCTGACCGCATTGGCCATGGATCAGATAGCAAACCAAGCAGCAAAAATCAGGTACATGTTCGGCGGCCAAGCATCATGTCCACTCGTAATCAGAACGCCGTTCGGCGCGGGCGTCAACATCGCCTCCCACCATTCACAGAGCCTAGAAGCATGGTTCATGCACGTTCCAGGCCTCCAAGTCGCTGTACCATCAACTCCATATGATGCTAAGGGGCTCCTGAAAACAGCCATACGCGGAAACAACCCCGTCTTCTTCTGCGAACACAAACTGCTCTATCCAGTCGAAGGCGACGTTCCAGAGGAAGAGTACACCATTCCATTCGGAGTAGCCGACGTCAAGAGAAAAGGATCGGACGTTACCGTCGTCGCCACCCTGTACATGGTTCACAAAGCGCTAAACGCTGCTGCAACGCTTGAGGAGGAAGGGGTAAACGCTGAAGTCATCGACCCGAGAACACTAACCCCGCTGGACAAGAAGACTATAATTGATTCGGTGAAAAAGACTGGAAGGCTGGTTATCGTGAGTGAAGACTGCAAGACCGCAGGTGTAAGCGCCGAAATCGCTTCAGTGGTCGCAGAGGAAGCCATCGATTATCTGGATGCTCCAATAAAGAGAGTAACAGGCGCAGACACGCCTATACCGTTCAGTCCACCCTTGGAACAGTACGTAATTCCGAACGAAAAAGCCATAATCAAGGCAGTCAAGGAAGTTGTCTGAAATGGTGACAAAGATCGTGATGCCTAGGCTCAGCTTAACGATGAAAGAGGGCACGGTCGGCAAATGGTACAAGAAAGAAGGCGAAAACGTTGAAAAGGGCGAACCGATCGTTGAAGTAGTCTCAGAAAAGGCCACGTACGATCTCGAAGCGCCATCCTCGGGTATCCTGAGGAAAGTCCTTGTGCAAGAGGGCGTTGATGTCCCTGTCAACGCAGTCATAGGCGTCATAACCGCGCCCGACGAACCCTTCTCAGAAGCCGAAACGATCGCAGAAACACAAGGTGGAACAGTCGAAGCTGAAGGCGAGAAGCGAGTTCCAGCCTCACCCGCCGCCAAACGCTTGGCAAGAGAACACGGCATAGACCTGTCAACCCTCCAAGGCAGCGGACCTGAAGGACGAATAGCGGAAGAAGACGTCCAACATCTCATCGAACAGAAAGCCGGAACCGCCCCGAGAATCAAGCAGACGATTCCGCTAAGCGGTTACAAGAAGACAACGGCTGAACGCCTCTCCATGAGCTTCAGAACAGCCCCACACAGCACGGTAATCATGGAAACCGACGTTTCCAAAGCAGCCGAACTGCACCAGAAAACCCAAGTGTCCTACACAGCAATCATCGTGAAAGCCGTCGCCATAGCCCTAAGCGAAATACCCCTACTTAACTCGACACTTGAAGGCGACCGAATAGAAATGTTCGAAGACGTGAACGTCGGCGTGGCCGTCGTCACCGAAAACGGCCTGGTCGTCCCCGTCATACGCAACGCCGACAAAAGACCGCTCAAGGAGATAGACGCCAAGATCAAAGAACTAACCGAAAAAGCCCGACAGGCAAAACTCGCAAAAGAAGACCTGACAGGGGGAACATTCACCGTCACCAACCTAGGCATGTACGATGTCGACTTCTTCACCCCCATAATCAACCCACCCGAAGCCGCCATCCTCGGCATCGGCAAAATCACCAAGAGACCTGTCGTAGTTGACACAAAAATCGAAATCAAACCCGTGCTGATGCTGAGCCTATCGTACGACCACAGAATCGTGGACGGTGCGCCCGCAGCTCAATTCCTCAAACGCGTCAAAGAAAAAATCGAAAACACAACAGAGCAATAAAACCGACCGAAAGCCAGAATCTCCTAATAGAATTGATTGCCTTTGACAAGCCAGAGAAGCATAAAGATCCTAGAGCGCGCGCGGCGCTCTACTACCAACTGCAAATGATATGCTACCAAGATTGCCCAAGCTTCCCAATCAACAATCTGAGAGGCAGACGATTCTGCCAGTACTGGGTCAAAGGCTGGTACTACAACGCATTGTACCCGTCCACCTACTACTACATACTGTGGAAGGAAGACGACTGCTGGTACGATGTCAGCGGCTCGACGCCAGGTGTTTCAGACGGCATAGTCAACATGAAAGACACCGCATACCTCGTCGCCCACTTCAACGCCCATGCACCAGTACCAGGACTGCCACTTGATCCCAAATGGGTCGGAGTCTACGGAGCAAACGGTGCCGTCGACCCCTACGGAGACCGCGGAAGCAACATGAAAGACATAGCCGGAGCAATACAACACTTCAACCACAAGATCAACACAGGCAAGCCATAAGCAGAAAGCCCAATCCCCCTTTTTTTGTCTCTGTGAAACGCCCTAGAAAATCCACAACAACAGTCCTACGAAGAGGCGCGCCACGTCTCAAGATGCAGTATCACAGACGTCAAAGGCAGGGATAGCGCGCGCTTCTGCTGAGTGAGCCGTTTGTGGAGATTTGTGAACTGTTTCAATGGGAAAACGCTTTTATGACTTGTGAACATACATGTTATCTCCGGGGTTTCGTATGCCTGGTTTTGTCTTGGGGGCAGGGTTGACTGTTTTGATGGTGTTGGTAGTGTTTTCCGTGAGCCTGCCAATCGCAAACGCGGAAATCGCGCGGGCGAGCTGGAAAAGCCCCACACTTGCCTCGCTCACCTCGGTGTTTATGGTTGGCGCCGGTGACGGTTGGGCCGTGGGCACGGGTGGCGCGATAATTCATTGGAATGGCATCGACTGGAGCAACGTCACGAGCCCGACGAGGGAGATCCTCCAATCGGTGTTTATGGTCAGCGCCTCTGACGGGTGGGCGGTGGCATGGTGGCACAGCACCATAATTCACTGGGATGGTAGCAGCTGGAGAACCGTTGCGAACCCGACAACCAGCCAGCTCAGGTCGGTGTTTATGGTCAGCGCCTCTGATGGGTGGGCTGTAGGCAGGGATCCTACTACTATCATCCACTGGGATGGTAGCAGTTGGAAAACCGTTGCGAGCCCAACAACTCAGCCGCTCCACTCGGTGTTTATGGTCAGCGCCTCTGACGGATGGGCCGTGGGCGGTGCCATAATTCACTGGGATGGCAGTAGCTGGAAAACCGTTGCGAGCCCGACAAGCGCCTCCTTCGATTCGGTGTTTATGGTTGGTACCAATGACGGCTGGGCGGTGGGTTATCCTGGTCTCATAATTCATTGGGATGGTAGCAGTTGGAAAACCGTTGCGAGCCCAACCAACGGACCCGGGGGGTTCACCTCAGTGTCCATGGCCAGCGCCAATGACGGGTGGGCTGTAGACAACTTCGGAACCATAGTTCACTGGGACGGTAGCAGCTGGCAGATCGTTTCGAGCCCGACGACTCGGGGGCTCTATTCGGTGTTTATGGTTGGCGCCTCTGACGGCTGGGCCGTGGGTGAGGCTGGGGCTATTATTCGTTGGACTGGGGCTCAATGGGTGCCGGAGTTTCCTGAGACGGCACTGGCGGCGCTCCTAATCAACCTCGTGTTGGTCGCGGCTGTCTTGGCCAGAACGGCCTCGAAGAAACGCACGCGTGATCGAGAGGCTGGCTTGGGGCATCCCCACGCGAGTTAGACAAGTGGAAGTGTGGGCAAATCACTTATAGTCGGACAGAAGAATAACCGGGTCGGTTATCTCTATGAATTAGCTTGACGCGAGCGCGTCATCCTTTGTTCTTAGAATTAACCAGAAAACAGAAAAGGAAAAAGAACTATGAAAAAAACAGGTCTTGTTGCGATAGTTGCGATAGTTCTGATGATGTTTCCATTGTTTGCATTGACGGTTCGCGCGGCATCGCCATGGAATCCTTCTAACGCAACCGCCTTCTTTGAGGGTCAAATCGGTTGGGGCCCAGTCGAAGCCGACCCAGCCCTATGTTACGATTCTCTCAGTGGAGAACTTTTATTCAATTCCTACCAAGGACTGCTTGCCTGCGCTGGAGAGCAGTATTACGACTTCGTACCAGCGTTGGCTACGAACATTCCGACGAGGCAGGATATAACGCTCACCCTCGCGAACACGTCTGCGGTTCGTGCCGACGCGACAGGATCAACATGGACGGATGGAGCAACAGCCTACACCTGCGTGGGTTGGATTAACGAGACCGTAGATGGCGTTTTCGGCACTGGCGACGTGGTCTACTTGACTGATGGAACAGCGTGGCGCACTTGGACCGTCGACGCAATGACAGGGATGTCGATGGTGACACTGAGCCTGTGGAGGGGGAGCTACGTCTTCAACATTCGCACAAGCCCGATCATATACTTCTACAACGAAACAGGTGATGCCGTCGACACGTTCGACGTCACGGACGCTGCGTACTCGTTCCAGAGGGCCTTGGTTGTGGACCAGCTTGGCTCTCCAATATGGACGTACGACAAGCCGCTCTTTGATCTGTCAGATCACCTGTACTTTACAAACGCCACAGCAATGGACTTGGCTCACTTGATCGGCAACGCCGTAGAGGCAAACACTACTGCCAATACACTCACGCTCAACGTGGGCTTCCGTATTCCTGACACTGCCTTCAAACAGGCGCTTGCGAACACGTGGGGCAGTATCTGCAGCAAAGAATTCTCGGTTAGCATCGGCTGTTGGGACGGAAGCCTGTACACGACGGCAAAGTATGGAGGCCCGTTCCCAGACTGGTGGATCGACTGGGCTGGCGGTTACTCGGATTCGCCGTACGACGGGAGACCTCACTGGAGATACTGCGGAACAGGTCCGTACCACGTTGCAGTAATCGATTCAGTGGATAGTTGGGTGATCTTGGAGAAGAACCCAGGTTTCTGGCAAGGGTGGCCAGCCACAGGATGCAACGGCAGCCTTGATACAATCACGATAGAGTATATCTCAGATTGGGTAGGCCGGAGAGATGCTTTCACAGGCGGCTGGCTAGACACATGCGCAGTCCCGAGAAACCATATGTTTGAACTGCTCGACAACACAACAAAAGAACCCGCAATTCCAGGCATAGAGACAATCTGTAATATCAGTCCAGAACTGTCCATGGACGCATTCATGTTCAACTTGGATATCAAGACAGACACATACATTGGAACTGGGACCTTCCCAGACGGTATTTATCCAGACTTCTTCAACAACACCCACGTTAGAAAAGCGTTCGCCTACTCGTTCAACCACACAGCGTACGGTCAGCAAGTATTCTTCGGCGAGTCTAGCTACCGAAAAAACTTCCTGATTCCAGGCCTGGTTCCAGACTACTACAACGACACCAACCAGCCAGGATACGACATAAACTATACAGCTGCCGAAAATGAATTGAAAGCGGCACGTGTCAATGTTTCCAACGTATGGGACGCCGGCTTCACGGTTAATTTGATGTACCAGAATGGAGACGACGAGAAGGCGGTGGCCTGCTCCATGGTGCGTAACTTCTTCCTGACCCTTAGTACCTATGATGGTAGAGAAGGCCGTCCACCCTTCACGGTAAACGTAAGAGGTGTCATCTGGTTGACTCTCACGGAAGGTTTCATTTGTGAAGGAAACTTGCCGATGTTCGACATTGGCTACCATGCAGAAATTGTGGATGCGGACTCCTTTGCACGATCCTACATGTACAGCAACGTAACCTATGCTAACCTTCAGGGCTACACGGCTGCGAACGGCTGGGGAAACACCAAAGACCAGCTGGTGGATCAAGCCCTTCAAGCGTCGGACGGACCGACGAGACAGGCCTTGTACAACCAGTTAGCTCTGATTTACTACAACGACTGCCCAAGCTTCCCAATTAACAGCCCGACAGACAGAAGATGGTGCTGGTACTGGGTCAAGGGATGGTACTTTGACGCACTGTACCCGGGTAGCTACTACTACACGATGTGGAAGGCAGATGACTGCTGGTACGATGTCAGCGGCTTGACGCCAGGTGTTTCAGACGGCATAGTCAACATGAAAGACAACGCATACCTCGTCGCCCACTTCAACGCCCATGCACCAGTACCAGGAATGCCAATCGATCCCAAGTGGGTCGGCGTCTACGGCGCAAACGGGTGCGTAGACCCCTACGGAGACCGCGTCTGCAACATGAAAGACATCTCTGGGGTCGTCGCTCACTTCAACCACAGGATGAACACTGGTACGCCCTAAGCAGAAAGCCCAATCCCCTTTTTTTGTTTCTGTGAAACACCCTAAACAATCCAGCGCGCATGCTTGTTCCTAAATTGGTCTAAAATGCTTTTTATTCGCCTTTTATGATTTAGGGACAGTTTTGGACTTCGCATTTGTTCTTGAATTCCTTGCGGCAACCAGCCTTCTCGAACCGGCAGAAGTTTGCAGAACGGAATTAAAACCATTTTTAACCATTTTAGGAACACGCATGCGCGCTAGAATGGGGAAGCCGCAAAAGCCAAAAACAGCAACGTTCATCGGCAAAGCCGATGGATTTCGCCCCGACTCAAGCTCGCTAGCGCATTGCACGACATGATTGTAACCTGGATGAAAAAGATCGGCAGCGTGAATCACCATGGCGAAGAGAGGCGGACTCAGTTTTACAGCCAATCGTCAGTCTCGAGGCGGTTCGACTGGCTTATCTTCTCCATTCTGAATCAGTCATGTTGCCGCTGACGTTCTGCTTTTTGTCCATGTGATTTCGGATCCTCGGCACGAGGCTGGTCTGTGGATGTGGCTAACGATTTCACCCATTCTCTCTTCTGCCACAGGGCGCATCCGTGTGTTTCCTCAAGCTGTCCAGGGTTTTCCCTGATTGTCTTCAGCATCTTCGACTGGAGAGCCTCCTTGAGTGAAACGTCGTTGAGGTTCGTGTCTGAATAGGGCACAAATGGGCAAGGTTCAACGTTGCCCTCCGCGCTTATGTGGATGAAGCCTCGTCCCGCGGAGAGACAGCCTCCAATCTCTTCCTCGTCCCATGGCAATGCGACGAACACCGCTCGATACTTCTTGCGGAACGAATCTCTTCTTCTCACCAGCTCCATTCTTTGCGTTTCGGTGAGAACCCAGTCTTCGGTGCCCTCTTTGACGGGTGTGTACTCGACAAGCATGAAGAGTCGGCAACCAGCGTCGACCAGTTTCTTCACGAAATCTTCACTGGTCACCTCGTCGAAATTGCGTCTGGTCAGAGTCAGCGAGGTTCCCCAGAACGTCCCGTTTTTCTCCAGCTTGGCAATCGACTTTTGCAGCATTTCGTAGACACCCTTTCCTCGGCGTTCGTCCGTGTCGGTCTGGTAGCCTTCCAGACTGAGCATAGGCACAACATTTCTCTTCTCATTCATTTTCATGAGAACAGCATCATCGATTAGCAAGCCGTTCGTGAACATCAGAAACATTATTCCAGGATACTCCCTCGGAATGTCCAATATGCTAGGCCGCATGAGCGGTTCTCCGCCGCCTAACACGATGAATGAGATGCCGAGTTCCTTTGCCTCGGCCATGGCCTTCCTGAGTCTTTCATCACTGATGTCACTGTTGGGTCGTTGACGAAGGGTCTGATGATAACATCCTATGCAGTGAAGATTACATTTGCTCGTCACACTGAAGACGAGAATCGGCGGAACATGAACCCCCCGCTTTTCCCATTCTCTCCTAACCTTAGCAGCATGTCTCTGCCAATTCAGAGTCTTGACGAAGAAAACTGCCTGTGACGGGTTGACGACAGCGAATCGTAGAGCATCCTTGAAGAAAACTCTCAATGAACCGTTCAGGATCTTATTGAAGTCAACGCCGTCCGCCTGAGTAGTAGTCATCGCACTGTCCCTCAGACTGAACGTGCATCTGAAACTTGCTCAAATATGTTCCTGCATCAACATCGTCTTCTGGCCTTGCCCAAATGCATTACGCCAAAGTTGGCACACACATATTTTCTCGCACGGTGACAGAAGCAAATTTCAAACAACCAGCCTTCAAGCCAAGAAATGCCAGAAGATCCAAGAAGGATGGGCAGGCTGACCAGAATCCAGAATTTCTCAAAACACCAAGAACCAACGCATCCCCGCTTCATCTCAAGCTCCGGCATGACAACGTCAGGTCAAATGCGACGGCACTCCCTCACACCTTTCCGCACCCACCTACGATTGAGCCTCAAAAACGGTTTGAGTAAAAAAAGCTTGATTTCAACATGTTTCAACAATGTTTTGACACTCAAAGAAATCACGGGTTGAGTACTCAAACACAAGGGCTCACAAGCCAACATGCTCTACGCTGAAGCCATGGTCATGCAGGTTTTAACACGCGCGACTCGCTAGCCGAGATCTACGAAGTTGTCAGGCGGCAAACCGCCCGAAATCTCCCTCTGAATCATCAAAGCCGCCCCCGTGGCGGTCCGTATCTCTATCTTCACCTTCGTGTAAGGCAAGAGCCCGTAAGAGTCTCCCAGCTTTATGATGAGGTAGGCCTTGGCGTTTTGTTTGAGAGCCGTGTCCGTGCTGAACTGACTGTTGTAGATAAAGCACGTCGCATTGGGTTCACCGGTCACGCTTGCCATGAGGTTAGCGATGGACGCATCGCCCGTCGTGCGCACGCCACCGTAGATGTTAGCGAGCGAAAAGTTCCCGCACTGCACGGCAACGACCACGGTGCTGTTGGACAAGTCCACCTGCTCCTGACCCACGGCCAGCTTCAACGGGATTGCGAGATACGTTACGCCCACGGTGGAAGAGTTTGTCTTGCCCGTGACGAAACCGTCAATCTCCAAAGCGGCTGTAGCCTCCTGGATGCCCTTACCTATAGTCGATTTAGCCGTTTGAGCCGCGAAGAAACCCATGTTAATCACGACATAAGCCATGGACGCAGCGATAACCACAAACGCGATGAGCACAATCGCAGCCTCTATACCCACGATACCGCGACTCCGCTTTCGAAACTTCCTCAACAAACTGTTCATCTTGGCCTTCACCCTTATCCGCGCTCAATATTCAGAATGTTGAGATATAATCTATTGTGCGTCACAAAAAATGCAGACTCGACAGACGGACAAGGAAAAACGGTGACGTTTGCTTTTCACGTTGAAGTGGACGGTTAGGCCTCATCCCGATGGGTTCAATGTGACGCGCGGCGGCTTGCAGCGTGAACGGCGACGTGCACCAGCGTCTTATCTGCTGATTTCCTCCTCGTACATTACTGAAACAAGTTCAGCGATTGCTGGAGCGGCAGTCAAGCCTGGGGACTCTATGCCTATCAGGTTTATGAGTCCGAACAAGTCTTTGTCGGCTTCGTGTCTTATCACAAAATCTCTGAACCCCTCTCCAGGACCTTGAAGTTTCGGTCTCACTCCGGCCGAGTCCACTTGAACCTGGTGTTCAATGATGGAGGGCAAGAACCTTCTCACGTCTTCACGAAACTCCTTCTCAGTTGATTCAACTTCATAGTTGATGTCGTTAACGTAGTAAGCGTTCGGTCCCAGCCTCACCGATCCGGACATATCCGGAGTCAGATGGATTCCGAGCCCCGGTCCCTTCGGAACAGGGTACACGAGCATCTTCACAGGGGGCTTTCCGCTCAGCCTGAAATAGTCTCCTTTGCAGTAGTGCAGTCGGTAGCCGAGCTGGTCGACGTTCAACCCCAGCAGGGATGCTATCCTGTCTGAGTGTAGGCCTGCACAGTTTATGACGGTGTCCGCTCTGACGGTGAACCTTTCGTTGATGCTGGTTCCATCTATTTCATAGTCGTCGCCGATTTTTTTTATGCTCGTGACCTCGGTTTTCGGGACGAACAGGGCGTTGTTCTTCTGTGCCTTCGCGTAGAAATGATTCATCAGCTCGTCGGGTTCCACGATGCCTGTTGAGGGTGAATAGAGCGCCTTTTCAACTTCAACGCAGGGTTCCAGTCTTTTGACTTCTTCCTTCTCCAGCATCTTCAGGTCTTCCACGCCGTTTGCTTCTCCCTGTCGCATCAGCTTTTCAAGCTCGTCCGTTTCCTCGGGTTCGATGGCCACTGTCAGTTTGCCCAGTTTCTTGTGGGGGACAACGTATTTTTTGCAGATGTCATACGTCATCCGGTTGCCCTTTACGCACAGCTCGGCTTTAAGAGAATCGGGCGGGTAGTGGATGCCCGAGTGGATTACTCCGCTGTTGTGGCTACTGGTCTCTTGTCCGAACCTCGCGTTTTTCTCGAGAACGTACACGTCTTGGTTTTTTTCGGAGACTTTTGCGGCCACGGCCAGGCCCACGACGCCGGCTCCGATGATGATGATTTTGGCCTTTTCCATTCGTGACTATCAAAAAGTGTTTGCTAATAAATCTTTAGCAGCTGAGGCGGTGCGGGTTTCGACGTTTTTTGGAGGGGTCTTATGTTGAAGTCGGGTTCAGTTTGTGATGATGATTTTTAGGTTCTCTTTTGATTCGTGGGCTGTCTTGAAGGCTTGGGCTGTCTGCGTGAGCTTGTAACGGTGGGTTATGAGCTTTTTGACGTTTATTCTGTTTGTCTCCAGGAGCTGCAGTGCTGTTCTTGTTTCCAAGTGTGAGGCTGAGTATGAGGGGATTATCTGAAGTTCGGAGAAGAACAGTTCCTTCGGGCTTATCTGCAGGTGTTTTTCAGGGTCGGTGGGTGCGAAGACGCAGAGTTTCCCGCCTTTTCGACAGACGTTGATGCCCGCCTCGTAGGCTTCCAAGCTGGGCGCGGTGACGACTGCCACGTCTGCGCCTCTTCCGTCGGTTTCCGTCTTGACGGTTTCGGTTAGGTCTTTGTTTTTCGGGTTGACGGTGATGTCGGCTCCGAACTGTGCGGCCAGTTTGAGTCGAGAGTCGATGAGGTCGCTCACGATTGTTTTTGTGGCTCCGTAGATTTTTGACAGTGCCGTGTGGATGAGGCCTGTTGCTCCGGCGCCGATTACTGCTACGGTGTCGCCGGTTTGTACGTTGCACTTTTTTATGGCTCTTATGCAGCAGGCGACGGGTTCGATGAGGGTTGCCTCTTCATAGGAGAGTTGTTCCGAGATTTTTAGGGTGTCCGTTTGGACGTTGGCGGCTGGGACTTTGAAGTACTGGGCGAAGCCGCCGGGTTTGATGTTTGTTTCGTGGAACTGTTTGCAGAGGGTGTAGTCGCCGTGGAGGCAGTAGTGGCATGTTAAGCAGGCGGCGTGGTGGTGGACGAAGACTCGGTCGCCGACGCTGAACTTTTTGATTTTGCCTCCTTTTTTGGCCACGGTTCCGGCCGGTTCGTGTCCTAGGACGAGGGGGGCTCGGGGTTTGAGGTACCAGTCCATGAGGTCTGAGCCGCATATTCCGCAGGCCTTCATGTGGACGAGGATTTCATCATCGTTTATCTGGGGTGTGGGCAGCTCTTCTATTCGAATGTTTTGCTGACCGTAGTACATGGCGGCTTTCATTGGGGTTCAATGGTTTCTTTGTAGTTTCACACTTAAGACTTTCCAAGGGGTTGCAGGGGACATGTTGGGTTTCTCATGTTGGCGTGTGAGCCCTTGTGTTTGAGTGCTCACTCCGTGATTTTTTTGAGTGTCAAAACGTTGTTGAAGCATGTTGGTTTGAAGCTTTTTTTACTCAATTCCGCGAGGCTTTTGAGGGTCAAAAGTTTCGGCATACCGAGTTTCTCACGCAAGAGTTAGCGTCCTCGTGCTTGAGCACTCGATGCGTGACTTCTTAGAGGCTCAAAACTGTTGCATGGCGCATGCTGTGGTGAGAGTGCTTCGCCGTTTCCTGTGCCGTTGTTCTTGTGCCGTTGTAAGTGTGCGTTGGGTTCTGGGTCGGGCGTTCGCGTCTCTTTGTTTTTCCCTCGTGTGTTTTCTGTGTGCATCAAGGAAGAGTCTGTTCGAGCGCTCTTTTGGGCGGAAGGTTAGCCAGTCGTCGTGCAACGCTGGAGGGCTGGCTCATTTTCGTGTGGTTGTGCAGTTCTGAAGGCGGGCTTTTTGCGTGTGTGTTTCCTTTGATTCTGGTTTTTGACAGGGGAATGGAGTGGGTGTGGAGGGAAATCTCCATATACGTGCGTTTACAGTTTCAACTGCGTGGGTAAGGATGAAGGCGGCGTTGCTTTATGGCGTGAAGGACTTGAGGGTTGAGGATGTTGAAGTGCCCAGGGTTGAGGTGGGTGAGGTTCTTGTCAAGGTCAAGGGGGCTACAACGTGCGGGACGGATCTGAAGATCTTTCAGAGGGGCTATGTTGAGAAGATTATAAGGCTTCCAACGATTTTTGGGCACGAGTGGGCAGGGGAAGTGGTTGAGGTCGGTGAGGGCTTGGAGTGGCCGCGGAAGGGCATGCGCGTCCGCGCGGGTAACAGCGCGCCGTGCTTGCATTGTGCGATGTGTCAGAAGGGCAAGTACAATCTCTGTGAAAACATGATTTGGCTTTGGGGAGCGTACGCCGAGTACGTCAAGGTGCCGTCTCGTATGGTGTTGGTGAACATGCAGGAGATTCCGGAGCACGTTTCCTACTTGGAGGCTGCGGTTACAGAGCCGTTGGCGTGCGTTCTGCACGGAGTCGAAAAGGCTGGGGTGAAGCTAGGCGACACGGTGGCCATCATAGGGGCGGGACCGATAGGGCTGCTGCACCTGTTAACCGTCAGAAGAATGGGTGCCGGAAAGACGGTAATCATCGACCTGGTGGATGAAAGATTGGATGTTGCGGCGAAGCTCGGCGCTGATGAGACGATTAACGGGGGGAAGGAGGACGTTGTTGAAAGAGTTCGGCAATTAACTGCTGGGTACGGTGCAGACGTGGTGATAGAGGCTATAGGGTTGCCTGCCACTTGGGAACAGGCCGTGAAGCTTGCGAGGAAAGGCGGTGTTGTCCTCGAGTTCGGCGGGTGTCCTCCGGGAACCGAAGTCAAAGTCAACGCGGAACAGATTCACTATGGCGAGTTGACCGTACTGGGCACTTTTCACACAACCCCTCTGCATTTCAGAAGAGCCCTCAACCTCATAGCCTCCCGAACCGTAGACGTGAGGCCCCTCATAACACGGGAAATGCGACTGCAAGACATTCACAAAGCGTTCGAGGTGCTCTCAACTTCCAAGAACGAAATAAAGATAGGAATAATCCCTTAATCCTCAGCATATTACCTTACTTCTTTTCCTCAGGAATACAAGACCAACACGAATAACCCCACTTTTTGTTCACCTGTCACTTGTCTATTCTATTTTGACTGAGGAAAAACCGATTGATTGGTAGGCACCGAGTGCGAACTCGGTCGTTTAATTTGATTCAATATTCCTGGGCATGTAATGTAGGCTGGTTCAGCAGAACGGTTGATATGAAGAACAATTGTCGACGTGGATGATGATGGAAGATTCTTTCACAAACTTTTTATCGGAACAAGTTGAATTAGATCCTAGCGAAAGGAGTTGAAATGGAAGGGAAACTCGCTTCCATATTACTACTGATTTTACTCTTGGTGAGCACCATAGTATTGGCGCATAACGTTCAACCAGTCAAGTCCGATTATGCTTGGACCGAAACCATTTACATACGGGCCGACGGAAGCATACAACCGTCAACAGCACCGATTTCCAGCGTTGACAACGTGACTTACACGCTAACAGACAACATCACGGGAAACGTTCCAGCCTTTTCCAGCGCAATCAGCATACAAAGAGACAACATCACAATAGACGGAGCAGACCACACGCTAAAAGGCACAAACGCTTCACACTCTGAAGGAATATACCTGTCGGGAAGAAGCAACGTAACAATCAAAAACATGAAAATCACGGCGTTCTTTTATGGCATCTATCTCGATTCTTCTTCTAGCAACAGCGTAAGCGGAAACAACATAACAGCAAACAACGGGACTGGCATCTATCTCTATTCTTCTTCTAGCAACAGCGTAAGCGGAAACAACATAACAGCAAACAACGGGTATGGCATCTTGCTCTACTATTCTCCAAACAACACTGTTAGTGGGAACAACGCATCAGCAAACAGCCTAGAAGGCATCTATCTCAGCCTTTCTTCAAACAACACTGTTAGCGGGAACACTGCAATAGCGAACGAAGCTGGCATCATGCTTTACTCTTCAAGCAACAACATAATTAGTGCGAACAACGCAATGGCAAACGTCTATCAGGGCATTGAGGTTGACTCTTCTTCAAACAACACTTTGATCGGGAACAACGCATCAGCAAACAGCCAATATGGCATCTTGTTCGACTCTTCTTCAAACAACACCATATACCACAACAATTTCATGAACAACACTTATCAGGTCAGTTTTTACAACTCGACGGATACTTGGGATAATGGCTATCCTTCCGGAGGGAATTACTGGAGTGACTACAACGGGACAGACTTGCATGGAGGGCCACACCAGAATGAGACGGGTAGCGACGGGATAGGAGACACACCCTACGTCATAGACGTGAATAATCGAGACAACTATCCGCTCATGCAATCATATATCGCACGCTACACGCGTTATGCGTGGCCCATGTTCCATCATGATAACAGTCACTCGGGCTACAGTGAAAGCCCTGCGCCAAGAACAAATCAAACAGTATGGATATCCCAGGTAGGCGGGGGCGTTGTGCGGTCTTCTCCGACTGTTACCGACGGCAAAGTCTACATAGGCTCATTGGATAACAGGGTCTACTGCCTTGACGCCTCAACAGGAGTACAAATCTGGAACTACACGACAGGCGGCGAGGTGTGGTCTTCTCCCTGTGTTGCTAACGGTAGAGTCTACGTGGGATCAGAGAATAATGGGCGTGTTTTTTGTCTTGACGCATTCACCGGAGCGCAAATATGGAACTACACTACCGGAGCCGTCTGGCTTCAAACATCTCCTGCCGTTGCTGACGGCAGAGTATACGTAGTGTCGAAAAATCCAGGTTCGCTTTACTGCCTAGACGCTTCAAACGGATCAAGCTTGTGGAACTTCACAACAGGCAATTGGTTTTACGCTTCTCCCACTGTTGTTTGCGGCAGAGTGTACGTGACTGACGGTTTTCCATATTACCTTCACTGTCTGGACGCGGAGACGGGATCGCCTTTGTGGAACTTCAGCGGAGCTGGAGGTGAGGGTTCTCCGGCCGTTGTTGGCGGCAGGGTTTTTGAGGCGAATTCAAACATGCTCTACTGTTTGAATGCTTTGACTGGATCAGGCATTTGGAGCTTCACGACGGGCGCGGCTGGCGGCATCATTACCTCTCCAGCCGTTGCTTACGACAGGGTGTATGTCGTGACAAATGGCGCCTATCTTTTTTGCGTGAATATCTCAAATGGATTAGAAATATGGAATTGCACAATGGGACCATCTACGGGATATTCTTCTCCTGCTGTCGCTGATGGCAAAGTCTACGTCGCCATCACCAATTCGTTCTATTGTGTGGACGCTTTCTCCGGATCGTATAATTGGGACTACGTTTACGATAACACAGGAACTCAATGGCAATCTTCTCCAGCCATCGCTGACGGCGTAGTTTATGTAGGTGGGTATCAGGGGGGTGTTGGCAGGGTATGGGCGTTTGGAAACGTTGTCAGGGTTCCGGAAGACTATGGGACGGTGCAGGAGGCAATAAATGCGGCCAGTCCAGGCGCCACCGTGTGGGTTGCCCCAGGTATCTACCACGAGTCTCTGGTAATCAACAAGACGATAACGCTCATCGGAAAGCCTGGAAGCGAACCGATCTTCAACGGTGGCGGAAGCGGAATCGCCATAACAATAGTTTCCAGCGGCTCTGGATCAACCATTGCCGGGATAACGATAACCAGTTGGGATCAAGGTATACTCGTTGACGGCGCGAACGGCTGCAAAATCTACGATAACATAATGTCCCTTATCAACAACAACGGCGTCGTCCTTCAAGGAACCGGCGCCGTCAGCAACCAGGTTTGCGGCAACATGTTCGAACAAGACTCCGTTGCCATCGATGTGACCTCTTCGTCAAGCAGCAACGTCATCTCGCAGAACATCATCAGCCTCAGCTCCATAGGTCTACAAATAGAGACGAGCGGAAACACAATATGTGAAAACATGATATCACAGAACCAGCTGGGAATCAGCATCGTGAACTCCAACAACAACGCTATTTACCACAACAACTTCATGGACAACACCATCGCCTTCCAGCTGTCCAATTCAACGTCACCCGGCAACAGCTGGGACAACGGCTATCCCTCAGGCGGAAACTATTGGAGCACGTGGACAGGCCCAGATAAGAACAGTGGCCCAGACCAGAACATTCCGGGAAGCGACGGCATAGTCGACACGCCATACACTGTTGCCGTCAACAACAAGGACAACTATCCACTCGCAAAACCGTTCCAACTGCACAACGTCGGCATCGCCACCGTAACCTTGGGCAAGACCGTCGTCGGCAGAGGCTACTGCTGCAACATCACCCTGATAATCGTGGACTACGGCTTGTACGGTGAAACCTTCAACATGGCAATCTGGGTCAGCCAGTTAAGGATTGACCTGCAACCAGTTGTTCTGGCGGACAGGAGCTCCACCGAGATCAACTTCACCTGGGACACTACAGGCTTTCTCTACGGCAACTACACCGTCGCCTGTGTGGCAGACGTTGTTCCAGACGAAACCCTGACGGCGGACAATGACTACGTGTTCAATGTTCCAGTCCACGTGGGCGTTCCGGGCGACGTTTCTGGCACGACTCCTGGAGTGTACGACGGAATCACGAACATGAAGGACATCGCCTACTTGGTCAGCGTGTTCAACACTAAGCCGAGTTCGCCAAACTGGCAACCCAACGCAGACGTCAACGACGACCTCGTCTGCAACATGAAAGACATAGCCATAGCCGTCTACTATTTCAACCAACACGAATAACACCCTTTTTCGCTCATCTGTCACTTGTCTGCTTTGTCCCGAGGGCAGAGGCACTCTTCACAAACGTCATGACGCACCAGATTCTGACACATAAAAAAGAGGGGTTTGCGCAGGAGATTTCTCATCGTGTTGTCCGGTGGCACCTTTTCTTCTGTAGATTAGTGCTACGAATAGAGTTACCACGAAGGTTGGTGGCAGAATGAGAGAGAATGAGAACTCGAACGCTAATGGTTTCAGAAGCTGGGTCTGCGAAGATGTATCCATTGCCCATTCCAACACAGTCGCGCGTACTTAGATTGAGGCGGGCGCTTTCAATTGGTCCAGCTGATCTTCCAGCGACTTCTTTTTCTGCTCATATTTATCCCGCGTGATAATGCCTCTACTCAGTTCTTCCTTCAGTTGTTCCAACTCATCTTCCAACTCCAAAGCTAAGGCTCTCCTTCTTCTTTGCTCGTTTCTCCTCGACTGATCCTTGACAGCATAGTATGCAAGAGCGACTACAGCGGTGCCAATGAACGCGCAAACACCAAAGACGGCGAACAGACCACGAACAATATTGAAAAGGATACCTGAAATCAACGTAAAGAAACCGATGAAGTAACCAACGACCACACCCCACTTCATCTTCTGCTTTGCTTCTACATCTCTCTTCAATGCGACGCTCCTAGTGAATATGAACAGGGCAGCGCAACCATCATGAAAAACAGAAAAGTTGTCCCTGTCACAGCGGCCCAAAAGGGATTCGCATGAGCCCATTCAACCAACAAGGCCAATCCGATTGACACCAGAATACTTGCACAGAAGTCGGTCCAGTCTCCTTCACTCATTTTCCAGCTTCCTACAATATCATCCAGAAAATAACATGTTTGCAGCTATTCCGAAAAGAGCACCGCTAAGAAGTCTTAGCCGATTATTACTCTCTCTGTATCCAGCGAGTTGGGTAAGACCATCCACTGTCAGGGGCAGCATGAACGCAAATGCAAATATCAGAGGCATATGCAACCCTGCAACGCGGACCAAAAGTCCCATTACAAACCCCAACCAAAGGCCAGTACATCGGGCACACAAGGGAAAAGTGTATCCTGAAATCCTTAGAGAACGATCCTTCCTTCTGTGACAGAAAGCGAAACGAATCTTCGTTCTGTTAGATTCTGAGACGAGAACGGGGCCTACCCTCAGATCCATTTTCAACCTGATTTTGAGCAGATTGCAGCGGACCTCTTCTCTTATCCAATCCAGTTGTCGCATCCCTTTCCCCTTCATTCCTCATGCTATTCCACTGTAACTTGTTTCGAAGAACAAATGTCAAATTAGCTTCAATCTGAATCCCGCTTTCTATTATTTATTTTATCCCTTGCTTCGTCCTTTATGAGTTGTGGAGGAGCGCGAGCTATCGAGAGATAAAGAATCTGGTTGAACGTTCATAGTTTTCTCCATAAACCATAAATTCTCTAGGCTGATACATTCTTGGAGGAATCTGAGAAAGGGGAATGCGGGTTTTGAAGGGAAATCTGGTTTCAGCAATAACGCTCACAATGCTGTTGGCAAGCGTGTCAACGTTGGCGTTTAACACTCGACCAGTTGAGGCAGGTGGAACGGTTGGCGTCAAAGCCGGCGATTGGATAAAATGCACCTATACGGTTTCTGGTTGGCCTTCTGGAACGCCGTATCCAGAGTGGTTGGAGGTAGAGTTTCTGAGTGTTGATGGGACGAATGCGACCATACGTGTGACTATGCGGATGTCTGATGGAACAGAGTCTAATCAAACGATGACTGTTGATGTTGCAGCCGGAGGCGGAACTTTCCAAGGACTTTCGGGATTTGTTATTCCAGCTAATTGCACAACTGGCGACTCTGTCTACATGAGTGGATATGGCAACGTAACCATTGCCGGAGAAACCATAGGAACCTATGCTGGAGCGACCAGAACAGTGGTTTATACAAGTTTCTCACAGTACGGAACCCAGCTTACTTACCACTGGGACAAACTGACCGGCGTTATGGTGGAAGCATCTGTAGTTTCAGGAGGCGTAACCGGCACGGCTGAGGCAACAGAAACAAACATGTGGCAAGCTGAAATCATCTACATTAGGGCCGATGGAAGCATAGACCCACCGATTGCACCGATTTCAACATTTGACAATGTTACTTACACCTTGACGGGCAATATTACCAGCGATGCTCATGGGATTGTGGTGCTGAGAAGCAACATAACAATTGATGGAGCGGGATATACACTTCAATGCATGGGAGCACTTTCTACGGGAATATACGTGGAGAGTGGAAGCAATGTAACAATCAAAAATGCAAAAATCAAAGACTTCGATAGTGGCCTATCGTTTTTCGGAAACACACCCGCTCTAAAGTTTAACAGGGTACTTGGGAACGATATAGTAAACAACACGCGTGGCATCATGGGAGGAGGGTTCTCATACAACATATCTGGAAACAACATAATAAATAACACATGGGGCGTAGAACTGTTTGCTTCTTCCAACAACACTATTGATGGAAACAACATAATTGCCAATGACCACGGCATCACGCTTTGGGATGAATCTTCAAACAACAGCATTTTTGGAAATAGCATAGACAGTAACATCTACGGCATCTCGCTCGTCTATGGGTCTTCAGACAACCAGATTTTCCATAACAATTTTATCAATAACGCAATGCAAGCAGACTCGTGGGGATATAACAACACTTGGGATGATGGTTATCCTTCTGGCGGAAACTATTGGAGCGACTACAATGGATATGATTCAGACCATGATGGCATAGGAGACACTCCATACTTCATTGATGAAAACAACACAGACCATTATCCGTTGATGGGTAGGTTTTCTGATTTCAGTGCCACTTCAGAGCATCATGTTCAAACAGTCTGCAATTCCTCAATATCCAGTTTTCAGTACAATGGCACGGCAATAAGTTACAACGTCTCAGGCGAAAATGACACTGCTGGCTTCTGCAGAATATGCATTCCAACACCATTAATGAATGCAACATACAAAGTGTTCGTCAATGGGACAGAAGTCTTATACAACCTACTGCCATGCTCCAATGAGACATACAGTTACCTATACTTCAACTACACTCACTCAACTGAACAAGTAATCATAATCCCCGAGTTTTCATCATTCCTAATTCCATCACTGTTTATGATAGCAACACTACTAGCAGTCATAGTCTACAAGAGAAAACATGCAAAGATTTCAGGGACTCTATAGAATGTTTGTGAACACGAAAAAAGAAAAAAAGACAAGGAAGTACTATTTTTCTAAGCTTAGATTTTTCTTTTGCTTATCACAGATCTGAAGCTCTTTCCGCAACACTGATAGAGTCCGATCGTAAGTTCTGTTCTCTTGCCACTCTTGTCTTTTCTGCCAGCCATCTTCCAGGTCTTCTTGGGAGTACTGATTTCTTTCTTGCACTTGGGACATTTAGCCATAACAATCCCTTTTCACAAGTTTACATTAGATCAGGTTAAAACATTTTTCATGATTTTGGAATCCAAGATTTCAGAGGGTCTGTAGAAGTTTTCCATCGTAGTACTGACTAGTCTATGCTTGGAGATTCCTCCACAAGTCATAAGAACTGAAACAGTGCAGAGATTCAAGTGATGAGGCAGAGATTTTGGTTGAGGAAATCTTGGGTATTGTTAAAGTGCTTCGAACTGGTTTCTCTTTCCCTGCAATTAATGAGGAACTATTCATCACAACAGATAGGGTGATTGTGGCTAGAATCGGCAAGGGTGGTGAATTGTTTGGTGCAATTGGTTCTGCTGTACAATGGTTCAGAACAAGAGAGAAAGGAGAAAAACTTGAAAAATTACCACTTGATGACATTTTGAGAGTGGACAAGAACAACTTTGCAATACCTAGAGCAGAAATCAGAAAAGTTGAGCTGAAGAAATTCGGACCAAGAGGAGCCAAAATTAACATCCAAGCAAGCAAGAAAGAATACAAGTGGTATGCTGGTGGTATTCCCGACAAAGAAAATGCAAAACTAGAAGATTATGAAACGCTATTAAAATGTTCTTTTCCAGAAAACCTTCATGTTTCAAAGTAAATGGTGTTCTTGATAACCAATAGGATACAGCGCACGCTTGCTGGACTTGCAGAAGTTGAGTCAAGATTCTTTCACAAGTGATATAAACTGTAGCAAGGATATGTCCAATGACGCAGGATGAGCAAAAGACTCGTTTTGACAGTGATTCTGATTGCTGTTCTAATAGGCATGTCAAGTTTATCATTCAAAGTTCAAAAGGTTGAAGCGTCTGGAACAATCTACATTAGGGCTGACGGAAGCATAGACCCCCCAACAGCACCAATCTTCAGTATTGATAACGTCACCTACACCTTAATTGGCAATGTCACCAGTGATGCTGATGGAATCGCTGTGGAGAGAGACAACGTTGTAGTTGATGGGGCAGGCTACACCGTGACGGGAGGAGGAAGCGGGAGCGGAATAACGCTCACTGGCCGGAGCAACGTGATGGTAGGAAACATGACGATTGAAAATTGGGCTAATGGGATCTTTCTTAGCAATTCTGACGGCCACGTTCTCATCGACAATGAGATAAGAAACAACAATAGAGGCATCCACATAAAATGGAGTGCAAATATCATCATTGAGAGGAACAACGTAACAAATAACAAAGAGTTTGGCATTGTCTTGTGGGAATGTGAGATTGGCAATATCGTGCTCTACAATCTAGTTTCAAACAACGCCTGCAATATCGGTCTAACAGAAACTAGTGGAGTGGTCATCTATCACAACAACTTTTTCAAAGAGAATGCTCAAGTTTACGGCGGTCTTTTGAATAAATGGGATAATGGCTATCCAAGTGGCGGCAACTTCTGGAGCGACTACACTGGTATAGACGCTGATGGCGATGGGATAGGCGATACGCCATACGTTATTGATACTGATAATCAGGACCATTATCCTCTCATGCATCCTTGGAGCTCTCTTCCGGTTCATAACATAAACACTGGATTAGGTTACGTAACAATCCAAGAAGCCATAGACGCCCCAGAAACTCTCGACGGACACACAATATTCGTAGAAGCGGGAACATACTATGAAAACGTTCAGGTAAATAAGGCATTGTTGCTTTTTGGGGAAAGTGGGGAGGCAACAATCATTGATGCGAGGCAGATTGGAACTGTTATAACTATTACAGCAAGCGGAGTCCTCATCGGCAACTTCACAATACGAAACAGCGGCTTTGATTATGTTAGCCCCCAAAGTGGAATCAGAGTGCATTCAAGCAACTGCAACATAACGGACAACAAAATGGCAAACAACATGAATGGCATTCAACTTGACTACTACTCTTCCAACAATATCGTATCTGGAAACAACATAGATGCGAACAATGGTAATGCAATCTGGCTCCTGCGCTCCTCAAACAACATCATATCTGGAAACAACATAACAAACAATTATGGTAGCATCAACCTCAACGTGTTCTCTTCAGACAACATCATATTTGGAAACAACATAACAAACAACGGCCAAGGCATCCATATCTCTGAGTCTTCAAACAACACTATATTTGTAAACAGAGCAACAAACAATTATGGTGGCATCTGGCTCCGCTACAGCTCCTCAAACAACACTATCTCTGGAAACAACATAACAAACAACAACTATTGTGGCATCTGGGTCGACGGCCACTCTTCAAACAACACCATTTACCATAACAACTTCATCAACAACCCTGACCAAGTTCTCACTGATGAATCGGTGAACTTTTGGGACGATGGTCATCCTTCAGGAGGAAACTACTGGAGCAATTACACAGGCACAGATTTGTATAGCGGCTCTTATATACAGAATGAGACTGGTAGTGACGGAATCGGAGATACAGAATACGCGATAGACGGAAACAGCGCAGACCACTATCCTTTGATGGCTCCAATCGATTTCTTTGATGCTGGGACTTGGAAGGGCATAACCTACTATGGGGATATTGTCAGCAATTCTACTGTTTCACACTTTTATTTTAACCCTGATGAAGGTGCATTTGCAAGTTTCTGGGTGAAAGGTGAAACCGAAACCGAGGCACTTGGCTTCTGCAGAGTGGCAATTCCGAAAGACTTGTTGTGGGTTGAAGATGGATGGACAGTGCTCTATGGAAGCTACCCCCTAAGCTACAAAACATACTCAGATGAAAACTACACGTATCTATACTTCACTTACACTAATCCGTCGTCGAATGGTTTTACAAGTTTTACAACTGTAACAATCAATGGAACACATGTAATACTCGAGTTTCCATCATCCCTTATTTTGCCACTGTTCATGATAGTAACACTGCTTGCAGTCATAGCCTACAGAAAGAAATATGCAAAGATTTCAGGGAGTCCCTAGAAGTTTTTCAGCGTAGTTCTAATGTTGTGAAGATAGGTTCTTGCTGTCTGTAGACTCCTTCCTAGAATGTTTGTGACTTAGGCAGTGGGACTAGACTATCTTGATATGAAGTACATCTCTGGCAAAATGCTACAAGGGAAACTAGACCTAGTAAGTGAAAAATGACTCCAGCGGCGTCGTCCAGCTTGGACTAACACTCCTATGGAGACGTCTCCCGCGCAATCCTCGTTTTCTGATCAACGCGCATGTAAGAAAACGTTTCTCCAAAGTGACATGTGATAGGAGTCTTGTGAAACTTTGTTTCATAAGATTCTTATTCTAGAGTCATCATATAAGAGTCAGTCATATCAAGAATTTCTGACAAGTTCTTGTTTGACGAAACCTAAGAGAGAGGAGAAAATGAAGAAAGAATCTATTCTATTGGCACTAATGACATTGCCGTTGCTATTTTGTAGCCTTCCACCGATTGCGGTGACTAACGGTCCAACGCAGCCACCGGTTGCAACGGACACCCTGTACGTCGGGCGTGACGGTTGGGGTCCTTGCTACGCCGATCCTGTGCGGGCACACGACGAGCGCAGCCAAGAACTCATCTTCAACGTCTACGACACGCTAATCATGTTTGGTGCACCTGTAACTAATGCTTGGGGCACGTGGGATGTTCATGAACAATACTATGATTTCTCGCCCAGCCTAGCTACCAACGTCCCATCAAGACAGGACATAACAATGACTGTCTGGAACACGTCCGCGGTTGGTGCAGATCCGACTGGCACAACATGGACAAACGGACTCAACATCTACACCCTCACGGGCTGGGTTGACGAGGGGAACGACGGCTTCGCCACAGGATATAACAATGACGCGATTTACCTGCGTGTGGGCGCTACCAACGAAGAGCGCGCATGGACCGTTGATTCCAAGACTGGCACGACAACCATAACACTGCACCTGTGGAGAGGATCCTACGTGTTTAACATCCGCACGAGCCCAACCATATACTTCTACAACGAAACAGATGATGCCGTCGACACGTTCGACGTCGACGACGTTGCATACTCGCTTCAGAGAGCCTTGGTGCAGGACCATGCTGGTTCTCCAGTATGGGTGTATGACAAAGCGTTGTTCGACCAGCCAGACCACACCTATTGGGACAATACTACAGCAATGGATCTGGCCCACCTGATTGACAACGCCATAGAAGCTGACGACATAGCTAACACGTTTACACTCAACGTGGGCATCCGGTTCCCGGACAACCAATTCAAACAGTGCTTGGCCGACACTCTGGGCAGTGTCTGCAGCCAGGAATTCTCGGTCAGCATCGGCTGCTGGGACGGAGACCTGTACAGCACAGCAAAGTACGGAGGGCCTTTCCCAGACTGGTGGATAGACTGGAACGGCGTCGCGGCCTCACCGTACGACACGAACTGGAGATACTGCGGCACAGGTCCGTACCACGTTGCAACGGTTGATCCAGTGGGCTTAAAGGTGGTTCTGCAAAGGAACCCAGGCTACTGGAGAGGCTGGCCCGCAGCAGAGAGAAAAGCCTACCTCGAATACATTGACATAGAGTACATGGCTGATTGGCCCACTAGAAGAAACGAATTCCTCGATTGCCAGCTAGATGTCTGTGATGTCCCGAGAGCCAACATGTTCGATCTGCTTAACATCACGACAAAGGAACCCATAATACCACAGATAGAGACTATCAAGTACATTATGCCAGCTTTAAGCCTGGACATGGTTATGTTCACGTTTACAGTAAGCTCTACGAGTCCTTACATTGGAAGTGGCCATTTCCCGGATGGCATCTACGCAGACTTCTTCAACAACACCCATGTTAGGAAAGCCTTCGCTTATTCCTTTAACAGCTCATCCTACATCAACTACTACTTCGGTGAAGCTGACTACCGAAAGAACTGGTTAGCCTTTGGCCTGTACCCAGACTACTACAACGCAAGCGTTCCCGGTTACGACATAAACTACGCCTCCGCTGAGGCCGAATTGAAGGCGGCAGTCGTCGACGGCCAGAACGTGTGGGACAGCGGTTTCACTCTAACCATGACCTACAACGCTGGAAACGACCAGAGAAGAATAGCCTGCGAAATGACACGAGCCTTCTTCACCATGCTTAGTTCCTACGATGGAAGAAGTGGGCGACCAGCGTTTGATGTCGAGATAACAGCCGTCAACACGGACACGTATCTTGGCCAGTTGGAAGCGCAAGAGCTGCCTGTCTTTTGCATCGGCTTGTCAGCTGACTTTGCAGACGCCGACGACTTTGCACGCGCGTGCATGCACAGTGAAGGATGCTACAGTCGGTTCCAGAACTACACGGCGGCCAACGGATGGGGCACTCTGAAGGACATTCTGATAGATCTGGCCCTGTTGACAAATGACTTATCTCCTGCTGGATACGCCGCGAGACAGGCGATTTACCAGCAACTACAGATGATATACTACAATGATTGCCCAAGCTATCCGCTTGTCAACCCGCGCGGCAGGAGATGGTGCAAATCCTGGGTAAGAGGCTGGTACTACAACGCAGTGTACCCATCGGACTATTACTACCACCTGTACAAGGAAGACACCCCATGGGCAGACATAACTGGACCGAAGACAGGCATTCCAGACGGCATCGTCAACGTAATGGACCTTTTCTATGTAGTGGACCCTAATTTAGGCAGACATTTCAATGCAAAGGCACCACTTTCAGGAATGCCATACGATCCTAAGTGGGCACCGGGCACGTATGGATGTGGCGGATGCGATGTCTACGGCGATAGGACTGTTAATAACAAAGACACAATATACGTGATTTCCCAAATGTTTAAGGGATTTCCCCAGGAGCAGGAGCATGGTGGAACTGTCGATCTTGTTGCAGAGCCCTCTAATCAGAAGGTGGCAATCAACAAAACCGTAACCGTCGCTGTGAAAGTCAAGAACGTGACTGGCTTCACGGGCTATGAGATATGCCTGCTCTACGATGGGAGCCTTCTGGAACTGGTAAGCTGGGGGACTGAACCGATAACCGGATGGGAGTCAACCTGGACTGGAACTACTCAAAAGGTATTCGGCGGTGAAAGATGCATACTTGTTGATTGTGCCAGAAACACTGGTTCAGGTTCACCGTTCAGCGGAAATGCAACGCTGGCCACATTCGTGTTTAAAGGTCTCGCAGAAGGAAACGCTACACTAGGCATCTCAAGAAGCACGCTCGCGGCTGGAGACCCCATGCAGGGAATACTCTACAACCCAACCAATGGCACAGTGTCTGTGCCTGCGCATGACATTGCCATTGACAGCGTTGTGTCTCCTAAAAGCGTTATTGGCAAGGGCTACTGCGCAAACATGACTGTAGCGCTGACAAATCTGGGCACTTTCACAGAGACCTTCAATGTCACCGTCTACGCCAACACAACGATTATCGCCAACCTCACAGACATAACTCTAACAAGCGGAAACTCCACAACTGAAGTCTGCTCATGGAACACGACTGACTGTGCATACGACGACTACGCGATTTGGGCCTATGCTTGGCCTGTTCCGGGAGAAACAGACACTGCTGACAACAATTGCACATGCGGCTTTCCTGTTCACGTGGGCGTTCCGGGCGACGTGTCCGGCACAACCCCGGGAGCGTACGACGGCATAACCAACATGAAGGACATCGCCTACCTTGTCAGCCTGTTCCAGACCAAGCCCACCAAGCCACCGTGGTACCCCAACGCAGACGTGAACAACGACGGCGTAGTCGACATGAAGGACATAGCCACAGCCGTCTACTACTTCAACCAACACGAATAACCCCCTTTTTTTGTTCACCTGTCACTTGTCTATTCTGTCCCGACAGCAAAGGCATTCTTAACTAATGTTAACGCGCTCTAGGATTTTGACACAGAAAAGAGAGGGGTTTGTGCGGGAGATGTCGGGTGGCGATTGGTGAGATAGGAATAATCCCTTAATCTGCGGCGTGAACACTTCGCTTTTTCCTATGCATCATTCTTTCTGTTGCGCTTCCAAAGGATAGACTTCAGCTATGAATTATAGATTCATAATTCTTTTCTAGCATGAACTTCCTTGATATACAGCAAGTGAGAAAATGAGAGTGCATGGATACAGTCGAGCCAAGCCAGGCGGAAAACATAAGATAGTTCATGTAAAGGGTTATGTGAGAAGAAAGTAGAGTAGCTGCTTCTTGCTATGTCTTACATGGCCCCCTTATTTCTGAACGAAAAAGCCCTATAGCGCACGCCATATCAAACCTGTTCCTTCGGTACTTTGCTTGGTTCATGTCCAGAGATATAATGTAACCCATATTCCTTGATACGTCTGACTACACGAGGGTACAAAATCAACTCTTCAATCTCCAACTCTTCTGCCAGATCTGAACATATTTGTTTGAGCTTTACCTTTAAGTCTCGCAAGTTTTCCTTGCTTGAAAAGGATACTATCACAGATGGGTGGCACTTGACGCCTGCTTCCGTTAGGTTCTTAAGTGATCTCAGCTGCAGCTCGAAGCCCTCTGGTTTTGCACCCGTAAGCAAAGAGAACTCCTGTTCGTTGCATCCTTTCAACGATACTCTTGCGTGAATGAAATCGTATTTGGCAATATCTCTCGCATAGTCTTCGTCGTATCCAAGTAGTATGCCGTTTGTTTCTAGGATGAATGAAAGCCCCTTGTTTCTTAGCATATCCAAGAGCTGAAGCAAGTGAGCCTTTCCAATTGTAGGTTCCCCACCGCTGACTCTCAGTTGTCTGAAGTCGCGTTTTCTCGCCAAAGCAGTCAGATTGTCTACTACCTGTTCAGGCGTGTAGAATCTTCCGATGTCAGCTGGACGAAGCATAACAGAGTCTTTAACCCAGCAAAATCTGCACAGCAATCCACAGCCTGCACAATCTGCCGTGACTATTCCACCATACCATCTTGCTGGCCTAAACCGATAATATTTCTTCTCCTGTCCCTCAGGGCCAAGTCTAGTGACTAGTTTCTCAATTGCCAGATGTCTTTGAATGGGATCATACGACACCTTCAGTCACCAGCCTAACTGTCTTCAAGAAGTCGCGCCATTTATAATACTCACATAATATGCCAAAAGAACTCAATTTGGGCTTCTTCTCGTCGACTGCTCCATAGCGCGGGCTACATGGCAACGTAGGCCTTGACTTTCGGCTCTGAAGTCGGCTATTCAACAATAACTTTGTTCACTGGCACACTGTTTCAGCAGCCGCATCCAGGACATTTCATTTTAAGCCTCGTCATGGAAAACTGCACTCAGCTTGTTCTTGCCTTCATAACGCGCTTTCAAGTCTCATAGGCACAAGAGAAGACCTAGAAACCCCCGACCGTTCCTGAGGGCCCCGATTAGAGAAGATTTTGTGCAAGCCGTAGACAACGAGTTTTTATAAGGATACCTTAATGATATTCTAGAGAAGGGCCTTATGTCTGAAGTTGAAGGCTACATTCTCAGAATTGCCACCAAACAGTGGGTCAATCAAGTCTTTAGCATGGCGATTTACTACACGAACTTGCGGAGGAAGTGGAAGGCTGGACAAACCATACTGTTTGTGCATAAGTCCAACGTGGGCGACGCCATGGTAGGCTATGGCCTGATAGAAAGAGCTTGCGAGAAAGATGAGCTTTCTGAACAAGACAAGGGCGGATGTGAGAGAGGCGGCTGGAAAAGAGCCATCGAATTCAGGTATGTGAAGCAATTTGACAAACCGCTAGCTATCAAGGACACGTTTCTGAAAGGCTCAAAACTTCGAGGAAGATATTTTCACGGTTTGAAACTTGAAGAAAACCAGCTACGAACCATCTTGGCTCAAGCTGAAGCCTGACCATCGTAACCTGAACATCATTGTCGAAAGTTACGGTCAATTTATCCATATGACGCTCGATATTCGCAAGAAGCATGGAAAGGCTATAATGCGGAACTGTCATCGAACACGAGTTCGCAATTCGTGTCAGCAATTGAGCCGGTTGCGCCGATATCGGCAAAAGAATTTAAATGCTGATTGTGGCTTTATGGTTCTGTCATTGCAGGGGAAGATGCGTGGTTAAGTACGTTTTTGTCACTGGCGGGGTTTTGAGTTCGGTTGGTAAGGGGATTTTGACTTCTTCGATTGGCAAGATGCTTCAGACGAGGGGTTTGAAAGTTACAGTCATAAAAATTGATCCTTACGTGAACGTTGACGCTGGAACGATGAATCCGTACATGCACGGCGAAGTGTACGTGACTGATGACGGCGGTGAAACAGACCTAGACTTGGGCTGGTATGAACGTTTTCTTGATTTGGACTTGCGGAAAGAGAACAACATCACCACGGGCTTGATCTACAAGGCGGTCATCGAGAAGGAGAGGCGCGGAGATTTTCTTGGAAGATGTGTGCAAATCGTTCCACACGTGACTAACGAGATAAAGCATCGCATACGCACCGTTGCCAAAGACTCATGCGCTGACGTGGTTTTAACAGAGGTCGGCGGCACAGTCGGAGACATTGAAGGACTGCCCTTCCTCGAAGCGGTTCGCCAGATGCGATTGGAAGAGGGCATGGAAAACACGTTGTACGTGCACGTGGCTCTTGTGCCCATCTTAGACGTCACACAAGAAATGAAAACGAAGCCGCTCCAACACAGCGTCAATGAACTGCGTCGCATCGGCATACAGCCGGACACTATCGTTGCACGAAGTCCAGAGATGATAGACGCTGAGGCTCTGAGAAAAATAGCCCTGTTCGGGACGATACCCGAGAGCGCGGTTTTCTGCTCCTACAACGTTGAATCAGTCTACAAGGTTCCCCTAATCTTGGACGAGCAAGGAATGGGTGATTTTGTCTGCAAAAGATTCGGGTTCTCAGAAACCAAGAAAGACTTCAAAGAATGGAAAGAGTTCGTTGACGCCGTCTTGAAACCAGAGTACGAAGTGAAAATCGCCTTAGTCGGCAAGTACGCCGGGCTAACTGACAGCTACGTCAGCATGGGCGAGGCTTTGCGACACGCAGGAGCTGCATGCAGAGCGCGAGTCTGCATCAGTTACCTTGAAGCTGAGAAGCTTGAACAGAATCCTAAATGTGCGGAGATGCTGAATGGGTTTGACGGCATTTTCGTACCTTACGGTTTCGGTCCCCGAGGCACTGAAGGAAAAGTAATTGCCATAAAGTTTGCCAGAGAGAGTGACACTCCCTTTCTGGGAATATGCTACGGTTTTCAGCTCGCCGTGATAGAATTCGCTCGGCACGTCTGCAATTTGAAGGAGGCAAACAGTACCGAAATCAACCCGGACTCGCCCAACCCCGTGATTGATTTGATGCCTGAACAACGTGGGATAGAAATCAAAGGAGCCACCATGCGGTTGGGGGCTCATAAAATAATCGTGGAGCCAGGTACCTTGGCGCACAGGCTTTATGGGAACGGGGAGATTTACGAACGTCACCGTCACAGGTTTGAGGTTAACCTTGACTACTCGGAAACGCTGAGAAAAAATGGTTTGGTCTTCTCAGGGAAGAGTACTGATGGCAGAAGGATGGAACTTCTAGAGCTGCCTGATCACTTCTTCTTTTTCGCTTCACAGTTTCATGGAGAATTCAAAAGCCGACCAGGAAGACCCGACCCAGAATACTACGGTTTCATAAAAGCTTGTTTAGACAAAAAGCAGGGCAAGACCAAACCCCGGCTTGGCCAAGAGATAAAGTTGCCTGCTTAGGCACAGAAATATGGAAAGCACATTGCTGTCAAGGGTTTGGAAAAAGCTTGCTATGTTCTTGCATCATACACTTGTTCATGACCACTACTATGCCCGCTTGTCTCGCCGTTTCTGCTGCTTGTTCATTGATTATTCCAAGCTGCATCCAGATCACGTATGGCTTGTCATGGCGTTCTTTCAGCTTGACAGCTTGTTCCACTATGGCGGGTGTCTCTGACGAGGGTCTAAAAATGTCAACGATCTCGATGGTTTTCTGAACGTCAGCCGGCATTTCCAAGAGGTTCTTGTAACACTTTTCACCCAGAACCTCGTCGGCTGTAGGGTTCACTGGTATAACACGGAAGCCTTGGCTCTGTAAATACTCAGCTACGCGGTGGCTGTCTTTGGAGGGGTCGCGGGAGACTCCAACGACAGCGACGGTTCTGTATTTAGTGAGGATATCTTTCACATCGTCCTTGGTCAAGCTTCTAGCCTCAAGGAACTTTGAAAGGTTGTTTCTCGTACTTAAAGGCTCCAGTGTCCGCATTCCATATAAGATTCAAGTGAACGTTATTCTCGTTGAGGAACGGCTTCATGGACGAGGACAAATCCTCGGTTGTTGAAGGTTACCGCAAACGGTTGGAAGTCGCTGCGAGTTACGGTGAAGTCTGGGAGATCGTAAAGGACACCGTTGAATTTGCCCTTCACAAACGCCGCAGCGGTATGATGCTCTTTTTGGACGATTTGCCCATTCAATTGGGCGCATATCATCCTTTGGGCACGAATAACATTGTTTTGAACAGGGTTTTGGTCCAGATAGTCGAGGCCGCGGTTGAGTCCAAACGGGTGCTGAACGCTTTGGTTTACAATCTGTTGGTGCATGAATATCTGCATGCGCTTGGCGAGTTTTCTGAAATGGCTGTCAGAAACTTGGTTGTTGAGGTTGCCCGAAAATGTTTTGGGGAGGACTACGTTGTCACGCAGGTTGCGGTGAAAAGCCCTTGGGTTTTGCTCAAAGGGATACCGTTGGAAAGTGTCAATGTCCCGAAGCGTTTCATGGAGATTGTTAAGGACTTTGAAAAGACAGACAAGTACGTTGTGTGAACCTATTCTTTTTTGAGCTGGACCGTCAAGCCTTTAAGTATGTCGTTGCTTTTACGCTTCTTTCATGCGGTGAAAACCAGATGACTGACGGCAGAGTGGAAAAGCTGGCAAACCTTTGCGTTCACTACAGTGTGGGTGTGAAGCCTAAGGAATTGGTGATCATACAGGGCAGTGACAGGGCTTTTCCGTTGATACATGAGCTTTACAAGGAGTGCTTGCTGAGTGATGCTTACCCTCAGATTATGCCGACTCTTGATGTTCAGTACACATTCTTCAAGTACGCGAAGGAGCATCAACTGAAGTTCGTCTCGCCTCTGGATAAATTCATGGCCGAAAACATTGATGTGAGTATAGGAATATTCTGTGATCCTAACCCAAAAAGGCTGACAAACATAGATCCAGCGAAAATGCGGACGCGTACGGCTTCCCGACGAGAGATCGCGGACATTTTCTACAAAAGAGAAGCTGAAAAGAAGTTCAGGTGGACTGGCCTACCGTTTCCTATTGATGCTGAGGCGCAGGAAGCCTCAATGGCTTTGTCAGAGTACGAGGATTTCGTTTACACCAGTTGCCTCGTGAACAGAGAAGATCCAGTTGCAGAATGGACAAGGATTCAGAAGGAACAAGAGAAAACCTGCAAATTCCTCAACCAAGCCAAGGAAATTCGTGTAGTAGGCGAGGACACGGATTTGACCTTCAACGTTAAAGGCAGAAAGTGGATAAACTGCAGCGGGCAGAAAAACATGCCCGACGGCGAAGTGTTTACGGCGCCAGTTGAAAACTCCGTGAACGGCACGATAAGATTCACCTTCCCAGGCATCTATTCAGGTAGAGAAGTGGAGGACATAAAACTCACCTTTAAAGAAGGCAGAGTAGTGAAAGCGTCAGCCGCAAAAGGAGATGAACTGTTGCAGCAGCTTCTGAAAATCGAAGGCGCAGATCGTCTTGGAGAAACCGCAATTGGAACGAATTACGAGATAACAAGATTCACCAAGAGCATGCTTTTCGACGAGAAGATGGGCGGAACAATCCACATGGCCCTAGGACTTAACCCGATTCCAGAGACAGGCGGACTAAACAAGTCCGCGCTTCACTGGGACATCCTGAAAGACATGAAGAAAGACGGAGAAATCTACGCTGACAAAAAGCTGTTCTACAAGAACGGGAAGTTCTTAGAATTCTAGCATCATGTATCAGTTCAAACCAGCTTGAAAAACAGTTGACTCCAAATTGCGACTGCTCACCGTCGAAAATGAGCAAGGTCACAACGTCGTCAGTTGGAAGCCATATCACTTCACCTTTTCAAATCGAATTATGTAGACGAGCTGGTCGTCATCCCATTGTCCATTAATCTCTTTCCATTTTTTCTTGAACTGTGAGAGTGTGAAGCCGCCTTCTCTCGCGGCATCTTCTTCGTTGAAATACCTTAGCTTCTTTCTTTCCACGGACATGATGCGCAGTTCCGCGACGTGTGGTTCCCATATCGCTGCGTGAACCAATGCTCCGACCTTGACTTTCGGGTCCGGCACATGTGTCATGGACATCTGAGTCTTTGTGCCTTCGACTATGATTCTCTTCTCTTCTGTAGCAAAGTGCAATGTACAAGGTGATTCGGCTACTTCTTCAATTACTTCCTCAACAGACTTTTCCGGTTCGAGCACAACTCTTTCGATTACTTGACTTCTGTCTTTGACGGGGAGTCTTTTTTCCGCAAGCTTTTTTATAACCTCCACTCGCTTTTCTGGTTCTCGGATTGATCTTCCGACCTTGAGGGCGGTTTGGTAATCGATTTTTCCCTCAGGCACTTCCCCTGAGATGGTTGAGGGGGCAACGTAACTTTGGGCTTCTTCTGGAACGACCTGGGCTGTTCGCAACCAAGTGGAAACAGCTTCAGGACTTATGCCGATTTTCTCTGCTATCGCCCTTTGCGAAGGATACTTGTCTGGGCATTCTTCGAGCAGATACTTGCAGACTTTTCCTTTCTCAATCGCGCTAAGGTCTTCTCTTTGCACGTTTTCTATCAAGTTCAGTTGCACAACTTCGTCGTCCGTGTATTCCCGCACGATGGCAGGTACCTTTTCAAGACCGGCCTGTTGTGAAGCCCTGTAACGCCTCTCGCCCACCACGACCTCAAACTGTCCATTTACGGGTCTGACAATTATCGGTTCGAGGAGGCCAACCTCTCTAATGCTGGTAGCCAGTTCATTGAGGCGCTCTATGTTAACTTCTAACCTGGGGTTAAGTCTACTCGGGCGAATTTGTTTGATGTCGATTTCTCTGAAAGTTTCCACCATGACCATCACACCCTTGGCTGTTTAATCGGCGATTTTCCTATTTAAGAATTGCAAGTGCATTGTTAATCAGTGCGCGTTGAGCACTGCTTTGAGGGAAAACCATTGGCAATCTGGGCGAATCGTTCCAAGGACACAAAAGCGAGCTTGGATGATCGACGATTCGGTTAAAACACCTTCTGAAGTAAAGCTAACGTGTTCCACAAGAGAGTCGACGTTGGATTTCGAGCCCTTGCTCTATGGTACCTAATTCGGAACCGTGTTAAGCCTCAAAATCCTGCAATGGACACGAAAAGCAACGGTGGATTAGACTAAGACCCTACGCGCGCCATGCTCTGCAGTGAATCAGAACGTTAAAAAGCTGTATGCTAACGGGAAATTGGCAAACTATATAATGATGATACAAGTTCTCATGCTTTTATTAGCAGGGGCCAGACGCTTTTGACCCAGCCCAAGTACACGGTAACATGGAAGACCCTGATATTGATACCTGTGGGGCTCATAGCCTTTCTTGCGTACATATATGTTTTCAGAGTTGACATCCAAGACATCGTTGCAAGGGTTCAGCGTATCAACCTAAACTTGTACATGTTGGCCACGATAGCCGCTGTGCTCGACACGTTATTTTTCACTTTTGCTTGGCATTCGCTACTCAGATTTCTTAAGGTGAAAGTCTCGCTGTTCAAGTCGTTTCTTTTCGTGTGGATTGGAATATTCATTGATGGACTGATCCCTGCGGAATCAATAAGCGGAGAAGTTACCAAGATTTACTTGGTTAACAAGGAGCATGATGGGACTGCAGGGGCAGCTACAGCTTCGGTCGTTGCGCAGAGGTTGATAGGCATGGGCCTAAACGTTACAACCCTGTTGATAGGTGCTGCTCTATTGCTGGCTGAAAGCTTGCTCTACGGCATGATGCTTGCCCTGATACTGTTTCTCGTTGCCGTGACATTCGTTTCTCTGGCCCTGATCCTTCTCTTGTGCGTGAAACAAAACTGGACCTTTAGATTGGTGGGCGCAGTAACCGGATTTGTGGAGCGCATAAGCAGGGGCCGCTGGAAGCTGACGACGCTCAGAGAGGAGATGGTTGCAGCTACCAGGTCTTTTCACGCGGCAATGAAAGACTATGCTCACGCTCCCAAGACGTTGCTGACAGCGTCCCTTTTTTCGACGGTATCATGGATATTCAGTCTAGCCGTTTTCTATCTCACGTTCTTGGCCATCCCGAATGCTAAAATAAGCTGGAGCGCAATACTGGTAACCTCTGCAATTTTCGTGGCTGTAAAATCCATACCCGTAGGTGTTCCGTTTGAAGTTGGCTTGCCAGAAATAACGCTTTCCACGCTTCTGATGATATTCGGTGTCCCAAGGGAAATCAGTTTCACCGCGACAATCTTGATAAGACTTCCAACATTTTGGTTAAGGTTTTTCGTAGGCTTTGCAGCGGAGCAGTGGCTTGGGATAAAAGCCCTAATAACGAGAACAAAGGGCCACACAGAGCTCCCTCAGAAGTGAAAAGCCTAAATTTCACGCCTTTCTTTACTTTCAAAAGATGTGTTTATGACAGTGACAGTAGAAGATGCCTCTGTGAAGTATCTAGACAGGCTGTACGAAATTGAAACAGAATGCTTCGGTGAAGAAGCCTTTACAAAGAAACAGATCGCTCAGTTACTGACAGATTACAATTCCATAAGCTTAATTGCCAGAGAAAACGGCGAGATTGTAGGATTCGTAGTGGGTATGATATATCCCGACAGAAAAGCCATCAACGGCCACATACTCACAATAGACGTTTCACCTTCACACCGTCGGAAGGGCATCGGAAAAATGCTCCTGCAGGAAATGGAAAGCATCTTCAGTCAAAAGAGCGTTCAAGCCTGCCTTCTTGAGGTAAGAGAAGACAACGTTGCTGCCACAGGTCTCTACCGCAAACTGGGATACAAAGAGATAGGAAGGCTTGAAAACTACTATGGAAACGCAAATGGGATATATTTGAAGAAGATCCTAGCTTAGCTTCCAAAGCTTCAACTTCGTTTTCTCATCAAAAACCCTCTGAACCTCCATGCCGGCAACTTCAACCATCACCAACTCTGCCGTTGCACCAACATGAGAGTCCTTCATTAGGTGACCGCCAAAGGCCTCGCCTTTTTCGTTTGAGACAACAACGTGTGCATGGATCGCAACCTCGCCTTCCTCGTCGACAGCAACATTGCCAGTACATGACGCTATTTCCAGAGGGCCTTCCAAGCGGATTGTCTCGTACTTTCCCTCTTTGTAATATCCGAGCACTGCATGCTTCACAGTTCCAATCAGAATGAAGAATCCGGCCCTTATTCCGTTCATCTCAGCTTGCCTTTTTACAGATTCAGCCAAGTCTTCATCTTCAAGTAAGCGCGAGAAAACAATTCTTCCAACTTTTCCGTTTAACATTAGCCGCGTGTCTCTTTTTCATTCAGTCTAAGGTTTGTTAGTTTCGGGCGCAAACCCTAAAAACTTTCCTCGTATATATTTCTATTGTGAAGATGCTTTGAACGGAAAGAAAAATGGCGACACACAGAGGCTTATCAGGGCCATCGTGGTGCTGATTCGCAACACCACTTGGAGATGTGGAAAACTCGAAAGACTGATAGTGAGCAACCTCTACAGAAGGAATGTCAATTTTGGGGGGCCAGGCATTCCCATAAAAGAAATGATTCAAAGCTTCAAACTGACCGGCAAGAAGAGAAACGAATTTCTGGACGCATTAAGAAGACTGGAAAGAAGGAATATAGTAAGAATCTTCATGATTTAGAGAGATCTTAGTCGGCCATCTATCTTTGCGTGTACGTTCAAGCTTGAGACTCTGCCAGATTGTTTTTCGCGAGCGCTCTCAGGCTTTCTCTTTTATTTCCCTCGCGTTGGCAATCCATTTTTCCGTGATTTTCGGTGAAATCTGTAACTTTGCAGCCAGTTCTTCAGCTGATGCTTTGGTTAGGTCTTCAAGGCTGTTGATACCGAGATTCTTGAGTTGTGCCGCCCGTTTTTCCTTGATTCCTTTTACTATCATGAGCTCCTCTGTCATCGTTTGAGGTTGGACCGCTGGTGGTTGAGACTGAACAACTATTTGGGTTTCTTCCTTCGCTGCAGTCTCTGCGATTGTCGGCTGTGTGAGTGGCGGCGGGGGAACGCTGCTTACTGCTTGCGTTTGTGTTACGGTTGTTGCTTTGGGTCTTTGAGTATAACCTAATCCGATGAATACGAGGCCAATCACTGCAGTTGTGACAACCCAGACTTGTTGTTGTTCGAACGAATAGACGGCCGCTGCGAGTGTCACGATGAAAAATATTATTGCAACCGCGTACGATATATAATCTAAGCGCATGTTATCTTTCTCCCCTCTCTATGTTCTAGGGAAGTGTTTAAATAATTTTCTGAATTTTGGACGCAAAAAAGGGAGAATTTGGCATTTTTACTGCTATCTGCATTCTGTCTCCGTCGACTATTTCAGCAGTTTGTCTTCTGGAGGCATTGGTTTAATCAGGCCTTGTTTCATCAAGACTTTGACTGATTCGCGAGCGTTGTGAATTATTGCGGTGGCCTTGTCGAAGAGTTCCTTCTTGCTCGGTTTAATCCTTGCAACTCCTTCATCAATGGATTTCAAAGCGCATGCGACTGCTTCACGTGGGAAAACTTCCCACTCTTCCATTCTTGGCAGGATGTCTTCTTCATGCATTCCGCGTTCTTCGGCAAATTTCGCCAGTTCTTGGGCTGCTGCGATGCACATGTCATCTGTTACGGTTTTTGCCCTAACGTCAAGTACTCCTCGGAATATGGCTGGAAATCCAAGGCTGTTGTTAACCTGGTTCGGAAAGTCGCTTCTGCCAGTGGCTATGATGCGAGCGCCGGCTTCCTTAGCCTCCCATGGCCATATCTCAGGTATCGGGTTCGCACATGCAAAAACTATGGAATCATCAGCCATCGTTTTTATCCATTCCTTCTTTATTGTGTCCGGTCCAGGCTTTGACGCTGCCACCACGGCATCCACGTCTTTGAATGCCTCAGCTATCGTGCCTTTCCTCGCCTCTGCATTCGTTTTCTGAGCTAACTCAAACTTCCAAGGATCCTCATCTTTCATGATGTCTTTTCTTCCGGGGTAGACAATGCCTTTGGTGTCTACCATCATTATGTTTCCCGGCTTTATTCCCCATCTTATCAGGACATATGCTGTTCTCAGGTTTGCAGAGCCCGCACCAATCAAAGTTATCAAGGCTTTCTTCGGGTCTTTGCCCACGATTTTGAACGAGTTCATCAATCCTGCAAGAATAACCGTGGCAGTTCCCTGCTGGTCATCATGCCAGACTGGAATCTGAAGGCGTTCTCTGGCCTTTTCGAGGACGTAGAAACATTTTGGTTTCTCTATGTCTTCTAGGTTTATTCCTCCAAAGGTCGGCTGGATAAGCTCGCATACTCTGATGATCTCTTCTTGATTCTTAGTTTTTATACAGACTGGAAAAGCGTCAACCCCGCCTAGGTATTTGAACAGTAGGGCTTTCCCTTCCATCACGGGCATTGCTGCTTCGGGACCTATGTCGCCTAATCCGAGCACGCGGGTTCCGTCTGACACAACAGCCACGTAGTTCCAACGATTTGTAAGCTCAAACGACTTGTCCGTGTTCGCTTGAATTTCCTTGCATACAGCGGCTACGCCCGGAGTGTACCATACTGCAAAATCGCTGGGGCTTGACACCGCGCATTTGGGCATTATCTGCACTTTTCCTTCATAAAATCTGTGCAACGGCGGTGACAACATTGAAGGCTTCTTAGCCTTTGCCAACAACTCATCCACCGTGGGTTTTCTTTCTTCCTTCTTGGTTTGAGGCATAACGATTTTCTCCTTTGAAACGGAGTTGATGTTTCAGGAGCTAGACCTTTAAATGTTACGGTCAGCCTGCGCGGAAATACAAAATGACAATTGCCTTTCAATATCTTCGATGGATAAAAAGGAAATCGAGAAAAATGAAGCTGGAAAGGTATTAAGACAAGTTCTGTTTGTGCCTAATATCTTCTTTGCCTGTAGCCGCCGCCTCTTCTGTCCCTGTCGCGCCCGCCGCCATATCCCCCTCTTCCGCCGCCGAAGTCTCTTCCACCGCCGCCTCTGAACGGTCTTCTGGGCTCTTCGTACACTTTGGTTGACACGTTGTTCTCAGTGTTTACTTCGCCTGCGATTGCTTGTTCTGCAATTTCTAGCGTGCCGTATCTGCCGACGTTTAAGCGCATGTTTCCTCTGAACAGGTTTATGTAGCCGTTCTTGACGTTTATGGTGTCTCCTTCGTTCACTTTTTCGATGTTGTCATCCCAAAGGGTCAGGTAGATGCAGCCTGTTTCGTCGCCTACGAGAGCATCGCTCACTTTGTGGGGTTCGCCGTCTCTTCCTGCTGTGATGTTCCTGACTTCGCTTTTGGATACAAACTTTGCCAAGACGTTCACGGCCCGAGACGAGGGACTCAACTCGCCAACTTTAGCGTCTACAGGTTGTCTGTTTCCTGTAAAACCTTCAACTGCCAATCTTTTTCAACACCTTACATATTTAACAATTCAACCATAACATAATGACCATACTTAAGGCTTTTGGTAGTGGAGTTTCACCTTTAAGCGCAAACATTAAGAAACCTCTTAGGCTTTCTGAACAACATTATGCCATTCTTTTCAATGATATACTCGAAGCTTTCTTGCCAACATTCATATACCTGTCTGCTTGTGGAGAAAGAGGAGTCGCCAGCATCAGATATTTCGAAAGAGAAAAGACTATTGACTAGCTGTCTTCCCATGATGTCCTAGCATATTTACAACAGGTTTATCTTGAAAAAGGCGCTATAGACAATTGAAAGTTGAGGTGATAGAACATGAGTAGAGAACAGAATCCCCGCAGAAAACCTATCAATAGCGCTCGACGTGATAGAGCTAAGGTCATTAAACGAGAAGAGCTCGTGGTGGAAAGAAGCAGAAGAGAAGATGATAGCCCAATTTTGTCTTTTCACCTCCAAAATATGACTGGCAGATGAAATAGATGGCTCGAAAAGAACGATGTTCCCAATGTGGAAGTAAGAAAATAGCAGTCCAAGCCAGTTGTAAGAAGTGTGAAGTCTGTGGATTTCAGTGGAGTGGAAAAATGGGAAGGAAGAGCTCAAGAAAAGAAAGAACAAGATACTGAGAGAAGATTAGATGCTTCTGAGTGTTATTGCTGTACCTAACCTGATAAGCCTTATAGTGAGCCTCTGTATCCTTTGACTTCCTTCTCCTTGTTCTTTGGACTAATGTTAAAGCTTTTGGAGAATCATAAAAGGAGCGATTGAGCAAAAGCGTATTAAATGGGAAACTATCACATTCCAGAATCAATGAGGGAAATAAATGAGAGATAGGAAAATGAACAAAGAAAAAATCAAGAAGCATGTTGATAGAGCAATGGAATCTATTAGACAAGAACCTTTCGTTCAGAAATATATGGTTAACGAACCAAAATGTCTGAAGTGTGGAAAGAGCGTTTTTAAGGTTGAAAGAATGTCTCCAGAACCAGTAATGCTAACATGTCAAATACGTTGCACGTCGTCATTCTGAGACTTTTTGCCAAGGATCCGAAGGCTTCTTTGAGTTCAACGGTAATAGCAGTTTAAGCACTCTGTGGCGTCTAGCATACAATTCGTCACTGCCCAATCCTTTTGTTCTAACGTTCGTGAACTGGGACCTTAACGGCATCCAGAATGTCGCTTATGTTGACAACATCACTGTAACCACGGTACCTACTCGATGATTCGCATGTAAGGACAAAATCAGTACAAGACTAATTCATCGAATTCCTTTTGCCAAACCCGCAAAAACATTGTTACTGTGATGCCTGCCGAGCGCACGATCTTATTGTTCCTTGTTCGTCATTTCGTTTATCTGCTGTTCCATCGTGTGTCCGTGACAGTAGATTCGAGCTTTTTTTACTCCTGCGACTTTCAACGCAGCGTTTTTTATGTCAGTAGCCAGTTTGAAGGCTATTGGACAGAAGGGGCTGGAAGGAATGAATTCAACCTTGAAAACACCCGGTTCTTCTTCCTTGACATTAGTAATCATCTGCATCTCAGCAAAGCTCATTCCTGTTTCAGGATCAACCACTTGGCCCACGGCTTCTCGGACTTTATCTTCCAACTCTGTCAAGTTCAAGCACTTCCACAAGCACTATTTTGGATTAAAGCATGTTCACCGTATATAATTGTTGCGTGGATTTTAGGATGTTTCTTCCTTTTTTAGGTGCATGCGCCAGCTCAAGGTCATCGTCCTGGGATGCGAGGCTTTGACCTCGTCCAGTCGTGAAACAGCAGTGTTGTGCGGCGCCGTCAAAACATTCTGCGGGTTTGTATACGCTTCTTCACAGGTTCTTCTCAGCGCCTCAACGAATCGGTCAAGTTCTTCCTTCTCGAACGTTTCCGTAGGCTCGATCATCAATGCTTCGTCGACAATGAGCGGAAAATAGATTGTAGGTGCGTGCAGGCCAAAGTCGAGCAAACGTTTTGCAACGTGCAAGGCTGAGACACCTGTGTCCTCTTTGAGTGTTTTTGCGCTGATGACGCACTCGTGTTTTCGTGGTTTCCCACTGTCGTACGGAAGCGTCAAACCCTTAACGTTCCCGAGCTTCTTCATCACGTAGTTCGCATTCAGAACTGAAACTTCTGCCGCTTCTTTCAACCCTTCAAAACCCATGCTCAACATGTAGACGTAAGCTCTCAACAGAACTGCAACATTTCCTTGGAAGCTTCGAATTTTTCCAATGCTGTGCGGCTTGTCATAGTCTAGGCGGTAGCGTTTTCCATCGAAGGCTACGCGCGGCACGGGTAGGAACTGAGCCAATTCTCTTGAAACGCCGACGGGACCTGCGCCAGGTCCACCTCCACCGTGAGGGGTGCCAAAAGTCTTGTGAATGTTTATGTGAACGATGTCGAAACCCATGTCGCCGGGCCTCGCCTTGCCCAAAAGGGGGTTAAGGTTTGCTCCGTCATAGTAGAGCAGGCCGCCAACTTCATGGATGACTTTGGCTATTTCTTCGATGTCCTTTTCGAAAATTCCAACAGTGTTGGGGTTGGTGAGCATTAGACCAGCCGTTTTTTCGGAGGCAACTGTCTTTAAGGCTTCTAAGTCGATGCAGCCGTCTGCTGCGGACGGGACAAAGATAACTTTGAAGCCGGCCATGGCCGCGCTCGCGGGGTTTGTGCCGTGGGCGGAGTCAGGAACGATTACTTCTGTTCTTTTGTCGCATTCTCCGTTTTGTTTGAGGCACGCGTGCATCAGCAAGGTGCCCAGAAACTCGCCGTGGGCACCTGCAGCCGGATGCAAACACACTTCGAAAGTGCCTGTTATCTCGCCGAGCCAACGTTCGAGCTTGTAGAGGATTTCAAGTATCCCCTGTACTGTGCTTTCATCCTGGTATGGATGGACCAAGTTAAGCGTTGGCAGGCTTGCGAGGAATTCGTTTATCTTGGGGTTGTACTTCATGGTGCAGCTTCCGAGCGGATAGAGCCCTGAATCAATTCCGTAATTCATCTCCGATAATCGTATGAAGTGGCGTGTGACCTCTACCTCAGAGAGTTCGGGCAGATTGGGTTTTTGCATGCGCCGCATGTTCTCGGGAAGGAGTTTGTCTACGTTGCCAACGGCCCGTCGGACTTCATCTTCAGCTTCTGGCAGAGAATGTCCTCTTCGTCCCTTGCTTCCAAGCTTGAAGATTACCGGTTCATCCCAGGCTGCCTGTCTGTACATTGTGTTTTCACCTTTCGCACAGAACCTCTTCCAGAGCTTCTCTCAACCGTTCAATCTCTTGTTTGGAATGAATCTCTGTGACGCAGTAGAGGGCGGTCTGACCTAGCTCTGGTAACTCTTTTGAAATGTCTTTGCCCCCGTGGACCTGATGGCGCAAGAGTTTCCTGTTGACCTCTTCTGTCGTTAGCCCAGTTTTGTCAAAGTTCACTGTAAATTCCTTGAAGTGGGCAGACTTGAAAATGGGGGTCTTGACCCCTTTTACGTTTGAGAGCAATTGCATTGCGTAGTTTGCCTTGTACATTATCGTTTCTCCAAGCTGGCGGAAGCCTTCGGGTCCGAGCAGGGACATGTAGACGGCTGAGGCGACGGCGCATAGAGCTTCGTTCGTGCAGATGTTTGATGTTGCTTTTTCGCGTCTGATGTGCTGTTCGCGAGTTTGCAGAGCCATGCAGAATCCCTGTCTGCTGCTGTCCTGGGTTGATGTCAACCCGATTATTCTGCCGGGCATTTGTCGAATCAGACTCATGTCGTCGCGGCAGGCTATGATTCCCAACAATGGGCCACCGAAGTTCATCCCGTTCCCTAGAGGCTGAGCTTCACCGACGACGATGTCTGCGTCGTACTCGCCCGGTGGCTTGAGGATTCCAAGCGATGTCGGGTCAACTCCAACGATGAAAAGTGAATCGTGAGAGTGAGCTTCCTCGCCTATTTCGTCCACCTGAGATTCAATGAAACCCAGATAAGACGGGTTTTCAACGTAAACTGCTGCCGTTCTATCGGATATCTTGTTTTCCAACTCGTCAAGGTCTAGTTGTCCATTTTCGGGGTTGTATCTGACCTGTTTGACCGTGATTCCAGCGGGTTCAGCGTAAACTTGCAGCGTTGCAGCTCTTTCAGGATGAATGATTGTCGGAACCAGAATCTCATTCCGTCCTTTGACCCGAGCGGCCATGCGGGCGGCTTCGCCCAGAGCGGAGGCCCAATCGTACATTGAACAGTTGGACACTTCCATGTCTGTCAGTTCGCACATCATGCTCTGATATTCAAAAAGAGCCTGCAGCATGCCCTGAGAGACTTCCGGCTGGTATGGAGTGTAGGAGGTGAGGAATTCGCTGCGGCTCACGATTTCCTGCACGACTGCAGGCACGTAGTGAGGCCAACATCCGGCTCCTAGGAAGAGGGGCATGTCGGTGCAAGACCTGTTTTTTGAAAGTAAGGCTTCAACATGCCTTTTAACTTCAAACTCTGATAGGCCTCTTTGCGGGAGATTCAACGCTTTTTTCAAGCGGTATTTTTCCGGAACATCCGCGTAAAGCTCATCTATGCTTTCTATGCCTAATTCCCGCATCATTTCCTGTTTAGTGTCAGCCACTGAATTTGGAATGTAGGGGTGACTGCGCTTGTCCAAGAGTTTCACCGCTGAGGATGTACACTAAATCAAGGTAGCTTCTTTAAGCTTTTTCAAGCAGTGCTAATTCTCATCATGTGAATACTGTTGTTCTTCTGCCCTGTTGTAGGGGTTAATATTGGATTCCTTTTGTTGTGACCGTTTCTTTTGGGCACTTGATGTCTTTCACTTCGTTGACGAAGTCTGCGCGATCCAAAAGTTCTTTTGGAGCGTGTCTCCCGGTTAAGACGACGTCTGTTTCCTTAGGGATTTTGTCTAGGAATTCCAAGACTTCTCTGGCTTCCAGAAGTTGACAGTGCAAGGCCAGATTGATTTCGTCCAAGACGAGCAGGTCTGGCTTTTTGTCCTTTGAGATTTTCTGGGCGAATGCTAAGGCCTTCTTGGCGAGCTTTGTGTCTTCATCGCCCAGGTTGCTGAGGCCGATCCAGCCTTTGCGTCCGAATTGATAGATCTCGTAGTAGGGGGACAGCATTCTCTGGATTTTGTATTCGCCCGTGTTTTTCCACCATTTCAGGAACTGGATTATGACGACTTTGCGCTTGTGTCCGACGGATCGAAGTGCCAAGCCTAGAGCGTTTGCGGTTTTTCCTGCTCCGGTTCCAGTGTAAAGGTAAACGTGGCCCATTCGGTTTTCTCCTGCACGTGCCTCTGTTCACGAGGGATTGTTTATAAGTCTTAAAAGGAAGACTGGAGACTTCGCCCCTTCTTCCAGCACAGTTCCCTCTTTTTCTAATATTGTTGGTTTCTTTTCGGTAAGAATGTTCTTGTGGCTACCTAGACTGCAGAGCTGAGGGAAGACTGAGTCATTACGGGTTTGGCGAGTTTAAGAAACATGTGTCATTCATTCTAGTCTTGAAATTAGAGGGGCGCGCGCGCTAAAGAGAGGACGACTAGCAAATAGGCCCGATGATTAAGACAACCTCGCTTCGTCAAGAACTTTGCCGTCCAGCTCGAGTGTCGCAACGTAGCTGAGAGTTTTACCAACTGTGTCCGTGCTGTTCAACCATATTCCAAAATCGTCATCCTCTATCTCTTGTCCACTACGAACAGTGATAAATGGGTGGCTATCTCTCCCAATTTCGCTGCCGTTGCCAAGAACCTTGACCACTAATGTCAAACCGCTCACATCATTACGCCCCTGATTCGCAATTTTCACAGTAAATCCATACAGCACCTCACCTGGCACCTGCCCGCCGCCTGACTCTTGGAATCCTGTTATCCTTACGACGTTTGTTGTCGATTGCCAGTAGTAGACAATGAAGGCAACAGCGACGATAGCAATTACAATGATGGCAACTGCCCTGTAGAGTCTCTTTCTGCTGATTGTCGCTTTGTGGTTCTGCTTTTCCTCTCCCATGCACTGCACTGAGTCATACTTAGCTCCTCTAATTCTTATAGATTATGGAGAAGCCAACTACGTGCGCTATTATGTAGCCGTCTTTCGTCACACCGTGTTCACCTTGCCGTAACACGTTATCCATTAACGTGTTATAACGCATCATGACGTTGGTGTCATGAGTTGTAACGTCCTCTTAGAAAGAAAACAGAACTTATTTGATTCTCAAGGATTTGATTTTATAAGTCTTAAATAGGATGGTGCGCCATGTTTCTGTTGGTGAGTTGCTCTTGGGATATGACTATGAGGAGCTGCTGAAGAGGGCGCGTTGTCAGTTTCCTGAGATAGGTGTCAAAAGCGAACGGTTGGAGATTCCCAGGTTGCACTACGCGAGGATAGGAATGCGCACAGTCATCTATAACTTCAAAGAAGTTGCTGACGCATTGGATCGTGACCCGCAGCATATGCTGAAGTTTCTAACCGGTGAGATGGCGACGGCAGCGACTGTGCAGGAGTCAAGGGTTATTTTTCAGGGCAAGTTTTCAGAAGACACATTTGGAAGGCTCATACAGAGGTACTTGGAGAGTTTCGTCGTGTGTCCTGTGTGCAAGCGTCCCGACACGAAGATAGTCAAAGAGAAGCGCCTGTCATTCTTGGTGTGCCAAGCGTGTGGAGCAAGATCGTCGATCAAGCAGCTTTAAGAGAGTTTGAATATTGGAAGCGTATATGAACCTCAAAAAAATCGGCGGAAACGTGTTGTTAGCTATATGCGACGTTGAAATCCTTGGGAGGACGTTGCGGGAGGGAAAGATAGTTTTCTGCGTCAAAGAAGACTTCTACAAGGGCGCAAGAGTCAACATCGAAGAAGCAGTGTCCATGATAGAAAACTCTACCATAGTGAACCTCGTGGGCAAGAACGTTGTTAAGAAGGCCATTGAGAAGGGCTACGTTCACCCAGAAGCAGTACTCAACATAGAAGGCATCCCCCACGCGCAAGTCGTGAAACTGTAGGATAAATGGTGATACTTCCACTTCTGTCTCCTGAAGATTATGCATCTCCAAAGTCGCAAACGTAGTGCACGCCCAGGCTTTTCTAAGAAGATTGTCTTAATGATCTGTCCATCGAGTTTTAACATTAGGGGAATAATGCAAAACATAATGAGCCTGAAACGGTGCGTTTAACCAATGCCAAAACACTGAAGTCCGAGCTGTGAAATGTTACCAGTTCAAATTATTTGTACAGGAAGTTCAAACTATTTGTACGCATGTACAAAAGCGTAGAATTATACTCTTCATTGACTTCTCATTTTCTTCGTGCTGAGAGAGGAGGCATAACATGAGTGTTCGGCGCAGGAAACGCGAAAGGGATAGAATAGCCATAGTTGCGGAAATTCTGGAAATGGCACGCGATGGAGTGTTGAAGAGCAATGTAATGTGGAGAGCAGGACTGAGTTACCTTATGCTGAATGAATACCTCGAGCTCATGATGAATACCAAATTGCTGGATAAAGTGTTGCTGAACAACAAAGTCGTGTTCAAGACAACCGATAGGGGCATGAAGTTCTTGTACCACTCCCATGAAATCATGGAGTTACTGGTAACTGAAGATGATAAACGCAAGCCTTACAGAAGGATTCAACTTCTTCCAAATAGTCTGCCTTCGCAGTCTCTCCATTAAGATCTAAAGTAAGGCCAAGCTTTCAATATGCACATATATGATGTGAGCAGGGACTTTGTCTCAGTCTTGGCGTTGACCGCCACTGACTTCCTAGTGATAAGACAGATACTTCCCCTAACCTTACCTTGTCTTCGTAAACATAGTTTTAAAAGGAAGGAGTATACTTCTTTTACGCAACTGCGTCTGAGGTGCTTGATTGGGTAAGAAAAAGGTGTTGAGCGAAGGAGAGCTGAACCAGTTAATGGTTCCCTCTGCAAACGATATTTTGGGTGTAGCAATAAAGTTGCTTGGTTTTGACCGTGTTCTTGTTAAGTGTCAGGATGGTAAAGAGCGTTTGTGCCGCATTCGTGGCAAGATGAAGAGGCGGGTTTGGATACGTGAAGGAGACGTGGTTTTAGTGTCGCCATGGGATTTTCAGACTGACAAGCGTGGAGATATTTTCTGGCGTTACACAAGAGCGCAGGCAGAAATGCTTCGCAAGAAGGGTTACATCACAATATAGTCTTTCGCCGACAAAAAGTGAGGCGAGCTTGATGAGTTTTCGTAAGCACGTGGATCAGAGGCTTTTAAAGAAGGAGAAGGGTTACGAGACTGACCAGTTGATGAAGGAGAAGAGAAGCGAGGAGTACGAGGTTCTTGAAGAGGTTTTTGACGTGAATGAGCGGTTTTAGCGTTGTCAAGCGTAAAAGTACGATTTTCAACGAGCCCGTTCTATGACGCATTTGCCATTTGGAGCGCGCGCTAATCAGTAACATGAAAAGTGGAGACGTTTCCCGCACAATTCTGCTTTTTTCCAATCCTCAAACTATTTCTTAGGCAAAACTGTTTTCGTAGAGGTTGAAGACTTCAGAGTTCACGGAAGACTAATCTGCTATTAGTTAAGCCATAAGGACAAGCC